>Ga0118677_10001214_pt1 | contig 55394 bp, 51 predicted proteins | sample AliMusrvi5mmetaG_FD_86154 | JGI IMG/M metagenome (GOLD analysis project Ga0118677, IMG submission 86154)
GCGGCGTTTGCGTTCCGCGGTAGCCGGCAATGCCGTAGCCGCGCTTTTCCCACTCGGGGCCCCACTGCGCCTCGAGCGCGGCCGGTTCGAAAGATTTGGACAGCGATTGCAGACCCGGTTGTTCGGGCGGGCTGGTGGGGGTGGCGAAGTTGGCTGGGGAGCTGGGGATGGCGTGGTCGGACATGGTCATTCTTTGAGAGCGAGAGGCAATTTTACCGGCCCGCACCGTGCCGCTTGAGCCCAACCAGGATAATGGGCCCATGCTGTTCCTACTATCCCCCGCAAAATCCCTGGATTACGAGACGCCGCTGCAGGGCCAGCCGCACACGGCGCCGCTGTTTGTCAAGGAGTCCAAGGTCTTGATCGACCTGCTGCGCCAGCAGTCGCCGCAGCAGATTGCCGAGCTGATGGACCTGAGCGACAAGCTCAGCGCCCTGAACGTGGGGCGCTACCTGGCCTGGTCCAGCCGCGCCACGGAAAAAAACGCCAGACAGGCGGCACTGGCCTTTGATGGCGATGTCTATGGCGGACTGGACGCACGCAGCCTTGGCGCGGACGATCTGGCCTGGGCGCAAGACCATGTGTGTATCTTGAGCGGCCTGTACGGCGTGCTGCGTCCGCTGGACCTGATGCAGCCCTATCGGCTGGAGATGGGCACGCAATTGCGTAACCCCGCTGGCAACAACCTGTATGAATTTTGGGGCAGTCAGATTTCGGATTACCTGAATACGCGTCTGCGCAGCGACGCCAGCCCCGTGGTGATCAACCTGGCGTCCAACGAATACTTCAAGGCGGTGGACACCAAGGCCTTGAAGGCCCAGGTGGTGGATTGCGTGTTCCAGGAAAACAAGGCCGGGCAATACAAGATCGTGAGCTTCTACGCCAAGCGCGCCCGGGGTCTGATGGCTCGCTATGCCACGGTTCACAAGCTCACGCACATCGACCAACTCAAGGCCTTTGACAGCGAGGGCTATGCCTTTGAAGCCAAGGAGTCCACCCCCCTCAAACTCGTGTTCAGGCGCAGCGCATGAAAATTCGAGCCAACGGATTGCAAATAGAGGTCGAAGACTCGGCCAGCGCGGTAGCCGACCCAGCGCACAAACAGCGACCCGTGGTGCTGCTGATCATGGGTCTGGGCATGCAACTGGTGGCCTGGCCCGATGCCTTTGTGCAGGCGCTGCTGGCCGTGGGTTACCGGGTGGTTCGCTTTGACAACCGCGACATTGGCTTGAGCACGGCCCTGGATCATTTGGGCACACCCAAGCTGAGCTGGACGCTGGTGAAGCTGCAAATGGGTTTGCATCCGCAGCCGCCCTACACCTTAGGCGATATGGCGGCCGATGCGCTGGGTGTGCTGGACGCATTGGGCATTGAGCGTGCCCATGTGGTGGGACTGAGCATGGGCGGCATGATCGCGCAGCGTCTGGCGATTGCGGCACCGAAACGGGTGCTGAGTCTGACCAGCATGCTGAGCAGCAGCGGCGCTCACGGACTGCCCGGGCCGACCCCTACCGTGCTTCGGGCCATGATGCGCAAGCCCGCCGGTAGCGATGAAGCGTCTGTGGTGCAGTCCTTTCAGGATTTCTTTCAGGTCATTGCCAGCCCGGCCTTCCCCATACCGGGCGAGGAGATGCGCGCCGCCATCCGACTAGCCTACCGCCGCAGCTACCGTCCCTTGGGCACCAAGCGGCAGATGGTGGCGGTGATGACGGACAGTGAGCGCGCGGCGCTGCTGATCCGCATTAGCTGCCCGACTCTGGTGCTGCACGGCCGCGCTGATCCGCTGGTACCATTTGCCAATGCCGAGGACACGGCTCGGCGCATTCCGGGCGCCAAACTGATGGGCATAGACGGCATGGGTCACGACCTGCCTGAGCAAGCTGTGCAACTGCTGCTGCAGGCCCTGATTCCCCATTTGCAGACGGCGCAATTGCGCACCGCCACCGGCGCGTGACCCTCAGCGCCGAAACCCCTTCTGATCGAACCATGAATACCCCTGAACAATCCCAACTCGGCAAGGCGTCGGCTTATGTGGACCAGTATGACGCCTCGCTGCTGTTTCCGATTCCGCGCGCGGCCAAGCGTGCCGAGATCTGCATCACATTCGCTTGCCCGTTTTTTGGCGCCGACATCTGGACAGCGTATGAGCTGAGTTGGTTGAACCTGCGCGGCAAGCCGCAGCTGGCGCTGGTGCACTTCACCATTCCCTGCGAGTCGGTGAATATTGTCGAGAGCAAGTCCTTCAAGCTGTATCTCAACAGCTTTAACAACAGCCGTTTCACTGACGCCACCGAGGTGCTGGCCCGACTGCGCGCCGACATCAACGAAGCCGTTTGGCGCGGCGCCGTCGTGCAGTCTTCTGTGGGCGTGAAGATGATTGCGCCCGAGCTGTTTGACCGCGAACCGATTTATGAGCTCGACGGCCTGAACCTGGACCGCCTGGATGTGGAGTGCACGCGCTACCAGCCGGCACCCGATCTGCTGGTAGCCAATGGCGCCGATGAACCACCGGTCACCGAGGTGCTGGTCAGCAACCTGCTTAAAAGCAATTGCCTGGTGACCGGCCAGCCGGATTGGGGCACGGTCCAGATCAGCTATACCGGGCCGCAGATCGAGCAGGAAGGCCTGCTGCAATACATTGTGAGCTTCAGAAACCACAACGAGTTCCATGAGCAATGTGTGGAGCGCATCTTTATGGACCTCTGGACCCGCTGCAAGCCAAGTAAACTCACGGTCTACGCCCGCTACACCAGGCGCGGCGGGCTGGACATCAATCCATTGCGTACCAGCCACCCGCAGGCTCTGCCTGCCAACACCCGCACTGCACGCCAGTAACCCGACGCCCCATGACCGCACAAGTCCAAGCCATTACCGCCACTTTTCCCACCATCCATTGGCAAGAGGGCGGCCTGGAATGCAGCGCCCGTTGGCGCTCCGAGCGCGGCGCGGCTGCACCCAAAAAAGTGATGCTGGCCGACGACACCATGAGCGCGGACACGGCCTACCGGCTGGCCTGCGAAGGCACGGCGCTGCTGTGGCGTGGGGACTTTCAGAACGCACGCCAGATGCTGCAGGCACTGGGCCGACGCATAGACCAATCTGCCAGCACCGACAAGCGTGGCCGCAGGCCGCGCCAGACCGGCTTCAAGGACGTGCGTCACAGCCCCGAAGAAGCGGCCGCAGCGGCGGCCAAGGGCTTTCATGTGCACCGCCAGGCCCAGGCACAACGCGCCCGCGTGCTGGGCATGGTGCTGCTGTCGTTTGCTGGCGATTACGGCCTGGCGCTGCGCCGCAGCCCCGATGCGCGTCTGGCCTGCGCCCAGGCCTGGGGCGAGCCCGCAGAAGGCGAGGCGGGTAGCGTCGCTTCCATGCGCGAGCTGCTGGGCCTGATCAGTGCCTTTGAGTGGCGCAAGAATGGCGTCGAGGTGGCCGCATTGGGCGAGGCGCCGCACAACCGCATTCACCCGTATTACGGCGTGTTCTCGCCATTGCGCGGCGAGTATGTCGATCTGGTAGCCACCGCGCCGCTGGCCAAGAACCCTGCGGCGCTGACCGCGTTCGACATCGGCACCGGCACCGGTGTGCTGGCGGCAGTGCTGGTGCGCCGCGGCATCGGCCGAGTGGTGGCCACCGACATGGATGAGCGTGCGCTGGAATGCGCCGCAGCCAATTTCGCCCAACTGGAAGTCAGTGACCATGTGGAGCTGCAAAAGGCCGATCTGTTCCCAGAAGGCGTGGCCGATATCATTGTTTGCAACCCGCCCTGGCTGCCGGCGCGCGCCAGCTCACCGATCGAGCATGCGGTCTACGACGAGGGCAGCGCCATGTTGCTGGGTTTTCTGAGCGGGCTGGCCGCGCACCTGACTCCCAAGGGCGAGGGTTGGCTGATCCTGTCCAACCTGGCCGAGCACTTGGGCCTGCGCAGCCGTGCCGAACTGCTGGCGGCGATTGCCTCAGCGGGCCTGCGGGTCAAGGCGCATATGGATGTGAAGCCGGTGCATGCCAAGGCGGTGGACACCACCGATCCGCTGCATGCAGCGCGCAGTGCGGAGATTACATCGCTGTGGCGGCTGTCTGCACTTTGAATTTTTAGAACAGTTGCCCGGTCGGCTCGTGCGCAGGCAATGCGGCGCGTGCAGCATCTTCATTCCCCGCCTTCGCATCCTCTGCCTTCAACAACGCCCCCACCCGCACGCCTAGCAGCCGCAGCCGCTTTTGCAGCGGTGCGCGTTTTAAACACTGACCCGCAAACCGGCGGATCTCTTGGGCGTCGGATGTAAAGTAGCCAATGGTCTGGTCGCGCGTGACGATCTGGAAATCGTCAAAGCGCAGCTTGATGCCAATGGTCTTGCCGACATAGCCCTTGCGTTGCAAGTCACCCGCAACCTGTTCGCACAGCCGGGTGAAGATGGCGCCCAGCTCGGCGCGGTCGCGCACCACGTGCAGGTCGGACTCAAAGGTGGTCTCGCGGCTCATGCTGACCGGCTCGCTTGTCGTCACCACCGGACGCTCGTCCTGGCCGTGCGAGGCGGCATGCAGCCAGGCGCCGCTGCGCTCGCCAAAGTGGTCCATTAGCCATTGCTGATCGCGCGCTGCCAGTTGGCCAATAGTTTCAATGCCATGGCTTTTGAGCTTGGCCTCCGCCTTGGGGCCAATGCCGTTGATCTTGCGGCAGGCCAGCGGCCAGATTTTGGTCTTCAGATCGTCTTCCAGTACGATGGAAATGCCGTTCGGTTTGTTGAACTCGCTGGCCATTTTTGCCAGCAGCTTGTTGGGCGCCACGCCCACCGAACAGGTGAGTCCAGTGTCCTCAAAAATGCTTTTTTGCAACAAGCGCGCCAGCACCCGCCCAGCCTCGCGCTGGCCGCCAGGCACGTCGGTGAAGTCGATGTAAACCTCATCCACGCCCCGGTCTTCCATCAGCGGCGCAATGTCGGTAATGATGGCCTTGAAGCGGCGCGAGTAATGGCGGTATTGGTCAAAGTCCACCGGCAACAGAATCGCCTGCGGGCACAGCTTGGCCGCCTTCATCAGGCCCACAGCCGAGCCAATGCCAAACTGGCGCGCGGCATAGGTGGCGGTGGTGATGACGCCGCGCCCGGTGTAGCCGGCCAGGCGTGGAAAGAAATCCAGTGGAATCTGGTGCAAATGCGCTGAAGACCATTCCTGCTCCGGGTGCGCCACACGCAATTTGCCTAGTAAATCGTCCTCGCGCCTGCGGCCACCGCCAATCACCACCGGCAGGCCCTTGAGTTGCGGGTAGCGCAGCAGTTCCACCGAGGCGTAAAACGCGTCCATGTCCAGGTGTGCAATGCGTCGCGGGCGGGTAGCGGTGGTCGTGTTCACTTCGGAGGCAGCATAGGGGTTGCGAAAGCGCAATCTGCAGTATAGAGAGGCCACTATGGTTGCGGCGGCGCGTCCCAGCACCCAGCTTGTGGCCGCCGTCCTATCCAGCACAGGAGCAAACCATGGAAAAAGTGGATTTCAAAAAGGAGTTGAAGCAGCTGTACCAGGCTTCGGCCAAGGAGGTGGTACTGGTGGATGTGCCGCCCATGGGTTTCCTGATGGTGGACGGGCAGGGCGACCCCAACATCGCGCCGGCGTACCAAGAAGCGGTCGAGGCGCTGTTCGCAGTAGCTTATGCCCTGAAGTCCATGGTCAAGCGGGGGCCGCTGGCGCTGGACTATGGCGTTCTGCCTTTGGAGTCGCTGTGGTGGGCCGATGATATGCGGGACTTTGGCACGCGCGACAAGTCCCAGCGGAAGTGGACCGCCATGGTCATGCAGCCACCCTTTATCACGCCGGCCATGATGTACGCAGCCGTTGGCGCACTGCAAGCCAATAAGGCGCTGGCGGCGCTGAACCAGGTGCGCCTGAATAATTTTGTCGAGGGCAAGAGCGCCCAGATTCTGCACATCGGCCCGTTCTCGAAACAAGGCCCGGCGATTGAAAAAGTGCATAGTTTCATTGCCGAGCATGGCAAGCCGCGCGGCAAGCACCACGAAATCTATCTCAGCGATATCCGCCGGGCCGCGTCAGAAAAGTGGAAGACCATCATCCGGCAGCCCATGCAGTGAAACAATCGCTGCATGGGCGCTGGCTTAGCCCTTGAAGTCGTAAGTGCCGGGCAGCAGGATGTTGGTGGTAACTGTCTGGATGTTGGTGTGGCCGCAAAAGGCCATGGTGATGTCCAGTTCCTTATGGATGATTTGCAGCGCCTTGGTGACGCCTTCCTCACCCATGGCGCCCAGGCCATAGACAAAGGCGCGGCCAATCATGGTGCCGCGCGCACCCAGCGCCCAGGCCTTGAGCACGTCCTGGCCGCTGCGAATGCCGCCGTCCATCCAGACCTCAATCTTGTCGCCCACCGCCTGGGCAATGGCCGGCAGGGCCGAGATGCTGCTGGGCGCGCCGTCGAGTTGGCGCCCGCCGTGGTTGCTGACCACAATCGCGTCGGCACCACTGGCCACCGCCAGCTGCGCGTCTTCCAGGTCCTGAATGCCCTTGAGAATAAGCTTGCCGCCCCATTGCTCTTTGACCCACTTCACGTCTTCCCAGGACAGGGTCGGGTCGAACTGCTCATTGGTCCAGGAGGCCAGCGAATTCATATTGGTCACCTCCTTCACATGGCCGATCAGATTGCCAAAGCTGTGGCGGCGCGTGCCTGCCATGCCTAGGCACCAGCGCGGCTTGGTCAGCAAATTGATGATGTTGGCAATGGTCGGGCTGGGTGGCGCGGTCAGGCCATTCTTCAGGTCCTTGTGGCGCTGGCCGATCACCTGTAAATCCAATGTGAGTACCAGGGCGCTGCAGCGCGCGGCGCGGGCCCGCTCGATCATCTTTTTCATGGCGTCGCGGTCGCGCATCATGTAAAGCTGGAACCAGAAGGGCGCTTGCGTGTTCTGCGCAATGTCTTCGATCGAGCAAATGCTCATGGTAGAAAGCGTGAAAGGGATGCCGAACTTTTCGGCCGCCTTGGCGGCCTTGATTTCGCCATCTGCACTCTGCATGCCGCACAGGCCCACCGGCGCAATGCACACCGGCATCTTGGCGTCCTGGCCGACCATTTTGGTGGCGGTCGTGCGGTTTTCCATGTTCACCGCCACGCGCTGGCGCAGCTTGATCTTCTGGAAGTCGGACTCGTTGGCGCGGTAAGTCGATTCGGTCCAGGAGCCCGAGTCAGCGTAATCGTAAAACATGCGCGGCACGCGCTTTTCTGCCAGTACGCGCAGGTCTTCAATGGTGGTGATAACGGTCATGGGGGCCTCTTGATTTTGGAACTGTTGCGATGGTACGTGCTGCCGGGTGACGGGGTCGATTGAAATTGGGGTGCCACCTGTTGAAAATATTTTGCCGCTGCGGCTGGAACTCGGCGCCCGGCAGCCAGGGTCCAGCCGTTTGACATGAAACAAAATGTACGAATAAATGTGTTTTCATGCCTGCTCGGGTAGCACAATCGTACGATTGAGTGTGATAACTTAATCGCTTACAGGGGAGGGGTCATGGCATTTCTTTTTGATCAGCTTGGTATTCGCAAGCGCTTCGCCATTCTTCTGGCGCTATTCAGCCTGGGCTTTGCCTTCTTCGGGCTCTGGAGCTTCAAGACACTGACCGAATTGCAGGTCAATGGCCCGCTGTTTCAGCGCATTGTCAAGAACAAGGATTTGGTGGCCGACATCCTGCCGCCGCCAGCCTACATCATCGAGTCCTACCTGACCGCCCTGCAGCTCAGCAGCGCCGCCGACGCCCCAAGCCGTGACGCGCTGACGCAAACCCTGCAGCGATTGCGCAAGGATTACAACGATGCCCACAATAAGTGGCAGGCCAGCGCCCTGGGTCCGGAACTGGAGGGCCTTTTGCTCAAGCAGGCGGACGCGCCCGCCCAGGCGTTTTATGCCGTGGTGTTTGCATCCTTGATACCGGCCGCGCAAAAGGAAGACCATGCCGCTCTGGCTCTGGCCCTGCAAGAGGCCGAGAAAGCCTATGAACAGCACCGCAAGGCGATCGACCATGTGGTGACCAAGGCCAATAGCCTGGTGGATCAGGATCAGCAGGATGCCGAGCAACGCATACGGCTTGCCGGCGGCCTGTTGGCCGGCATTTTTGTCGCCTCCCTGGCTGCCAGCCTGGGGGTGGCGGTGCTGATTGTGGGCAGTATCAGCCGACCCTTGAACGAAGCGGTGCAGGCTGCGCAAACCTTTGCCTCCGGTGACCTGAGCGCCCGCATTGTTGCCCGTGGGCAGAACGAATTTGCCCAGTTGCTGCGGGCCATGCAGCATATGCAGTCCAATTTGGTGGTTTTGGTGGACCAGGTGCGCGCCGGCTCGGTCAGCGTGGAGTTGGCTGCGGGCGAAATTTCGCAGGGCAATACCGACCTCAGCATTCGCACCGAAAACCAGGCCGGCGCCCTGCAAACCACGGCCGCCTCGATGGAGCAATTGAGTGCCCAGGTGCGCTTGAATGCCGACAACGCCAGCAAGGCCAATCAGCTGGCAATCGACGCCTCGTCGATTGCGGTGCAGGGCGGCAAGGTGGTCAATCAGGTGGTGGCCACCATGCGCGGCATCAACCAGCAGTCGCACAAGATTTCTGAAATTATTGGCGTGATTGATGGCATTGCCTTTCAGACCAATATCCTGGCGCTCAATGCCGCAGTGGAGGCGGCGCGCGCCGGCGAGCAGGGTCGGGGCTTTGCAGTGGTGGCCAGCGAAGTGCGGGCCCTGGCCGGGCGCAGCGCCGACGCCGCCAAGGAAATCAAAACCCTGATTACCGCCAGCGTTGACCAGGTTCAGCAGGGCGCATCCCTGGTGGATCAGGCCGGGCACACCATGCAGGAGATCGTGCGGGCTATCCAAGGGGTGTCGGACATCGTGGGTGAAATCACCCTGGCCAGTAGCGAGCAGTCGATTGGCGTCAACCAGGTGGGTGAGGCGGTGACCGAAATGGACCAAACGACGCAGCAAAACGCGGCCCTGGTGGAAGAAATGGCGGCCGCCGCCCTGAGCCTGAAGCGCCAGGCCAATGGACTGGTGGAGTCGGTCTCGGTGTTTCACTTACCCCATTCGGACGCAGCTGCCGACTACCGCCCGGCCCTGTCTTTGGCGGCACGCTAAGTCGCGCAATGCACTGGTTGCGTCGCTTCCAGTTCGGCTCGCGCCTGGGCTTGTTGCTGTTGAGTTGTGTTCAGGCCAATCGGGCGGTGTGCCGCGCGATCTGCGCGCGCACCTGGGCGGGGGCCGTGCCGCCCAAAATGTTGCGGGCGTTGAGCGAGCCGCGCAGGCTCAAACATTCAAACACATCGGCCTCAATCTTGGGGTTGAAGGCCTGCAGCTCGGCCAGCGACAGCTCGGACAGATCTACGCCTTTGGCAATTGCCGTCTTCACCGCGTGCGCCACCACCTCGTGCGCGTCGCGGAAGGCCAGGCCCTTTTTCACCATGTAGTCGGCGAGGTCGGTGGCCGTGGCATAGCCGCGCTTGGCAGCGCGCTCCATAACTTCTGGCTTGACGGTGATGCCGCCCACCATTTCGGCAAAGATGCGCAGCGTGTCCTTCAAGGTGTCCACGGTGTCGAACAGTGGCTCCTTGTCTTCCTGGTTGTCCTTGTTGTAGGCCAGGGGCTGGCCCTTCATCAGGGTGATCAGGCCCATCAGGTGGCCGACCACCCGGCCGGTTTTGCCGCGCGCCAGCTCGGGCACGTCGGGGTTTTTCTTTTGCGGCATGATCGAGCTGCCGGTGCAAAAGCGGTCGGCAATGTCGATAAAGCCAAAGCTCTGGCTCATCCACAGAATCAGCTCTTCGGACAGGCGGCTGATGTGGACCATGGCCAGCGTGGCGGCGGCGGTGAATTCAATCGCAAAGTCGCGGTCGCTCACCGCATCCAGGCTGTTCTGGCAGACGCAGGGCAGGCCTTGGTCATCCACCATGCCCAGGCTGGCGGCCACGCGCTCGCGGTCCAGCGGGTAGCTGGTGCCCGCCAGGGCGGCGGCACCCAGCGGCAGGCGGTTGACGCGTTTGCGCACATCCTGCATGCGCTCGGCGTCGCGGCTGAACATCTCCACATAAGCCAGCATGTGGTGACCAAAGCTCACCGGCTGCGCCACCTGCAGATGCGTAAAGCCGGGCAGGATCACGTCCACATTTTTGTCGGCCAGGGCCAGCAGCGACTTCTGCAGCCCGGTCAGCAACTCGCCAATCAGGTCGATCTCGCCGCGCAGCCACAGGCGCACATCGGTGGCGACCTGGTCGTTGCGACTGCGCCCGGTGTGCAGGCGTTTGCCAGCAATGCCCACCAGGGCGGTCAGGCGCGCCTCGATGTTGAGGTGCACGTCTTCCAGGTCCAGCTTCCATTCAAAGTCGCCGGCCTCGATCTCGCCACGGATGGTGGCCATGCCTTCCTGGATGGCTGCGTGGTCTGCTGCGTTGATGATGCCCTGGTGACAGAGCATTTCGGCATGCGCCAGGCTGCCGGTGATGTCGGCCAGCCACAGGCGCTTGTCAAAAAACACGCTGGAGGTGTAGCGCTTGACCAGGTCGCTCATGGGTTCGGAAAATAGCGCCGACCAGGCTTGTGACTTATTGGCGAGTTGGTTATCGGAGGGCTTGGAGGACATGGGGCTTGGCAATGAGTGGGATGGCGTCGCAAGGGCGGCACAATCCGGTGAAAGAGGTAAGAAACCCCAAGATTATCGACGCTCCCGCAAGCTGTGGCCCAATCCATTGGCTTGTTGCGGCGGGCGATCCGGACCAGCCCCTGGTCTACGCTTCACATCTTGCAAGTATGCTCGCGGTTTTATGAACCCGCCCATGCCCATGTTCACCCAGAGAATTCGAATGTTTTGCGCCGCCTTGCTGCTGCTATGTGCCATGGTGGGCGGCAGTTCGGGCGCGCTTGCCGCATTAAATCTGGCGGACCCGCTGCCCATCGGTCCGCAGGTCACGGTCGGAAAATTGCCCAACGGACTGACCTATTACCTGCAGAAAAACAGCCTGCCGGCCAAGCGCCTGGAGCTGCGCCTGGTGGTCAAGGCCGGTTCGGTTCTGGAAGACGAGGATCAGCAGGGGCTGGCGCATTTCACCGAGCACATGGCCTTCAATGGCTCGACCCATTTCAAGAAGCACGAGCTGGTTTCCTATCTGCAGTCGATCGGTCTGAAGTTTGGTGCCGACCTGAATGCCTACACCAGCTTCAATGAAACCGTGTACATGCTGCCGCTCCCGACCGACAAACCGGAGGATGTCGACAAGGGATTTTTGGTGCTGGAGGACTGGGCCCAGGGCCTGAGTTTCAATGCAGATGACGTCGATTCGGAACGTGCCATCGTGCTCGAAGAGTTGCGCCTGGGGCGGGGTGCGCAGGATCGCATGAACAAGCTGCTGCTGCCCAAGATGTTTGGTGGCTCCCTGTATGCCAGGCGCCTGCCCATAGGACGGGAGGATCTGTTGAAGAGCTTCAAGGTGGATGCCATCAAGCGCTTCTACCATGACTGGTACCGCCCCGATTTGATGGCCGTGGTGGTGGTGGGCGACATGGAGGTGGCGCAAATGTTGGCCCAGGTGCAGAAGCATTTCGGTGTGCTGGTCAATCCGGCCCAGGAGCGCCCCAGAAACTATCCGCCGATACCGGTTCGCAGTGAATCGGAAGCGGTGGTGGTGACCGACCCGGAGGCCACCAACGAGGTCATGCAGATTCTTTACCCGGTGATGCCCAGGCCTGTCGTGGCGACGATGGCAGACTACCGCCAGGCGCTGCTGGAACAAATGTTTGCCATCATGCTCAATCAGCGCATGCAGGAGTTGACGCAACAAGCGACTCCTCCCTTTGTAGGCGGCAGCAGCTCGGTGGAGGGGCTGGCGCCCGATTACCGCTTGTTGATGTCTTCTGCGCTGCTGGGGCGTATGGGTGTGGATCCTGCCAGTCAGGCCCTGCTGGCCGAGACCGCGCGGGCCCGTGCCTTCGGCTTTAGCGAGGCCGAGTTGGAGCGTGCGCGCAAAAGCATACTGCGCACAGCGGAGCAGGGATTTGCCGAGCGCGACAAGACCGAGTCTGCAGCTTACGCAGCGGAATACCTGCGCAATTTTTTGCTGCACGAGGAAATGCCCGGCAGTGAAAACGAACTGGCCTATGCCCGTGAGCTTCTTCCCGGCATTGGCGTGGCGGATGTCAATGCCTTTGCGCACAGCGTGATTCCCGAGCGTGCGGCCAAGTTGGTGGTCTATTCCGGCAGCGCCAAGCCGGGCAACCAGGTTCCTACGCAGGCCGAGCTGCTGGCCGCCGTGCAGACCGCCGAGCAGCGTCCGGTCATCGCTCGGGAAGAAAAGGCGCTCCCCCTCTCCTTGATGGCCCATGCACCCCAGGCGGGAATTATCCAGTCCGAGCGCTGGGATGAGGCCCTGGGCGTGACCGAGATGCAACTGTCCAACGGCTTGAAGGTCATTCTGAAGCCCACGGATTTTAAAAATGACCAGATTCTGGTGTCGGCCACACGCTTTGGCGGGCAGTCGCTTTTTGATGCGCCCGACATGTATAACGCGGGTTATGTCACCCCCATCATTTCCGGGATGGGCGTGGGGGATTTCAGTCCGACCGAGGTGAAAAAGATGATGGCCGGCAAACTGGTGTCCTTGGGCGCCGGTCTGAATGCACTGACCGAGGGGCTCAAGGGAGGCTCCAGCAATGCCGATCTGGAAACGCTGTTGCAATTGATACACCTGAAGTTCGGCCCCGCGCGCAGGGATGAGGCGCTGTTCCAGTCCTTTGTCAGCCGCAACCAGGACTCAGCCAAGAACGCCATGGCGCGCCCAGAGTCGGTGTTTGCCGACGCCAAACAGAACACCTTGTATGGCAATCATCCCCGCCTGTGGCTGACGCCCAGGCCGCAGAATTTTGAACACTTAAGCCTGGATCGCATTCTGGAAATCGACGGCCAGCGTTTTTCCAGCGCCCGTGGCATGACCTTTGTGATGGTGGGCAGCTTCACGTTGGACGGCATCCGCCCGCTGATCGCCAGCTATCTGGCGAGTCTGCCCACGCCCGTGCTAGCTGTGGGTTATCGGGATCTGGGTGTGCGCCCGGTGCCGGGGGTGGTGAAGAAAGATGTGAACGTGGGCAGCGAGCCTAAGGCCCAGGTCTCCCTCAGTTTTGCGGGGGACGCGGCCTATTCGGAAGACGCGCGCTTGACGCTGGCCGCACTGGTGGAGGTGGTCAACCTGCGGATCATCGATGTGCTGCGGGAAAAGCTGACGCTGATCTATGGCGGCGGCATGGGCGGTGGTCTGGAACAGACGCCGTATCCACACTACCGCCTGGAATTGTCTCTGCCCTGCGCGCCGGAGAATGTGGACAAGGTGATTGCTGCAGCCTTCGATGAAATCCACAAGATTCAGGACCTGGGGCCGCAGGCCGAGGACATCGCCAAGCTCAAGACCCACTGGTTGCTGGCGCATCGCAAGAGCCTGCGTGAAAACCCCTATTGGTTGGATAAGCTGCAATCGGCCGAGCTGTATGGAACCGACCCTCAACTGATTCTGAACTACGAAAATCGGGTAGATGCCGTGACGGCAGACGACATCCGCTCGGCCGCGCGCCGCTATCTTTCGCGCGACAACTATGTGCAGGTGGTGATGCGCCCGCAGAACTAGCTTGACGAACCCCGGCGGTTGCCGGGGCCCGCGACCCGGCTTAACCGGTATTGCGCAGTCCGGCGGCAATGCCGTTGATTGAGATATGAATGCCGCGCTGCACGCGTTCATCGGCAATGCCGGCGCGGTAGCGCCGCACCAGTTCCACCTGCAAATGGTGCAGGGGGTCGATGTAGGGAAAGCGGTGCTTGATCGAGCGCTGCAGCGAGGCGTTGTTCGCCAGACGCTGCTTGTCGCCGGTGATGAGGTTCAGGGCCAGGGCCGTGGCATGCCACTCGGCCTCTATGGCGCTGAAGATGCGTTTACGCAGCTTGATGTCGGTCACCAATTCGGAATAGCGCGAGGCGAGAGCCAGATCGCTCTTGGCCATCACCATGTCCATGTTGGAGAGCAGGGTCTTGAAAAACGGCCACTGCTTGTACATTCTTTGCAACAACGCCAGGCGCTCCTTGCTTTGTGCCGGAGTCGCGCCTTCGATGAAGGCATTGACGGCCGAGCCAAAGCCCAACCAGCCGGGCAGTGTCAGGCGGCACTGGCCCCAGCTAAAACCCCAGGGAATGGCGCGCAGGTCTTCAATCGCCTGGCTGGCCTTGCGCGAGGCCGGGCGTGAGCCGATGTTGAGCTCGGCAATTTCGCGCAGCGGGGTGGAACTGAAAAAGTATTCGGTAAAGCCTGGGGTCTCGTAGACCAGGGCGCGGTAGGCCGCCATGCTGCTTTGGGACAGTTCGGCAGCCGCATCCAGGAAGGCCTTGGTGGCGGACTTGGTCGGTTGCAACAACGTGGCCTCCAGCGTGGCTGCCACCAGGGTTTCCAGATTGCGCCGGCCGATTTCGGGGTTTGCATATTTGGAGCCTATGACTTCGCCCTGTTCGGTCAGGCGGATCTGGCCGCGCACCGTGCCCGGAGGCTGGGCCAGAATGGCCTGGTAGCTGGGGCCACCGCCCCGTCCCACCGTGCCGCCTCGGCCGTGGAACATGCGCAGTTTGATCTTGTGGTTTTTGTCCAGCTCATCAAACAGTTCCACCAGGGCAATCTCGGCGCGGTATAGCTCCCAGTTGCTGGTAAAGATGCCGCCGTCCTTGTTGCTGTCGGAGTAACCCAGCATGATGTCCTGCTCGCCGCCGCTGCGCTTGACCAGATCGGCCACACCCGGCAGGGCGTAGAACGCACGCATGATGGGCGCGGCATTGCGCAGGTCTTCAATGGTCTCGAACAGCGGCACGACGATCAGGTCGCAATGGCCCTGGGCATCCAAGGTGTTTTGCATCAGGCCCACTTCTTTTTGCAGCAGCAGCACCTCCAGCAGGTCGCTCACCGTCTCGGTGTGGCTGATGATGTAGTGGCGAATGGCCTCATGGCCAAAGCGCGAGCGCATCTCTTTGGCCATGGTGAAGATGGCCAACTCGGCGCTCGCATGGGCCGAGTAGGCTGCGCCGTGCACGCGCAAGGGGCGGGCGTCGTTCAGCATGCGCAGCAGCAGGCTGCGTTTGGCAGTCTCGTCAAGCGCCTGGTAGCTACTCTCCACGCGCGCCGTGGCCAGCAGTTCGGCCACAACTTCCTCGTGTTTGTCCGAGCTTTGGCGCAAATCGACGGTGGCCAGGTGAAAGCCGAACACCTCCACTGCGCGGATCAGCGGGTGCAGGCGTTGAGCCGTGAGTGCTGCGCCATGGTGGGCCTGCAGCGAGGCCTCAATGACGCGCAGGTCGGCAATAAATTCTTCCGCCGTTTTATAGGCGTTTTGTGGTGCCACGGCATGGCGTGCGGCGGTGGTTCCGGTGAGGTTCTGCAGCGTGGCGGCCAGGCGCGCATAGACACCGGTCAGCGCGCGACGATAGGGTTCGTCCTTGCGGTGCTCGTTGGTATCGGGCGAACGCTCGGCCAGGTTCAGCATGTCATCGGTGCAGCTGTTGAGCAGGGCGCTGATCGACAATTCGCTGCCCAGATAATGCACCTCGGTGAGGTAATGGCGCAGCGCCACCTCGCTCTGACGCCGTAGCGCATATTCCAGGGTCTGGGCGCTGACATTGGGGTTGCCATCGCGGTCGCCGCCGATCCACTGGCCCATGCGCAAAAACGTGTGCACCGGCTGCGTTCCCAGCAAGTCTTCCAGCTCGGCATAGAGCTTTGGAATTTCGCGCAAAAAGGTGGATTCGTAATAGCTCAGCGCGTTCTCAATTTCGTCGGAGACGGTGAGCTTGCTAAAGCGCAGCAGGCGCGTCTGCCACAGCTGCATCACCCGGGCGCGCATTTGCGCCTCGTTGGCGGCCAGCTCCTTGGGTGTCAGCGCGTCCTTCTTGCCTTCAAACGGCGTCGCACGCTGCTTGATGTCGTCGCGTGCGGTCAACAATTGGGCTATGTCGCGCTCGGCATCCAGAATGCTTTTGCGCTGCACCTCGGTGGGGTGGGCGGTGAGCACCGGCGCCACATAGCTTTGCGCCAGGGTTTGCGAAATCACACGGGGCGAAATGCCGGCCCAGCGCAGGCGCGACATGGCCACTTCGATGCTGCCTTCCTGGGTTTCACCGGCGCGCTCATGGACGGCGCGGCGGCGAATATGGTGGCGGTCTTCGGCCAGATTGGCCAGGTGACTGAAGTAGGTAAAGGCCCGAATCACGCTCACGGTCTGGTCACCGCTTAAACTTTTGAGCAGCTTTTTCAGCGTCTTGTCGGCTTCGTGGTCGGCATCGCGCCTGAAAGTGACCGAAAGCTTGCGGATCTGCTCAATCAGCTCAAAGGCCTCCACGCCCTCCTGCTCGCGAATCACATCGCCCAGAATTCGGCCCAAAAACCGGATGTCCTCCACCAAGGGGCGTTCGTTGTCTTTGTTGCGCTTGATGGCAGAGGCAGCAGGCGCGGCGGCGGGGACTGGAGGGGTGGGATTCTTCATGGGAGACCATGCTAGCATTCAACAAGAACTTCACGTTACAACTAGGTTACCGCAGTGCAACATTTCACCATCGCCACCCGTGAGAGCCGCCTGGCTCTGTGGCAAGCAAACCACGTTAAGGCTCTTTTGGAGCAACAAGGCCACCAGGTCACCCTGTTGGGCATGACCACCTTGGGGGACCAGATTCTGGATCGCTCGCTCAGCAAGGTCGGTGGCAAGGGCCTTTTTGTCAAGGAGCTGGAGGCGGCGCTGGAGGACGGCCGCGCCGACCTGGCGGTGCATTCGCTCAAGGACGTGCCGATGGAACTACCGGCCGGCTTTGAGCTGGCTTGCGTAATGGAACGCGAGGATCCGCGCGATGCCTGGGTCTCTCCAAAATATGCCACTTTGCAGGATCTGCCGCAGGACGCCACCGTGGGCACCTCCAGCCTGCGCCGTATGGCCTTGTTGCGCGCCCTGCGCCCGGACCTCAAGATTGAGCCGTTGCGCGGCAATCTGGACACCCGTTTGCGCAAGCTCGACGACGGTCTGTACGACGGCATTGTGCTGGCCGCGGCCGGCCTCAAGCGCCTGGGCCTGGCTGAGCGTATTCGCAGCGTGTTCGAAACCACCGAGATGCTGCCCGCCGCCGGACAGGGCGCCTTGGGCATTGAGGTGCGCAGCGGACGCGACGATGTGGTGCAAGCGCTCAAGCATCTGATGGATACCAAGACCTGGCTGGTGGTCAGCGCCGAGCGTGCCGTGAGCCGCGTGATGGGCGGCAGCTGCTCCATGCCCTTGGCGGCCCATGCCACCTTCAGCGGTGAGCTGCTGAGCATGCGCGCTGCCTGGGGCGATCCGGAAGGCGTGCAGTCTTTGGCGCTGGTCCATGCCGACGCAACCGTCACCGACACCGCCAGCGCGGTGCGCCTGGGTGAATCCGTGGCCCGGCAACTGCAGGCTGCGGTACAGGCTGTGCAAGCCAGAGCCTGATGCGCGTCATCGTCACCCGACCCGGGCCTCAGGCCGGTCAATGGGTGAGCGCCTTGCGCGAAGCCGGCATCGATGCGCTGGCCCTGCCCTTGATCGAGATTGCCGGTCCGCCGGACCCCGACGCCATACGGGCTGCCTGGCGGCGACTTCAGGAATTGGATGCCGTGATGTTTGTCAGCGCCAATGCGGTGGCACAGTTTTTTGCGCTCCAGCCAGCAGCTGCCCCGGCCTTCGCCGCCGATACGGCCGAAGGTCCACGATTTTTTGTCACCGGCCCCGGCAGCTTGGCTGCCTTGCTAAAGTCCGGCGTGCCGCGCAGCCAAATCGACGCGCCGGATGTGGCCTCTGCCCAGTTCGATTCCGAGGCCCTGTGGTGCCTGGTGCAGGCCCAGGTGCGGCCTGGCTGGCGCGTGCTGATCGTGCGCGGCAACACCGAAGCCGGCGAAGAGTCTGAACCGGCCCAGGGCGTGGGCCGCGACTGGTTTGCAGCGCGTCTGCGGGAGCAGGGCGCCGAGGTGGAGTTTTTGGTCGCCTATGTGCGCCGCGCGCCGGTGTTAAATGCCAATGCCCTGGCTCTGGTGCAAGTGGCAGCGGCAGACGGAACGGTTTGGTTGTTCAGCAGTTCCGAGGCCGTCACCAATCTGTGCACCCTGGCGGCTGGCCAGTGCTGGCGCCTGGCGCGCGCCGTTGCCACCCACCCGCGCATTGCCCAGGCCGCAGGCGCCGCTGGTTTCGCCGTGGTGTGCGAGTCGCGTCCCGCACTGGTCGATCTGCTGGCGTCTATAGAATCGCTGGCATGACTACAGAACCGGCTAGCCCCGATATCCGCCCTGCGGCCGAGAACGCAGCAGCCTTGCCTGCCTCGCCACCGGACACGGCAGTTCCCTTCGCCTCGCAGCGCATGCTGCTGGCCGTGGCCGTGCTGGCCGTGGCAGGTATTGTCGGCGGCGTGCTGGTGTGGCAAAAGTTGGGTGGGATCCAGCAGCAGCTGGCGCGCCAGAGCGCCGATGCCGGTGCCCAGGCCGGTGAGGCTCGTGTCACGGCCAAGCAGGCGCAGGAACTGGCGATGGAAACGGCTGCCAGGCAGGCCGTAGCGGAGGCCAAGCTGGCCGAGGTCGCCTTGCAGCGCAGCCAGTTGGAAGAGCTGATGCAAAGCCTGTCGCGTTCGCGCGACGAGAACCTGGTGGTGGATATCGATTCGGCCGTGCGTCTGGCGCAGCAGCAGTCCCAACTCACCGGCAGCATTGAGCCGCTCTTGGCCGCGCTCAAGAGCGCCGATTTGCGAGTGACCCGCGCCGCCCAACCCCGCCTCGCCCAGTTGCAGCGCGCCATTGCCCGCGATGTGGCGCGAATCAAGGCGACCGCTCTCTCCGACACGCCCTCCTTGCTGGTCAAACTGGACGAACTGGTCACGCTGGCCGACGAGCTGCCGATAGCCAATGCGGTGGGCGCGGCCAGCAGTGCAGGTGCGCTGGCTGCCAAGGTACCCGAGAGTTCCAAACGCCGGGACTATGAAAGCGTGTTGTCCTGGTGGGCCCGCGTCGGTTTGCTGATACAGGATGAGCTGCGCGGCCTGGTGCGTGTCAGCCGCATTGAAGACCCGGACGCCGCACTGCTGACACCGGAGCAATCTTTCTTTTTGCGTGAAAACCTGAAGCTGCGCCTACTCAATGCCCGGCTGGGTCTGTTGTCGCGCCAAATCGAGTCTGCGCGTGGCGACCTGGGTACGGCCGCTCTGGCCATGAGCCGGTATTTCGATCAGGGTTCGCGCAAGACGCAGACGACGCTGGCCTTGTTGCAGCAGGTGCAGGGGCAGATGCGGGCTCTTGAGATTCCCCGCGTGGACGAGACGCTGGCGGCGCTGTCCACCGCTGCGGCGGGGCGTTAGTATGCGCACCGCGTTGTGGTTAATGGGCTTGTTTGGCGTGGCCGTGGCCCTGGCCTTGTTTGCCGGCAATGACCCTGGCACCGTCACCTTGTATTGGCCGCCGCACCGGGTGGACATCTCGCTCAATCTTTTCCTGTTGTTGCTGGCCCTGGTCTTTGTCACCTTGCATCTGGCCCTGCGTACCTTGGCAGCATTTTTTGGCATTCCCCAGCAGGCACGGCGCTGGCGGCTGCAACAGCGTGAGCGCGCCATTCAGTCGGCCCTGCTGGACTCGCTGTCGCATTGGATGGGGGGGCGCTATATCCGTGCCCGCAAGGCGGCTGAGCTGGTGCTGTCGCTTGAGGAATCGGTGGCGCAGGGCGGCGAGCTGCTCAGCTATGCCGAGCGCCTGCGCACCCTGTCGCATTTGCTGGCCGCCGAAAGTGCCCATGCGGTGCAGGATAGAAAATTGCGGGAAGAGCACTTTCGCCTGGCGATGGAGCATGCGCTGGCGCGTGATGCGCAGGAAACGCGCGATGGCGTGCAATTGCGTGCGGCGCGCTGGGCGCTGGATGACCGGGATGCCGCCAAGGCCATGGAGTGGCTGGACCTGATGCCCCAAGGCGCATCACGCCGCACCCTGGCACTGCGCTTGCGCTTCAAGTCCGCGCGCATGGCGGGCCGCCCTTTGCAGGCGCTTGAGATGGCGCGCTTGTTGACCAAGCACCGTGCATTTTCAGAGGTGGCCGGCAAGAGCATTGCGCAGGGCCTGGCCATAGAACTGATTGACGCAGCGCACGATCCGGTGCAGTTGCAACGCGCCTGGGACGGGCTGGAGCCCAGCGAGCGCGAAATGCCGGATGTGGCGATGCAGGCTGCGCAGCGTCTGCTGGAGCAGGGCGGTGAGGGTAGCACTTCGCGCCAGTGGCTGATGCCGGTATGGACCGGGTTGCTGGAGCACCCGGACGCGCTCAATTTGGGGCAGAAGGTGCGCCTGGTGCGCATACTGGAAACCGGTTTTGGCAGCAACGGCCAGCCGGTCGATGCGCAATGGCTGTCGCGCATCGAGTCGGCACAAATCGCCAATCCGCGCGACGCGGCCCTGCAATATCTGGCCGGTGTGGTGTGCATGCGATTGCGCCTGTGGGGCAAGGCGCAGCAAATGCTCAAGCAGTCGTTGGCGCTGCTGCAGGACTCTGGCCTCAAGCGCGACGCCTGGCGCGCACTGGCAGAAATGGCCGAGCAGCGCCAAGATGCCGCGGCAGCGACCGAAGCCTATAGACAGGCGCTCAAGGAAGCCGCCAAGCGCTGATCAGGGACTATCATGCGTGCATGGCCACACTCATCCAACACCTGATCAAACTGACCGACCACCGCGAGCGGGACCTGCTCGAACTGACCCTGGCCAAGGCCTTGATAGACATGCTGCCGCTGCAGCGCGTGGTGATTGCCAAGGTGTGGAGCCAAGAGGGTGTGGGGCGCTGGCTGCAGGTGGCAACACTCGATGCGCGCGGTGGTGGCTCGGTGGCCGACCCGCTGCGCATCGAATTTCAGTCCCTGCCCCTGCGGGAAGACGAGAGGGACCGCCTGCGCAGCATGCAGACCGGGGAGCGGGTGGAGGTGGCGCTGTCCGGTGACGCCGGTCCGCGCATCAGTTATGTGCCCATGTTTGAGCCTTCACGCAGCGACGAAGAGGGCGTGCTCGAAATTCATTCATCCAAGTCGCTGAACCCGGCGGAGCTGGAAACCATTGAGCTGCTGCTGCATGTGTTTCGCAATATGTACAGCCTGCTGGCCTATAGCGACCGCGATGGTCTGACCGGACTGCTGAACCGCAAGGCGCTGGACGCCAGCTTTTACAGCGCCGTGCTGGACGAACTCGATGCCGGCATGGGTGCGGAGTCCGGCCTGACAGTCGCCAGGCGGGGGCAGGAGAGGCGCCACCGCGTGCCGCCCAACTACTGGCTAGGCATGGTTCGCGTAGACCACTTCAAGGCCCTTGCCGAGCAAGAGGGGCAGCTGATCGCCGAAGAGGTGCTGCTGCTCGTGGCGCGCATTCTGAACAACAGCTTTCGCACCTATGACCGCATCTACCGCCTGGGCGGCGAGCAGTTTGCCGTGCTCATGCATTGTCCCGACGAGGCGCTGGTGTTGGCAGCCTTTGAGCGCTTTCGCGCCAACATGGACAAGTTTCAGTTTCCCCAGATCGGCCATGCAACGGCCTGTGGTGGCTTTACCCGCCTCAGCCCCGACGACTCTCCCGACAGCGCACTGGAGCGGGCCGAGCGTGCCGTCGATTACGGACGTGAGCAAGGTGGCAACCAGGTGTTCAGTTATGGTGAGCTTGCCCAGCAAGCGCCTGCTTCGCTAACGGATAAATAACGCCGTTCTCGCCTGGCGGGCAGGCCTTTAGTTCAGCACAAAGTTTGCATCGGGTAGCGGTGCCGGTGGTGGAATTTCGCCCAGCATTTCGCGCAGGCTGGCGTCGATGCCGGCCACCATGGCATCGAGCGCCAGGTCGTTGGGCTGCATACCAAAGGGGTTTTCAATCTCGTCGCTCAGGGCTTCCAAGGCGAAGAAGGTGTAAGACACAAAGGTGACCACCAGGGGCGTCATCAGTCCTATGCTGTCCACCAGACCGAACGGCAACAGCACGCAATACAAATAGACGCTGCGGTGCAGAATCACCGAGTAGGCAAAGGGCAGGGGCGTGTTGGCAATGCGTTCGCAACTGCCCAGGGCAAATGACAGGCTGTCCAGAGAACTTTCCATCTTGTGGGCGATGACCGGCTCCAGCTGTTGCGCCTGGCGGCAATCGCGTAGCCAGTGCCCCAGCCAGACCAGCACCAGGGTAGGTGCGGAGCGTGCCTCACGCAGGCGAGCCCGCAGTTCATCTGGCAGCAGCCCCTCGGTCTGTGCGTCTGCGGGTCGGCCACGCAGTTGGTTGCGCATGCTGCTGGCAAATCCGACTAGGCCCAGCACGAACGGGCGTATGTCGCGCGCCGGTGCAATGGAGCTCAGCGCCTGGCGCGTCAGATTGCGCCCATCCACCAGCACGCTGCCCCAGTGCTTGCGCGCCTCCCAGAAGCGGTCGTAACTGGCATTGATGCGAAAACCCAGAAAAATGGCAAAGGAGACGCCCATCAGCGAAAATGGACTGGCGTTGAGCGGGACCTTCCACAAAAACAACTGGCCGTGCGCCAATACCACGGCGCAGGACAGGGCAAATACAAACAACTGCTGGCCGTAAATACGGTGCACCAAGGAGCCCCGCCTGACAAGCAGCAGTCGAATCCAATGGGGCCGGGGGCGAATGATCAAGATGAATCTGGCAATCGGTGGAGGTGGGGCATTTTATAAGGGTTTTCCCTTAAGGCAAAAAAAGGGCAACCGAAGTTGCCCTTTTAGCGCCTTGCCGCTTAGCTCGGATTGGCGTCCTCAAACGGCAGCGTCATGTTGCGCAGGTCGCGCTTGGTTTCCACCAGCACCAGAGGGCCGGCATCGACCGACACCGCTGCCGGACGCTCACGCGGCACATGCACGGTCAGGGCTTCGGCTGCAATCGCCGCCTGCACCTTGGCCACGCTATCGGCATTGGTGTTGACCCACTGCAGGCCAGAACCCTGGGCCACCTGAACCAGGTCGTCCTGGGGCAGGGCATAGCTGCCTACCTTAGGCATGGAGCTTGCGGCAACTGCTGGAGGGGCAGGCATTGCCTTGGGCGCTGTCATCGGGGTGGCCGCCACGGCTACCTCAGGTGCTGCGGCAACCGGTGCCACTGCAACAGGCAGTACAACCGGCACTGCGGCTTCGCTGACCGGCGCTGCGGGCGTGAACGCCTGCTCTGGAGCCAGCTGAACCATGACCGGCGCTTGCACAGCCACGGATTCGCCCGCAGCGATTTCCGTTACACCCTGTTCGGTGAACTCGTGGCGCTGTGGACGCTCGGTGCGTGGGCCACGGTCGCGGCCATAGCGGTCACGGGAACGCTTTTCACGCGGCTCACCGTTGTTGCCATTGCGTGGCTCATTGCCTTCGGCGTTTTGCTCGGTGGAGGCTTGCGCTTCTTCAGAGACAAACATCGGCTGCTGTGCCTGGCCTTCGCCTTGGGGCTGCATGCCTTCGGGACGCGGACCACGCTCGCCGCCACGACCACGGCCGCCTCGGTTGCCTCTACCGCGACTTTCGCCGCGCTGGCCTTCGGCGCCTTCGGCACCGGCTTCGCCACGGTTCATGTCACGGTTGCCTTCGCGATTTGCGTCGCGGTTGGCATCGGGGTTTTCTTCGCGTTCGGCCGGGCGACCTTCCATGCCTTCCGCACCTTCTACGCGCTCAGCACGGGGAGGACGGTTGCCGCGTTCACCGCGCTCAGCACCACGGTCGGGGCGCGGGGCGCGCTCTTGGCGTTGCTCGCGGTTGTCCTGGTTGGGGGCTTCCACGCCTGCTGCTTCGGCTGCAAACGGTTTGCCTTCCGCATCAAAACGTTCGCGCTGTTGGCCAGGGGCACGCTCACCGCGCTCACCGCGCTCACCGCGCTCACCGCGCTCACCGCGCTCGCCGCCACGGCCAGCACGGCCACCACGTCCGCCGCGACCTTCACCGCCTTCAGGGCGTTGGCCCTCGGCACGTTGGCCTTCAGGGCGCTGAGTTTCGGGACGCTCGGCGCGTTCAGCTCCACGGCCATCACCACGACCTTCGCCACGCGGTCCACGACCACCTTCAGCACGACCACCTTCGTTGCGGTCTCCTCGGCCTTCACCGCGAGGTCCACGACCACCGCGGGCGCCGTCACGGCCACCTTCGCGGGGTGGACGGGCATCGCGCTTTTCTTCCGTCTTGGCGGCAGGGGCTGCTACCACAGGCTTGACCGGTACCGGTGCTGGCGCTTCGCCACCCAACAGGTTCTTGATCCAGCCAAAGAAGCCGGTGCTGACCGGTGCCGGTGCCACGGGCTTGGGAGCGACCGCAACCACTGGCGCCACCTTGGCCACTTCGGGTTTGGGTGCCACGATGGGCGCCGGCAGGTCCGGCAGCACACCCTTGATGATGGGGGTCTGCTTGTTGGTGGGCTCTTGCGAGCGACGCGTCACGCTGGTGGCGTCTTCCATCTCGTCGGCCATCTTGTAGCTGGCTTCGATGTTGTCCAGGCGCGGATCGTCGTGCTTCAGGCGCTCCAACTTGTAGTTGGGCGTTTCCAGGTTCTTGTTGGGAACCATCAGCACATTGATGCGCTGCTTGAGCTCGATCTTGGCGATCTCGGTGCGCTTTTCGTTGAGCAGGAAGGAAGCCACATCGACCGGGACTTGGCACAGCACGGAGGCGGTGTTGTCCTTGAGCGACTCTTCCTGGATGATGCGCAAAATTTGCAGGGCCGAGCTTTCCGTGTCGCGGATGTGGCCGGAGCCACCGCAACGCGGGCAGGGAATCGATGCACCTTCGCTCAGAGCCGGGCGCAGGCGTTGGCGGCTCATTTCCATCAGACCGAATTTGCTGATGGTGCCGAACTGCACGCGGGCACGGTCCTGGCGCAGGGCGTCGCGCAAACGGTTTTCCACTTCGCGGCGGTTGCGGGACTCTTCCATGTCGATAAAGTCGATCACGATCAGGCCGCCCAAGTCGCGCAGACGCATCTGGCGCGCCACTTCGTCGGCGGCTTCCAGGTTGGTGCGGGTGGCGGTTTCCTCGATGTCGCCGCCCTTGATGGCGCGGGCCGAGTTCACGTCCACCGAAACCAAGGCTTCGGTGTGGTCAATCACGATGGCTCCGCCGGAGGGCAGTTGCACGGTGCGGGCATAGGCCGATTCGATCTGGTGTTCGATCTGGAAGCGGCTGAACAAGGGGGCGTCATCGCGGTAGCGCTTCACGCGGGCGGCATGCTCGGGCATGACGTGGGCCATGAACTGCTGGGCCTGTTCGTACACGTCGTCGGTGTCGATCAGGATGTCGCCGATGTCATGGTTGAAGTAGTCGCGGATGGCGCGGATCACCAAGCTGGATTCTTGATAGATCAGGAAAGCGCCCTTGCCACCCTTGGAAGCGCCGTCAATCGCGGTCCACAATTTCAGCAGGTAGTTCAAGTCCCACTGCAGTTCGGGCGCGCTGCGTCCGATGCCGGCGGTGCGGGCAATGATGCTCATGCCGTTGGGGTATTCGAGCTGGTCCAGGGCTTCCTTCAGGTCGGCACGGTCTTCACCCTCGATGCGGCGGCTGACACCACCGCCACGCGGGTTGTTGGGCATCAGCACGACGTAGCGGCCGGCCAGCGAGACGAAGGTGGTCAGGGCTGCACCCTTGCTGCCACGTTCTTCTTTTTCCACTTGCACCAGCAGTTCCTGGCCTTCGCGGATGGCGTCCTGGATGCGGGCATTGCCGGCGGAAACGCCTTGTTGGAAGAACTGCTTGGAGATTTCCTTGAAGGGCAGAAAGCCGTGGCGATCTTCACCGTAGTCCACAAAGCAGGCTTCCAGGGAAGGTTCTACGCGTGTCACCACGGCCTTGTAAATATTGCCTTTGCGCTGTTCGCGCCCTTCGATTTCGATTTCGTAGTCTAGGAGTTTTTGTCCGTCGACAATGGCCAGGCGGCGTTCTTCAGCCTGCGTAGCGTTGATAAGCATCCGTTTCATGGGGTGCGTCCTTCTTCAGTAAGTACATGCCCAGGTGGGCTAACGTTGCCTGACTGACGAACTGAAGTGAGGAGGAATTGCCGGAGAACTTCGACTACACGAGGCGTCGAAGCGTGGGCACGTGGATGGGAACGAGGGGGAAAGTTTGTACATTTGCGCTCTGTTCAGAGGCAGATGTCACCGAAACTGTTGCGGGCAGACGCACGGCCTTGGGCGGGACGAAAACGTCCGCCAAGCACATGCTCCATAGTCTCCACAACACAAACATCTCGTTTTTATCCGCTTGCAAACCGTGGGCTTGCAAGTTTGGGGTATTCCGTATCAGGGTTTCAATTCGTCGGCTTGACCGCTTGGCAGACTGTCATTACACGCAGGTGGCGGGTGATTTACAGGCTGTTGCAGGCGGCGGCATCGACCTTCCAGCGGGGCTGTCAATGGGGTGTGGACTAAACTCCAGCTAAATCAACCACTTACAGCGCGTCGCTAGTGAAACACATTATAGGGGCCAATCTGACTTCCACCGTACCCCAATCACAAACATTGACCGTCGACGAAGATTCGGCGGGCCAGCGTCTGGACAACTTCCTGATGCGCCAACTCAAGGGCGTGCCCAAGACCCATGTCTACCGCATCATCCGAAGCGGCGAGGTGCGTATCAACAAGGGCCGGGTGTCGGCCGACACCCGGATTGCCGTCGGTGATCTGGTGCGCCTGCCGCCGGTGCGGATATCCGATCGGGTCGAAGAAAAGGCCCAGGCCATGGCGGCTCTGGTGGCCCGGGCCGGCAGCAGCGGGCAGGGCGGCAGTGCTGCCTTGTCGGTAGGCGGCTTTGTGCCAGCCAAGGACTTCCCGATCCTGTTTGAGGACGACTACTTTCTGGCCATCAACAAACCCGCCGGTGTCGCCGTGCATGGCGGCTCGGGTGTCAGCTTTGGCGTCATCGAGCAGTTGCGCATGGCCAGACCGCGTGCCCCCTATCTGGAGTTGGTGCACCGCCTGGACCGCGAAACCTCCGGCATATTGCTGGTGGCCAAGAAGCGCAGCGCGTTAAAGAAACTGCAGGACCAGTTCCGCGAACGCGAAACCGGCAAGACCTATTTGGCGATGGTGCTGGGCAACTGGCCGGAAAAGCTCAAGGTGCTGAGCAAGCCGCTGCACAAATACGTGCTGCCCGGCAAGGACGGCCAAGCTGAGGCCGGTGAGCGGCGTGTCAAGGTGGTGGCCAAGGATGATCCAGATGGCATGCCGTCACTGACCCTGGTGAATCTGCGCGGCACTACGGAGGCGGGTGCTGCCCAAGCCTATTCCCTTTTGGAGGTCACGCTCAAGACCGGGCGCACGCACCAGATCCGGGTGCATCTGGCATCCGAGGGCATGCCCATCGTGGGCGACGACAAGTACGGCAACTTTGATGTCAACAAGGAACTGGCCAAGCTTGCGGGCCCGGGTGGCCTCAAACGCATGTTTTTGCATGCCTGGCGCTTCCAGTGCAATCACCCCGGTACCGGCAAGCGCGTGGAATTGCAGGCAGAATTGCCAGCCGACCTTGCCGCATTCCTGCGCCATGCCCTGCCTCCCAGCGCTGAATAGCGAATTTCCATGTCCAATAAACCAGCTTCGCCCACGCGCCAATTCGACCTGATTGCCTTTGATTGGGACGGCACCCTGTTTGATTCCACTGCCATCATTACCCGTTGCATCCAGGAGGCGGTGCGCGACGTGGGCGGCACCGTGCCCAGCGATACCGATGCTTCATACGTGATCGGAATGGGCCTGATGGCCGCGCTGGCCCATGCCGCGCCGGATGTGCCACGCGAAAAATACCCGCTGCTGGGCGAGCGCTACAAGCACCATTACACCGTCTACCAGAACGACATCAGTCTGTTCAAGGGCGTGCTGCCGATGTTGCACCAGCTCAAAGGGCGCCAGCACTTGCTGGCCGTGGCCACGGGGAAAAGTCGGCGCGGGCTGGACGAAACCCTGGCGCGCGACGAGTTGCAGGGTCTGTTTCACGCTTCCCGCACCGCCGACGAGACGGCAGGAAAGCCGCATCCGCTGATGTTGCAGGAGCTGATGGCTGAATTGGGTGTGAACCCTGAGCGCCTCTTGATGATTGGCGACACCACGCACGATTTACTGATGGCGCGCAATGCCGGTTGTCCCAGCGTGGGTGTCAGCTATGGCGCACATGATCCTGCAGATTTTGTCGCGCTGTCGCCGCTGTTTGTGGCGCACTCGGTGGCTGAATTGCAGCAGTGGCTGCTGGCCCATGGCTGAGGTGGGCGCGAAGTGGACAGACGGATTTGAGTCGCAGCGAATCGCCCTGTGCAAGTCGGACGCGCTGGTCAATAGCGGCGAGGCCCAGCCCTTTGATGTGCTGTATTGTGGGCAGAGCTGCCTGGCCTTTGCGATTCGCTATGCGGACCAGGTCCATGCCTATCTGAACCGCTGCTCCCATGTGCCCATGGAAATGGACTACCAGCCCAATCGCTTCTTCGATCTGACCGGGCATTGGCTGATCTGCGCCACCCATGGCGCCACCTACAGTCCCAAAACCGGTGCCTGCCAGGGCGGGCCTTGCCGGGGCGGGCTGGTGAAAATTGAGACTTCCGAGATTGATGGCGTGGTCCACTGGCATACTGACCCGCAACTGCACACTGTGAACTTCTGACATGACCGAACCCCAAACTCCCGCTGGCGCCGAAAAAGACAGCGGTACCAGCCCCGCTGCGATCCCTTCCCCTGGTGAGGGTGCCATACCCACCAGCGCTGCCGGATGGGAACGCGCCACCCTGGAAAAGCTGGCCCTGGCGACGCTGATTGAGCAACGCCAGGCCCGCCGCTGGCGCAACGGCATTCGCATCGCCTGGCTGGTGTTTTTGGTGCTCTTGGCCTGGTTTGGCTGGGAGCGCGGGGGCGCGCCTGCAGATGTGTCCAAGCCGCACACCGCCGTGATTGAAATCAAGGGTGAAATTGCCTCCGGTGGCGAGGCCAGCGCCGAACTCATCATTTCCTCCATGCGCAGTGCCTTTGAAGACGCCGGCACGCAGGGCGTGGTGCTCTTGATCAATTCGCCCGGTGGCAGCCCGGTGCAGGCCGGCATCATCAACGATGAAATCATTCGCCTGAAGGCCAAATACAAAAAGCCGGTGTATGCCGTGGTGGAAGAGACCTGCGCCTCGGCCGCCTATTACATCGCCGTGTCCGCCGACAAGATTTATGTGGACAAGGCCAGCATTGTCGGCAGCATCGGCGTGCTGATGGACGGCTTTGGCTTTACCGGCCTGATGGACAAACTGGGGGTGGAGCGGCGGCTGATGACGGCCGGTGAAAACAAGGGATTCCTGGACCCGTTCAGTCCGCAAACCGAGAAGCAGCGCGCCTTTGCCCAGACCATGCTGGACCAGATTCACCAGCAGTTCATCGCTGCCGTGAAGGCCGGACGCGGCGCCCGTTTGAAGGAGACGCCGGAAACCTTTAGCGGCCTGTTCTGGACCGGCCAGCAAGCGGTCGAGATGGGCCTGGCCGATCAACTGGCCAGCCTGGACTATGTGGCGCGCGAGGTGATCAAGGCCGAGGAGCTGGTGGACTACACCCGCCGCGACAACGTGGCCGAGCGCCTGGTCAAGCGCTTTGGTGCCTCCATCGGCGAGGGCTCGGTGCACGCTTTAAAGACGGCACCGTCGCTGCGCTAGCGGCCGATTGAAAATACCGTGGGCGTGCTGTTGTCCAGCGCCCAGGGTTTACTCTTCCAGTTTTTCACCACATCGCTATGGCACTTTGCGCGGCTTAGCGTCAAGCCACTGGCTGTCGCCAGGCGGGTGTTGTGCTGCAGACTTTGCAGCAGGGTCTGCAACAGAGCGGTGTTGCGATAAGGCGTTTCGATAAAGATCTGGGTCTGGCCGGTCTTGAGCGCCAGCGACTCCAGTTCCCGGATTTTTTGCGCTCGTTCGGCCGGTGCTGCCGGTACATAGCCGACAAAGGCAAAGCTTTGCCCGTTCAAGCCGCTGGCCGCCAAGGCCAGCAAGAGCGAGACCGGCCCCACCAGTGGCACCACCGCAATGCCCAGATCGTGTGCAGCGCGCACCACCGACGAGCCGGGGTCGGCCACGGCTGGCATGCCGGCTTCGCTGACCAGACCCATATTCTGGCCATCGACGGCGGGCTGCAGCAGGTAGCGGGCATCAAAGCCGCCGCTGTGGTCGCCCTTTTTGTGCACCTCGCGCGGCAACTCCTGCAGCTGCATGGCCTGTATCGGCTGGCACAGTGGATAGCTTTCGCCCACGCGCTTGAGATAGGCGCGGGCGGACTTGGCGTTTTCACAAATCCAGTGGGCTATACCGGCGGCAACTTCCAGGGTGGCGCGGGGCATGGAGGCGTCCAGCGCCATGACCTCGTCGCAGCCAAAGTCGAGCGGAGCGGGCACCAGATACAGGGTGCCGGTTGGTGTTTTAGATGCGGATGCAGGAGCGTTCATGGGAGTGTCTGGGCTCATGCCAGCAAATCGAGTCCGGCCGCGCGCAACAGGGCGGCGGTGCGTATCAGGGGCAGGCCGACCAGGGCGGTCGGGTCGTCGTTGTCTATGCGCTCCAGCAGGGCAATGCCCAGACCTTCGCTTTTGGCGCTGCCGGCGCAGTCGTAAGGCTGTTCGGCCCGCAGGTAGTTTTCAATTTCGGAGTCGCTGAGTTCGCGAAATTTCACCCTAACCTGCGCCAGCGCCTGTTGGCAAAAGCCGCTGGCCAGGCAGACCACCGCAATAGCGGTTTGGAAAATCACCAGCTGGCCCGACATCTGGCGCAGCTGCAGCACGGCGCGCGCATGTTCACCGGGCTTGCCCAGGGCCACGCCCTCCAGATCCGCCACCTGGTCGGAGCCGATCACCACCGCGTCCGGAAAGCGCGTCGCCACGGCCTGCGCCTTGGCCAATGCCAGGCGTTGTGCCAGCGCGGCAGGGCTTTCGCCGGGCAGGGTGGTTTCATCTACGTGGGGTGACTCGACGGAGAAGGGGAGGCGCAGGCGGCCCAGCAATTCGCGCCGGTAAACCGAGGTGGAGCCGAGTATGAGTTTTCTATTCATGTGCATGGCCCGATTCTCTTACACTGCCCGCATGAAACATGAATTCGAAGCCACCCACCTGCCTATCGCGGCCTTTGCCCAAAGTCAGGGTACCCATGCGGGCGAAGAGCGCCTGTCCCGTTTCGAGCGCCTGATGGAGCAAAGCCAGGGCTTGGGCGGCGAGACCTTCGTCAGCTACCGCGTGCAGGGTGAAATGCGTTTGGACGCAAGCGGCGCCGAAGAACCCTGGTTGCATTTGTCGGCCCAGGCCACGCTATCGCTGATTTGCCAGCGCTGCATGGCGCCCGTGGATGAAGTCATCCACTTTGAGCGCGATTTCCGTTTTGTCGCCTCCGAGGCGCTGGCCGAGGTCGAGGATGAAGAGAGCGAAGAAGATGTGCTGGTGCTCAGCAAATCCTTTAATTTGCTGGAGCTGATTGAAGACGAGCTCTTGATGTCCACGCCCCTGGTGCCCAAGCATGAGGTTTGCCCAGCTCCGGTGAAGCTGCAGGCCGCAGACCCGGCGTTTGTTGAGCTGGAGCAGGAAAAGCCCAACCCCTTTGCCATGCTGCAACAGCTGAAGAAGAAGGATCTCGGCTAGAGGCCAAGGAATAGGCTATAATTTGAGGCTTCGCGTACTTAACTGAACGTGTTTTTACCAACCTAAAAGTGTTGCAGCCTGTGCAACACCTATTGCCCAGGAGCCAAAAATGGCCGTTCAACAGAACAAGAAATCCCCCTCCAAGCGCGGTATGCACCGTTCGCACAATGCCTTGGTCGTGCCAGGCATTGCAGTGGAACCCACCACCGGCGAAATCCATCTGCGTCACCACATCAGCCCCACCGGTTTCTACCGGGGTCGCAAGGTGCTGAAGACCAAAGCCGAAGCCTAAGCCCTGCGCTTAACGCAAAGCCCGAAGCTACTTTTTTGTAGCGACGGGCTTTTTTATTTTCTGGCCGCCAATGGCCTTTTGAATAGAATAATGTGAGCGATTCCCCAGTGATCACAGTAGCGGTTGACTGCATGGGTGGTGACCATGGCCCCAAGGTCACCTTGCCGGCCTGCACCCAGTTTTTGCAAGCCCACCCCGAGGCGAGGCTGATTCTGGTCGGCCTGCCCGATGCGCTGAAGGATTTCTCCCATCCGCGCGCCCGCATCGTGACCGCCAGCGAAGTGGTGACCATGGACGACCCGCTGGAAGTGGCACTGCGACGCAAAAAAGATTCCTCCATGCGGGTAGCGGTACAGCAGGTCAAGGAAGGCGCCGCCCAGGCCGCCGTGTCCGCTGGCAATACCGGCGCGCTGATGGCCATTTCACGCTATGTGCTGAAAACCATTGAGGGCATCGAGCGTCCGGCCATCGCGGGGCAAATTCCCAACTCCACGGGTGGAGCCACCACCGTGCTGGACCTGGGCGCCAATGTGGATTGCACGGCCGAGCATTTGCTGCAGTTCGCCATGATGGGCTCGGCCCTGGTGTCGGTGCTTAAAAACGATGACGCTCCCTCGGTCGGCCTGCTCAATATCGGCGAAGAAGCCATCAAGGGCAATGAGGTGATCAAGCAGGCCGGGGAACTGCTGCGCGCAGCCAATAAGGCCGGCGACCTGAACTTTTACGGCAATGTCGAAGGAAACGACATTTTCAAGGGCGTGGTCGATATCGTGGTCTGCGACGGCTTTGTCGGCAATGTGGCGCTCAAGACCAGCGAAGGCCTGGCACACATGATCTCGTCCTTTTTAAAGGCCGAGTTCTCGCGCAACATCTTCACCAAAATCTCGGCCATCGTTGCCTATTCAGTGCTGAGTGCCATCAAAAAGCGCTTTGATCACCGCCGTTACAACGGCGCGGCGCTGCTCGGCCTGCGCGGGTTGGTCTTTAAAAGCCATGGTTCGGCCGACGTGCTGGCCTTCGGCAACGCCCTGAACCGCGCGTATGATGCAGCCCGAAACAAGTTGTTGGACCGCGTTCAGGTTCGCATTGCCAAGGCGAGGCCACTTTTGGTTGAACCTGCAGCGGTGATTTGAGCGCAAGCCCCCCTACGTTTCCCTAATTACTACCTATGAGCCCATATTCCCGCATCACAGGCACTGGCAGCTACCTGCCTCCCCGCAGGCTGACCAATGCCGATCTGGTGGCTGAGTTGGCCGCCACCGGCGTCGAGTCTTCCGATGACTGGATTGTGGAGCGCACCGGTATCCGGGCCCGCCACTTTGCGGCCGACGGTGTCTTCAGCAGCGACCTCGCCCTTGAAGCCGCCAAAAATGCACTGCAGGCTGCCGGTATCACGGCACAGGACATCGACCTGATCATCGTGGCCACCAGCACGCCCGACATGGTGTTCCCATCGACCGCCTGTATTCTGCAAAACAAGCTCGGTGCGGCAGGCGGCGCTGCCTTTGACCTGCAGGCCGTGTGCTGCGGCTTTGTTTATGCGCTGAGCGTGGCCGATTCCCTGATCAAGACCGGTGCTGCGACCAAGGCGCTGGTGATTGGCGCCGAAGTGTTTTCGCGCATTCTGGACTTTACCGACCGCACCACCTGTGTGCTGTTTGGCGACGGCGCCGGTGCCGTGGTGCTGGAAGCGTCTGAAACGCCCGGCATTCTGGCCAGCGATCTGCATGCCGATGGCAAGCATGTCGGCATCCTCTGCGTGCCCGGCCATGTGTCTGGCGGCAAGGTGCTGGGCGATCCGCTGCTAAAAATGGATGGACAGGCGGTCTTCAAGCTGGCCGTCGGTGTGCTGGAAGACGCGGCCCGCGCTGCGCTGGCCAAGGCCGATTTGACCGCTGCCGATATCGACTGGTTGATTCCGCACCAGGCCAATATCCGCATCATGCAAAGCACGGCGCGCAAGCTTAAATTACCCATGGACAAGGTGGTGGTCACCGTTGATCAGCACGGCAACACCTCGGCCGCTTCCATCCCGTTGGCGCTGGACCATGCGGTGCGCGCAGGTCAGGTTAAACCTGGCCAGACCCTGATGCTCGAAGGTGTGGGCGGCGGCTTCACCTGGGGTGCCGTGGTTTTGAAGTTCTAGTCCCTCTGGTCAATACCCGGCCCAGGCGGATTTGTCCCGGGCCTCACTTTTGATTTGCCATGAAAAAATTTGCATTTGTATTCCCCGGCCAAGGCTCGCAATCGGTTGGCATGCTGGGCGGTTGGGGCGCTCACCCGGTGGTTGCCGAAACGCTGAAGGAAGCCTCCGACGCCCTGGGCGAAGACCTGGGTAAGCTAATCGCCGAAGGCCCCAAGGAGGCACTGGCGCTGACCACCAATACCCAACCGGTGATGCTGGTGGCCGCAGTCGCTGCCTACCGCGTCTGGTTGGCCGAGGTCGGCGTCCCACCCGATGCGGTGGCCGGTCATTCCTTGGGTGAGTATTCGGCCCTGGTCGCTTCTGGCGTGCTGACGCTGGCGCAGGCCACACCGCTGGTGCGTCTGCGCGCCCAGGCCATGCAGGAGGCCGTGCCGGTGGGTACCGGCGCCATGGCCGCCATTCTGGGCATGGATGCTGCAAGGGTGGCAGCGGGCTGCCTGGAGGTGACCCAATCGTTTGGTGCGGGCTCGCTGGAATCCGTGCAGGCGGCCAATTTCAACGACCCGGCGCAAACCGTGATTTCCGGCAGCAAGGCCGCCGTCGAAAAGGCCTGCGAGCTGCTCAAGGCCAATGGCGCCAAGCGCGCGCTGCCGCTGCCGGTGTCGGCACCGTTTCACTCCAGCCTGATGAAGCCCGCGGCCGAAAAGCTGCGCCAGCGTCTGGCCGACATCGAATTTGCCGCGCCGCAGATCGCACTGATCAACAACATCGATGTGGCGGTGCAGAGCAGCCCCGACGCGATCCGCGACGCACTGTATCGCCAGGCCTTTGGCCCGGTGCGCTGGGTGGAGTGCGTGCAGGCCATCAAGGCCCTGGGGATTTTGAATCTGGTGGAATGCGGCCCCGGCAAGGTGCTGGCCGGCATGGTCAAACGCATTGATGCGGAAATGACTGGTTCGGCCCTGTTCGATCCGGCGAGCTTGGAAGAAGTCAAGGGAGTGTTGGCATGAGCGAAGTTCAATTTGCAGGCCAGGTGGCCCTGGTCACCGGCGCATCGCGCGGTATCGGAGCCGCCATCGCGCTGGAGTTGGCCCGTAAAGGATTGAAGGTGGTTGGCACGGCCACTACGGATGTCGGCGCCGCCACGATTCGTGAAGCCTTGTCGGCCTTTCCCGGTTGCGATGGTCGCGTGCTCAATGTCACCGACGGACCCGCAGCTGAAGCGCTGGTAGACGCAGTCGCCCGGGAATACGGTGGTCTGCAGGTGTTGGTGAACAACGCCGGTATCACCCGCGACACCCTGGCCATGCGCATGAAGGACGAAGACTGGGATGCCGTGCTCGACACCAACCTCAAGGGCGTGTTCCGCATGAGCCGCGCCGTGATGCGCACCATGATGAAGCAGCGCTATGGCCGCATCATCAGCATCACCTCGGTGGTGGGTGCTTCGGGCAACGCGGGCCAGGCCAATTACGCGGCAGCCAAGGCCGGTGTGGCCGGTATGACGCGCGCCCTGGCGCGTGAACTGGGTTCGCGCAACATCACCGTCAACTGCGTGGCGCCCGGCTTTATTGCCACTGACATGACGGCCGGCCTGGGTGAAGACCAGCACAAGGCCTTGCTGACGCAGATACCGCTGGGAAAATTGGGCCAGCCCGAAGACATCGCCCATGCGGTTATCTATCTCGCTTCTCCTCAAGCCGCTTACGTCACCGGGCAAGAATTGCACGTCAACGGTGGCATGTACATGTAGACTGTAAAAGCCGATTGGTCCGTTCGGCAGCTCTGTTGGGGGAACTTCCTTCAGCAAGGGTAAAATCTCGGATTCTTAACAACCTCAGAGTAAACACATGAGCGATATCGAAGTACGCGTCAAAAAAATCATTGCCGAGCAGCTCGGTGTTGAAGAGTCGCAAGTCACCAATGAAAAAGCCTTCGTGGCCGATCTGGGTGCTGACTCGCTGGACACCGTGGAGTTGGTGATGGCTTTGGAAGATGAGTTCGGAATTGAAATTCCTGACGAAGACGCCGAAAAAATCACGACTGTGCAAAACGCCATCGACTACGCCAACACGCACAAGAAGGCCTAATAAGGTTTTCTCCGCGGGCGTTTCCGAATGGGCCTGCAGGTCTGCATGATGGGTTTATCCTATCGTCAGACAGTCAGGCCCATTGGCATTGCAAATCCTGCACCTTCCTTATGCCGCTTGGCGGCATTTCTTTGACGAACTGCTGAAACCGAAATCCTATGTCCCGTCGTCGCGTTGTTGTCACTGGTTTGGGATGTGTCAGTCCCGTCGGTAATACGGTCCCCGAGACCTGGGCCAATCTGCTGGCCGGCAAGTCCGGTATCGGCCTGATTACCCATTTCGATCCCTCTGCTTTCTCCTGCAAGATCGCCGGAGAGGTGCGTGGCTTCAATGTGGAGTCGTACATGACGACCAAAGAAGCCCGCACCATGGATACCTTCATCCATTTCGGCATTGCTGCAGCCATGCAGGCAGTGGCCGACGCCGGCTTGCCCACGGGCGACGCCCTGGGTGAAGAAGAAGCCACGCGCATTGGTTGCGTCATCGGCTCTGGTATTGGCGGTTTGCCGCTGATCGAAAACACCCGTACCGAATTGATGGAGCGCGGCCCGCGCCGCATCTCGCCCTTCTTTGTGCCGGCCTCCATCATCAATATGACGGCCGGACATGTGTCGATGAAGTGCGGCTTCAAGGGCCCGAATATCGCCATCGTCACCGCCTGCACCACCGGGCTGCACTGCATCGGTGAAGCCGGTCGCATGATCGAGTATGGCGACGCCGACGTGATGGTGGCTGGCGGGTCGGAAGCCACGATTTCTCCGCTGGGCGTGGGCGGCTTTGCCTCCATGCGCGCTTTAAGCACCCGCAATGACGATCCGGCCACGGCCTCGCGCCCCTGGGACAAAGACCGCGACGGCTTTGTTCTAGGCGAGGGCGGCGGTGTGGTGGTGCTGGAAGAATACGAACATGCCAAGGCGCGCGGCGCCCGCATTTACGCCGAGCTGGCCGGTTTTGGCATGAGTGCCGATGCCGGTCACATGACAGCGCCGAATATGGACGGCCCGCGCCGCGCCATGGTCAACGCCATGCGCAATGCCGGTGTCAACCCCGACCAGATCGATTACTTGAATGCCCACGGCACCTCCACGCCGCTGGGTGACCTCAACGAGACCAATGCCATCAAGGCAGCCCTCGGCGATGCCGCCAAAAAGACCGTGGTCAACTCCACCAAGTCCATGACCGGCCACCTGCTGGGCGGCGCCGGTGGCCTTGAGTCGGTGGTGACGATTCTGTCCATTTATCACCAAAAGAGCCCGCCGACCATCAACATCTTCAACCAGGACCCGGAGTGCGACCTGGACTACTGCGCCAACACGGCCCGCGATATGCGCATTGATGTGGCGCTGAAGAACAACTTTGGCTTCGGCGGCACCAACGGTTCCCTGGTGTTCAAGCGCATTTAGCGCGAGATCGCAAGGCTTCAGGCACATGGACCTGCCGCCGGCCATCACCTGGGATGTGAGGCCGGTGCGCTGGCACGCGCTGGTGCTAGCGGCTCTGGCCTTGTGTGCTTGCCTGTTGTTTATCGGCTTTTGTGTATTCCAGGGCTGGGGCGCATCCAGCCTGGTGTTGCTGCTGGCCTTGCTCGTATCGGTGCTGATGGCCGTCACTGGCCTCCTGAGGGCGGCAAGTGGGCAATTAAGTTGGGATGGTGCACGTTGGCATTGGTGGGGTGCTCAGAAAGCTGCAGTTTTGGATCTGGCCTGCGTTCTCGATTTGCAAAATCAGATGCTGCTGCAGATCCGTTTAGAGCAGGGCACCAGGCTCTGTCTATGGCTGGAGCGCCAGGGCGATGGTGTCGCCTGGTCGGCCCTGCGCCGTGCAATCGTCGCCAGTGCCGACGTACCCGAGGAGCAGTCTGCTCTGCCCGAGGTTTGACCTGGCATCTTGAGTGTGCAAAATTCGCCCCCAATTCAAAACACTGTTTTTTGGCTTCATCGTACTTTTTGAAATGATTGGAACTTCACTATGAAGGCTGGCTTGTTGGGCGCCTTGCGCGCCGTTCTGACCGTGGCGACCCTGTCCGCCGCGGTTTCGTTTGTGGCTGTGCCATCGGCACAGGCTCAGTTGCGTACGCTGCCCGATTTCACCGATCTGGTGGAGCAGGTGGGCCCCTCAGTGGTCAATATTCGGACCACGGAAAAGCTGGCCATACAGTCTACACAAGGAGGACCGGGCGAGGAGGAAATGCTGGACCTGTTCCGGCGCTTTGGCTTGCCCGTTCCCAATCTGCCCAAGCAGGCGCCGCGCAAGGCCCAGCCCCAGCAGCCACCGCAGGAAGAGGAGCAAACCAAGGGCATAGGCTCGGGTTTTATCCTGAGCTCTGAGGGCCTGATCATGACCAACGCCCATGTGGTGGACGGCGCCGATGAGGTCTTGGTCACCCTGACCGACAAGCGCGAGTTCAAAGCCAAGATCATTGGCGAAGACAAACGCTCGGATGTGGCGCTGCTGAAAATTGATGCGGTCGGACTGCCTGCAGTGAAGGTGGGCGATGTCAGCAAGTTGCGCGTCGGTGAATGGGTGATGGCGATTGGCTCGCCGTTTGGCCTGGACAACTCGGTGACGGCCGGCATCGTCAGCGCCAAGCTACGCGACACCGGCGACTATCTGCCCTTTATCCAGACCGATGTGGTCATCAATCCGGGCAACTCGGGTGGGCCACTGATCAATATGCGCGGCGAGGTGGTCGGCATCAACAGCCAGATCTATTCGCGTTCGGGCGGTTACATGGGCATTTCCTTCGCCATTCCCATGGACGAGGCGGTCCGTGTCAGCGACCAGCTGCGCGCCAGCGGACGCGTGTCACGCGGGCGCATCGGCGTGCAGATTGACCAGGTCAGCAAGGAAGTGGCCGATTCCATAGGCATGGGCCGGGCGCAGGGTGCGCTGGTGCGCAATGTGGAGGCCGGCTCGCCGGCAGAAAAGGGCGGTGTGGAGGCCGGCGACATCATTACCAAATTCGATGGCAAGCCGATTGAAAAATCCAGCGATCTGCCGCGCATGGTGGGTGGCACCAAACCGGGGACCAAGAGCACCATCACCGTGTTCCGGCGCGGCGCCAGCCGGGAGCTGACGGTGCTGATTGCCGAGATAGAAGCAGACAAGCCGATTGCCCACGCTGTCGGAAAAGAAGCCAAGCCCAAGGCATCGGCTGCATCCCAGGCGTTTGGGCTTAACGTTGCCGATCTGAGCGAGGCGCAAAAGAAAGAACTGGGCATCAAGGGCGGCGTGCGTGTGGAAGCTGCCACGGATGCCGCCGCGCGTGCTGGTTTGCGCGAGGGCGATGTGATTCTGCAAGTCGGCAATGTGGAGGTGTCAGGAGTCAAGGATTTCGAAGCCCTCCTCACCAAGGCCGACAAATCCAAGGCCTTGAGCGTCTTGTTCCGACGTGGCGAGTGGACCCAGTACGCCATCCTGAAGGTGGCGAAATAGTCCCTTTGCAGCGACTGCCCCATACCCTAGCGGCGTGTGGGGCCTATCAAACCCGGGTGGCAATTCTCGGCGGCTGGCCGGCTGGCGATGTGGTTAGTCCAATTTAGTTAGAATGGCGCCCTGTACCAGCATGATGTGAGCATAAAGCGTGGCCAACAGTCCATCCTATGGGAAGTTTCAGCCGACGCCCTGGGCGATCCACAGTTCGCCCGCAGCTTGCGCTTGAAGATTGCCCTTTTTGTGAATAAGTTGTGTACAAGTTTTCTGTTGTGGACTCGCAACTCTCCCCTGTTCAAATTTTTTGGCTGTGAACCCCGTACTTTTTGCCTACAATGAAGTTCCAACTTTCGCAGTTGCCAAAAAGATGGTTGGTTCAGGGTGCGTCCTAATCAGACGCGCCCTTTTTTCTGCCTGAACGTTTTAATTCAATCACTTGAAGCTCTCCCTTGATGAATCACATCAGAAATTTTTCGATCATTGCCCATATTGACCATGGCAAATCCACGCTCGCGGACCGTTTGATACAGCGCTGTGGTGGACTGGAAGCGCGTGAAATGGAAGCGCAGGTTCTGGACTCGATGGACATCGAAAAAGAGCGTGGAATCACCATCAAGGCGCAGACCGCATCGCTTAAATACAAGGCACAGGACGGTCAGGTCTACAACCTCAACCTGATTGACACGCCCGGCCATGTGGACTTTTCCTATGAGGTCAGCCGTTCCCTGTCGGCCTGCGAAGGTGCCTTGCTGGTGGTCGATGCCAGCCAGGGAGTGGAGGCACAAACGGTGGCCAATTGCTACACCGCCCTGGAGCTGGGTGTGGAGGTGGTGCCGGTATTGAACAAGATCGACTTGCCCAATGCGGACCTGGACAACGCGCGCAGCGAAATTGAAGACGTGATCGGCATCGATGCCACCGAGGCCATCCCCTGTTCGGCCAAGACCGGTATCGGCATTGACGACATTCTGGAAGCCATCGTGGCCCGCATTCCCGCGCCCAGGGGCAATCCGGAGGGACCGTTGCGCGCCATGATCATCGACAGCTGGTTTGACAGCTATGTCGGCGTGGTGATGCTGGTGCGCGTGGTGGATGGCCGCCTGGCCAAGGGCGAGCGTATCAAGATGATGGCCTCTGGTGCGATGTACAACGCCGACAACCTGGGCGTATTCACGCCCGCCAACGAGCCGCGCCAGTCGCTCGAAGCGGGCGAGGTGGGCTACATCATTGCCGGCATCAAGGAGTTGCAGGCGGCCAAGGTGGGCGACACCGTCACCCTGATCAAGCTCGGTACCGGTGGTGCGGCCTTTACCGCCACCGAGGCCTTGCCGGGCTTCAAGGAAATCCAGCCCCAGGTGTTTGCCGGCCTCTATCCGACCGAAGCCAGCGAATACGATTCGCTGCGCGACGCGCTGGAAAAACTCAAGCTCAACGATGCCTCGCTGCATTACGAGCCCGAGGTGTCGCAGGCGCTGGGCTTTGGCTTTCGCTGCGGTTTTCTGGGCCTGTTGCACATGGAAATTGTGCAGGAACGGCTGGAGCGAGAGTTCGACCAGGACCTGATCACCACCGCCCCCAGCGTGGTCTACCAGGTGATGAAGAACGATGGCGAGGTCATCATGGTCGAGAATCCCTCCAAGATGCCAGAGGTGGGGCGCACCGCTGAAATTCGCGAACCTATCGTCACCGTGCATCTTTACATGCCGCAGGAATATGTGGGCGTGGTGATGACGCTGGCCAATCAGAAGCGCGGCGTGCAAATGAACATGGCCTACAAGGGCCGCCAAGTGGTGCTGACCTACGAAATGCCGCTGGCCGAAATCGTGCTGGACTTTTTCGACAAGCTCAAGAGCGTGAGTCGCGGTTACGCCTCCATGGACTACGAGTTCAAGGAATATCGAGCGGCCGATGTGGTCAAGGTCGACATTCTGCTCAATGCTGAAAAGGTGGACGCCCTGTCCATCATGCTGCACCGCTCGCAGTCGCAGTACCGGGGCCGCGCGGTGGTGGCCAAGATGCGCGAAATCATTTCGCGCCAGATGTATGACGTGGCGATCCAGGCCGCCATTGGCGCCAACATCATTGCCCGTGAGACAATCAAGGCCTTGCGCAAGAACGTGCTCGCCAAGTGCTATGGCGGCGATATTTCGCGCAAGAAGAAGCTCCTTGAAAAACAAAAAGCAGGCAAGAAACGCATGAAGCAAATCGGTTCGGTTGAAGTTCCCCAGGAAGCCTTCCTGGCTATTCTGCAGGTGGAAGATTGATGCAAGCCCTGACCTCTGTCATTCTTGGCGCCTTTGTGGCGTATGCCGCCTCGTGGTACTTCGGTCTGGTAGAGGGCAACTTTGCCCTGCTGCTGTTTTTGGCCTCCGTGGTCACGGGTGCCTATTGGCTGGCCGAGCGCTTTTACTTTTTGCCACGCCGCGCGGCCGCCGTGGCTGCGCTGGAAGCCAACGACATACAGCGCCGTGCCGAGCTCGCCAACATGGGCATTGCCCAGGTGGATGGCGATATCACCGAGGCCAAGGTCAAGCTCTACATGCAGCCCTGGTGGCTGGATTGGACAGCGGGGCTGTTCCCGGTGATTATCACGGTGTTTTTGTTGCGTTCCTTTTTGTTCGAGCCCTTCAAGATTCCTTCCGGCTCCATGATTCCAACTTTGCTGGTGGGGGATCTCATCCTGGTGAACAAGTTCACCTATGGTCTGCGTCTGCCGGTGATCAACCTCAAGATCACCGAGGGCAACAAGCCCCAGCGCGGCGATGTCATGGTGTTTCGCTACCCCCCCAAGCCCAGTCTGGACTACATCAAGCGCGTGGTGGGCCTGCCCGGGGATACCGTGGCCTATTTGAACAAGCGTCTGACGATCAACGGCCAGGTGCAGCCGACCACCGCCGTGCCGGAGTTTTTTGATGAAGACGCCATGCGCTACTTCAAGCAGTATGAAGAGGTGTTGGGTGACAAAAAGCACCGCCTCTTGAACGATGATGACAGGCCCGCCTTTGTGCCCGGTGCCGACAAGTTCGCGGGCCATGAAGGCTGCAACTACACCATTGAAGGTGTGACCTGTAAGGTGCCCGAGGGGCAGTATTTCATGATGGGTGACAACCGCGATAATTCCATGGACTCTCGCTACTGGGGCTTTGTGCCGGATGCCAATATCGTGGGCAAGGCCATCTTTGTCTGGATGAATTTCAGTAATATCAAGCGCATTGGTTTCTTCAATTGACAGGGATCGGGAGCAACACCATGTCGTTTCAAAGCAAGTCTAGGCAACGCGGGATCTCCTTTGTCGGACTGGTGTTTGTGGCTTCCCTGATTGCCATGGCAGCGGTGGTGTTGGCCCAGATATTCCCCACGGCCATCGAGTTCATGGCGGTGCAGAAGGCGGTACAAAAGGCCGCTCTGGATGGACAAACGCCTGCTGAAATTCGGGCGGTATTTGACAAGGCGTCCACCATTGACGATATCAAATCGATTGCCAGCAAGGATCTGGACATCAGCAAGCAGGGCGACAAGGTGGTGGTGGCCTTTGCTTACGAGCGCGAAATTCATCTGGTAGGCCCGGCCTACCTCACATTGAAGTACGAAGGTCGATCCAAATAAGTGGCGAACAGTCTCAAGGAGTTGCAGCGCCGCTTGCAACATGAATTCTCCAATCCCTCGTTGCTGACCCGCGCACTGACCCATCGCAGCTTCTCGGCGGACCATTACGAGCGGCTGGAATTTTTGGGCGACTCGGTGCTGGGCCTGGCCATATCCGGCCTGCTTTATGCCCGCCTGGACAGCCTGCCCGAGGGTGATCTGTCCCGCGTACGGGCCAATTTGGTCAAGCAGGAAACCTTGCATCAACTCGCCGTGACCCTGGGCCTGCCCGAGCTGCTGCGCCTGGGTGAGGGCGAAATGCGTTCCGGCGGCCAGAAACGCCCCTCGATCCTGGCCGATGCCCTGGAGGCGCTGATTGGCGCCGTTTACCTGGACGCTGGCTTTTCCAAGGCACAGGACTTGGTTCATCGCTTGTTTGACGATGTGGCCATTAATCCGCAAATGGACGCCATTGGCAAGGACCCCAAAACCGAGTTGCAGGAATGGCTGCAGGGGCGCAAGATGAAGCTGCCGGCCTACAAGGTGGTGGCCACCCTGGGTGCGGCGCATAAGCAAAGCTTTGACGTGGAGTGTGAAATCCCGGAATTCCGTTTGGCTGAACGTGGCATTGGCGGTTCGCGCCGTGCCGGCGAGCAGGCTGCAGCGACAGCCATGTTGCAAACCCTTAAATCAAAATACCCAACATGACAACTGCCTCTAAAAAGACTCCCCCCCAAGCCGTATTCAAGACTCCCACCAAGGCCGAGAAGCTGGCTGCCAAGCCGCAAAAGCAAAAGCCTGCGGTGCAGGCGCAAGCGGTTCGCAAGCCGGTGCCTGCCGCCAAGGCTGTGAAGAAGCCGGTGGAACGTCCGGCCGACGCTGTCGATGACAAAGACGAGCAACCCGACCTGGACGCCATGCTGCAAGGTCTGCTCAAAAGCACGCCGCGCCTGACTGAACCCGGCACGGTGGCAGAAGGTCAGCGCTGCGGTCTGGTGGCGATTGTCGGCAAGCCCAATGTCGGCAAGTCCACGCTCTTGAACGCACTGGTCGGCCAAAAGATCAGCATCACCTCGCGCAAGGCGCAGACCACGCGCCACCGCATCACCGGCATGCACACCCAGGGCGCGACGCAGTTTGTGTTCGTCGACACGCCCGGTTTTCAGACCCTGCATGGCAATGCGCTGAACAAGTCGCTCAACAAAACCGTGCAGGGCGCAGTCAACGATGTGGACCTGATTCTGCTGGTGGTCGAAGCCGGTAGCTTCACCCCGGCCGACGCCCGCGTGTTGGCGCTTTTAGGCAAGGACATTCCGACCATCCTGGTTGCCAACAAGCTCGATAACGTGCACCGCCGCGGCGACATTGCACCCTGGCTGCAGGAGATGCAGCAAAAGCATAGCTTTGCCGAATTTGTGCCGATGTCGGCCAAATCGCCCAAGGATGTGGAGCGATTGTTGGGCGTGTGCGAGCGGTTTTTGCCCGAGCAGGCCTGGTGGTATGGCGAGGACGAGCTGACCGACCGCAGCGAGAAATTCCTGGCCAGCGAGTTGGTGCGCGAAAAGTTGTTCCGCCTGACCGGAGACGAGCTGCCCTACACCTCGACGGTTGTCATCGACAAGTTTGAAGAAGAACCACCGGCGCGCAAGGGCCAGAAGCGCTTGCTGCGCATTGCCGCCACCATCGTGGTCGAGCGCGACGGCCACAAGGCCATGGTGATCGGCGACAAGGGCGAGCGTATCAAGCGCATCGGCATGGAAACCCGCGTGGAGCTGGAAAAGCTGGCCGATGCCAAGGTGTTTCTTGAGCTCTGGGTCAAGGTGCGCTCCGGCTGGGCAGACGACGCGGCGCGGGTGCGTTCCTTTGGTTATGAATGAGTAAGTGGCTACCCGCAAATTCACAGACGAGCCGGCCTATGTGCTGCATCGCTACGACTGGAGCGAGGCTAGCCTGATTCTGGAGGTGTTTACTCGCAACCATGGGCGCATTGCGCTGGTGGCCAAGGGCGCCAAGCGGCCCACGTCCAGCTTCAGGCCCATCCTCCTGCCCATGCAGCCATTGCATCTGGCCTTTGGCGGCGAGGCCGAAATCCGCAGCCTCAAGAGCGCCGAATGGCAGGGCGGCCATGTGATGCCCACCGGTGACGCGCTGTTGTCGGGCTATTACCTCAACGAGCTGCTGCTGACCCTGTTGGCGCGCGACGACCCGCATCCGCATTTGTTCGACATTTATTCCCGCGTCGTGCAAATCATCGCCAGCGAGCATGGCGAGGTGCTGCAGGCCGCCTTGCGCACCTGGGAGCTGCTGCTGCTGCGCGAGATCGGCTTTCTGCCGCAACTCGACCAGCAGACGCTGACCTTGGGTGCCTTGGCAGACGACACACGCTACACCCTGGTGCCCGAGGGCGGGCTGCGCCAGGCGCAGGACGACGAGCGCGGTGCCTTGAGTGGCGCGCATTGGACGCGGCTGCAGGCTGCGGTGCAGGTTGATGCACCGTTTACCACCACGCTCAGAGCCTGCGCCGAGATGATGTCCGAGCTCAAGCCGCAGTTGCGCCAGCTGCTGCACTACCATTGCGGGGTCAAGACGCTGCGCTCACGGCAAATGATGATGGACATACAGGCACTATGAAATCCGGCACCACCAATCTATCCGTCAACCTCAACAAGGTAGCCCTGGTGCGCAACACGCGCCACCTGGGCATTCCCAGCGTCACGCGCGCCGCCACCTTGTGCCTAGAGGCCGGTGCTGCGGGAATTACCGTACATCCGCGCCCGGATGCACGCCATATCCGGGCCGACGACGTGATCGAGCTGGCCGAGCTGCTGAAGGCCTGGCCAGAGCGCGAATTCAATGTCGAAGGAAACCCGTTTCACAACCTGATGGACTGCGTGGCCGATTTGCGTGCGCGCAAGCTGCCGGTGCATCAGGTAACCTTTGTGCCCGATGGCGAAGGCCAGTTCACCAGCGACCATGGCTGGAGTTTTCCGGAGGATGCCGAACGCCTGCGCGCCTTGATAGCCCAGGCCCATGCCTTGGGTCTGCGTGTCAGCCTGTTTATGGACGCAGACTCTGGTGCGATGCAGGCGGCCAAAGACGTGGGTGCCGACCGCGTCGAGCTCTATACCGAGCCCTATGCAGCGGCTTGGGGTACTTCCGATCAGGGTGCGCAGTTGCTGCGCTTTGCCAAGGCCGCGCAGGCCGCGCTGGATGCCGGTCTTGGCGTCAACGCCGGCCATGACCTGAACCGCGATAATTTGCCAGCCTTTGTGCAACAGGTGCCCGGTATCAGCGAAGTATCCATCGGTCACGCACTGATTGCCGACGCCCTAGAGCTGGGCTATGCAGCCACGGTCGAGGCTTATCTGCGCTGCCTGCAAGCATGATGTACGGCATTGGCACCGACATCTGCGATGTGCGTCGCATCAGGGAGAGCCTTGCGCGCCACGGCGAGCGCTTTGCCGCCAAGGTGCTCAGTGATGCCGAATTCAAGACCTGGCAGGTGCGCAGTGCGCGTTGGCCCGAGCGCGGCATCCGTTACCTGGCCACCCGCTTCAGCGCCAAGGAGGCGTTCAGCAAGGCGATTGGTCTGGGCATGCGCATGCCCATGACATGGAAGCTGTGCGAGATTGCCAACGAGCGCAGCGGCAAGCCCATCATCGTGCTGCATGGCGTGCTCAAGGACTGGTTCGAGGCGCGCGGCCTGCAGGCCCATGTCAGCGTGACCGATGAGACCGACTACGCCGCCAGCTTTTGCGTGGTGGAGAGCCCGGGCGATAGCGCGAAATAAACCTCCATCCATTCCAGCCTTCCACGCCATGAACTTGCACGCACCGCTCATCATCGATATCGCCGGTCTGTCTCTCACCAAGCTAGACCGTGAACGCCTCAAGCACCCTCTGGTGGGCGGCTTGATTCTGTTTGCCCGCAACTGGCAGGACCGCCAGCAGCTCACCGCCCTGTGTCGCAGCATCAAGAAGCTCAGGCCGGATCTGCTGATCAGCGTGGACCACGAGGGGGGCCGGGTACAGCGCTTCAAGACCGATGGCTTCACCCATCTGCCGCCCATGCGCGCCCTGGGCGAAATGTGGTTGGCCGAGCCCAAGGCAAAGACCCATGCCGGTCCGATGGATGCCACCAACGCGGCCACGGCCTGCGGCTATGTGCTCGGCGCCGAGCTGCGCGCCTGCGGCGTGGATCTGAGCTTTACCCCGGTGCTGGATCTGGATTACGGCGCCAGCGGCGTGATTGGCGACCGCGCCTTTGCGCGTGATCCGCGCGTGGTGAGTCTCTTGGCCAAGAGCGTGATGCAAGGTCTGCTGCAAAGCGGCATGGCGAATTGCGGCAAACACTTTCCCGGCCACGGCTTTGTCAAGGCCGATTCCCATACCGATATTCCCGTGGATAGGCGCAGCCTCAAGGCGATTTTGGCTGACGATGCCGCGCCCTATCGCTGGCTCAGCACCAGTCTGAGTAGCGTCATGCCCGCGCATGTGATCTATCCCAAGGTGGACAGCCGCCCGGCCGGGTTTTCTGCCAAGTGGTTGAACGAGATTTTGCGGGGACAGTTGGGCTATACCGGCGCCATCTTTAGCGACGATCTGTCCATGGCCGGCGCCCGCGTGCTCGATGGCCAGAGGCTCAGTTACAGCCAGGCCGCAGTCGAAGCGCTGCAGGCGGGTTGCGACATGGTGCTGTTGTGCAACCAGTCGCTGGCCAGCAGCGAAGGCGGCGGTCTGGCAATTGACGAACTGATTGCCGGGCTGACCGAGGCCCAGCTGAAGGGCCAATGGCAGGCCTCGGAGGCCAGCGAGCTGCGTCGCCGCTCCCTGTTGCCGCGCCAGGGCGCCATAGCCTGGGATGCGCTGATGGTGCAGCAAGAGTACATGCACGCGCTGGACTGGCTGCCCTGATGCTTTGCCACCACAGGCCCGTGCTACGATCCCTGCCGGGAAGTTTTTCTATTTAAAAATTTGGAGTGAATGATGAAGTTGAAGTCTTTGATGGTTGCCGTGATGATGTTTGCCTTTGCCGGTGCCACCATGGCGCAAACCGCACCCGCCAAGAAGCACGGCCATAAAAAGGCCCATGTGGTGAAGCACCACCACAAGGCCAAGCACAAGAAGGCAGCAGCACAGTAGTAGGGTCATAGCACCAAGTAAAAAGGCCTCGATTCGAGGCCTTTTTCACGTCTGAGCCGGACCCGGGTCCGGCGCGATTGCGCTTAGTTGATGGAGGAGAAATTGGCGCCCGCTAGGCCAACACCTAAGTATTTGCTGGCCGAGCCAAAAATGCTGGCCGAGCCAAAAATGCTGTACAAGGTGGTGCTGGTGGGCAGCTTTGAACCTGCTGTTACAGGTACAGGAACCGTCCAGGTCAGGCCGTCCAGATATGAACCTGTACCTATGCTGGTACTTGTATAGGTCGCGCCGTTTTGGCCCACTGCCAGGAATTGCGCAGAATCGGTGCTGATCGCGTACAAGTTGGAGCTTGAAGCCAGTGTCTGGGTTGTCCAATTTGCACTATCGCTGCTGGTAACCACGGTTCCACCATTGCCTACTGCCACAAAGACATTTGAGGATGTGACCGTGACTCCATGGAGGTCGTTGCCAGCGCCGGTGTACGGGTGGGGCGTCCAGGTTGCCAAATCGGGGCTGGTAATGATCAAACCGCCTTGCCCCACAGCCACCCAACCATAGGTTGATGAGTAGGTTAAGCCGTACAGATTGGCGGTGGTGCCGGTTGTCACTGGGTTCCAGATATTTCCGTCCCCTGTATAGAACGCCTTACCGCCGTCACCGACCGCAACTACGTAGGTCCCATTGCTGGCCAATGCGTTCAGACCGGTTGAAACGGCGGTGGTTGCCGCAGTCCAAGCGCTTCCGGTTAAATCTGTGCTGTAGGAAATATTGTTCGCAGTGCCAGATCCGACCGCGATATAGCGGCTAAAGGCATTGATTGCCGCCTTGTAATTCACCACCGGCGCCGTGGTGATCGGTGTCCAGGTGTAACCGTTCAGGCTCTGGCTGACGCTGTCGAGTACCTGGTACATGGCGCCGTTGTCGCCCACGGCCAGATAGTAGTAATTCACATTGTCTGCAGTTCCATAGCTCAGTCCATGCAGATCGCTGGTTGGAGCAGTTCCGGCGTAGCTGCCAGGAATCCAGTTGGCGCCCGCAGCCCTGGGTGTGATGGTTTGGATTGCTGAGAAGGCTCCACCTTGCCCAGTACCGGTCCTGCCGTTGATCGCAAATGTGTAGGGCAGTCCATTGGTTAGACCGGTGGCCACCAAGGGCGAGGTAACTGCCGTGGCACCATTAACCCAGAGATGTAATGGATTGGCATAAATATCCTGGCCGCTAGTGGCTGCTGCGGTTTGTAGATAGATCACCTGATAATCGACGCCAGGGTCTGCCGTCCAGGTCACAAATGCCTGTCCATTGCCGGGAACCACTGTAATGCCACCGGACGGAGGGGGAGCGGAGCTGCCACCGCCGCCGCAGGCAGAAATAAGCAGGGGCAGCAAGAGGACTGCTATTGCGCGCCAGAGAGAGAGCTTCAACATGTGCAAATATTTCCTATTCAAACTCAACCGATTATGAAGTTCCCGTAGCCTTTCCAGGTTACGCTGGGGTAAAGCCCAAGCCGGTGCCACCGTTCAGGCCGCTATTGTGCCTGCCCGGCGCACGCATCAGGGCGAGCGGTGCAGACGGGGCGAAGACAGGGCGACGATCATGTCACTGGTGGCGTCGTCCACCGCCGGATGCTTTTGCAGCAGGCCTCCTGTGCCCAGCAGTTTACGCAATTGCTGCAGGTCCTTGACGGTGGGCGCGACCTTGATCTGGGCCAGCGCGGCCGAGGCGTTGCCGCCCTGGATCAGGCTGGCCACTTTGGTGGCCCAGGGGTTGCTTTGGCGTGTCATGGTGCGGTACTCGAAACTTGCTGTGGTCTGCCATTATGACCAGAGCCGCTGCGCGCTGGAATCCAGGTAGCTCAGATAGACCCTGACCTCAAACTCCAGCTGGTGGTAGTTGGGCTCCATATAGCTGCATAGCTTGTAAAAGTTCTTGTCGTGATCACGCTCGCGCAGATGGGCCAGCTCATGCACCGTGATCATGCGCAGGAACTCCAGCGGCGTGTCCTTAAATAGGGAGGCAATGCGGATTTCGCGCTTGGCCAAAAGTCGCGAGCCCTGCACCCGCGAGATCGTGGTGTGCGTGCCCAGTGCATTTTTCACCAGTTGCAGCTTGTTGTCGTAAAGCACCTTGTTGATGGGAGTGGCGCCCTTCAGGTAGTCTTGCTTGAGTTCCTGCACATAGCCAAACAGCGCGCGGTCGTCGCGTAGGCCATGGGGCTGCGGATATTTTTTCAGCAGCCAGGGGCCCAGCCTTTGCTCTTGCAGCATGGTTTCAATCTGCTGCACCGTGTCTGCCGGGTAGCCGTTCAGGTAGGTCAATGTCATGGGCGGGTCAGGGGCCGTGCGGCCGGGTTTGTTCTAAAAGCGCCAGCACCAGCTCCGCAATCACCGGGCCCCACCGCGCGTCGGGGCCCTGGCGGAACAGCCGCATCACACCCGGGTACCAGAGCGAGTCCGTGCCATCTGCGCCCCAGCGCCAGTCGCTCATGTACCAGGGCAGCAGCAGCCAGCAAGGTTTGCCCAGGGCGCCGGCCAGATGCGCCATGGCGGTGTCCACGCTGATGACCAGATCCAGCCCCGCGATGATGGCTGCGGCATCGTCAAAGTGCTGCATGCTGCTGCCCAGAGTGGTCAGCGGCTGATGCGCCTCGCATTGCGCGATATCGCCTTCGCCCGCGCCCTTTTGCAGGCTGACAAAGTCCACTCCCGGCACGCTCCACAAGGGTGCCAGGGCCTCCAGATGCGCCAAGGAGCGGTCGCCGTCGTTTTCAAACTTCGGGTTTCCCTTCCAGACCAGACCCACGCGCAGTGCGGTTGTGGGCGGCAGCCGGGGCGCCCATTGCGTGTGCAAGTGCGGATCGGCCTGCAGGTAGGGCAGCAGCGCCGGTACCGTGCCGATGCGCGTGCCAAAGTGGTAGGGCGCGCTCAGCAACGGCATCCAGTAGTCAAAGTCGCGGGGTGGCAGAGGGTCTTCAAAACTGAGGGCTGTATCAAGGCCCTCCAGGCGCCTCAGGAGGCTCTTGAGGGCCGGGTGGCACAGGAGGGTGACCCGACGTGCGCCACGCGCCTTGAGCAGCGGAATATAGCGGCAGAACTGGATCACGTCGCCGTGTCCCGCCTCGAAGGTCGCCAGCAGAGATTTGCCGATCAGTGATTCGCCTTGCCAGCGTGGAAAGTGAAGGCGAGCCTCCATCTCCCGGTACCAGTCGCGCGCTTCGAACAGGGTCCAGCCTTCCTCAAAGTGGCCGCGCCGCAGTTGCAGATAGGCCAGGTTGAAGCGGGCCCGGCTATTGGACGGGTCCAGCGCGATCGCGTGGCGCAGGCAGGCCTCGGCCGTTTCTTCGGCGTGGAGATTCAGATTGAGCGCACCCAGGTTGGACCAGAGTGCGCTGGATTGGGGGTTGAGCGCAAGTGCTGCGCAATAGCTGGCTTGGGCCTCGGCATGGCGCTTTTGCAGTGCCAGCAGGGCGCCCAGATTCAGATGCAGGGTGGCATTCTGGGGCGACAGTTGCAGCGCGCTGCGGTAGTGGCTTTCGGCCTGCGCGCTGTCACCGGTCTGTTCCAGCACAAAGGCGAGATTGCCCCGGGCCTCGGCAAACCCGGCATCCAAAGCCAGAGCCTGGCGGAATGCCAGTTCGGCCTCTGGCCAGGCGCCGGATTGCAGATGCTGCTCGCCGGCGTGAAACAGCGCCAACGCGTCAGCGGCTGCGCTGAGCTTGTCCATGCTGCCTGGCCGCTGGTCTGCGGTTTCAGGCCTCGCGGCGCAGGGCAGGGAACAAGATGATGTCGCGGATGCTGGCGCTGTCGGTCAGCAGCATCATCAGCCGGTCAATGCCTATGCCGCAGCCACCGGTGGGGGGCATGCCGTATTCCAGCGCACGCACAAAGTCGTGGTCGTAGTACATGGCTTCGTCGTCGCCAGCGTCCTTGGCATCCACCTGCGCCAGAAAGCGGGCCGCCTGGTCTTCTGCGTCGTTGAGCTCGCTAAAACCGTTGCCAAACTCGCGCCCGGTGATGTAGAGCTCAAAGCGCTCGGTCACGCCAGGCTTGGTGTCGCTCTCACGTGCCAGCGGCGAAATCTCCACCGGATGCTCGCAGATGAAGGTGGGGTTCCACAGCTGCTCTTCCACGGTCTCTTCAAAGTACAGCACCTGCAGGCTGGCAAGGCTGCGCGTGGACAGGTGGTGCTTGGCCTCGGTCATGCCCAGCTTGCGCAGGGCATTGATCAGCCATTCGGTGCTGTTGACGCCGTCACCGGCTTCGGTGTACTTGGCAATGGCTTCCAGAATGGTCAGGCGCTCAAAGGGCTTCGCCAGGTCCACCGGCTTGCCGCCATAGGTCAGTTGCAGCGAGTCCCCGGCCTTGATGGCGGCGTCGCGCACCAGTTGTTCGGTGAAGCTCATCAGGTCCTGGTAGTTCCAGTAGGCCGCGTAGAACTCCATCATGGTGAACTCGGGGTTGTGGCGCACCGAGATGCCTTCGTTGCGGAAGTTGCGGTTGATCTCAAACACGCGGTCAAAGCCACCGACGATCAGGCGCTTGAGGTACAGCTCGGGCGCGATGCGCAGGAACATCTGCTGGTCCAGCGCGTTGTGGTGGGTGGTGAAGGGCTTGGCGTTGGCACCACCGGGAATCGGGTGCAGCATGGGCGTCTCCACCTCCAGAAAGCCGTGTTGCACCATGAAGTCGCGCAGGCCGCTGACCGCCTTGCTGCGCGCCACAAAGCGCTTGCGGGTGGCCTCGTCGGTCATCAGGTCGATATAGCGCTGGCGGTACTTCACTTCCTGGTCATTGATGCCGTGGAATTTGTCCGGCATCGGGCGCAGGCTCTTGGTCAAGAGGCGCACGCTGGTGGCGTGGATCGACAGCTCGCCGGTGCGGGTCTTGAACACCAGCCCTTCAGCCGCCACGATGTCGCCCAGATCCCAGTGCTTGAAGGCGGCGTAGACATCGGCGCCCACGTCCTCGCCCTTGACGTACACCTGGATGCGCCCGCCGCTGGGGCCAAAGGAGGCGTCCTGCAGGGTGCAGAAGCTGGCCTTGCCCATGACGCGCTTGAGCATCATGCGACCCGCCACCTTGACCGTGACGTTCATGCCGGCCAGGATTTCGGTCGCGTGTGCGTCGTATTCGGCAAACAGTTGGGCGGCCTTGTGGCTCGGCTGGAAATCGTTGGGGAAGGCCACGCCCCGTCCCTCTTGCTGCGCCTGGCGCAGGACCTTGAGCTTTTCACGCCGTTCCAGTATCAGCTGGTTTTCGTCTTGTGGAGCTGGGTTGGCGGCGGCGGCAGTGGTAGTTTCGGACATGGAGGGCTGTGAATAGGTGGGGTCGTAACAGGAGGCGTAACCCTCGATTCTAAGAGGGTCACCAGGGACAGGACTCGGGCTATGATTCTCGCTGCTTCAAATCCACTCCACCATGCTCTACCAAATCGTTTCTCTGTTGCTAGAGGTCGCTGCTGGCCTGCTCACCGGCATCTTCCTGCTGCGCCTGTATATGCAGCATCAGCGCATTCCCATGTCGGCACGATCCGGCAACCCGATGGGCCCGTTCATGTTCGCGTTGACCGATTGGCTGGTGCTGCCGCTGCGCCGCGTGCTGCCCGCCGTGGGGCGCCTGGACACGGCCAGTCTGGTGGCGGCCTTTCTGACGCAGCTGGCTCTGTTTGGCGCGCAGTGGCTGATGCTGGGCGGTGGTGCCGGTTGGATCAGCGTGCCGGTGCTGGCTCTGTTCGGTGTGGTTAGGATGACGATTTCGGCGCTGACCGGTTTGGTGATTGTCTATGCCGTGCTGTCCTGGGTACAGACCCAGTCGCATCTGTCGGATCTGTTGGAACGTCTGGTGGCACCGGCTCTGACGCCTATTCGTCGCGTCATTCCCTTGGTCGGTGGTGTGGACCTGTCGCCGCTGGCCCTGCTGGTGCTGCTGCAAATTGCGGCGATTGTGCTGGGCGCCATGCAGGCCAGCGTGTTGGGTATGGCGCTTTAAATCACTGCGTCAGCCGGTTGGCGCTGTAACATCGCCAAGGTGTTGGCAATCGTCTTGCGCAACTCGCGGCGATCACAGATGAAATCGATGGCACCCTTGGTCTGCAGGAACTCGGCACGCTGAAAGCCTTCGGGCAAGGTTACGCGCACGGTGGACTCGATCACGCGTGGGCCGGCAAAGCCGATCAGGGCCCCGGGTTCGGCCATATTGACATCGCCCATCAGGGCGTAGCTAGCTGAGACGCCGCCGAATGTCGGGTCGGTCAGAATCGAAATGTATGGTATCTTGAACTTGTGAAGCCGTGAGATCCCGGCACAGGTTTTTGCCATTTGCATCAGGGAAATGATCCCTTCCTGCATCCTTGCGCCACCAGATGTGGAAACCATTACAAAAGGCAGCACATGCCGTTGGGCATAGCACGCGGCCAGGAAGATCTTTTCGCCGGCGCCACTGCTCAGGGAGCCCCCTATAAACCTGAAATCCATTACAGAAATCACGATCTTTATCCCGCCGACGGTTCCACGGCCGCTCTTGACGGCCTCAAGCAGCCCAGTCTGCTGCTTCACCGTCTCTATCTTCGTGGCGTATGAGCCTGTAGCGTCAGCGAATTTGAGGGGATCAGATGTGGTGGTCTTCGTGTAACGCTCTTCAAATGAACCTTTGTCAAGAAGCATGGCCAGCCGCTCGTCGCAGGTCATCCGGTCATGGTGATTGCATTCCGGGCAGACCATGAAGGCCTTTTCCCATTCTTCCTTGAAGATATGAGCGGAGCAGGAGGGGCACTTGACCCAGACGTCCTCCTTCTTCTCGGCAACCACTTTCTGTCGATCTGACCTTGTAAACCAGCCCATATGCACATTCCTTAGATCTTAGCGGGCAAGCTCCAATATCGGACTGCAATCGCTCCGAGGCCGACATTACTGATCCGCTCGCGCAAAAAGGTGCTTTCTGCCACTGCGGACGGAAATGCCTTCCATAGCCCTCTAAAAGAATTGTGAGAAGCTACTACGGTTGATCTGTTAAGACAAGTGCGAAGTCAGGCAAAAAGTATCCCCTCAGTCCGAGTGGTTGGTGGGGACG
>Ga0118677_10001215_pt1 | contig 55377 bp, 42 predicted proteins | sample AliMusrvi5mmetaG_FD_86154 | JGI IMG/M metagenome (GOLD analysis project Ga0118677, IMG submission 86154)
TATCCGCTGTGGGCGCAGGAGATTTGAGGGGTTCATACCTTAGTACGAGAGGACCGGGTATGACGAACCACTGGTGTTCCAGTTGTCGTGTCAACGGCATTGCTGGGTAGCTATGTTCGGAAAGGATAAGCGCTGAAAGCATCTAAGCGCCAAGCCTCTCCCAAGATGAGATCTCCCTGAAGGGTCGTGGTAGACCACCACGTTGATAGGTTCTGGGTAAAAGCATGGTAACATGTTCAGCTCAAGAATACTAATATCCCGTTCGGCTTGATCATTAACTTTTCTAACACACCGTCGCGCAGCTTAAGCACTGCGCGACGGTAGCTAGAGATTATTTTTCCCGCTCTTTCCAATTGACGAAGCTGTATTTAACCCTGTATGTAGATGTCAGAGAATCACGTTCTTTGACTTTAAAAATGTTTTGGCGACAACCAGTCTAAGTTGTCCCTAGAAATCTGGCGGATTTGAGATCGGTTTGGCCCCCCCAAAGGTGTCAAAGCCTCCCCCAATCAAATCTGAGTTCAAGTCCGCTAGATTTCTGGTGACCTTAGCGCAGTGGCCCCACCCGTTCCCATTCCGAACACGGAAGTGAAACGCTGCAGCCCCGATGGTAGTGCATCTATAGGTTGTGCGAGAGTAGGACGTTGCCAGTTTTATGACCCCCGGTCGTTGAAAAACGACCGGGGGTCTTTTTTTGTTTGGCAGTAGCATTTTCTCAAAATCCGCATCGACACCGTATCGCTGAGCGCGCTATGAAATCCTGCCAATGACCCCCGCCGACAGGTATGCCGCATGGTTGCCGCGCCCGATTTCCTCCGTGCGGGAATCCCCGGCGGTTCTTGAGCCGTACACGGTTTCCGAGATCGAGCTTCAGGCGCGGTGGTTTTCCGGCGAGTTTGGCCGCTCTTTTACCACCCTTGCGGGCGATGCCGTGGAAATTGTTCAGTTCGGGGAATGGAACCGGGAGGCGGGGCCGGATTTTCGTGGCGCGTCCATTTCGATCAATGGCGCACGCCCCCGGCGCGGGTGCATCGAGCTCGATCCAGATGTGCGGGATTGGGAGCGGCACGGCCATGCGGTGAACCCGGCTTATGAAAATGTCGTGCTTCACGTCTTTTGGAACACGGGCAGAAGCGAGCTTTTCACCCAAACCCTAGCCGGGCGCGCGGTTCCCCAGGTCAAACTCGACCTCGCGAAAGTGGACCGTCGCCCTCACAATCCCGTTCCGCTAGCACAATGCGGGCGCTGTTCGGTCACCTTGGCGGCCATGTCAACCGAGCGAATCGCCGATTTTTTGGCCGCTGCGGCGCATTATCGCATGCGGCGCAAAGCCCAGCGCATCAGCCTGGCGGCGGAAATCCACGGTGAAATCAGTGCGCCCTACCCTTTTTTGGCGGAAACCCTCGGATACAAAGCGAACAAGCTTCCTTTTTTGCTGCTCGCGCAGCGCCTCCCCGTAGGGCAACTGCGCAGGCGGCGGGCCGGATTGGAGGCGGCGCTGTTTGGGGTGGGTGGATTTTTGGGCGCGGTGGATTTGCGCGAATACCCTGGCGATACCCGGCAATATTTGAGGCGCATTTGGGGAGATTGGTGGCCCCAGCGCGCCGAGTTTGGGAACCTGGTGCTGGCGCCAGCGATGTGGAAATGCGTCGGCGTGCGTCCGATGAACCATCCGCAACGCCGCGTGGGCGCGCTTGTGGAAATCGCCCGCCAGTGGCCAAAGGCGCGGGAAGTCCTGCGATCCAAAAATCCCCTCGCCGTGCAACACTTTTTCGCCTCTCTGCGGCATGAATACTGGGATTACCATTACACATTCACCTCGCAGGCGACACGCAGCCGCATGGCTTTGGTCGGCCCGGAGCGCGTGAACGGAATCCTCATGAACGTCGTCCTTCCGATGGCCCTGCGCGAAAGCCCCGCGGATTTCGAAAAAATCTCAGCCCTGATCGCGCCGGATTTCAACCTGCGGGTCAAGACGGCCGCGTTGCGCCTTTTTGGGGCGGAGGCCAGGCGCGTTCCGCTGTTAAGAAAAGCCGTCAATCAGCAAGGTTTGCTTCAAATTTATGACGATTTTTGCTGCCAGGACGTGTCGGATTGCCGCGCATGCCGGTTTCCCGAGCAGCTCTCACAGCAGTGGCGGTGAGCGGGTCGGCGCCAAAATTTGCGAGCATAATGCCGTTGCAAAGAGAAATCGAAGAGCCATAAGGTCAGGGATATGCGTTCCTTGCTTCGCGATCCGCGTTTTTCCCCTGCGACCGTTGAAAAGGCCGGTGCGTTCGCGGTCATCGCGGTGACAGTGATGCACCTTTTTCTTTATCTTGAACAAATGATGAGCAGTTCGATGTGGACGGACGAACTCGGCTCGATCAAGTTTTTCTTCGCCCGCGGCCCGTGGTATGTGGTGACGCACTACCCCATTCCGCGCAACCACATTTTTTTCAGTCTGCTGAGTTCCCTGATCCCCGGAGCGGGAGCCGGGATTGTCGATCCCATCCGCGCCCAAGGGATTTCCTACGTTTTCGCGGCGGTTCTCGGGGTGGGAATCCTTTGGTATTTTTTCCGGCAACGGCGGTATTTTGAAGGTGCGCTGATGTTCGGGATTTGGGGGCTCAGCGGCGATTTGATCCAGCTTAGTTTACAGGCGCGCGGGTATGGGTTGCTGGGCCTTTTCGCATTTTGCAGCAGCGTGTTGGCGGTTCGGTTCTGCGAAACCAGGCGGCTGCGGGATTTTGTTTTGCTCGGTGTCTGCACCGTCCTGGGCGCTTATACGGTGCCATCGTATGTGTTTTTTGGCGGATCGCTGATGGCGTTGCTGTGCCTTCGCGAGCGGGATCGGTGGGGCTTTGGGATCACGGTTGCAGCGGCGGGTTGCATCGTCCTGCTCTATGCGCCGGTGATGCGCGAACTCATCCAGGCGACCGTGACTTACAAGCAGGAATACGGGGAGCAGTATGTCGGCATTCGCGCCCTTACTGCGACGGTGGTGATGTTTCTTTGGCGGTTGCCAGATTGGTTGGCGATGGGGTTGTTTTGCGGCGTCATGATCCTGCCGTTTGCGATTTTTCCGCCTGCAGATCGCAAGGCGCGCGCGCTCCAGTGCCTCAACCTCGCCGTCCTGATTTTTCTCGCGGCTTGCCTGCTGATGCGCACGCCGCCGGTGCGAACGACGAGCTTCATCGCGCTGCCGGTTGCATTCTGTGCGGTGGAAGTCGCCAGCCGTTGCGTGCGGAGCATGCGGCGTCCCGTGGAGGGCTTTGTATTCGGCGCGGTTCTCTTGTTTTGCGGCCTTGGCATGGGGTTGCACGCGGTGTCGGATTTCCGCTTCTTTCCTTATGAAAACTGGCTCGGCGCCTGGCGTTTTCTCTCGACGATGTATCCGCCCGGGACGGTGATTGACTGTTCCCGCACGGCGGAGGGCATCACTTACTATATTGACCCAGATCGTTACAAAATGGCGGGTGACTCGGTGGACTCGAGGGATGCCTTTGCTGCGGGGGAGTTACCTGTCGTCATCGGGAAGTGGAAGGGCCGGAGGGAGCGTAAGCCGGACCCTTTCAATGAGAACGAGCTTTCCGACGCCGGTGTTCGCGTCACCCTGCCGTGCAAAATACGGGATGTCTCGACATGCTTCGCCGTGCCGAAGGTGAATGCCATCCAATCGATAAAGGCGTCTTTCGCGAGCGATCTCACTGCGCTTACCGACCGCAATTTGCGCACCGCGCTTACCGTGACAGGCGATCTTTTGCTCCATTTCGATGAGAAATCCTCGATTTACTCCCTCAACATCCTGTTTGACGACGTCACGGATGTCCAGGTGTCCGTTCGGGCGAAAACCGCCGCAAAGGAGTGGGAGATTGAGGAGAGTAAGGTGGAGCGCATTGGAGATTGTGTCACGGTTCCGCTCGGCGGGGAGGCCGTTCAAAGCGCCGTTCTGCGGATGCGCAGCGTCAACGGGCCGCTTCGAGTGAGGGAAATCTGGGCAAACCAGGCCCCAAACGCCCCCCCGGCGGGCCATGCTTCCGAATTGACCGCGCCCCCGCGCTCCTTTACGTTTTCAACCCTTCCATGAAGATAAAACGCGCTCTTATTTCCGTTTCAGACAAAACCGGGCTCCTTGAATTTGCCCGCGGACTCTCCGCCCTCGGGGTGGAGATCATATCGACCGGCGGCACCGCCAAGCTTTTGCAAAGGGAGGGAATCGAGTGCGTCGAGATTTCCGAGTACACCGGCTTTCCAGAAATGCTCGACGGACGGGTGAAAACCCTGCACCCCAAAGTGCATGGCGGGCTGCTTTATCTGCGCGACAACGAAGCGCACGTGGCCCAGGCCAAGGCCCACGGCATCGAACCCATAGACATGGTGGTCGTCAACCTCTACCCGTTTGAGGAGACCATCGCCAAGGCGGATGTCACGCTGGAGGAGGCCATCGAGCAGATCGACATCGGAGGGCCTTCCATGTTACGGAGTGCATCCAAGAACTACCGTTTCGTCACCGTCGTGGTTGATCCGGCGGACTACGAGGACGTGCTCGCCAACATGCGCGACAACGAGGGCGAGACCACGCTGAAATTGCGCGAGCGCCTGGCCATCAAAGTCTTCGTCACCACCTCGAAATACGACGAGGCGATTGCCAACTACCTCAATAAGGAGCAGGAGACCACCTGCTCGTTCTCCCTCTCGCTGCCGTGCGCGGCGCGTCTGCGCTACGGGGAGAACCCTCACCAGCAGGCCACTCTCTACGGGAACTTCGACGACTATTTCCAGAAACTCCACGGCAAGGAGCTTTCCTATAATAACATTCTGGATATTACCGCAGCCTCGCAGTTGATGGATGAATTCGCCGAGCCGACGGTCGCCATTCTCAAGCACACCAACCCGTGCGGCGTTGGCAGCGATGCCGACTTGCGCGCCGCCTGGGACAAGGCGTTTGCCACCGACAAGCAAGCCCCCTTCGGCGGCATCATCATCTGCAACCGTCCGCTCACCGAGCCGCTCGCCCGCGCTATCAGCGAGATTTTCTCCGAAGTCATCATCGCGCCCGACTTCGAGCCAGACGCCCGTGCGCTGCTTCAAAAGAAGAAGAACCTGCGCTTGATGAAGAAGCTTGTTTGCGCGCCCCGGGAAGGCGATGACCTGGACATCCGCTCGGTCATCGGCGGCCTGCTTGTGCAGGACAAGGACCGCGAGGACCTCAAGGATATCGAGAGCAAAGTCGTCTCGCAGCGCCCGCCCACGGCGGACGAAATGCGCGCGATGATGTTCGGCTGGAAAATCGTCAAGCACATCAAATCCAACGCCATCGTCTATGTCGCCAAGGACCGCACGCTGGGAATCGGCGCGGGGCAGATGTCCCGCGTGGATGCTTCACGCATCGCCATCTGGAAGGCGAAGGACGCCGGGCTTTCGCTCGCGGGGAGCGTGGTGGCCAGCGACGCCTTCTTCCCGTTCCCGGACGGCCTCATCGCCGCGGCGGATGCGGGCGCCACGGCAGCCATCCAGCCCGGCGGGTCCATGCGCGACGCGGAGGTGCTCGCCGCCGCCAACGAGCGCAAACTGGCCATGGTATTCACCGGCGTGCGCCACTTCCGGCACTAGAGGGAATGGGACACATGGGACCAATGCGACCAATGCGACCAATGCGACTGGGAGTGAACATCGACCATGCGGCCACGTTGCGGCAGGCCCGTTACTCGGGAATGTATGGGTCGCACAACTGCGAGCCGGATATCGTCGCCACTGCCGCCGCCTGCGAACGGGCGGGCGCGCACGGCATCACCATCCACCTGCGCGCGGATAGGCGGCATATTCAGGATGAGGATGTAAGGCGGCTTCGCGCAAGCCTCACCACCAAGCTCAACCTGGAGATGGGGAACACGCCGGAGATACTCGAAATCGCGCTGCGCACCCAGCCGGAGGACGTCTGCCTGGTGCCGGAGAACCGGCGGGAAATCACCACCGAGGGCGGTCTTGACGTCGTTTCGAAATTTGACGCGCTCGTGCCGACCGTGGCGCGGCTGCGCGGGGCGGGGATTCGCGTGAGCATGTTCATCGAGCCGGATGCCGCGCAGATCGACGCCTCGGCGGCGCTTGGCGCGGAAGCGGTGGAACTGCACACCGGCGCGTTCGCCAACGCGTTGGGGGAGGCGCATGCGCGCGAACTGGAGCGGATTCACTCGGCGGCCGCCCATGCCCACGGGCGCGGCCTGCAAGTCAACGCCGGACACGGCATCAACTACACCAACATCGCGGAAATCCGCGAGGTGCCGCACCTGGAGGAACTGAACATCGGCCACAGCATCGTCTGTCGCGCGGTTTTTGTCGGACTGGAAACTGCCGTCGCGGAGCTGCTCGCGGCGATGCGTGGGTAGGAGTTTTATCCGCAGATTTCGCAGATTAACGCAGATTTCTTAATGCATGAAAATCGGGGCTGTTAACGTGTGGCGCGGATGGATTACCTCAGGGGTCATCATTGTGCCCATCGTTGCCGCGATGATTAGGCAGGCGCTTTTCTATAAAGGTTGCATGGATGGTTTCGGATGGGTCCTTGCTGCATACGCCGCATTCTGGATCGGAGGGCTCCTCAACCTGTTGAGCTTGTCGTATTTCCTTCTTTGGGAATGTTGGCATTTGAGGACTCGTGCGGACATGCCCGCCGCAGTTTTCCTGTCGGGACAGGGCCTTTCCATATTGGTATTGGTCAGCCAGCTTGTTTGCGGCTTCATTCATCACCCTTTTGGTCGCGTTCCCGTTCTCTGAATGGGAACGCCCTTGTCAGCGTAACTCCGTTTCGCAAACCTGACCGGGGTTTGAATTTGGCTTTGGCTTTGGGAAACAGAGTTTCTAAGACACTTGCGTTCCCAATCTGGAGATTGGGAACGAGGGGGATTTTGGAGTAGCTCCGAACATCTCACAAGGCTCTTTATCAGATAGTTACGATCCATGTGATACACGAATTGACACGCCTCCGCAAGGCATGCGTGACAGAACCGTGACTACCTCGGTCCGGAGACGGGCCAAGGCTGAGATTATTAGGATCAAATCGGGGTCGGCCTTCGTTCCGATCTACGTTTGCAATTCTGGCGGCTCCACCCGCTACACTGTGGCGTTCTATCGCGATGGACGGCGGGTTCGGCGGACGTTTAGCGACCTAGAAAAAGCCCGGAAAGAGGCGAAACTGGCAGCGGATCGTATCCAGATGGGGATGGCTCAAACGCTCGATCTCCGTCCCACGGAGCGAGAGGCTTACCATTCTGCCGTCCATCTATTAACGGGACTTGGCGTTCCTTTGGTAGCGGCGGTGGAGGAATACGTGAAGTGCCGGGCCATGATCGGCGGAAAGCCACTGCTGGCCACGGTGGATGATTATGTGCGGCGTAGCGATGGCGTGAGAGTCGGGGCCAAAGTGCCCGACGTGGCTAAGGAGTTCCTCGCGGCGAAGGCAAAAGACGGGTTGAGTGCCCGGTATCTCCAACAATTAAAAACGGATGTGGGCAGGTTTGCCGCCGCGTATCCGATCCCGATTCTCCACGTAAAAAGCAATCACATCGACGAGTGGCTGCGTGGATTGTATGCCGCTGCAAGATCGCGCAATACGATCCACACGAGCATCTGCACTTTCTTCTCCTGGGCGAAATCTCGGGCATACCTTCCCAAGAACGAAATCACCGAGGCGGAAGCGCTCGGCAAGATGAAGGTGGGCGACACCGTCACGGAAATCTTCACCCCGGAGCAGATGGCCAAGGTGCTTGCTGTGGCCCCACCCGAGACGATCCCGTTCATAGCGCTTGGTGCATTCGCCGGATTACGCGCCGCCGAAATCCTGCGACTGGATTGGAGTGCGGTCGATCTGGAACGCAAGATCATACAAGTGCGGGCCGATCAGGCGAAGACGGCATCGAGGCGAATCGTGCCGGTGAGCGATAATCTCAAAGAATGGCTCCTGCCGCATATCGGAAAAGGGCGAATTGTAAAAACAGAGCCCATCCACCCCAAGGTAACGCCTTTGGCCAGAGATTTAGGCTTCAAATGGCCCCGCAACGTCTTGCGGCACTCTTTCATCAGTTATCGAATTGCCCTCGCAAGAAGCGCCGATCAGGTGGCGCTGGAGGCAGGAAACTCGCCCGCCATCATTTTCAAGCATTACCGGGAGTTGGCCACGGAGGGGGAAGCGACGGATTGGTTCAACATCCGGCCAAAGGCGAGCGAGAACCCATACCCCCCGGCGGCATGATCGTTGCGCAACGACAGTGCCAGTTTACTGGTCAATGAAGATAGACTATGATTTACTGTGCAGCTGATTCAATCCCTGCCCATTGCCGCTGAACAATATGTTGCCGAGGCTTTTCATCGGCGCATCCGCCCTCCTCTTCAATGTCCCCACTGCGGAAAAAGCGGCTCCCTCTCGGCGCTTGGGTATTACGAGCGAACTTTGAGCCGATTGGCGCATGGTGTGATTGCCATCTTAGTCCGGCGGTTTTGCTGCCGCTACGGCTGTGGAAAGACGGTCAGCATTCTTCCGCTTTTTGCCCAGCCCTATCGCGTAGTGCGGAATGAAACCATCGAGTTATTTTTCCGGGGTGCTCCCTATGATGCGAGCGTGATGCGCTGGATGGGCGTTCTCTCCCGCTATAGGCGAAGATTTGTCCAATGGCTGCCAGAAATCATGCGGGTTCAAGGGCTAGACTCCAATCGAGCGCCACCGGGTGAGGGTGAGGCGTTGGCGTGGTGTCGGCAGCTTGTTGGGGATTACGGCAGCCTGGGAAGTGCCACGTTGGTTTTTGTATCGGTTTTTCAGATTACCCTTTTCGGACGGTATCAATGTCATCGTCCAAATCCTCCCCTTGGTTGAACGGGGTGGATTATTACAACATGCTCCACACAACTTGTTTATTCCTGTAGTGGCGAAACGGTGGAAAAGTTCACACGTCATGATTTCCAACGCCATCTGGAGGGAGCACCGGTAAATGCCGTGCCTTTTACACAGTGTTCCACCTCGGAAACAACCAACAGGAGTGCCCGTTTAAGCCTTTAATAGTCTTCACGCATTTGGAGCAACAAGGGCTTCGTGGGAGGTGTGCCCGTAAACACCGAAACAACCGCCGTGAATACCTGCGGGTGCGATTAGTCCGAGTCTGGTTCTGCTCGGCGGTATGGCAATGGATTTGTTCTTTATTTGAGAGCGCCGCACCGCGCCATAGGCGCGCCCCTTCGGGCGAGTTCCGCAATGCTCCAGAGCTCGCTCCGAAGGATGCCATTCCCATTTTTCCTTATGACCACGTCATCCTCATCTAGTCCTTCGCCAAGAATCCGTGCCGCGGCTTATGTCCGAATGTCCACGGAACACCAACAGTATGCAGGGAGCTTGACGCCGAGTTTCCGCGCAGCGGCATACTGAGCAGCTTTTTTCGCGGGTGAGGACTACTTTGCGCCGGGGCGAGTAGAACCGATGAATCTGTTTGCCTCCGCGCGACCGATGGACAAACGTGGCCCGCCGGTCGCCGATCAACGCAATCCAACCGTGCTCGGAGCACTGGCGGTAAACCTCGTAGGCCGCGTGACCGGCATCGAGAAACACCAAGTTGGGATGAATCGCGAATCGTTGTTGAAGCGTGGCAATATCTTCAAACGTGAGCAGGCGCTCGTTCCAGAGCAAGCGCGATGAACCATTGGCGCTCCATGCTCGCACCACTGCCCAGAGATGATCCATCTGCACATCCACAGTCAGCACGCGAAGTGGAGCGGCCACGGCAGTCGGATCATACGGGCCGGGCACGATGCGCCCTTCCTTGCTGAATGCGGCTTCGTCTTCCCAGAGTTCTCCGCGTCGATAGCCAGTCCGTTCGATTTCCAGCTTGTAATCCTCGGCGGATTCCCGCCAGGGAATGGCCAGCCGTTTCTGGTAAAACTGCTTCAGGAGCGAGAAATCTCCCTGCCTCGCGACCACCTTTGCCCGGAGATACAACTCCGCAAGCCGTCCCCAGCTCATGGCGCACAGCGAGTTCCAGTGGAAGCCCACGTTCTCACTCGCCGCTTTGGGATTGGTGGCCACGAATCTCCCCGTGGCGTTGAGTTCGCGCCGGGTTCGGTCGCTGTCCTCAAAATTGTGATTACAGCCCTCACACTGGAGCACGGTGGAACGCTTCACTTCCTCGTAATCCCAGCGATCCTCTTCGTCTCGAGCCGATTTGCTCCACTCCACATTATCCCACTTGAAAGGCTGGCGCAGGCCACAGTGGGGACATTGGAAAGTCCAGACGCGCTGGTCGGTGGTTTCAAACTTCCGCTGGGTATCGTCACCTTCCTCACCCGCCTGGCTCATGAAGAGGCATTTGCCCAGCCAACCGAACGCCGTCACGCGCGCTTCGGCCTCGGCCATGTGTCCCGGTGGCCAGCGCCAGGTCTCGTCCCCGACCAGCCAGCGGATGGAGCGACGTTGGAGATTCGTCTTGTTGTGCGCCCCGAGAATCCAGAGCGTCATCCCGTTACGGAAATGGATGGTGCTGTTCTTTTTCTTGTGACGGTCGCGCGGATAGAGCGCGCGCACCGGGCCGCACTCATCGAAGAGCTTTTGCAAACGGGACTCACTCTGATCCTTCGCATCCTCGTCCGTTTGATCCAGCCAGAGCGCGGGGCCGGGGAGATTGGCGATGATGAACGAAATTCCAATTTCCCCGACGCTCGTTTTGCCACACTGGATCGCGGCGATGATGGAAACCACGCGCACCGCTGGATCGACCAGTGCTTCGAGAGGCTCGCGCAGCCAAGGCGAGTTGTCCGATCGAAATCTCCCCGGCACGGGGGAATACGGGATCGAGCCGATGTGTTCCTCGGCCCATGCCCACGGTGGACGACGGTCGGGCGGCTGCCAGACCTCGCGCCAGATGCGGTCGAGCTTGTGCATGCGGATGGAATGGTGTCATCTGTAGGACTGTATTTGTCCCAGACTGCCGTATAATCTTTGGGGTATGACTCCTTCCACCAGCGCACTGAGGCCGCAGTTTCAGCCCACCTTCATTTGGCGGCAGCAGTTCACAATCGATCAGTTCAAAAAACTGGATTCCATCCAGAGAGCAAGAAAATGTCTGAATCAAGAAACCTTGGAGACATCAAAGTGGCTGTGTTGCCAATTGCGGGAAGCTACAGATTTCCAAAGCAGCACAGAAAGGTTCAGATCAATAATCGGTGGAAAAGAAGTGAGCATTGAACTGGAGGTTCGTCCGATGCTCGCGGAATACGCCGCAGTCGTGTACCAGCAGGCCGTCAAGGATTTGATGGCGTATTATCCGCATTGCACCCGGCATGAAATTGTAGATGGGCCGATGATTGGTGAACGCCGGATTGTATTTCCAGATTTTCTCAATGAAGCCGCCACAACCTGGCTACGGTCTCGCTTCTGGGAGATTGCTGAGCATGGGAATATTCTGTTGAAAGAATGCATCTCCTCGTCTCCTCACGATGGCGGGCTGTGCATGATACTTGTTCTCGACAGGGAAAAGATTGACGATGCAGTGTCGAAGAACGCGGCAGCTGTTATAGCAAATACGGGAACATTTCCGGTCAGCGACGAACCAAAACGGATTGAGGTCAAGGCGATGTACGAAATGCTGGCGGAAGTTTCCTTACCCGAATTGGTTCCATTGAACTGGGACGACGTAAAGCCGCCTTGCGGACCACATGAAAAGGACCTGTTCGGAGCGATCTCAACGCTTGAGTTGGAAAAAATGCGAAATGCTCTGCTAAATGAAGCCAATCCCAATGCACTCGAAGAGCAATATCCTCACAATTCTGCGCTAGCAGCACTCGTTTCGGCAGTTGAATTTTTCGACGAGAAATTTCCAGGCGAATCCAAACCGGAAAAGATTCAGCTGGTTATCAAGGGGATTCACATGCTCGTTGAAGCGGGCGCTGCGGTGAATTGGGCACCCTTTGAGGAGAACACCCCTTTAGCTCAAGCATGTATCCAGGGTGATCCTGAAATAATCGAAGCGCTGATAGAATTGGGAGCGGATCCCTCGATCCGCTGTTACAGCGACGAATATCCCAGTGAGTGGGGTACAGCATGGGAGTTCGCCGATTACCTGTGCAATCCCCATGCTAGCAACGACGACTTCCGCGCGTGGAATGCGCTCATGAAGCATTTCAAGGAGCCTTATGGGAATGTTCGTATGGAGCGCAATCAGTCGCCGGAGCTTCCCTCGTGAAGCATGGCGGAGAACTCGTCGATGGCGCGGGAGAGTTCCTTTCTGATTCCAACCGCGTCCAATCCAGAGAGCACTGGCGGCAACTCGTTCTCCAACCGTTTGCGGAGCAGCGTGATGGCTTGACCGTCCACTGCGCACACAGCGCCCGTCGGCAAGCATAGAATGGTCGGGAGATGCCGCTTCCTTAATCGACCCCCCACCCGGAGAGCGTGAAGGAGCATTGCAACGATATATGGAAGGACTGCCCAAGGATGTGGACAGGGGCATACTGCATGAAATTCTGCGAGGCAGTTCCATCGCAGGTTGGACGATCTCTTCTGTAGCAATTTGGACCTGCTCCGCTTCGTCCCACGCAATAAAAGCAGTGCCCTCGCAGACTTGCATACAGGCACTCAAGGACGCGCCACCTATTGCCAAGACGCGCCTGCAATGGCGAAAAGCAGACCTTTCAATCGGACGCTCTGGCGTGGATGCAACAGAGACGGCAACTTCCGCGCCCGTGACCCTCGACGAAGGCGATATTGAACTGCCCGATATTCTCACGGACCTCCAGGACAAGACCCAACTTACCCGTCGCAGTATCCACCGCATCATCATAGGGAGCGATCGGCTTGATGATTTCAAACGCAACCCGCAGCAATTCATCGAACTCGCCGCTGAGATCATCAACCGCTCCAAACGCCTCGCCCTCGTGGACGGGATCAAATATCAGCGGATTGGAGCAGAGGTTTACTACGCTCAACAATTGTTCGAGACCGAGGAACTGACCGGCTATCTCAAGTCCATGATCGATACCAACAAGGCAGTTCACGAGCAGGTGATCTACCAGTCCGATACTGAGCGCACCTTTGCTGAGCAGTTGGAAAAAAATGAAGCCATCAAGGTTTATGCCAAGCTGCCCGGTTGGTTTCGAGTTCCCACGCCTCTTGGGCCATACAACCCTGATTGGGCTGTGCTCGTGGATAAAGACGGCATCGAGCGCCTATACTTCGTAGTGGAAACCAAGAGCAGCCTCTTTACCGACGACCTCCGTGACAAGGAGAGCGCCAAGATCAAGTGCGGCGAGGCCCACTTCGCAGAATTAGCCGCACATGTTTCTTCCGCCGCACGGTTTATCAAGGCCAAAAACATCGACGACATTTTAACCCGGTGCTAATGAACGAGTTGTTGACCATAATCGACTCAGCACTCTCAAACTCTTTTGGAACTAATTCATGCCAATAGATTACTTCAGCGAGAGAGAAAGGGGGTCAAAACCACGGACTACCGAAATTATTTCTCCTGCGGTTTGGGGCGGAATCGTTGCTCTTGCCCAAACCCTGATTTCTACTGGCGCATTCGGCTACAAGTTCCCAGATTCGTGTCCAGACGGCGCTGGAGTTGTTGGTACGGACGAAAAAGCTCTGGCTCTGGCGGTGCGAGCTGAAATTCCCGAATTATGCTGGCCTCTCGAAACAGCCGATCCCTCGTGGCGAGGGAGCCACGAGGAAACCTCTTGCGCCCCAGAAACGCTGGTAGCCTTGGATTTTATAGAATTTTGCTTTTGGGCAATAGCGAAACCAATCGAAGGCTCATATCATTCCTTTTTCCGCCACAGTCATCTGACATTCAAAGCGGACGTTGGTAAGGAAGAGTTTCGCGCTAACGTAAACAGGATTTTCTCTAGAAACGGCGTAGCCTTTGAATTGTCGGTAGAGGGCAAAATTTTCAGGTTAGCTCCCGCTGTTCTCGCTGAGCAGCTCTCGAATACATTGTTTCAAACGGAAGACGCGACGCTGAATCAAATGCTTGAGGAGTGCCGATCCAAGTTCCTGAATTCGCACCCTACAATTCGGAGGGAGGCGTTGGAACGGCTATGGGATTGTTGGGAGCGGATCAAATCCCTAGACGACTCAAAGAATAAGAAGCAATCAATCACCAGTCTCCTTAACAAAGCCGCCAGCGAACCGAATTTTCGACAACTACTCGAAGCAGAGGCAATTGCACTTACGAACATCGGAAACTCTTTCCACATTCGGCATACCGAGGTTGGGCAAGCCAGCATCAAAGATTCCGAGCATATCGACTATCTTTTTCACCGACTTTTTGCAATGATCCATCTCGTTCTCAAAAAAAGGGAAACGGTGGTGAAAACGTGAACAATTCCACGGCTTATATGGTTTTGGGTTCAAACGCCGCCACGGGTTAGCCGCTCCAGTGCGACCAGAATATCCTCTCGCCGGTAACGGACAGCTTTTCCAATTTTGATGAAGGGGATGAAACCTTTCATGCGCCAATCAAAAAGCTGCCGAGGTTTGATTCGGAGAAAATCAGCGGCCTCGCGGTCGGTCATGAGGCGGTTTTCGCAGAGATAGCCGGAAGTTTGCTCGTTCATGCAAAAACCCGCCGTGTCAACCGGGCCTGAGGCGAAGAATCCGCTATCCTCCACCGTGACAACCTGTGACAAACAACTCACCAGATGATGCTGGTCATTGCGCAACGACGAAAATCAGCGATGGCAATTTTCAGGGAAAACAGGCATATTCGGGTTGGTAAACGCGCATCATGAAACACTTAGAACAGGTTGGGAACGAGGGGATAGAGGTGCCAGGCGGTTCCTTTCTTCTTCATAATCTGTGAAATCTGCGTAATCTGCGGATAACTCTTCTCCTAAATCTGTGGAAAACATCACTCAAATCCTTGGCACCGGCATTGACCTCGTGGAAAACGCGCGGATCGAGGCGTCCATCGAGAAATTCGGCGAGCATTTTTTGCGCCGGATTTTTACCGACGCGGAGATCGCCTACTGCGCGCCGATGCGCAACGCCACCCCGCATTACGCGGCGCGGTTCGCCGCGAAAGAAGCCGTCGCCAAGGCGTTCGGGTGCGGCATCGGCGAATCGCTGGGCTGGCTGGACATGGAAGTGATCCGGGCGGAGAGCGGTGCGCCGTCGGTTCTGCTGCACGGCGCGGGGCGTGACCTGGCAGCGCAACGCGGTGCGACCCGCATTTTCCTGAGCCTGAGCCACACGGAGAATTACTCCGTAGCCAGCGTGACCCTGGTGGGATGAACAGCGGCTTCGAACTCGTCCACCTCAAAAGCGGGCAGCACAGCGTCCGCTGTCGCACGCACGGGGAGACCATGCACATCGGCTCGGGGCCGGGCACCGAGGCCGTGGAGCTGTACGTGCGCCAGCAGCGCATCGTCGAGCGCGCGCAGGCCCACGCGGGCACGGGCACGCCGTTCGTCATCTGGGATGTGGGGCTCGGTCCCGCCGGGAATGCTTTAACGGCCATCGACGCCCTGCGCGGGGTCGTCGCGCAGGTGGAAATCCATAGCTTCGAGATCGACACGGCGGTGCTGGAGTTCGCTTTGCAGCATGCCGAGGCGCTGGGCTACCTGGCCGGGTGGGAGCCGGTCATCGAGCGTCTTCTAGCCGAGGGCGTGGCGCAGCCGCTGCCGCAGGTGCGCTGGCAGTTGCACCGTGGCGACTACCTTGGGCAATTGCAGAACGCCCCGCCGCCCGCCGCGATTTTTCACGATCCCTATTCCCCCGCGCGCAATCCCGGCATGTGGAGCCTGGAAGTGTTCCGGGCCGCGCGGGAGCGGGCTGGGGAATGCGAGTGCCTGCTCACCAACTACACGCGCTCCACCGCCGTGCGCGTGACGCTGGCGCTGGCGGGGTGGGCCGTGGGATTTGGCGTGCCAACGGGGGACAAAGACCAGACCACCACCGCCGCCACGCGCCTGGATTTGCTGGAGCGTCCGCTCGACCGCGCCTGGCTGCGCCGGGTGCGCGCCTCCACCAACGCCGCGCCGTTTCTCGGCGGCCAGTATGCGCCGGGACCGATCTCCGAGGCGGACTTCGCCGCGCTGGAAGCCTTGCCGCAATTCGCCTGACAAAACCCAAGCTGCAAACAGGAAAGTCGCAAAAAGTCGCAAAAAAGACAGGCGTGTAATCCGTGGCGACTGATACCGGGGGCCGGCGGTAGAAAAAAATCGTTTTTTCTCTTTGCGTTCCCTGCTCGTTTTACGCGAACTTCCTTGCCAGTATTCAGGATCACCCTGCCTCCATGTCTGCAACCCAGATTCATCCCACTGCCATTGTCGATCCCGCCGCGCAACTCGGTTCCGGCGTCGTTGTCGGCCCGTATTGCATCATCGGCCCGGACGTCATCCTCGGCGACGGCTGCTGGCTCCAGCACCACGTCACCGTTTGCGGTCCCGCCCGCATCGGGCGCAACAACCGCTTTTTCGCCTACGGCTCCATCGCCCAGCAAACCCAGGATATCAAATACAAGGGAGAGCCGACGTATGTGGAGATCGGCGACGAGAACTGTTTCCGCGAATTTGTGAGCGTCCACCGCGCCACTGCTCCCGGGGATTGCACCCGGATCGGCAGTCGCGGCAATTTCCTCGCCTATTCCCACATCGCCCACGATTGCACCGTCGGCGATGACGTGATCTTTTCCAACAACGGCACGCTCGGCGGCCACGTGACGGTGGGGGACCACGCCATCATCGGCGGGCTCTCGGCTGTCCATCAGTTCTGCCGCATCGGTCGGTTCGCCATCCTCGGCGGCTGCACCAAGATCGTGCAGGACGTGCCGCCGTTCATGATCGCCGACGGCAACCCGGCGGAGATTCGAGGCATCAACAAAGTTGGCATGGAACGCCACCAGTTCAGCGCCGAGACCGTGCGGGAAATCAAGGAGGCCTACCGCATCCTCTACCGTTCGGATATCAACGTGAAAACTGCTGCCGAGCAGATTGGCGTGAAGCTCCAGCCGTTGCCGGAAATCTGCCAGTTACTGGAGTTTCTGGGGACGACGGAGCGGGGGATTGTGAGGTAGAGCGGCTGCCAAAAAATCTTTCCACAAAGAGAGGGGCGGCACGGGTCATCGCGCGGTGTTGCAAGCGACGAGGCGCCGGTTCTGTCAAAGCAAAGGGCGCGAGAGGTTGATCCCGCGCCCTTGAGGTATTTTACGATGAGGAGGCCTGCGTTCTATTTGAGGAACTGCGCCCAATCCACGCCGCGCATGTCCCCGGTCTTGAGGAACTGCTGGTGCATGGCGAAGGCGGCGCTGAGCGCCTGCGGGGTGTGGCTGTTCGGGAAATAGTCGAGGTAGGCGTTGAGTTGGTCCCGGTATTCGAGGCCCGCGCAGTTGTTGATGATCAAGCGGGCGCGTTCCTGCGGGCATTTGCCGCGGAGGTCGGCGATGCCGGTTTCGGTGATGATGGCCGAGACGGAGTGCTCGCTGTGGTCGAGGTGGCTGGCGAAGGGGACGATGGCGCTGATGGCGCCGCCCTTGGCCACCGAGGGGCAGGTGAAGATGGAGAGGTAGGCGTTGCGGGTGAAATCCCCGGAACCGCCGATGCCGTTCATCATGTTTTTGCCCATGATGTGGGTGCTGTTGATGTTGCCGAAAACATCCACCTCGATGGCCGTGTTGATGGTGATCAGACCCAGGCGGCGGACGATTTCCGGGTGGTTGGAGATTTCCTGCGGGCGCAGGAGGATGCGGGCGCGGAAGAACTCGATGTCGTCGTAGATGGACTGGAGCATCTCGTTGCTCAGGGTGAGCGAGGAGCCGCTGGCAAATTTGATCTTGCCGCTGCGGATGAGGCCGATGACGGAGTCTTGGATGACTTCCGTGTACATCTCAAACGCAGGGATGCCGGGATGAACGCCCATGGCGCCCAGCACCGCGTTGGCGATGTTGCCGACGCCGGACTGGATCGGCAGGAACCCGGATGGGATGCGGCCCGATTTCATCTCGGCGGCAAGGAAGTCGGCGACGTTCTGGCCGATCTGCTTGGTGATCTCGGAGGGCTCGTCAAAGCCGCCGGTTTCGTCGGGCTGGTTGGTCTGCACCACGCCGACGATCTTGGACGGATCGACTTTGATGACGGGGCTGCCGATGCGGTCGGAGGGGGCGTAAACCGGGATTTCGCGGCGGTGCGGAGGGTCGAGCGGCTCGTAGATGTCGTGGAATCCGCGCAGGGCCGCCGGGTGGTTGGCGTTGAGTTCGATGATGATTTTGTCCGCGAGGCGGCAGGCGGTGGGGGAGATGCCGACGCCGGAGGTGACGACGATTTCGCCTTCCGGGGTGACTTCGCACGCTTCGATGATGGCCCAGTCCACTTTGCCCAGGAAGCCGTAGCGGAGGTTCTGCGCAACGACGGAGAGGTGCTGGTCGAAATAACGGGTCTTTCCGGCGTTGATGCTCTTGCGCAAGTCCGCGTTGGACTGGTAGGGCGTGCGGAAGGAGATGGCATCGGCCAGTGCGAGCGCGCCGTCGAGGGATTTGCCGGTGGATGCGCCAGTAATCACGCCGACTTGGAAAGGCTTGCCTTCCGCGTGCAGGATTTTGGCGCGTTCAGCGAGTGCCAGCGATACGGCTTTTGGCGCTCCGGCGGGGGTGAATCCGCTAAAACCGATGGTGTCGCCGTCGTTGATGAGGGAGGCCGCTTCGGCGGCTGTGAGCGTGGGCAGTGGAGTGGACATAAATAAACCGGCACGCAGGGATTACCTGTCGTGCCGGGGTGGAGGGAAGATCGCGTTTCCGTGGAAGGCGATCAACCCCGACTTTTAGGGAATGTTGTGGTGGTGTTGGTGGTGAAAGTTTTTGATGGAGCGCTTATTCGATGCGGATCAAGGCCTGGCCTTCCTGAACGGCGGTGCCGACGGTGACGAGAATCTCGGCGACTTTGCCGCTGGCGGTGGCGTTGATGGAGGTGTTCATCTTCATCGCTTCGAGGACGGCGAGTTGTTCGCCTGCCTTGACTTCCTGGCCCACGGTGACGCTGATGGCGACAATGTTGCCGCCGAGCGGGCTGGTGACCACGCCGGGCGCGGCGTTGGAGAGCGCCGAGGCGGAGACCGGCGAAGATACGGGAGTGGCGACGGGGGCCGAACCGGCGGGCTCATCGGCCAGTTCAACGGTGACTTCGTAGGTTTTGCCTTCGACGGTGATGATTAAGCGTTTCATGGGTTAGCGAAGTTTGTGGGAAGAGAAAATAGCGCGGCGGCCCTCCAATGCCCACGTAATGCGGGCGGCTTCGGGGGATTGAGCGGGGTTGACTTGGCGGATGGAGAGTATCTTGGCGGGCGCTTCGATCGCAGCATGAATGGCTGCGGTGATGACGGCGACCAATGCGGCGCTTTCAGCCGAAATTTTGGATGCGGGCGTTTGACTCATAAAGTCGGGGTGGGTGGTGATGGGATATCCGTCGGAACCGGCCGGTTCCGCCATAAAAAGAAAATCATGGCGGAAACCGGCCGAAAGTTCCAGCGATTAGAGCGGGATGTTGCCGTGTTTTTTCGGCGGACGCACTTCGCGCTTGGTGAGGGTGTAGCGCAGCGCCTGGGCGACGACGGCGCGGGTTTCCGAAGGCTCAATGACGTCGGTGACGCTTCCCAGGCTCGCTGCCTGGTAGGGCGAGGCGAACTGGGCGCGGTAGTCCGCGATCACTTCCGCGCGGCGGGCGACCGGGTCGGCGGCATTTTTGATGTCGTCCTTGTAGAGGATGCCCACGGCGCCTTCCGCGCCCATGACGGCGATCTCGGCGGTCGGCCAGGCAAAGACGGCATCCGCGCCGAGTTCCTTCGAGCACATGGCGATGTAAGCGCCGCCGTAGGATTTGCGCATGATGACGGTGATCTTTGGCACGGTGGTGGCCGCGTAGGCGAAGAGCATCTTCGCACCGTGGCGGATGATGCCGCCGCGCTCCTGGGCTTTGCCGGGGAGGAACCCGCCGGTGTCCACAAGGGTGACGAGCGGGATGTTGAAGATGTTACAGAAGCGGATGAAGCGTGCGCCCTTGTCGGAGGCGTCAATGTCAAGCGTGCCGGCCTTGACCATCGGCTGGTTGCCGACGATGCCGACGACGATTCCCTGGATGCGGGCGAAGCCGATGACGATGTTCTTGGCCCAGTCCATCTGCACTTCAAAGAAGTCGCCGCCATCCACGAGACGCTTGATAACGTCGATGACGTTGATCGGCTGCTTGCTGTCGGCGGGGATGAGTTCGTCCATGCCGGGATCGCGGGCGAGGTCCAAGGGAGCCCCCAACTGATGGGGCGGATCCATGATGTTGTTGGAAGGCAGGAAGCTCAGGAGCTTCTTGGCCAGCGCGATGGCGTGCGCGTCGTCGTTGGCGACGAAGTGGATGTTGCCGCTGACGCTGGCGTGGGCCGCCGCGCTGCCGACTTCGTCCATGGTGACGACCTCGCCGGTGGCCGCCTTGATGACTTCCGGGCCGCAGATGAACATGTTGGCCTGCTTGTTCACCATGATCTGGAAATCCGTGAGCGCGGGGGAATAGGCCGCACCGCCTGCGCACGGGCCGGCGATGATGGTGATCTGCGGGACGACGCCGGAGGCTTCAACGTTCTTGTAGAACACCTTGCCGTAGCCGGAAAGCGAGCCGACGCCTTCCTGAATGCGCGCGCCACCCGAGTCGTTGAAGGCGATGACGGGCATGCCATGCTTGACGGCGTAGTCGATGGATTCGCAAATTTTCTCCGCGTGCATGTTGCCCAGGGAGCCGCCGAAAGTGGTGAAGTCCTGGCTGAAGGCGGCGACGGGACGACCATCCACCATGCCGACACCGGTGACGACGCCATCAGCGGGGATTTCCTTGCCAAAGAGGCCGAAAAGGGTGGCGCGGTGGGCGGCATACATGCCGAATTCCTGGAAGGTGCCCTTGGTAAAGAGGTTGTCCAGGCGGTCGCGAGCGGTCATGAGACCTTTCTCGTGACGCTTTGCGATCTTGTCTTTGCCGCCGAGATCGAGCGCTTTTTGGCGGCGCTTTCTCAGCTCGTCGAGGAGGTGTTGTTCGATAGCCATAATGTTTTTGTTTGTAAATAGTGGGGAGGGGTTACGAATGGACGGAAATTTTGGAAAGAGGATTTATGAAGTTTTTAAGAGAGGATGGACAGAATTTTCGGGAAATAAGGAAATAAGTATTTGGCCCGCAGCGGGGTTATCATTCACTCTCTCGCAAAGAGCTGCGTTTTTGTGACAAAGGAGAAGAGGGCCTCACACGAAGGCACGAAGGCACGAAGAAAGGCATGGCGTGCCGACGCCTTTTCCTCCTTCGTGCCTTCGTGTGAGATTCATGGAATGCGGCTATCCTAATCTAGTGCGCGCAGTCGCAGCCGCCGTCGGTGCAGAACTCGGTGAGCACACCGTAGGTGGATTTGGGGTGGAGGAAGGCGACTTGTTTGCCGTGGGCGCCGGGGATGGGGGTCTCGTGCAGGAGTTGGACTCCGGCGGCTTTCGCCGTGGCGAGCTGGCCGAGGATGTCGTCCGTGGCGTAGGCCACGTGGTGGATGCCGCCGTTCGGGTTCTTTTCCAGATACTTGGCGATGGGGCTTTCCGGCGAGGTCGGCTCCAGCAGCTCGATGTGGGTGCCGCCCACGTTGAAAAACGCCACGCGCACTTTTTGCGATTCCACTTCTTCGCGGTGTTCGCATTTGAGCCCGAGGGCTTCTTCGTAGTATTTCACGGTCTCGTCGAGCGAGCGGACGGCAATGCCGAGGTGGTCGATTTTATTAATCATGGTGGGTGTAGGCGTTGAAAAGTTGTTTGACTGCGGTGGTTGCGGAGAGGTGTCCCTGGAGGACGTCGCTTTCAATGTCCTGCCAGTGGGCGATGATGCCGGGGTTGTGGGTGAAGTCGTCCCAGAGCGCCTGGCTGAGCATGTCTTCCATCCAGTCGATGGTCTGCCGGCGTCGGTTCTCCTGGAAGAAGCCGCTTTGCATCATGGCGGTGCGAAAATGCTCCACCGCCTCCCAAGCTTCGGCGATGCCCCGGTTTTCCAGGCTCGAACAGGTGAGCACCTCGGGTTTCCAGCCGGGCGTGGCCGGTGTGAGGTAATGCAGGACGCCAGAGAACTCCGCGCGCGCGGCTTCCGTGCGCGGGAGGTTGCTGCCGTCGGCCTTGGTGATGAGCAGCGTGTCCGCCAGCTCGATGATCCCCTTCTTGATCCCCTGCAATTCGTCCCCCGCACCCGCTATCAAGAGGACGAGGAAGAAATCGACCATGGAGCGGACGGCGGTTTCGCTCTGGCCCACTCCGACGGTTTCCACGAGGATCACGTCGTAGCCCGCCGCTTCGCACAGGAGCATGGTTTCCCGGCTTTTGCGGGTGACGCCGCCCAGGGTTCCGCTGGAGGGCGAGGGACGGATGAAGCAGTTCGCCTCCCGGCAAAGCATCTCCATGCGGGTCTTGTCCCCCAAGACTGACCCGCGGGAAAGGGTGCTGCTGGGATCGACCGCCAACACAGCCACGCGTTTGCCCTGCCCGCAGAGCAGGCAGCCGAGCGCTTCGATGAAGGTGCTCTTGCCTGCGCCGGGCACTCCGGTGATGCCCACGCGGATCGCTTTGCCCGTGTGCTGCAACGCCTGCCGTATGACCTCCTCGGCCAGCGGCGCATGTTTGGAAGCGTTGCTCTCGATGAGGGTGATCGCCCGCCCCAGTGCCGTCCGGTTGCCGCTCCGCACGCTTTCCACGATCTTCCGCGCCCGTGCCTCGACCGAGGGGTCGGGCAGGGTGTTGGAAAATGGCTGTTGGAGGACGGTGCTCATGCATTTGGGGCGCTTTTCTTAAGGGGACTCATGGGACTCATCCGTCCCACTCGTCCTCTTTGTCCCATTTCCTCACGCGCGCTTGGCCAGTTCCGCGAGCATTTTTTCCGCGGCGGTCGGGATGACCGTGCCGGGTCCGAAGATGGCGGCGGCTCCGGCGGCGTAGAGGAAATCGTAGTCCTGCGGCGGGATGACGCCGCCGACAACGACCATGATGTCTCCGCGACCAAGTTTCTTGAGCTCGGCGATCAACTGCGGCACCAGCGTCTTGTGGCCGGCGGCCAGCGAGCTGACGCCAACGATGTGGACGTCGTTTTCAACGGCCTGCTTGGCGGTTTCCTCGGGGGTCTGGAACAACGGCCCGATATCGACGTCAAAGCCGAGATCGGCGTAGGCCGTGGCGACGACTTTCGCGCCGCGGTCGTGGCCGTCCTGCCCCATTTTGGCGATCATGATGCGCGGGCGGCGCCCTTCGTTTTCGGCGAAGGCGTCGGTGAGTTTGCGGACACGGGTGACTTCCATAGCTTCGCCGTATTCCCCGCCGTAAATGCCCGAGATGGTGCGAATGACGGCGCGGTGACGGCCATAAACTTTCTCCAGCGCGTCGGAGATTTCCCCGAGCGTGGCGCGCAGGCGGGCGGCTTCCACGGCGAGGCCCAGCAGATTGCCGGTGCCGGTGGCGGCGGCATCGGTGATCGCGGCGAGCGCGTGCTCGACGGCGGCGTTGTCGCGTTCAGCGCGGAGTTTCTGGAGCTGGGCGATCTGGGCATCGCGGACGGCGGAGTTGCCGACTTCGAGGGTGTCAATGGGCGTCTCTTTTTCGAGGCGGTATTTATTGACGCCGACGATGGTCTCGCGACCGGAGTCGATCTGCGCCTGACGGCGCGCGGCGGCTTCCTCGATGCGCATCTTCGGCAGACCTTCGTTGATGGCCTTGGTCATGCCGCCCAGGGACTCCACTTCCTGGATGTGCGCCCATGCTTTTTCCAACAGATCCTGCGTGAGGGCTTCCACATAGTAGGAGCCCGCCCACGGATCGACGACGCGGCAGATGCCGGTCTCTTCCTGCAAATAAAGCTGGGTGTTGCGGGCGATGCGGGCGGAGAAATCCGTCGGCAGCGCGATGGCTTCGTCGAGCGAGTTGGTGTGCAGCGACTGCGTGTGGCCGAACGCGGCGGCCATGGCTTCGATGCAGGTGCGGACGACGTTATTGAACGGGTCCTGCTCGGTGAGGCTCCAACCGCTGGTTTGCGAGTGGGTGCGCAGGGCCATCGATTTGGCGCTCTTCGGGTTGAACTGTTTGACGAGCTTGGCCCAGATGACGCGGGCGGCGCGCATCTTGGCGATTTCCATGAACAGATTCTTGCCCTGGGCCCAGAAGAAGGAGAGGCGTGGGGCGAAGGCGTCCACGTCGATGCCCGCCTTGATGCCCGTGCGGATGTATTCGAGACCATCGGCCAGTGTGTAGGCCATTTCGAGGTCGGCCGTCGCACCGGCTTCCTGCATGTGGTAGCCGGAGATGGAGATGGAGTTGAACTTCGGCATGTTCTTCGAGGTGAACTCGAAGATGTCCGCGATGATCCGCATGGAAGGCTCCGGCGGATAGATGTAAGTGTTGCGCACCATGTATTCCTTCAGAATGTCATTCTGAATGGTGCCGGTGAGCTGCTCCTGTTTGACGCCCTGTTCCTCGGCGGCGACGATGTAGAAGGCGAGCACGGGAAGCACCGCGCCGTTCATCGTCATGGAGACGGAGATTTTATCGAGCGGGATGCGGTCAAAGAGCGCCTTCATGTCCAGGACGCTGTCCACGGCCACCCCGGCTTTGCCGACGTCCCCGACCACGCGCGGATGATCGCTGTCGTAGCCGCGGTGGGTCGCCAGATCGAACGCGACGGAGAGGCCGCGCTGACCGGCCGCGAGGTTGCGGCGGTAGAAGGCGTTGGACTCTGCGGCGGTGGAGAACCCGGCATACTGGCGCACCGTCCACGGGCGGGCGACATACATCGTCGCGTAAGGCCCGCGCAGGAACGGCGCGATGCCGGCGGTGAAGTTGAGGAGTTGGTTCCCGGCGAGGTCGTCGGCGGTGTAAACCGAGTGGACGTCGATCTGCTCCACGGTGCGCCACACGGCGTTTTGGAGCGCGGCTTGGTGCGGCTGGGCCGCCGGAATCTCAAGGTTGACCGTGCTGAAATCAGGTATCGTGCTCATTTAGGAAATTCCCAGTTGGGTTGCGATGCCGCTGAGAACCTCGAAGCAGTTCGCGCGGATGTGGATGAATTCATCGACGCCGGCTTGCTCGAAGGCTTCGATGTGGTCTTTCGGGAAACCGGCCAGGACGACGAACAAGCCTGCCGCCTTGAGCTTGGGAACCAGGGCGGGGACGATCTCCGGATAGGTGTCGTCGGTTGAACAGACGACCACGACTTTCGCGCCGGGGACCACGGCGCCGGAGGCATCTTGCACGACGCCAGTCACTGCGCCATTACCGGCGCTGTTCTGTGCCGGCAGAAATACTGCGGCGAGGAGCATACACAACAGGAGACAACTGATTTGCCTGAGCATAACCTTACCTTTTTTTGATTGAGTTTAGATTTCGCATCGCCCGTCCGGGAGGGGTGCTGAAGTGGCGTTCGCGGGTTGGCGAACGCAGGCATGCAAACTGGCGACGCAGAGGAATTCGGAATCCATGAAAAAAGCGGAAATTTACGGTTGTGGCTCGGTCACGGCACCCTTAAACCGGGCTTTGAAACTCAGAGACGGCCAACCAATTGGTCCACGCACTCATCGGACAGCGCTGGCTGACGGCAGGTTCCTGCCCGCTCATTTCCTTTAGTCGATAACCCCAAGCGCTTAATCCCATGGTAGCCCAAGAATGTAAATCAGCGGTTACAAACATCCGAAACTCCGGGATGAGGGCGGTGACCTGCCGGCGCTCGTTCGCGCGCCCCCTAGGAAAGCCACCCGCGTAATCGAAGTGAAACGAGGAAATGGTATCCTCAAAAATACATCCTTCTCGCATGCTCAGGTTGGCCCGTGGGGCTCTTTGTTTCTGCCCGTACGCGTTCCCGTGGGATTCTCTTGCATGGCCGTATCTGCTTTCTTATCTATAGCTTGGTCAACCGCGAAGATAGCGGCGTATTCGCTGCGGCAGGCGCGTACTGAGCGCTTGAGTTGCGCACACAAATCCAGTTCAGGCAAGCTCCCCGAAATCAGTCCGATTCAGCCGGTCCCGTTCTCGATGCTGCCTCCGAGTAAAGCGTCCCGCCCCCCGAAGTGCGGGATGCCGCATCCAGTCCCATCCAGGAATCCAATTCGGATCCGAGAGGCTCGGTCCAGTCCAAATTGAAGGTGAAAAAACATGCACATACGACGTGGACTAAGTCCCAATCACATACTGCTCGTGTTTGCCCTCCTGGCACTGCTAGCCTTCCCGTACGGTCGGGCGTGGGCACAAGCGGCGGGTTCGGGAACCATTACTGGCGCAGTCAAGGATCCTTCTGGAGCATTCGTGCCGAAGGCGACGGTCGCGCTGCGCAATACCGATACAGGGATCGAGCGCAAGACGGAAACCAGCGACGCTGGGATCTATGTTGCGACGTTTCTGCAGCCTGGCCGGTATGAGGTGCGGGTGTCGAAGACCGGCCTAAGTAGCGTCAATCGCACAGACCTGGTGTTGCAAGTCGGCCAAACGATGAGCATCGATTTCGACCTGGCGATTCGGGCCACCGAGCAGACCATTACCGTTACCGGTGCGAACTCGGTTGTGGACGTCGAAAAGACCGACGCCTCCCAGGTGGTGAGCGAGGGACTGGTTTCCAACCTCCCCATCGCCGGCCGGCGCTGGGACAACTTCGTGCTGCTCACTCCCAACGTCACCCCGGACGGCGGCAGCGGACTCGTCTCGTATCGCGGCATCTCGGGTCTGTACAACCAGAACTCCGTCGACGGCGCGAATAACAACCAGGCATTCTTCTCCGAGTCTCGCGGACGCGCCTCGAGCGGCGCTTACGTCTACAGCCTGGACTCAATTCGCGAGTACCAGGTCAGCGCATCGAACTACTCTGCCGAACTCGGCCAAGCCGCCGGCGGCGTTGTCAACGCGGTTACCAAGTCGGGCACCAACGGCTTGCACGGCGACGTGTTCGAGTATCTGCGCAACGCCGACTTCAACGCACTGGATTCATTCCCGAAATCGCAGAAGATTTACGTCCAGCCGATTCACCAATGGAACCAGTTCGGCGGCAGCCTGAGTGGGCCGATCATCAAGGACAAACTCTTCTTCTATGCCACTTACGACGGTTCGCGCAAAGTAAATCCGGTTACCTACACCAGCAGCGCGGTGTTCCCGCAGATCTGCCCGACGGGGATTTCGGCAGCGCTTTGTTCGGCCGCAAACAGCTATCTGAGCGGCCTGACCGGCAGTTTCCCGCGTGCCACCAACCAGGACATCGGCTTTACGCGCCTCGATTACCAGCTCAACGCCAGCAATCATGTCTCGACCTCGTTCGATTTCATGGACTATCACGCCCCGAACGCTTACAGCCCGAACACCAGCTACAACAACAGCTCGGTGACCACCAACGGAACGAACCGGACCCAGGAACGGATCTTCGTCGCCAACTGGGATTCAACGCTGTCGAGTTCGATGGTCAACAACCTGCGCTTCCAGTGGGGACGCGACCTCGAAGTGACCGGCGCGAACGCATCCGCGCCCAGTGTCTCGATCTCGAACGTGATGAGCTACGGCATGCCCAACGCGCTGCCCCGGCCGGCCTTCCCCGATGAACACCGTTACCAGATCTCCGATACTTTCTCGTTCATCCACGGGCGCCACGCTATGAAGGCGGGTTTCGACCTGAATTTCATCCACGAACTTCTCATCAATCTTTATCAGGGCGGTGGACTATACGGCTACTCGGGTGGTTCGGCATTCGCCAACTGGATCAGGGACGTCACCGGGACCAACATCGGCGACGGCTTGACCGGCCGGCATTGGAACACCTTCGCCCAGGTTACCGACCCGGTCACCGGAGTCGGCAAGGACGACTTCTACAACAACGATTTCGCCGGATTCGCAGAGGATAGCTGGAAGGCCACCCCCAAGCTCACGCTGAACCTCGGCGTGCGCTACGACATCCAGCTCGTGCCGCAGCCGACCAAGCCGAACACGGCCACCAACCTGACTGACTACTACTCCAAGACCATCAACATCCAGCATGCCAACTTCGCGCCGCGCCTCGGGCTGGCCTGGAACCTGGCCAAAGACACTGTGCTGCGCGCGTCCTACGGCATGTTCTACGCCAAGACCCAGAACAGCACTTACTACGCGATCCGGGTCGAGAACGGCGTCTACCAGCAGACGTTTAACTGCACCACCAAGACCTGCCCGACGCTGACCTTCCCCAACGTGATCTTCCCCGCCCCCGGTCCCACGCTGACGGCGCCCTTCGCCGGTGCGTTGACGCCCACGGTCACCACATTTGCTCCTCCCGCTGCGACTCAGTTGACCCACGGCCTGGTGCCTGATTTCCAGAACCCGTTCGTACACGAGGGCCAGGTGACCTTCGAGCGTCAGATGCCTCTGGGAACCAGCCTCACGGCCGAGTACGTGTTCAGCCGCGGACTGCACCTGCCAGCCTTCATCGACGCCAACCTGAGCCCCTCCACGGCGACCAAAAACTACGATGTGCTGGCCTCAGGTTCGACCGCGCAGACGGTGAGCTATCCGTTCTATACCAGCCGCATCGACCCGACCGGCGTGATCCTGGTCGGCTACTCGGACGTGAATTCCTGGTACAACTCCATGGTGCTGAGTTGGAAGCGCCCCATGCGCCGCGGCGTCGAATTCCTATTCAACTACACCCTCAGCAAGGCCACCGACGGCGGTCAGGTGCCCGGACAATACGGCACTTTCTACGGCACCGACTCTCCGGTGGACCCCATGCACCGCAAGCTGGAATACGGCCCCTCGGACCTCGACCAGCGCCACCGCTTCACCGGCAGCTTCGTTTGGATGCCCACGCTCAAGACCGGCAGCAAGGCTGGAGACCTGTTGCTGAACGGCTTTGCACTGTCTTCTATCGTGACCATGACGACGGGCCAGCCCATCACCGGCTCCATCAGCGGCTATCCCTCTGGCGGCCCCGACGGCGGCCTCACCGGCGGGGTGGTCAGCAACTCCGGCGGCAACATCGGCGGCCGGCCGAACTGGATCGCCCGTAATTCTTACAACCTGCCCAACTTCTACAACGTGGACGTGCGGCTCTCGCGCGCGTTCAAGTTGACTGAGAAGGCACAGCTACGGCTGGCGGGCGAGGCCTTCAACCTGTTCAATCACACCAACATCGTGTCGTTGAACACCACGCAGTACAACTTCACCAACGCCGGATCGGGAGCCTGCGCCGGCCACACCAACGGCTGCCTCGTCCCGAACGCCAGCTTCCTCGCACCGACGGGCTCGTCCAACGGGCTATACGGTCCGCGGCAGCTCCAAATCACTGCCCGTTTCGAGTTCTGAGCAACGTCAGACATCACCAGTCCATGCAAGCGCCCCGGCCAAGTACCGGGGCGCTTTTGCCTTGAATGGGGTAGCGGTCCAGCCCACGCGGCGTAAGTTGCTGGTTTTAGACCGCTCCCGTAGGATAGAAAGTAATCCTCGATGTTAAGATTTGAAACTGCCGGCGAGTCCCACGGCGAGTGTCTCGTCGCAACCCTGACGGGTTTGCCCTCAGGTGTTCCCATCTCCGTTACGGAAGCGAACCGGGAACTTTGGCGCCGCCAGCAGGGCTTCGGCCGCGGCGGGCGCATGAAGATCGAGACCGATCAGGTTGAGATCGTCTCCGGCGTCAGGCATTCCCAGACCATCGGCTCCCCCGTGGCGATGATCATTCGCAACCACGACTGGAAGAACTGGACCGAGGTCCTGCCCGTGGAAGCCGCCGCCGACAGCGAAGCGAAAAAGAAGCCGCTGACTCGTCCCCGCCCCGGCCACGCCGATCTCGCCGGAGCCATCAAGTACGACTTCCCCGAAGCCCGCTATATCCTGGAGCGCGCGAGCGCCCGCGAAACCACAGCCAGAGTCGCTGCCGGCGCGCTGGCGAAGCAGTTTCTGCGCCAGTTCGGCGTCGAGGTTTTGAGCCACGTCGTCCAGGCCGGCTCCGCCGCACTGGAGCGCGAAGTGGAATGGGCCGAGATCGAGGAACTCTCGCATAGAGAACCCGTGCTACTGGGCTGCGTCGACGGCGAAGCGGAAGCGCGCATGAAGGCCGTGGTGGACGAAGCCTACCGCACGGGGGACACAGTGGGCGGCATTTTCGAGGTGCGGGCGCACGGCGTGCCCGTCGGCCTGGGATCGCACATCGCCTGGGACACCCGCCTGGACGGAAAACTAGCGCACGCGATCATGTCGATGCAGGCAGTCAAGGGCGTTTTCATCGGCAATGCCGACGAGGCCGCAGCCTACTTCGGCTCCAAAGTGCAGGACACCATCGGCTACAGCCGCGAAAACCGTGAGTTCACGCGCGGCTCAAACAAGGCTGGCGGCATCGAGGGCGGCATCTCGAACGGCCAGGATATCGTGGTGCGAGGCCTGATTAAACCCATCTCGACCCTCCGCAAGCCCTTGGAAAGCGTGGACATGCAGACCAAGGAGGCGGCGCTGGGGGCGTACGAGCGCAGCGACGTCTGCGTGCTGCCCGCGGCCGGCGTCATCGGCGAAGCCATGGTGGCGCTCGTGCTGGCGCAAGTCTTTCTTGATAAATTTGGAGGGGATAGCCTGAGAGAGTCGCGACGAAACTTTGATGGCTACATCCAACAGGTAAAGGAATACTGAGTGGGCACCAAAACGGCAACCATTTACAAGATCGTCAAATACGGCGACCCCGTCCTGGAAACGCCGGCCCAACCCGTTACCGAATTCGGTACGAGCGAACTGCGCGAACTGGTGGACAACATGTTCGAGACGATGTACGCGGCCAAGGGACTGGGTCTCGCCGCGCCGCAAGTCGCCGTCTCGCAGCGACTCGCGGTCATCGACGCTTCGTCCGGCGAGGATCCCTCGGCCCGCCTCGTGCTGATCAACCCCGAGTTCCTGAACAAGCAAGGCAAACAGGTCGGCGAAGAGGGATGCCTCTCGATCCCCGGCTTCCGCGAGGACGTTTCGCGCGCCATGAAGGTTCGGGTCCGCGCCCAAAACGTCGAGGGCGAGTTGTTTGAACTCGACGCCGAGGAACTGCTGGCACGGGCCATTCAGCACGAAATCGACCATCTGGACGGCGTCCTGTTCCTCAGTCACGTCAGCATGTTGAAGCGCGACCTGATCCGCCGGAAGATTCGAAAACTCTCCAAAGCCAACGAGTGGTAACCTTCGTGTGTAAATGAAGGTCGTATTTCTCGGCACTCCGCGCTTCGCTGTCCCCACGCTGGAAGCCCTGGTCATGGCCGGTCACGAAGTGGCCGCCGTCTACACCCAACCTGATCGTCCGAAGGGCCGCGGCCAGGAACTCGCGCTCTCTCCCGTCAAGGAGGCTGCACTGCGCCTTGGTCTGCGGATCTGCCAGCCGGAGCGCGTCCGCCATCCCGAAGTTGTCGCCGAGCTGGCGAGTGCCGGAGCCGCCGCCATGGTAATCGTGGGCTACGGCCAAATCGTCCCGCAGTCCATCATCGATCTGCCACCCCTGGGCATCGTCAACGTACACGCTTCGCTGCTGCCACGCTGGCGGGGCGCCGCGCCCATTCAATGGTCAATCGCCACGGGAGACACGACCACAGGCGTGACCACCATGATGATCAACGCCGGGTTGGACACGGGCGACGTCCTGCTGCAGAGCCAGACATCGATCGGCGCGGACGAGAATTCGCTGGAGCTAAACGCGCGCCTCGCGGTGACCGGCGCTAAATTGCTGATCGAGACGCTGGACTTGCTCGGCAAAGGCACTTGCCCGCGCGTACCTCAAGTCGATGCCCAAGCGACGCTGGCCAGGATTCTGCGCAAGGAAGACGGGTTGATCGACTGGCATGGCTCGGCTCGCGAGATCTACAACCGCTCCCGCGGCTTTCTGCCCTGGCCGGGTGCCTGGACGTCGTTTCGGCGCCAGCGATTCAATGTTTGGAAATGCCGTCCCGTGCCCTCCAGCGAGTGGATGGTGGGGGAGTCCCTGCCGCCCGGGCTGCTGCACGCCATCGGCAAACGTCTGCTGGCGGGAACGGGCGGCGGTGTCCTGGAACTCCTGGAAGTGCAATTGGAAGGGCGCAATCGCGTCGGTGCGGCAGCCTTCATGAACGGCACGCGGCTCTCCGGCGACGATATGCTGGGATAACGAGACTGGGCGGTGCGGCATTGTGGCGGACGCTTTGGCGCTCGGCATCGACACTCCTGCCGATGTCCGGGTGATTCGTTGATGTTGCCGCATCACTACCAATCCCGCGCCCGCCGGACCGGCCGCTTGTCTTCGATTTGACGGGGAGAACATCGACGTGAACTTGCCTGAAGGATTTCGGTACTCCGCCTTGTACGCGGGCATTCGCAAAGTGCAGAAGCCGGATTTGGCCCTGATCGTATCCGACACCAACGCCACCGCCGCGGCGGTATACACCACCAATCGCGTCAAGGCAGCGCCCGTCGTGCTCGGCCGCAAGAACCTCGACGCCACCGGAGGCCGCGCACGCGCCATCCTGGTGAACGCCGGCAACGCCAACTGTGCGACCCGTACCGGCGCCGCAGTAGCGCTGGCCACAAGCCGGGCCGCGGCGCACCTTCTGGGCGTTCCTGCCACGCACGTGCTGCCGTCCTCGACCGGCGTCATAGGCGTCGAACTCGATCCCGCACTGATCATCAACGCTCTGCCGGCCCTGATCGATGGCCTCTCTCCAGAGCGCTTCACCGACGCCGCAGACGCCATTCTTACCACCGACACTGTCCGCAAGATCGCCGCTTCCGAGGCAGGCGGATTCCGCATCGCCGGCATGACCAAAGGTTCCGGCATGATCAGCCCCAACATGGCCACCACGCTGGCCTACGTAATGACCGACGCCGGAATCCCCGAAGCCGATCTCGCCGAGGCGCTGCGCGAAGCCGTCGGGTCGAGCTACAACCGCCTGACCGTAGACGGAGACATGAGCACCAACGACACGCTGCTGGTGCTGGCGAATGGTGCGTCGGAGGTGAACATCGGTTCGAAAAACCGGGCGCAGTTCCAGGCCGCGCTGAACGAAGTCTGCCGGTCGCTTGCGAAGCAGATCGCCCGCGACGGGGAGGGCGCAAAGAAGTTGATCGAGATCCGCGTCGAGGGCGCGCGCAATGAAAACGAAGCCGCGCAGATCGGGCGCGCCATCGCAAACTCTAACCTGACTAAGACCGCCATCGCTGGCTCCGATCCCAACTGGGGCCGCATCCTCTGCGCCGCAGGCTACGCCGGCGTCGAATTCGATCCCACCAGGACCGACGTCTGTCTGCAGGGCGTGCGCGTCTGCCGCAGGGGCCTAGCCGCCGAATATGACGAGGCCGCATTGTCGAAGAGACTCGACGAACCCGAGTGCGCCATCCTGCTGCAATTGGGTGAAAAAGGCCCGGGCACAGCCACGTTCTGGACCTGTGATCTAACGCACGAGTACATCACCATCAACGCCAGTTATCGAACCTGAGAGCGCCGGCCGGGCATCCAATTCCGATCAACGGAGTTGTGTTCTGGTGGCCTCCGCCAATGGGCGGCCAAAGCGGCGTCGCTCGGCGCGGTAGCATGTTCTTAACACTGGGATTACGGCGTGAAGGGTTCTGGGCCATCGCTGGAGGAAGATTCATCAGGCGAGCGGTTCACTCTACAGGCCACTCCAGGTCTCGCGGAAGCGCGTAGCGCCACGCGTCGATCGGGTGAGCTTGTTGGGTAGTCAGGATCCCCGCGTACTTTGAGGTTGGCTGGAGGCGGAAGGATCATGCGGTATTGTCTCGTTGCGACATCTACTTGGGTTGCCCTGGGAGTTTTGAGTCTGCTCGGATTCTCGACACTGGCCAGCGGCCAGGACCTGACCATCACCTCCACGCACACTGGCTTCTTTCAACTGGGCCAGACCAACGCTGTCTATATCCTGCGAGTGAAGAATGTGGGCTCCGCGCCGACGTCGGGCCTCGTTTCCGTCGCGGAGAACGCGCCCGCCGGGCTGAGCATCACATCCATGTTGGGAGACGGATGGACCTGCACGGTGAACTCGTGCGGCCGCAGCGACGCTCTGGCGGCAGGCTCATCGTATCCCGCGATCATGGCCATCGCCAGCGTTGCGCAGAGCGCCGGTACGAGTCTCACGAATCAGGCCACAGTTTCCGCCGCCATTGACACGCACTCGGACAACAATATAGCGAACGATCCTACCACTGTGACCTCGAATGGCTACCCGCTGGGGTGGGGCGCGAACGACGCGGGTCAGGCGAGTGCACCATCGGAATTGTCTGATGTCGTCTCAATTGCGGCAGGCGGGAGGCACAGCCTGGCGCTGAGAAGCAACGGCGCCGTCGTGGCTTGGGGCAGTAACTCCTTAGGCCAGGCCAAAGTCCCGGCCGGCCTTTCTAAGGTCGTGGCAATCGCGGCGGGCGGTGTCCAAAGTCTGGCGCTCATGAGCGACGGCACCGTGGTGGCGTGGGGCGACAACAGCAACGGCGCAACCGCCGTACCGGCAGGCCTGTCGCATGTCATCGCGATTGCGGCCGGTTGGTCCCATAGCATCGCGCTGAAAAGCGATGGAACCGTCGTGGCCTGGGGCTTCAACTCCGACGGCGAGACCTATGGGCCGGCAGGACTTTCGAATGTCGTCTCCGTTGCGGCTGGCTTCTACCATAGCCTGGCTTTGAAGGCCGACGGCACGGTGGTTGCCTGGGGCGCAAATTGGACCCACGCGACGAATGTGCCCAGGAGTCTCTCAGGCGTGACTGCGATCGCAGGAGGCATGTTTGTCAGTCTGGCGCTGAAAAGCGATGGAACGGTCGCAGCCTGGGGCGACGATACCGCCGGGCAGACGGGAGTGCCGGATGGCTTGTCCGCCGTCGCGATTGCCGCCGGCAACTTCCATTGCCTCGCGTTGAGGGTGGATGGCACGGTCGCAGCCTGGGGCGACGGTAGCGCGGGTCAGACCACGCTGCCCCAGGGACTCGGCGGCGTAGTCGCCGTCTCCGGGGGAGGGGCGCATAGTCTCGCGATCCTGAACACAGAGCCCACGAACATACAAGTCACCATCGCCACATCCGGCCTGAACGACGTGGTCAACCTGACGGTTGACGGCAATTCCTACGTCCAGCAGCCGGTCGTGTTGAGCTGGCAGCCTGGCACGTTCCACAGCATCGGCACGACCTCGCCACAGACCACCGGAAGCACCGCGCGGTACCTGTTCACGGGCTGGAGCGACCATGGACCTCTGACGCACACGGTAACTCCCACCGTACCCACCACATTCACTGCCAGTTTCAAGCTGCAATACCTGATCACGGCGATGGTAAACCCTCCGGGCGCAGGCACAATTTCGCCCGTAACCGGGTTCTACGACTTCCCCGACACGCTGCAGGTGGTCGCCACTCCCGCCCCGGGCTACGCGTTCGCGGGTTATAGCGGAGCTTTGTTTGGCCTGCAGAATCCGCAGAACCTCGCGGTCGGGAGTCTCCAGACGGTCACGGCGAACTTCGTCCCTGCCATTCCGACCGACCTGAAGCTCACGTCGCAGCACGCGGGTAATTTCCTGCAGGGACAAACCAATGCGGTGTACTGGCTGAGGGTGAGCAACCTGCCCGGTGGAGCGCTCAGCGACGGCGTGGTCACGGTCACGGAGAACCCGCCTGCTGATCTGACCGTCACTTCGATGAGCGGCGTGGGATGGAAGTGCGCCGGGACTAGCTGCACCCGTCCGGACTCTCTGGCCGGCGGCACCACCTACCCCGGCATCGAAGTCCTTGTAAAGGTTGCCGCGGATGCGCCGGCCAGTTTGACGAACCAGGCTACACTCAGCGGTGGCGGCGACTCGAACCCCTATAACAACTGGGCCAGTGACAGCACCACCGTCGCGGCCACCGGATCCCCGGTCGCCTGGGGCAAGAGCGACTCGGGACAATCGAGCGTGCCGTCCAGCCTGTCGGAAGCGGTGGCTGTCGCCGGCGGCGCCGCCCATAGTCTGGCCTTAAAGAGCGATGGAACAATAGTCGCCTGGGGCGACAACACGTACGGACAAGCGAGCGTTCCTGACGGCCTCTCGAAAGTGATCGCAGTTGCGGCAGGCGACGTCTTCAGTCTTGCTTTGAAGGGCGATGGGACGATAGTGGCCTGGGGTGCCGACAGTCTGGACCGGACTAGAGTGCCCGTGGGTCTCTCGAATGTAGTCGCAATCGCGGCGGGGGGCAGTTACAGCCTCGCGCTGAAGAGCGACGGAACGGTGGTCGGTTGGGGCCGAAGCGACAACAACCAACTCGCCGTCCCGGCGAGCTTGTCCAATGTCGTCGCCATCGCTACAAATGGAGACTCTGCCCTCGCGTTAAGGGACGATGGAACAGTGATTGGGTGGGGCGCCGACAATTACGGCCAGACGGACGTGCCTGCGGACCTATCCGGCGTTGTGGCCATCGCCTTGGGGGACTTGCATTGCCTCGCGCTCAAGGGCAACGGAACAGTCGTTTCCTGGGGCTACGACATGGGCGGGCAGACGTTTGCTCCAGCAGGATTGCTGAACGTTGTCGCGATTGCCGCCAGCCAGCAGCATAGCCTGGCGTTGAAAGGCGATGGGACCGTTGTCGCCTGGGGCCAGAACCTGTATGGCGAGGCAACTGCGCCAGCCAACCTCTCCAACGTCTCAGCGATCGCCGCAGGTTGGTTCCACAGTCTGGTCATCACTTCCAGCGCGCCGCTGCGCCATCCGGGGTGCTGCCGCCCGAACCCGCCGGTCACGCGGCCGCGTCGTTAGCTGCCGAGCGTCCGGCGCGGCGGGCGGGTATACGTCCTGGATTGCGCCGCGCCTAGTTTGGCGTAAAGTGGCTGTGTGACCAAAGCGAACTGCTTCCTCGCGGCCGGTTCCCTGCTCTGCTGGCTGGCTGGCGCAACTCCACCTGACATCAGGTTCGAGGCCCATAGCATCGCCACTGGACTGACGGGCGGCTACCACGTCGTCGTGGCTGATCTGAACCACGATGGCAAACCCGACATCATCGCGCTAGCCGACGGCCTGCCGGAGTTGGTGTGGTACGAGAACCCGGACTGGCAGCGCCATGTGATCGTCTCAGGCCGCGCGCATATGATCAACCTCGCCGCGGCTGACGTCGACGGCGACGGGATTCCCGAACTGGTGCTGGCCGACGGCTTCGACATGGACCCGCGGACCAGCCCAGGCAACGTGTGGTTCTTACACCACAATGGCGACCCGCGAGAGCCGTGGACGATGCGCCAGATCGACAGTTTGCCCACCGCGCACCGCCTGCGCGTGGCCAAAATGGGTGTGCACGGCGAATTGGCCTTCATCAATGCACCGCTGACAGGCGTGAAATCATCGGCACCGGATTACCGGGACGCGATTGAACTTTCGCTTTACCGTCCCGGTTCCTGGAAGCGCACGCTTGTGAGCAACGCGCTGCACGGCGTCTTACACGGCATTTTCATCACCGAATGGGATGGCGACGGACGCGACGATATCCTGACCGCCAATTTCGAGGGCATCCACCTGCTGCGCAATACCGGCACTGGCTGGAGCATCACGCAGATCGGCAAAGGCGACGAGTCCCCCTGGCCCAAGTGCGGCTCGAGCGACGTAACCGTGGTCCGCACCGGGCAGGGCCGCCAACTTGCCGCGATCGAACCCTGGCACGGCAACCAGGTGGCTATCTATAACCAGGAGCAGGGCAAGTGGGCCCGCAAAGTGATCGACGCAAGCCTCGAGGACGGCCACACCATCGTCGCAGCCGACTTCGCGGGGGACGGTCAGCAGGAAGTGGTGGCCGGCTTCCGGCGCGGCCACAGCCTGGTGCTTTACCGCAACGATGGACGGGGCGTCTGGTCGCGCGAGGTGATCGACGGCCAGATCGCGGCCGCTGGTTGCGCGGTGGGAGACCTAAACGGCGACGGGCGCACCGATCTTGTCTGTATTGGATCGGCGACGGCGAATCTGGTTTGGTACGAGAACGTGACGACCCGGAAATAGCGTGGTGCGAGGGGCAGGTCAGAACACCCGCATGACGGCTTCCGCCAACGCCCAGCCGAGCACGCCGCCCACGATTACATCGCTCAGGAAGTGCATACCCGTAATGACCCGCGAAGCCGCAACGCTGAGCGCGCAGAACAGGATGCCGGGCGCCGCGTTGGGATATTGAGCAATCAGGGGTGTGCAAACGGCAAATGCCGTGATGGTGTGGCCGGAGGGGAACGAGAATTGGTCTGGCGGCAGCAGCGTGGACCAGCAATGCGGCTCAATGGCGCAGGGCCGTCTGCGTCCCGCCGCACGCTTCATTACCAAGAACAGAGCAATGCCTGCCGCGGCAGCGATGGTCGACTGGGCCACGGCCCAACGGCCTTCAGTACCGCCGAAGATAAGGAGCGCCGCCCCCAGCGCATACCACAACCAGCCGTCACCTCCGCGCGTCGCGCAGATCATCCATAAACGAATCCACTTCGGGGCGGGCCACTTGTGGACGCGGTGCATGATCGAGTGGTCGCGCCGCTCGATAGACTCCAGGAATACTTGGGCGATGCCTGTCATTGTCCCAATTCAAGTCTCACGGTGCCATGTAAATGCGCCGTGACAAATAGGGCAATTCTCGTTGAATACAGTTCAAATGGTGTGGGCAAGTACCTGTTCGAGAAGGGGATGGCCCCTGAAAATGAAAGTTGCGGAGGAATCTAGCTGCAGGGCTAATTCCTAACGACGCGGCAGTGGCAGGCTACAATAGTCACGCAACTATGGCCACACTGGATCTCATCTTCTTTGATGCGGGCGGAGGCCATCGGGCTGCGGCAACAGCGCTTAAGACGATCCTCGAAGCGGACTATCCGCAAATCCAGCCGCGCCTGATGCACCTGCGCGACGTACTCGATTCCGTGGACGTATTTCGGAAGGTGCTCCACATCGACCTGCAGGAAATCTACAATCTGGTGCTGCGCAAGGGCTGGACGCTCGGCTCCGAAACGGGCCTGCGCTTCATGCAGCGGGTCATCCGCTTCTACACAGGCTCAGAGGTGAAACTGCTGGAGGCCTGGTGGGGCAAGACCGGCGCGCCGGACATGGCCGTCAGCCTGATCCCCAATTTCAACGAGGCCATGTTCAAGGCCTGGCAGCGAGTCGCTCCAGGACGCCCTTACGTCACCATCCTGACCGACATCGCGGACTTCCCGCCGCACTTCTGGATGGAGCGGCAGAAGCAGTACTTCATCTGCGGCAGCCAGCACGCAGTGGACCAGGCGCGTGCAATGGGCCATGCCGCCGAACGGATCTTTCTGACCTCGGGGATGATCCTGCAACCGCGCTTTTATGATCTGCCGCCGCTCGACCGGGACGCGGAGCGCAGGAAACTCGATCTCGATCCCGCAATCCCGACCGGACTGGTGCTGTTCGGCGGGTACGGCTCGGCGTCCATGCTGGAGATCGCGCGCAAGCTGGAACCCCTGGCTGGCAAGCTCCAGTTAATCCTGATTGCCGGGAAGAACGCCAAACTCGAAGCCGGATTGAAATCACTGCCTGGAAAGCTGCGGCGGCACGTAGTCGGATTCACTTCCGAAGTCCCTTACTACATGCGGTTGGCCGACTTCTTCATCGGCAAGCCCGGGCCGGGCAGCTTGAGCGAGGCCGTGCACCTGGGGCTGCCTTGCATCACCACGCGGAATGCCTGGACGCTGCCGCAAGAGCGCTACAACTCGCAGTGGCTGATCGAGAATGGCTTCGGCCTGGTGCTGCGCAGCTTCAGCGGGATTGAGCCGACCGTGCGCCAACTGCTTTCGAGCGAGAACGTATTGAATAAAATGCGGGAGCGCACGGCGCAGGCGCGAAACCGCGCGATTTACGAGATACCGGCAATTCTGAGCGAAATTCACGGTCGGCAACCGTAAAAAACAAGGTGAATTGCGGACCGGGTTGCAACACGGCTTGAAATGTGTAATTATTCATTATACTGAATAACTATTCATGGATGACGAAGCGAGCCCGCCCATGAGCCCAATCCTGCTACACGCCGAGGCCTCTGCAATGCCGCCTGGCGGCGCGCCCTGCATCGCCGCGGGCAGCTTCTCCAGCGACTTCGACCTGACCCAGCCAGAACTGCTGGATTTGCTGGCATTCGCGGCCGAGGTCAAGCGCCGCCCGGCGTTATACCGGAGTGCTTTAAAGAACCGCATTCTGAGCCTGCTGTTCGAAAAGCCCTCGCTACGCACACGCATCACCTTCGAGGTGGCGGCCAAGCAATTGGGCGGCGACTCGATCCAGAGCATCGGCCCAATTGGCGGGCGGGAACCCGTGAAGGACGTGGCCCGCAACCTGTCGCGCTGGACGGACCTGATTGTGGCTCGCACGTTCAAGCAGAAGACGGTTGACGACTTGGCCCGGTGGTCGGGACGGCCGGTGATCAACGCGTTGAGCGATCTGTACCACCCCTGCCAGGCTTTGGCCGACATGCTGACACTGAAGGAGCATTGGGGCGGCTGGCACGGCCACAAGCTGGCGTTCGTCGGAGACGGCAACAACGTGGCCCATTCGCTGATGCTCGATTGCGCCCGACTCGGTGCGGACATCGCGGTGATCACGCCGCCCAAGTACGAGCCGAACGAGGGCATTCTCGGACAGGCGCGAGGTTTTGCGCAGCGCAACGGCTGCACGATTCAGGTCACCAACGATCTGGCCGAAGGCTTGAGCAACGCCGATGCCGTCTACACGGACGTGTGGGCGTCGATGGGCCAGGAACACGAAGCGTTCGACCGGGCGCGGCTGTTTGCGCCCTATCAAGTGAACATCGAACTGATGAAACTGGCGGCCCCGGGAGCGTTGTTCCTGCACTGCCTGCCCGCGCATCGCGAAGAGGAAGTTACGGACGCCGTGATCGAATCGAAGACATCGGTGGTGTTCGATCAGGCGGAGAACCGGCTGCACGTGCAGAAGGCGCTGCTTGTGACCTTGTTGGCCGAATAGAACTTGGATTGAAGCGGGGGTTGGCCGAGTGCCACCCGCGCACCGTGGAGTGCCGGCGAGCAGGCCTGCACCACGAGATCCCGGCACAGCTGTGCCATGGACGGGTAAGATTCATCTTGGAGAGCACTCATGAGTAAACCGAAAAAAGTGGCGCTCGCCTATTCGGGCGGGCTGGATACGTCGATCATTATCCCGTGGCTGAAAGAGAACTACGGCTGCGACGTGGTGGCGGTCTGCGGCGACATCGGGCAGGGCGGCGAAGAACTGTCGGGCCTGGAGGCGAAGGCGATTAAGACCGGCGCGAGCGAAGTGCACGTCGCCGACATGCGCGAGGAATTCGTTGCGGACTATGTCTGGAAGATCGTTCGCGCGGGCGGCGAGTACGAGCACAAGTACCTGCTTGGCACCTCAATCGCCCGTCCCCTGCTGGCAAAGAAACAGGTGGAAGTGGCGCTAGCGACCGGCTGCGACGCACTGGCGCACGGCTGCACGGGCAAGGGCAACGACCAAGTGCGGTTCGAGCTAACTTACAAGGCCTTGGCCCCGCAACTGGCGGTGATCGCACCGTGGCGCGAATGGGACATCGTCTCGCGCGAGGACGCTATCGAGTACGCCGCGCAGCACAATGTACCAATCGCGCAGTCCACGAAGAAGATCTACTCGCGCGACCGCAATGTGTGGCACATCTCGCACGAAGGCGGCGAACTGGAAGATCCGGCCAATGCCGCGCCCGAGCACATCTGGATGCTGACGAAGTCGCCCAAGGACGCGCCTGACACGCCGGCAGAGGTGACCATCGGATTTGAAGGTGGGGTTCCCGTTTCGCTGAACGGCAAACGCGCTGAGTCCGCGCTGGCATTGCTCGAGGAGTTGAATGCAATCGGCGCGGAGAATGGCGTAGGCCGCATCGACCTGGTCGAAAATCGCTTCGTGGGCATGAAATCGCGCGGCTGCTACGAAACGCCGGGCGGCACCCTGATCTACTACGCTCACAAAGAACTCGAAGCGCTGACACTCGACAAGGACACGCTGCACTACAAGCAGAAGTTGGCGCTCGACTACGCAGAGATCGTTTACAACGGGCTGTGGTTCACGCCGCTGCGCGAATCGCTGGACGCATTCTTCGCTGAGGTCAGCAAGCCGGTGAAGGGTGAGGTCCGGTTGAGCCTGTACAAGGGCAACATCCAGCCGGTGTCGCGCAAGAGCCCGAACTCGCTTTACTCGCTCGATATCGCCAGCTTCCACATGGGCGCGAGCTACGACCAGAAGGACGCGCTCGGGTTCATCAACCTGATCGGCCTGCCGATCAAGGTGCGCGCACTGCTGCAGGGGAAGGGCAAGTGAGCACGGAGAAGAAGGACGCATTGAAGCTTTGGGGAGGCCGCTTCGAGAGCGGCCCTTCGGACGTGTTCGAGCGCTTCAGCTTCTCTCTCCATTTCGATCGCAAGTTGTTTCAAGCCGACATCCTCGGCTCGCAGGCCTACGCGCGGGCGCTCGCTGGCGTGGGCATCCTCAAGGCGGACGAGGTGCAGACGATTTGTGACGCACTGTCTCGAATTCCCGAAGAAGACGCCGAGGGGGCGGACGACGAAGACATCCACACCTTCGTCATCGCCCGGCTGAAGGAACTGACCGGGGAATTGGCCGACAAGATCCACACCGGGCGCAGCCGCAACGAACAGGTCTCGCTGGACACGCGGCTGTGGGTGCGCGGCGAGATCAATCGCGCGCTTGAATTACTCACTCTGCTGATGACGGTTTTGCTGGAGTCCGCCGAGGCCCACCCCGAAGCCGTGATTCCGGGCTACACGCATCTGCGCCGTGCGCAGCCAGTGACGTGGGCGCACTACATACTGGCGTATTTCGAGATGTTCTCGCGAGACTACGAGCGGCTGTCGCAGGCGCGCAAACGCGTGAACGTTATGCCGCTGGGTTCAGGGGCATTGGCCGGCAGCGGCTTTCCTGTGGACCGCGAGGCTCTGGCGCAGGAACTCGGGTTTGACGCGATCACTTACAACTCGCTCGACGTCTCGGCGGATCGCGACTGGGCGCTGGACTTCCTGTACGCCGCCTCGGTCACGATGCTGCACCTCAGCCGGTTGGCGGAGGACTGGATCCTGTACAGCTCGGAGGAGTTCGGCTGGTTGGAACTCGGCGACGGCGTCACGAGCGGATCGAGCCTGATGCCGCAAAAGAAGAACCCCGATTCGCTGGAGTTGATCCGAGGGAAGACGGGCCGTGTATTCGGCGACTTGACGGCCCTGTTCGTCACGATGAAAGGTCTGCCGATGACGTACAACCGCGACATGCAGGAAGACAAGGAACCCGTGTTCGACGCGGCCGCGCAACTCAATGGCGCACTCGAAATGGCAGCGCTAGTGGTGAGAACCTCCGTTCTCAAGCCGGAAGTCCCGCGCCAGGCTGCCGACGAGGGCTGGCTAGTTGCGACGGATCTGGCCGAGGAACTGGCGCGCAGCGGAGTGCCATTCCACCAGGCGCACCAGTTGGTGGGACGACTGGTGCTGGACAGCGTAAAGAGCGGAAAGAAGCCGGGGGACTGGACAGCGGAATCGCTGGCGGCCTTCGACGCCCGGTTGAAGCCCGAGATGGCCCGCCTGATGGATCCGAGCGAAGGCATGAAGACGCGCACCGCGCCCGGCGGCACCGCGCCCGAGACGGTTCGCAAAGCACTTAATGCCGCCCGTAAACGGCTGGAGTCGATGTAACCATGACCAAGAATTACCGGCAGGGACAGATCCTGAAACTGATCCGCACCAAGAGAATCACTACGCAGGATGAGCTTGCTCGCGAACTGCGCGTGGAGGGCATCGAGGCCACGCAGGTGACGCTATCGCGGGACATCCGCGAACTGGGCCTGGCCAAAACCGCGGACGGATACCGCGAGATCCTCGCCGACTCAGCGGGGGCGGAACTGGCGACGGTGATCACCGAGTTTCTGCTCGACGTGCGGCTCGCTCAGAACCTGGTGGTGCTGAAGACTTCGGCTGGCAACGCCAACTCGCTGGCGGTCGCGCTGGACTCGGAAGAGTGGCCCGAAGTGGCGGGCACCGTCGCGGGCGATGACACCATTTTCCTGGCGTGCTGGGACGAGCAGCGGGCGAAAGCGGTGCAGGAGCGCCTGCTGGAGTTCGTGAATCAGTAGTCCTAATGTGGGGCGGCGACACCGGAACAAACCGTCCCCTGGAGCGCCGTCGCAGCCCGGGCGCGCCACCGCACTCAGTCCTCAGTTGCCGGCCGCTTTCGTCTTGCCCAGTACGTACTCGTCGAAATTCGGTAGAGGCTGGATCAGCGGTGCAAGTAGTTTCTCGGCTTGCGCGGTGGTCAAAACGTCAGCCGGATCAAGCTTGATGATCTTCGCCGCAGCCGGATCGGGCTCCAGCACGTCTTCCCGCATCAGCCGGCAGCGGTCGTCATACGGCCAGATGGTCTCCTCGAGATTCGTGTACAGGTACATGTGGTTCTCGTCGGCCTTGATCCCTTGCACATCCAGCATCTTGAGCAGCAGGTCCTTGGAGAGGCCCTTCGGCAAGATGCCCATCACCTTTGAGGACAAGATGGATCCGCCCCACACCTGCTGGTAGGCCGTGACGGTGGAGCACACAAAATTGTCAGCGACCGCCACTTGCTCGTTCTCGCCGTAGAAGATCGTCTGGTTGGTCTCGGCCCAGAACCTATACAGCTTACGCACGTTATCCCGGCCCGAAATGGTGGTGTTGAAACCGAGAGCATGCAGGTTGTAGATCGGGTTTTCAACGTACATTTCGTCGTTGATCAGCTCGTCGTAGCGGCCTGAGAACTCCAGGAAGCGATGACGGGCGTAGTTCAAAAGGATGTAGCGGTGTCGCGGATTCGTGGTCACCGCGAGCAGTTTGTCGATTCCGAGATTCGACTTGGTGATGTCGAGATTCTTATACATTGCATTTCCTCCTTAAGTTCGTCAGTCCCATCCGGAAACGGGCGTTCCGGGCGAGCACGCGCCGATCTGCGGATCGGCGGTCCCAGAGGGGTCTCATTTCGGCGCACCCGGTGGAATCAAGTCCGCGCCCGGGCCAGGCCCAGTGTATTTGCGCATCATGCCCCAGCTGATCAATCCGACCGCAACGTTGATGCCGCCTACAAGCAGAACCTCGAATGCCTCCGCCACGTGCTCCGGCAAAGCCTCATCCGGCGGCGCGGCAAAGATGACTTTGCGATGGTAGATAGCGATTGCCGTCAGCACATAGATCGTGGTGATGACCACCCAATTGAGGGTCGGCGCCCAGGGACGCGCCGCCAGCTTCGCGGGCGTGTTGTAGAAGGTCTGGAAAAGGCGCCGTGGGCCTACGTCGAGATAGCGGTAGGCCACCAGCCAGTACAGCAGCCCGTAGTAGTTGAACCAGTTCAGAGCAATCGAGGCTACCAGCACGTGCAGCCCGATTTCAAAGAAGTTGCGAAAGCGAACCCAATAGCCGATGAACTTGCCGAACGACTGCGGATTGCGGTTGAAGTAGGAAGCCAGCGGGAAGGACGAGGAGAGCAGTGCTATGCGACCGCCCCAGTACCATAGCCGGCTTTTGTAGTGGAGCGAAACGGGCCCGCAAACGAATAGGTCCAGCGAGACGACGAAAAGGTGAAATGTGAAGATCTTGATCGCCTGACGGTTGCCGAAAAGCGGGTTCAGTAGCGACTTGGGCTGGTAAAACCCCTGGTAGACCTGCCGTACGCCAACCCAGACACCCCACAACAGCAGAATCGTATAAACAACTGTGATGACGACAGAATCCGCGGTTATCGGCGACAAATTCATGGGTCCAATTCTCGGCAAGCTGGACGGGGAAGTCAAGTAATTCGTTGCAGTGGAGTGCACTATTCTGTTCGATTTGGCGGAAGGACTATGCGCTGAGGATCTGACTACTCTGCACCGGCGGTGCCGCAAGCCCATGGGCGGACACGCGCGGTGGATGCAGAGGCCTGGCTATGGGCGAACGGCCGATCCGAGAATTGGCAGCTACTAAGGTCGAAGAAGGGACGTTATTGTTGTGAAATGCTCAAGGTATTCCTATCCGGGTCCTTGAACCAGGCGACTTTCGCTCCGCTGGGCGACGTCCAAATCCCGAGATCATCCTGCTCCATTCCCGGGTAGCGCTGGAACACCACGCCGGTCTGCATCAGAACTAGCGCAGCCGCTGCGATATCGGGCACGCTCCAGCCCAGGACCGTGTATGGAGCCGGCGACAGTTCGTCGACCTGGGTGAGACGCAGCGTGGTCCCTTGGAGATCGAACACCAACGCGAACGGGAGTTCGGAACTGACCAGATTCAGACCGAGGGTTCGCTCGTAGTACTCCATCGCACGAGCGGGGTTTCGCGTGGGAACGAAGGCCGTCGCTGCGCACTCGCCTAGCCTGAACTGGGAGGACATGGGGAAATGTTGCGCTCATTCCCGGGCAATGGCAAGGCCCGAAGCGAGCCGACGCCAAGCGCTCGCTACACAGTCCCCCGGTCAGAGAGCGCGGTTGGCGAGTTTCCATATGGAGAGGCCCAAGCGGGTGGCTAGGAACGGCGGAACGGCTTGAAGCGTATACTTCACCGAGGAAGGGCGGCAGACCGACGGAAGCTGAGACTACCGCCCGGCGCTGCGCTTCGGAGGCTCCCCTTGCCAGGAATCGAGAAAAACGCTGCGCTCTTGGTCGCGCTGTTCGGGTTGATGCCGGCCCTGCCACAAGCGCCTTCCGCTGCGCGGGACGAGTTGACCTTCCGGATTTCGTCCAATCTCGTTCAACTGGATGCCATCGTGACCGGTGCGAAAGGAGAGCGGCCCAGCGACCTGAAGCTCCAGGATTTTCGCATTCTGCTGGACGGTAAGCCGCAGGAAATTCGGTTATGCGAGTATGTCGCTGCGGGAGGACATGTGTCTGGCGCGGGGCTGAAAGCTGCCTTACCGGAGGCTCTGGCGCCCGACAAACTCCACCGCAAAATCGAAGCGTCACGCCCCTACATGCCGCCGTCGGCGTTGAAGCCCGAGGAAGTCCGGCGGACGGTCGTGCTGTTCGTGGACGACTTCAACATGTCGGCCGAGAGCGTGCCCAACGTGCGTAGCGGTCTGCGCAAGTTTATCGAAAGGCAACTGCAGCCGGGGGACCTGATCGCGATCGTACGCGCCAGTGCGGGCCTGGGCGCATTGCAGGACTTCACGCAGGACCGCCGCATGTTGCTGGCCGCAGCAGACCAGGTGCGCTGGAACCCGCGCGGAGGCGGCGAGATGGACGCCTACACGCCCGTCAGAGACGCGCTGAACGCTACGAGCCCTGGCGAACAATACATGCGCCAGGAGAACGAAATCGATCGCGTGATGCGGTTCACTCTGCTAGCGACCGACTCGCTGCGCCGCCTGGTCCACGGCATGACCAGCCTGCCCGGGCGCAAGTCGGTGGTCGTTCTCTCCGATCACATGCCCCTGGCCACACCGGATGAACTGACCAGCCCGGGAGACTCGTCGACCGCCACAGGCAGCGGGATGTTTGGCGGTCCGATCCTGAGCAGTATGCGGCGCCTCGTGGACGAATCCACGCGCAGCGGCGTAGTGCTCTACGCCATCGATACTCGCCGCATCAATTCACTGGTAGCCACCGCCCAGGATCAAGTCCAACTGCCCCTCGGGGCAAGTGAAGGCGCCGACGCAGCCACCATTCCGGGAGGTAAGGCGCCACCGACTTCTGTGGCTATGCCGGGCGCCGCAGCGAATACCGCCGACAACGCAGCCGAGGCCTATGGGGATTCCACCCGGTTGAAGATTGGCCAGAAGATGCAGAAACGATACGCCGAACAGATAGAAAACCAGTGGGGTGGAATCTTCCTGACCAGCCAGACTGGCGGCTTCATGGTGACCGAAAGCAACCGCATCGACGCCGGTCTGGAACGAGTGGTCAACGACCAGCAGGGCTACTATGTGCTCGGCTTTACACCGGCCGCGGAGGTTCTTCGACCCGACGAACACGGGGGGCGAATCTACCACCGCGTGAAGATCGAAGTGCTGCGATCCGGGTTGAAGGTGCGCACGCATTCCGGCTTCTTCGGTATCTCCGACGAGGATGCCACCCGTGCCGAGCGCGGGGATCGTCCGGAGTTGCTTAGCGCGCTCGAGTCGCCGTTCCAGTCGCAGGGTGTAGGCGTAGAGGTGCGTGCGGCGTTCCTCAACGCGAAGAAGAACCAGTCGTTTCTGCGAACCGAGGTGAACATCGACGGCCGGACACTGAAGCTCACCGGGCCGCCGCAGCACCTGACAGGCGTGATCCACCTACTGGCGCGCGCCTTCGCCGTGAGCGGAGAGCAGTTGGTTGGCGGGATCGACGAACATCTGCGCGTGGACCTGAATGCAGAGGGCTACCAACGGGCGCTGAAGTACGGGCTGATCTACACGACGTTGATCGAGGTCCCCAAGCCAGGACCATACCAGATGCGCGTGGCGTGCAGCGACGAGAGCACCGGCAAGATCGGCAGCGCCAGCGACTTCGTGGACGTGCCCCAAGTCAAGGGCCGCAGCATCGTGCTGTCGGGGCTGGTCATCGCAGGCGAACGGGGAGACTACGACGTGGTCGTACCTGCTTCCGGGCCGTCCTATTTCATCCCTGGACAAAGGGCGGCATTCGCCTTCCAGGTGCTGCGCGCACCGGGTGCGGCGTCAACCGGCGACCGCGGTCTGACGCTCCGCACACGGCTGTTTCGGGACGCCGAACAGATAGCGGAGTCGCCCAGCGCACCCGTCGTCAGCGACGCCAGGAAAAACGCCGCGCAATTCTTCACACGGGGAGAAATCGACATTCCGGCGGGGCTCGCAGCGGGCGAATACCTGCTACGCGTGGACGTCGAGAGTCGCACGGCGAAGAAGCCGCAACTGGCCTGGAGATGGGCCCGGCTGACGGTGCGGGACGGTGGCTAGAAAACCGCAAAATGAAGCGGTGTTTGCGTTTGGCGAGAACTTATTATGCGCTGAGACGTTTGTCCTTGTTAGCGCCGGCTCACGAATGAGATGAGCCGGGAAGCGCGATTTGAAGGGATTCCCATGATGCACCGATGGCTTTCACTGATCTTGGTAGCAGGAACTTGTCTGGCCCAGGACAATGTCGCCCGCATGGAGCAGGTCGTCCAGAGCTACGTCGCCGCCAGGCAGTTTATGGGCTCCGCGCTGGTGGCGCGCGATGGCGTCATCCTCCTGAGCAAGGGCTACGGCTCGGCGAATCTTGAATGGGATATTCCAAACACGCCGACTACAAAGTTCCGTTTGGGCTCGGTGACCAAGCAATTCACTGCCACTTCCATCCTGTTGCTGGAAGAGCGCGGCAAGTTGAGCGTAACCGATCCCGTCAAGAAGTACATTGCGGACGCTCCGGCCGCCTGGGACAAGGTGACGATTTACCACCTGCTGAATCACACCTCGGGCATCCCAAGTTTCACCAGCTTCCCCGACTACGCTCCGACCGAGGCGCAGCCGACTACGCCGGAGAAACTCGTCGCGCGGTTTCGCGACAAGCCGCTCGAATTCCAACCGGGCGAAAAGTGGAATTACAGCAATTCGGGCTACGTGCTGCTCGGCTATCTGATCGAGAAGATCACCGGGGAAAGCTATGCGAAATTCGTCAGGGAGAATATCTTCCAGCCGCTAGCGATGAACGCTTCGGGGTACGACTCGAATGCCGAGATCATCAGGCGTCGCGCGGCAGGCTATTCGCCAGGTCCGACAGGTCCTCAAAACGCCGGGTTCGTCCACATGAGCATCCCGCATGCGGCGGGCGCGCTATATTCCACAACCGAGGATTTGCTGCGCTGGGAACAGGGACTGTTCGGCGGCAAGGTACTGAAGCCGGAATCGCTGGTCAAGCTGACGACGCCCTTCAAGAGCGACTATGCCTTCGGACTTTCGGTCCACGGCGAAGGCGCCCACAAGGTAATTGAGCACGGCGGCGGCATCGAGGGCTTCAACACACAAGTGTCCTACTATCCAGGGAGCAAGCTGGTCGTAGTGGTGCTGGGCAACCTGAATGGCGGCGCACCGGGAGAGATTGCAAACCAACTGGCTTCCGTGGCGATGGGCGAAAAGGTGGTGCTGGCCCACGAGCGCAAGGAGATTACCTTGGCTCCGAAGACGCTAGCGGAGTATGCCGGCAGCTACGAGATTTCGCCGACGTTTCAGATTGTCATGACCGTGGAGGGAGATCACCTCATGACGCAGGCGACGGGCCAGCCCAAAGTGCCCGTCTTTGCGGAGTCGGAGACAAAGTTCTTTCTGAAGGTCGTGGACGCGCAGGTGGAATTCTTCAGGAACGATAAGGGCGAAGTGACGCACCTAGTGCTGCACCAGGGCGGGCAGGACGTGAAGGCTGTGCGAAAAGCGGCAATTCCAGCGAAGTAGAGTTCATCGCAGTGGGCGGGATGGAAGAATACCCGGTCGTCCATGACAGGGCGACCGGGTCTGAAAAGGGGTCAACCTAAAGACTGATCCTGGCACTCAACTGAATCTGGCGGCCCGGGGTAGCGGCCTCGGTAATGCTGCCAAACTGTGGGGTGTTCACGAAGCGGTTGGGCGTTCCCAGGTTCGTGTGGTTGAGTCCGTTGAAGAACTCGGCGCGGAACTGGAAGCGGGCCCGCTCCGTGACCGTGAAGTCGCGGACGAGGGCAAAATCGAGCGTCTGCATGCCGGGGCCGTAGACCGAATTGCGCCCCGCATTGCCGAATGTGTACGCGGCCGGAGCCGCAAAAGCGGCCGGGTTGAGCCAGTGCTGCGCGGTCTGCGTGCCGGGGCCAAACACCGGCGCTCCGGTGTAATTCGCGCGGATTGGGTTCTCGCCCAGGACCGTGCCCGCATTGGCCGTGTCGCCGAAAGCGGACACGGTGAACGGGAAGCCGCTCTGGGCTTGAAAGATGGTCGAGAGCCGCCAGTTGCGCGTGGCGGCGCGGGTCACGGCCCAGGCCTTCCAACTCTGGATCTCGTATACGGCGCTCAACACGAAGCGATTTCGTACGTCGCAGGATGGCCCTTTTTCGGAGTTCAGATCGCTGTTGTTCTGTGGGACAGATGATTCAAACATGGGCGAGCGGAAATCCGGCGCATCGCTCAAGTTCTTTGAATAGGTGTAGTTGGCGAGCAGGCTGAGGCCGTGCGAGTAGCGGCGGCGCACGTTCACATAGCCGGCGTCGTACCAGCTACGCGCCGTGTTCTCCAGGTAGTTCACATTGCTGACCGGGAAGGTGTTGCTGAGGACCGTGATGCCGGTGGGAAACACGGTGCCGGGAGCGAAAAACGCGGTGTGATACGGCCGGCGGGGCTGGATCAGACCCGGCCCAGGCTGGGCGTTGTTGATCAGGTGCGCACGCTGCAGATGCAAACCGCGAGCGCCCTGGTACCCGATCTCGACCGTGGTGTCGCGCCCCAGGCTCTTTTGCAGCGAACCGCTCCACTGCTGAACGTATTGCGCCGGAGCGTGCGGGTCGAAGGCGGTGTAGCTTACGACGGTTTTACCCAACACCGGTTGCGCGAAGTTGAAGGTCTTGATGGAGGGAATATAGTTGTCGCTCTGATTCGTTTCGGGAAACACCAGTGGCACGTTGTGCAACTGATTGCACCAGGTATTCATGTCCACGGGCGTGTAGAAGATCCCGTATGCCGCACGAAAAACCAAGCCGAATCTCGGCAGTTGGTGCGCTAGACCAAAGCGCGGCGCGAAGCGCAATTCGTTGGGATATAGCAGGCCGCGCGGCATGCCGTTCTGCCCGCCGATGAACGCCTGCAGAGTGCCATTCTGGACCAGCAGGTTGCTCCATTGGCGCTTTACGTCAACCAGCGGACTCATAAACTCGTAGCGTAAGCCGAAGTCCAGCGTGGTGTGAGGCGTGATACGCCAGGTGTCCTGGACGAAGGCGTCCGCATACCATTGACGCAAGTCCATGCTGGGGATGCCGACCTGGCGCTGGCGAACCGCGGGCAGCCCCAGCAGGAAGCTTGCAAGCGCCGAACCGGTGCTGTCGTTGGTAGCCGTCTGCGTCGTGAACCCGTTGGTGAACTGGTAGTAGCCGCGGTTCTGGAAAAAGCCCCACATCGGCCAGATGTACCAGCGGTAACTGCCGCCGAGCTTGAGACTGTGGTGACCGACTTGCCAGGACAGGCTGTCACGGCCTTCGAGGATCGTGTCCCAGGAGTGCATGGGCGTAGCGGCGTAATAGTCGCCGATGCCCGAGTAGCCCTGAACATTAAACCAGGGGGCTCCGTACGCGCCCGGCCCTCCAAAGCCAACTCCCTGGATGCCCAACTGAGAGACGATGTCGTTCGCGGCGTTGTTCTGCGACGTGTGGTGCATCGAGAGGCGCGAGTAGGCCAGCGTCGCGGTATTGACTAGAGTAGGCGAGACGACACGGTTCCAGGCCAGATTCGCGTTCTGCGAAAGGTTGTCGTGGATCGCACCGAACCCCGGCAGGTACTGGGGCATCCAGCCGCTCTCGCTGCTCACCGAAAAGCGGGCCATCACGCTGTCTCCGCGGTCGAATACGCGATCCACCCTCAGCGTGCCCTGGTCGTTCTGATGGTGCCCGTTGCGGACGTCCAGATAGTTATTAGAGTCCATCCCGGCGCCGACGACTGTCGGTTGGCCCATCATCGTCATGCCGCTGCCCATTCCGTTCATCATGTTGGGCATGGGAACGTAGTTGTTCAGCATGGTCGTGGCCACCGGGCTCAGCAAAGCAGCAGGGATCAGATTGTTCGCGAAAGGGTCCCGAATGATCTGCGGATTGGACGGACTGGTGGGCTTGGCCGGGTTGTAGCCCGGGTTTGCATGCGCGGCGTTCGGGTTGAAGATGTTCGTGCCGGCCATGCTGAAATCACCGCCGGATTCCTGGGGGGTCGGCACCGTATCGATCATCGTCATCTTGTCGCTCATGCGGAAGCCTTCGTAGTTGGCGAAGAAGAAAGTCTTCCCGCATACCAGGGGGCCGCCCAGGGAGCCACCGAAGTTGTGTTGGACCAGGAAATCGCCACCCGGCATCTCATTGTAATTGCGCGCGTCCATAGCGTTGTTGCGCATGTACTCGTACGCAGTCCCGTGCATATGGGATGTGCCGCCGCGAGTGACTATGTTGATCTGTCCACCGCCCGCTCCGCCCAGTTCAGCCGCGTAGCTCCCGGTCTGGACCTGGAACTCCTGCACGGCATCGGGTGAGAGCGAGATGTTCTGCGTATTGAACGTCGGGTCGGTGTTCGTCGCGCCGTCCACCAGGAAGTAGTTGGCGTTCGGACGACTGCCCCCGACACTGATGGCAGAACGCTGGCCGGGACGCCAGTAAAGCGGGTTCATGTCGCCGGTCTGCGCGCCGTGGCTCATGTGAGCGCCGGGCACGGTCAGCGCCAGATCCAGCAACATGCGTCCATTCAGCGGCAGTTCCTTGATCGATTTCGACTCGACGACCTCACCCAGACTGGCGTCTGAGGTCTTTAGCATGTCAGCTTGGCCAACGATCTCGAGTTTCTCCTGTGCGGTGCCGACGTTCAAGGCGAAGTCCATTCGCGCTTGTTGCCCGACTTCTAGCCGGACGGGGCGCTTGGCCGTTGCAAAACCCGGAGCCGCTATTTCCAGATCGTATTCGCCCGGCTGGACGCTCGAAAGCTCGAACTGACCGTCGGTGCTGGAGAGCGTCTCACGCGCCGCACCGGTTTCCTTTGACTGCAACCGTACGCGAGCGGACGAGATGGGTTTGGATTGGGCATCCAAAACGCTGCCCCCCAAGGCAGCTAGATTTGTCTGCCCAAACGCAAACCCGGACCATCCCAGTAAGAGCCCCAGAAACATATACCGCATTGAGTCGTATTGTATTAGACATTCTAGGAAATATTCAATACTTTGCGGTACATTTTAAGATACTAATTACTTCATATTACCTCTTGCCGATTAAGCACTTATCGGAACGCTGACGGGAAGAGCAGAGGTCAGGTATTGGAGTCCCCGCGACATCGGGCAGCAATGGTGGTCACCGCGCCAACCCGTTCACCATCAACGAATTACTGCGTTCAAAACGCAGTTCAGTGGGTCGCCGCAGTAGCCTTGTCGACTTCAGCCGCCAGCGCACCTAGAGCATTCGCGACACGGCCAATCTGAATCTCAGCTTCCGGCCAATTGCGCTGTTCGATGGCTTCACGAATCCCCGGCAAGGTCTTGACGCCGTAGCCGGTGTAGAGACCGGGCGCGTAAAGCATGTGCTTGAACCAAGGTCGTGATGGCAGTCCACGCTCATCGAGTAACGATTGTTCAGCCTTGATGAGAATCGCGTCCAAGGCCATGGCACGGGCCGAATCGAGGCTACTGGTATCCGCTTTCGACCAGGCATCAACGCTCGTCTGCAGCTTAGCCAAGGCGTTCTGCAGCGGAGCGAAGTTGATGAACGGGACGGGCGGCTTGACCGGCGCCGGGATACTGGTTTTGCGAGAATCGGCCGCCAGCCGGAGCGCGCCACTGGCTGCCAGTGCCGCATAATTCGCGGTCTTTTCCCGCTCCTCGTCGGTCAATTTGGTCACTTCTTTCGCATAGCCCGCCACGGTCTTGCTAAGGTTCTCGAAACGCAGCGGCAGAACGTCGGCGTTAGCCAGCCGCAGGACCATGCGGCCCCCGAGTTGGGCCGTTGTCAGGGCGTACTGGAGGTCAGGGTCCTCGAACTTCACGTGGTGGTCGTAGGAGTCGTAGTTGGAGTGATAGACGCCATAGTCTTCCTCGCCCCCGAAGCCAAAATTGAGCGTCGCGATGCCGAGATGCTGAAGAAAGGGCGTAAAGTCCGAACCCGACCCGAGCGGGTCGATGGTGAACTCGCCCGGCTTCGTACCAGTCCTGGCATATTCGGCGGCTTGCACGCGCTCCAATGCGGAGACTTTATAGGTCGGATCCTGCACGTCGCGAGCGGCCTGGCCGGCGAACAGTTCGAGCGAATGCGAGCCGCCGATGTCCACGAAGCCGCGCCCCGTGGAGTCGGTATTGATGTACACCGCCGCATGCTGCTGCAATTCGGAGGCATGCTGTTCGGCCCATTCGGTGGAGCCGAGCAACGCCGGCTCCTCGCCATCCCAGGCGCAGAAGACGATTGAGCGCTTTGGGCGCCAACCCTGTTTGGTCAACTCCGCGATTCCGCGCGCCTCTTCCAACATTTCCACGGTGCCGCTGAGCGGGTCGGTGGCGCCGAAGACCCAGCCGTCGTGATGGTTGCCCCGCATGACCCACTCGTCGGGAAATTCGCTCCCCAGCCCTCTCCTTAAGAAGGAGAGGGTGTCGGAAATCGTGGTTGGCATATTATCAAGAGGCACTGTTAGTAGTTGAATTCGGTGCTGGAAAGAACATGTTCAGCCGGATTGGCACCAGGGCGGTGGGAATTCCGGGAGGCTGTTTTGCTGGGTTCAGAAAATTAAGATCAAAGCTGAAATTGCGCGTGGGAGCGGTGTAGTAA
>Ga0118677_10001216_pt1 | contig 55349 bp, 40 predicted proteins | sample AliMusrvi5mmetaG_FD_86154 | JGI IMG/M metagenome (GOLD analysis project Ga0118677, IMG submission 86154)
CAACCGCTTCAGGCTGCACAGCGCCATCGGCTACTGTTCGCCGCTTGACTACGAGAAGAACCTTGCCGTATAAACATGAAATCACTTCGCATCACGTGTCCGAGAAAACGGGTTAAGATCACAATCTACATTCAACTATTAATTTGGCTTCCTGGAAGGTCATATCTCCTGAAGGAGTCTGAATGCTTGTCAATTCAACCTCTTTCATTTTTTTACTGTCTCTGCCTGATTCCCGTCCCAGAAATAGCATTTGCTCCTTATATTCATTTGAGAAGAATGATAGTGTATAGGTTTGCTCTTTCTCTATCAATTCGAGTGTATAACGATCTTTTCGGAAAAGACACCAAGTGGTTGGCTTTTTGAAGAAAAGTCCAAATCCACCCCCGCTACCTATCATAGAATTATAATGGTCTCTCTTTCCTGCTGTAACTGCATAAAAATCTTTCCCTACCAATGTGAAAATGTTGAAATTCTCACATATATTTTCTGCTGGGATTTGTTTAAATAATTCGTCAAAATTCATCTTTATTCCTTTCAATCTAGTTCGTTGTCTGTTTTTTTACACTGCCCGCTAACGGTTCTCGGCTATGTGTAGTGCGGGATTGCGTGGTTGCGAACCTATCCGCCGTTACAAAACTTGCAAGCGGGAACTGAACTTACTAAACCTTCTGAAACCCGCATTACATATGAGCCGATGTTGGCAGCTGCCCTTTATTATTTTTATTTTTTGTAAGTCAAATATAATCATTCCAGTCAATTATTCACAATCGAAGTGCTGCTGTTTCAAAGTGCGTAAGCGAGGGACGGGCAGCAAGGCTCTTTTGCAGCCTTTGGACTTTTGCGGGTAGCCGGTGTGGGCTGCAAATGTGCCTTGTTGCTGACAGGATGGGTGCGAAGGCTTGCTCTGACCTGTCTTTTTTATATCTGAATGTTGCAAGTAAGCATGTAAATGTTAAAAGTAAGGACATGAATATCGAAAGTAAGCATGTGAATGTCGAAAGTAAACACATGAATATTGAAAGTAAGGACATAAATGTTAAAAGTAAACATGTGAATATCGAAAGTAAGGATATGAATGTCAAAAGTAAGCACATGAATATCGAAAGTAAAGACATGAATGTATTAAGTAAGCATGTGAATATCAAAAGTGGACGCATGAATATTGAAAGTGAAAAGATGAATTTGTCAAGTGAATAAATGAAGGTGAAAACCGGATACATGGGTTTATCAAGTAAAAACATAAAATATCTAAATAAAAGGATAAATATGTCCTATTATTGATAGGAAATCGCTTTTCGTACGGCATGGTCATGCTCCCGTCGAGACCGGCATGAAGGTGTACATTCATGGGCTTTCATGGGGAAAACAATACCGGAACAACGCCGGAAACGCAATCATGATGACAAACTCCGCGCGGGGCGGGTTGGCCCGCCCCGCGCGAGGGTGTTTTTTGCGGTGGAATCCTGAAAAAATGCAGGCTGGGTCCACCGCGGCGGCTCACTCGTTCGCGTATGCCATCACCGGCTCGGTGTCGTAGTCGGGGAACGGGTCCTCAGCCCAGGGTTCGACGGCCCGCTCCCCCGGTGCGGCCACCGGCGGGCCGGTTGACCGGCAAACGCGCACGCCCGGTTCCCACAAGCCGAGGTGGCGCAGCATTCGCTCAATGACGGCGCGTTCATCAATCAGCGCCACAATCCGCATCGTCTTCGCACATTTCGGGCACAGCAGCGGATCCGCCTCCCAGACCTTTTTGATCAGTTCGCGCCACTTCGCCGACGGGAGGCGGCGAGGTTGATGCGTGGACACGTCGATGACCGATACGGACTTGCCCGCGGTTTTGGCCGCCACGGCCGCCCGCTTATTGCGCTGACCGCGCATTTTGTTGCTGTACCAGCCGTAGTACCGCACCAGCTGGAAGCTCTTGTCGGGAATATGCTGGGTGATGGCGGCAATGAATTCGCAGGGGCTGAACACCTCAAAGTTGCGCCGGATCTTCGGGTTCATGCCGGAGCGGTAGATGATCGAGCCGCCCGGCAAGGTCCGGGTCGGCCCGCTGATCTGCATCTTCTCCACCGCGAACGGGTTGCGGATGATGTATTGGGATAGCCGCTCAATATCCTTGTGCCTGCCGGGCAGCACCCGTGTGCTGCGGTGCACATTGAAGCCGGAGTGCATCCACCCGCGCAGCATCCGGGCGCGGGCAGCCGGCAGATGGCCCTGCGCGACGAGAAATGTGATGACCCGCGCACGGAACAGCTCCTCAAGGGGCTTGAGGCTCACATCGGGCAACACATGAAACAACCCCGTGCGCACAAACAGGCCATCAGCCACCAGCGCGTGCAGGTGGGGATGGAAGTCGAGATATTCGCCAAAGGTCTGGATGGCCATGACAATGCCCGGCTGGCCCGCGGGGAGGCCGAGGGTGGCGCGCATATACTCGACCAGACACTCGTGGGCGATGCGGCAAAGGTTCTTGAGCAGGGTGCGGTCAAACCGGAAGTACGGGCGCAGCATTTTCGGGATGCCAAAGGTGAAATGCCGATGCGGGACGGGGAACAGGACCGTTTCGGTGAGCAGCGCCCCGAAAAGCTGGACCTTTTTCTGGTGGCAGGAGGGACAGAACCAGCGGCCCTTGCAGGAGAAGGCCAGCAGATACTCGTGGCGGCAGTGGTCGCAGCGGACGCGGGCAAAGCCGTGCTCCAGGTCGCCGCAATCGAGGAATTTGTTCACGACCGCCGGAATGACGGGGCGCAGGAAGCCGTAGCGGGGCTGGAAGCGCTCCTCGTAGGCCTGAAGGAAGGTGTCAAAATGGCGGCTCAGACATTGCCACAGCGGCGAGGCCCTGGGTTTTCTGGCACGATAGACTTGATCCACCATGCCGCCCAGTGTAAAAGATAGGGTGTGCCATCTAACGGCATACCCCTAAAAAGAAAGTTGAAGAAATGAAGGCAGGGTCGAGGCCGCAGTATTACCGCATCCGGCGCATGCTGCAAATGGTCCGGGAGCGGTCCGGCGGGGATTGTCCGCCCAACAGCTCCGATTTCATGCGGGAGTTCGGCGTTTCCCGGCGCACGGTGGCGCGGGATCTGGACTTTCTGCGTGACGAGGAGCGCGCCCCCCTGCTCTATGACGATGCCCGACACGGGTTCCGGATGACGGACGAAACTTTTGCACTGCCGCCGGTGACGATCAGCCGGCGGGAGGCGTTCAGCTTCGGGCTGGCCCGCAAACTGCTGACCCACTACGAGGGCACGCCCCTGCATCTGGACATGCGCGCAGTCCTGGACAAGATTGCGGAGTCGCTGGAGGGTGACATCACCATCGAGCCGGACTGGCTCAGCGAACATGTCGGCGTCCTGCCCGATGATCATGTGCGGATCGATCCCGGGGTGTGGGCGCAAATGGCCGGCTTCATCGAGCGCCGGGAAACGATCCGGGCCGAGTACCAGACCTTCACCGGGCGCGTCTCAGAGTATGACCTGCACCCCTACCACCTGCTCGCCTACCACGGGAACTGGTACGTCCTGGCCCGGAACACGCAGAAGGAGCATTATCGGCCATGAAGTCAAGCGGCAGGATGCGGTCCGCGACCTGGTCCTGATGCTCTGGCGCAAAAAACTGGAAAAGGAACGCGCCGCATTGCCCGCAGGCGCCGACCCTGAACGCGCCCAACTCACACACCGCATGCACGATTTGAGAAAGTGGAAGGATGGCCACGCGATCATCCAGATCATTATGGCCACCCATTGAAAAAGGATTCCTGATGTCGGATATTCAACAGCTGGCCTCGCTTGTCAACCTGACCGCCGCCTTCGCCCTGATCATGATCGGACTGCCGCTGGCCAAAAGAAAAATCCCCATGAACCGGTGGTTTGGCGTGCGGATTCCAAAAACCAGCACATCCACAGCGCTTTGGTATGACATCAATGCGTATGCTGGCCGTCAGTTCATCCTATGCTCCATTCCCATTGCATTGGCAGGCATGACCTGCTTCTTTATACCGTTCGTCGACCGCGGCCCGCTGTTTGTGGTGGCGACCATCGGACCCATGGCCATCTTTGAAACCATTGCCATTATCCGGATCATATTGTACTTATTGAGGAAACAAACCGGAGCCCGTTGGTGAGCCTCTTTCAAACGGATATTGCAAAAAACCACGCGGATTACCTGCAGGACGAATCGCGCCAGACCGGGCGGGCCGACTCCCTGTCGTTCCCCGCCACCGAAGAGGAAGTCCGCGCCCACGTGCGTGAAGCGGCACGGCGGGGCCTGGTCCTCACCGTGCAGGGCGGCCGCACCGGCATCACCGCCGGGGCGGTGCCGGACGGCGGCCACATCCTCAACCTGAGCCGCATGAACCGTTTACGGGCCATCCGCCGTGATGACAACGGATGGCAGCTTACCGCGCAGGCAGGCGCCTTGCTGACGGACGTGCGGCAGGCGCTGGCCACACGCCAGCTGGACACCGCCGATGATCCGGCCGCCGCACAGCGCACCTTTGCCGGAGCCCCGCCGCTTTTTTTGGTGACTGACCCCACCGAAACCTCCGCCTCACTGGGCGGCATGGCGGCCTGCAACGCATCGGGCGCACGGTCTTACCAATATGGCGCCATGCGCCGCTATGTGGAGCGGCTGCGCGTGGTGCTGGATGACGGCGACGTGCTGGAACTCCGGCGCGGCCGGGAAAAAGCGCAGGGCCGTCTTTTTAAGCTCACCACCCTGGATGGCCGCATCATCCGCGGCGAACTCCCCGGCTACACCATGCCCGATGTCAAAAACGCGGCCGGCTATTTTGCGGCCGACAACATGGATTTGATTGATCTCTTTATCGGCTCGGAAGGCACGCTCGGCATCATCACCGAGATGGATGTGCGGCTGCGGCCCCTGCCACCGGTCATGTGGGGGTTGACCGCATTTTTCCCGACTGAATCCGCAGCGCTGTCCTTTGTCGGCGCCATGCGGCACGCCGCCATGGCACCCGCCGCCCTGGAGTTTTTCGATCATGCGGTGCTAAGCCTTTTACGGCAGCGCAAAGCCGAGCTCGGCGCCGGCAGCCCTCTGCCGACCCTGAACCCGGCATGGCACACCGCAGTATATGTTGAATTCCTCGCTGACCATGATGAAGACGCGGAAGCGGCGGTGAATGCCGCCACGGACGCCATCATCGCATGCGGCGGCGCCCCTGAACAGGCCTGGCTGGCCTGCGATGCGCAGGAGCTGGAAAAGCAAAAACAATTCCGGCATGCGGTGCCGGAGTCGGTGAATCAAATCATCGCCGAACGCAAAAAGACACATCCGGGACTCACCAAACTCGGCACGGATCTGGCCGTTCCCGACCCCCTGCTCAATGACGTTGTGGCGCTCTACCGCCGCGGCATTGAGCAGGCCGGACTGGAGGCCGTGATGTTCGGACACATCGGCAACAACCATCTGCATGTGAACATCCTGCCGCGCAACCCGGAAGAGTATCGCCGCGGCAAAGCGCTCTATCTTGAATGGGCCGGCTGGGTCGCCGACCGCGGCGGATCGGTCTCCGCCGAACACGGCATCGGCAAATTGAAACGGGACATGCTGCTGCGCATGTACGGCGAGAACGGCGTGGCGCAGATGCGCGCGCTCAAACGCCTGTTTGACCCCGCCGGCCGGCTCAGCCCCGGCAACCTGTTTACCGCGTAACAGGACACATTACTGCTGGAGAGAATCAACGTCTATCCCGTTGCGGCCTTCAACCTTCCGACCTTGCCTGGCGCCAACGCCAAATTCATGAAGCAAGGGGGCAATGAGCTTGCTGAATTGGAGCGCCGTCTGCCTGGCCTCCAAAGGACGGCCCTGCGTTTCAACCGCAATGGACACCCCATATTTATCATCGAGAACCGCCTCCAGTGGCAACCGCCAGGAATGCAACAAAAGCTGCGCACGGCGCTTGAGGTCCCGGGGCGCGAAGGGCCGCCACTCTTCGTCCGACGGCACAGTTGCCCAGTACATCAACAACCGCTCCTGATAGCCCTTGGCGAAAAGCACGGACTCCACGGTCTCACCGGGAAGCCACGCATACGACTTGGCGGCGCTGAATGCCGGATTGCGTGACCACCCGGCCCCTTGATAACACACTTCAGGTGGATGAAAGAAGCGAGGCGGAGCCTGAATCCCCGGTGCCACCTTCCGCGGCACCCAGTAGAACATTGAAAGGATGATCTCCTCATCCCCCGGTCCGCCGTATCTGCGAACGCAATAGTCCGTCGGTGCCAACATTTTCTCTTCATCGGGCAGAAGCGAAAGATCCCCGCGCGCATGAAACGGGCCGACCACGCGCGGAAAATCCGCCAGCATGCGCCGGACCACCGGCAACGGCCCCGCACCCGCACGACTCCGGCGATAATGATGTTCGATGAAGAGCATGGCCCCGGCCGCGCCCAACAGAAGTATGCCGGCGACCCAGTGTCCAGCGCCCACGGAACGCAACACCTGCTGTGGATATGCCGGCACCTCCACACACACGCGTGGCTTGCGGCCGGCCAGCCACGCCGAGACCGCCAGCAGGATGGCACCGCTCAATGCGATACCGGCAAACCCCAGCGCATCATGCCATGCGCCATGCAAAGCCTCGCTGTGTCCAGCCGCCGCCAGCATGCCTGACACGGTGACCCGCAACACATTGCTTCCGACCGCAAGGAGCGGCGTCAACAAAAGGAGCAGGCCTCCGACCCGCCACGAGAGACGATGGAAAAAAGAGCAGGCCACGGCAAAAGCCGGCAGCACGGTCAGCGAACGGATGCCGCTGCACGCTTCCGCAACCCCAAGCACCCCGCAAGGAAGATTCAGGAGATTGCCTTCCCGGTACACCTCGATTCCGCCCAGACGCAACAGGCTCGCCGACAGGCTGGAAACCATATTCTGGAGAGCCAGCGCAACAGGTTTAATAAAAGATTCGGGCAACACCCACGCGAAGACGAGATAAGCGAGGGGAAAAGCCATGATCCGCACACGACACCATCCGAACATCACACAACAGAACCCTACAAAACTGATCAGGAGGGCAACGCCCCGGAGAAAGACGTGTCCAAGATAACCCGGGTGCAACGCCACATCGTACCAATGCGCCAGCAATGCCAGCGTGCCCCCCGTCAGCAGGAACAGCAAGCCCGGCCAGCCGGCACCGGGCCGGGACGCCCGGACGCGCTCCTTGAGCTGCCACGCCATCGCCGCCGACACCACAGGCATAAGGAAACCGTGCGCATAGTCAGGATTGTTGATGTAAACCGAGAGCAGCGCCCAAATGCCCGGCATGCTGAAGAGGGTGAACGCGACCCCGAGAAGAATCACAGCGAGAGCGGAGGTTGAAAAGATACGACTGGGAACCTTCCGGGAGCGCAGCGGCATGCACGGAGCGCCACCCATCGGATCATCCCCCGTCCTTGCGCAGCCCTGCCCCATCCTTCATGCGTTGCAAAAGGTCACGGGCCTTGTCCGCGCCGTCGAAATCGCCGGACATATCGAAGGCTTCCTTCAATTGAATCTCCGCATCACTCACCCGGCCAAGCCCGGCGAGCGCCTCGGCGAGATGATAGCGGACCGCCGGTTCACGCGGCATCCGGCTGCACGCAAAACTAAGGAGCCCCAGCGCCGGATCGAAATTTCCACGCAGAACATGGATATAACCAAGCGTGTCGGCAATCTGGGGATCGGCAGGATAGAGCGCCCACGCCCGTGTGGCCAGCCGCAGAGCCTCATCAAGGCCAGCTCGATCCCGCAACAGGATGCCGGCCAGATTATTCAACGCCACGCGCTGGTCCGGACTGAATTCAAGGACGCGCCGGTAGCAGGCAGCTGCGTCCTTATACTCGTTTTTGGCCATGTGCAGACGGGCCAGTAACAGATGCGGCGCCTCATTCGAGGGGCAAAGCTTGACCGTCTCCCGGAGCAATTCATTCGCATGTGAAAAATCAGACGCCAGCAACGCGCACTCCGCCTGCATCAGCTTCGTCTCGACGTCATCCGGCCTTTCTTTCGCCATTTCACGCAACAGCGGCATGGCGGCTTCATGCTTGCCCTGCCGCACCAGCACCCGCACCAGCAGCTTCCGGCAAGCCACAGAGTCCGGCACCTTTGCCAGACAGCTGCGGCAATGGTCTTCCGCCGCGCGCAGCAACCCTTTCTGGTAGTACACATTGCCAAGGATGAAGTGACCCTCGCTGCTCCCTGGATAAAGCTTCAGCAGCGCTTCGCCTTCGGCATGCGCCTCATCCACCTGGCCGGACGCCAGGAGGAATGTTGCAAGACGACTGCTTAAGTATTCGCTGTCAGGCCGTTTTTTCACCAAGTCCCGCATACGCTCGATGGCGCCCGGCAAATTCCCCTGCGCCGCATCCAGTTCAGCAAGTTCAGCGGCGGCCGTTATATTCGACGGATCATCAGCCAGCGCCTTCATCAGCAAGGCATTTGCCTCGGTAAAACGACCGTACCGACGCATCGCCGCCGCCACTTGAATTCGCGCCTGCGGCGTATCCGGCGAAAGGCGCAGAATCTTGTCTATGTGGGTCTTCGCAACCGCAAAATCCTTATTGTCAAAAGCGACCGCCGCCGCCAGCGAAAGAACATTCGCATCATCCGGCGCCAGCGCCAGCGCCGCCGAAGCCTCCTTCTGCGCCATCTGCAACCGCCCCTGCAATCGCAGGCATATTCCCAGCGCCACATGAGTATCCGCACGTTTCGACCCCAGCCTCACAGCGCTTTCAGCTTGATCACGGGCCAACTCAAGATTGCCTTGCTTGATGAATAGATCGGAGAGCGCCAGATGCGCACTGATGTCGGACGGGCTAAGCGCAATCACCCGCTGCAATGCATCGCGGGCCTCCTCAAAACGGTTCAACTTCACGGCGCAAAGCGCCAGCCCCTGATGGCCACGGATATCATCCGGGGACTGCTGAATGGCGTTGAGATACTGGATCCTCGCCCGCTCATACTCACCCTTTTTGAATAACGAGGAGCCCTCAGTCAGGAGTTTCGCGTCTTTTGCCGGTTGCGAAACGTTTTGAACCCGGTGCTTCCGAACCGTATAGACTCTAAGCACGAGTGCAGACAAGGATACGAGCACTACGACAGTGAGGATGATTTTCGGGGTGGTCCAGAATTTTTCCCGTAATGGAATCCTGACGTAAACCGGATCCTCTTGCGAGGGGGCCTTACCGGTTCGCACGCCGGCTCCTCCGCCACCGAGTCAAGGCGAGACTACCGAGAACCGCCGCCAGGCCCAGCGTCCCCGGCTCGGGAACTTGCGGCGGCGGCGGGTTAGGGTTAGGCTCGTAATCGTAGGTGACGTTAGCGGTAAAATCAAATTTCGGAGCCACACTCAAACTTGAATAGGTAGTTGAAACTTGTATGTCACTAATCATACTGCTACTAAAATCGTATGTGATTTGCCCCGCGCCACTATATAACGCCAAATCTCCGAGGTCGCTGGATACGGTTTGTTCTGTTTGAGTGGTCGCCCCGCCGTTAATCCTGAGGACATCGGCATGGGCAGGATTAAAAAAATCCGAACCGCCCACGTTTGCCGAGTAAGTTTGATACCCCACTCTTCCAAGTGAATACGGCCTATTCTCTTGAAACGGTGCGGACAGCACGATCAAGGATCCCGCGCCTGCTACAGTGACTGCAGATCCAAGCGCGACCCGCCCTTTGCCAGATGCCCCCTGGGTATTATCCATGGCAATTGTACCACCGTAAGTGACCGCGGTGAGCGTCAGTGTAACACTATTCAGTGTGCCTAATGAAGAATCGAACTTCGACAAAGTAAATGTGCCTAAATCATTAGATTCAAAACGATTGCCACCATTAAGAAATTCGCTTGCAACCACCGAATATGAAATTGTTGCGCCAAAAGCTGATGCGGTAAAAAAGGCCAGAAGCGCGCCACACAATAAATATTTTCTTATCAACTTATACCTCGACTTTGACTGGTTCACGTTATACCTCGACTTTGACTGGTTCACGCACTCACGCGCCCCTGTCCTACCAAGACAGTTTAATTTATACGCTAACGCCTTTATTAATTCAATTTATTTATAGCATATAACGTACCAATATTAATTTCGTCCTGATAATGCATTTGATCAGTCTCAAATTCGTCACGTTATTATCAATACAACTATCATGAATCATGCAACTTATGCATGTACAATATTGTACACGACTGATAGGAAATCGCTTTTCGTGCGGCATGGTCATGCTCCCGTCGAGACCGGCATGAAGGTGTACATTCATGGGCTTTCATGGGGAAAACAATACCGGAACAACGCCGGAAACGCAATCATGATGACAAACTCCGCGCGGGGCGGGTTGGCCCGCCCCGCGCGAGGGTGTTTTTTGCGGTGGAATCCTGAAAAAATGCAGGCTGGGTCCACCGCGGCGGCTCACTCGTTCGCGTATGCCATCACCGGCTCGGTGTCGTAGTCGGGGAACGGGTCCTCAGCCCAGGGTTCGACGGCCCGCTCCCCCGGTGCGGCCACCGGCGGGCCGGTTGACCGGCAAACGCGCACGCCCGGTTCCCACAAGCCGAGGTGGCGCAGCATTCGCTCAATGACGGCGCGTTCATCAATCAGCGCCACAATCCGCATCGTCTTCGCACATTTCGGGCACAGCAGCGGATCCGCCTCCCAGACCTTTTTGATCAGTTCGCGCCACTTCGCCGACGGGAGGCGGCGAGGTTGATGCGTGGACACGTCGATGACCGATACGGACTTGCCCGCGGTTTTGGCCGCCACGGCCGCCCGCTTATTGCGCTGACCGCGCATTTTGTTGCTGTACCAGCCGTAGTACCGCACCAGCTGGAAGCTCTTGTCGGGAATATGCTGGGTGATGGCGGCAATGAATTCGCAGGGGCTGAACACCTCAAAGTTGCGCCGGATCTTCGGGTTCATGCCGGAGCGGTAGATGATCGAGCCGCCCGGCAAGGTCCGGGTCGGCCCGCTGATCTGCATCTTCTCCACCGCGAACGGGTTGCGGATGATGTATTGGGATAGCCGCTCAATATCCTTGTGCCTGCCGGGCAGCACCCGTGTGCTGCGGTGCACATTGAAGCCGGAGTGCATCCACCCGCGCAGCATCCGGGCGCGGGCAGCCGGCAGATGGCCCTGCGCGACGAGAAATGTGATGACCCGCGCACGGAACAGCTCCTCAAGGGGCTTGAGGCTCACATCGGGCAACACATGAAACAACCCCGTGCGCACAAACAGGCCATCAGCCACCAGCGCGTGCAGGTGGGGATGGAAGTCGAGATATTCGCCAAAGGTCTGGATGGCCATGACAATGCCCGGCTGGCCCGCGGGGAGGCCGAGGGTGGCGCGCATATACTCGACCAGACACTCGTGGGCGATGCGGCAAAGGTTCTTGAGCAGGGTGCGGTCAAACCGGAAGTACGGGCGCAGCATTTTCGGGATGCCAAAGGTGAAATGCCGATGCGGGACGGGGAACAGGACCGTTTCGGTGAGCAGCGCCCCGAAAAGCTGGACCTTTTTCTGGTGGCAGGAGGGACAGAACCAGCGGCCCTTGCAGGAGAAGGCCAGCAGATACTCGTGGCGGCAGTGGTCGCAGCGGACGCGGGCAAAGCCGTGCTCCAGGTCGCCGCAATCGAGGAATTTGTTCACGACCGCCGGAATGACGGGGCGCAGGAAGCCGTAGCGGGGCTGGAAGCGCTCCTCGTAGGCCTGAAGGAAGGTGTCAAAATGGCGGCTCAGACATTGCCACAGCGGCGAGGCCCTGGGTTTTCTGGCACGATAGACTTGATCCACCATGCCGCCCAGTGTAAAAGATAGGGTGTGCCATCTAACGGCATACCCCTAAAAAGAAAGTTGAAGAAATGAAGGCAGGGTCGAGGCCGCAGTATTACCGCATCCGGCGCATGCTGCAAATGGTCCGGGAGCGGTCCGGCGGGGATTGTCCGCCCAACAGCTCCGATTTCATGCGGGAGTTCGGCGTTTCCCGGCGCACGGTGGCGCGGGATCTGGACTTTCTGCGTGACGAGGAGCGCGCCCCCCTGCTCTATGACGATGCCCGACACGGGTTCCGGATGACGGACGAAACTTTTGCACTGCCGCCGGTGACGATCAGCCGGCGGGAGGCGTTCAGCTTCGGGCTGGCCCGCAAACTGCTGACCCACTACGAGGGCACGCCCCTGCATCTGGACATGCGCGCAGTCCTGGACAAGATTGCGGAGTCGCTGGAGGGTGACATCACCATCGAGCCGGACTGGCTCAGCGAACATGTCGGCGTCCTGCCCGATGATCATGTGCGGATCGATCCCGGGGTGTGGGCGCAAATGGCCGGCTTCATCGAGCGCCGGGAAACGATCCGGGCCGAGTACCAGACCTTCACCGGGCGCGTCTCAGAGTATGACCTGCACCCCTACCACCTGCTCGCCTACCACGGGAACTGGTACGTCCTGGCCCGGAACACGCAGAAGGAGCAGACCGGGACATTCGCCCTCTCGAGATTCCGGCGTATTGATGCCACCGGCCAAAATTTTGCCCGGCCGGCCGATTTCGACCCCAAGACGTACGCCCGGCAGGCGTTTGGGATCGTGGGCGGAGAGGAGCCGATCAAGGTCCGGCTCCTCTTCGATCCGAAGCTGGCCGTCTATATCACCGAGCGCCAATGGCACGCCACGCAGGAGTTCCGGATGCGCCCGGATGGCCGGGTCGAGATGCATCTGGAGACAACCGGACGCAAGGAACTGGTGAGGTGGATCCTGTCCTGGATGCCGGATGTGAAGGTGCTGGCCCCAAAAAGCCTGTGCGACCGGATCGCAGAGAAGCTTCGCGATGGACTCCGGGCGCAGGAGTGAACCATTTGCGCTAGACGGCAGCGGGTGCATAGCCCCCGCTGTACTTCGACCGAGTAAAATGCCACGGACGGCACAGAGGCCGTCCCTCCACTGTAAAACCCTGTCATTTGCGCATTTTCTGGAGAGTTGGGATCCGTCCCGACCGTTCTTTTCCCGGGACTTTGTACTCAATCTAGCGTAAATGGTATGATTACTGCCGCGACTTCCTATATTTGCGCTAGAGATTGAGCTTGGCGAGGAACACTCCACGCCCCGCTTCATGTGGCAGCGGATGCATAGCCCCCGCTGTACTTCGCCCGGGTACAGCAGGCGCTACGTGCCTGCTGCGTTTTATATACCGAATCTCTAGCGCAAATATAGCTTCGTTAAGCAACTACGCAAGGCGCAGCCTGATGGTTTTGATTTCAAACGGCCGGAAGGTCAAGGCCATCCCGCTCTTTGCAACCTTCAAGGGCTTGGCCTGCTGCTCGCGCATGTCCGTCAACCACGCCTTGGCAACGGGCAGGCGGCAGGTCACCTTGCAAGCCACACGGTTGCGCTTGCTTTCATACAGGCGCAGCACCACATCGTTGCTGCCATCCTCGGCAGGTTTCATGCTTTCCAGAATGACGTCCGGCGAGCTGATTTCGAGCAGCGATGCCGCCCCGCCCCGGCCGGGCAGAACGGTTGCGGGCATATTGAGCTCATAGCCCTCGCGGACCAGATCGCTGTTGGCGAAATCGCCGTTCCATGCATAAAAACTGTAGGTCATGGATTGTTGGCCCAGATCCGCCGTCATGTCCGGCGCCATGGAGCTACGCAGCAAGGTCAAATGGATGCTGCCGCCGGTCACATGCCCGCCGTATTTGCAGTCATTCAGGACCGCGCAGCCGCGCCCGGATTCGACAAGGGCCGACCAGCGGTGCATGGAGACCTCGAAGCGGTCGCCATCAAACGGCCGCGATGTGTGATTCGGCCGGGGCAGATGCCCGAACTGTATCTCATGCAGCGCCTCCGCAGCGTGGATGCCGGTGGCAAAGCCGACCTTGAGCACCTTGTGCCGCTCCTGCCAGTCGACCTCCGTGACGAAATCAATCCGGCGGCTGTCATGCGCAAGCCGGATGGACTGCACCATACAGCTTTGATGAAGTTTTCGCTCCACCCGGATCGAACCCAGAAGGGGGCCATCCATCTCAACCGTCACCGCAGCCTTTCCAGGAAGGTTCACCGGCGCCGACTGATAGGTGCTGTCCAAGTCCCACGCATCAAACGAGGCCGGCACATCCTTGAACATCTGGAAGAGATTGGACGGACCCTTGAGGAGCTCGCAGCCCGCATCCTTGTCAAAGACCGAGGTCAGCTCGCCGCGGTCATTGAGCTTCACCCTCAGCCGGTTGTTTTCCAGGCCGGCTGATGAAACCTTCACGCTGCCGGAGGCCTCACAACGGGCGCGCGCGGCATGGACGGTTGTCCAGCCACAGGACGGCACCACCACGGCAGCCAGCGCAGCCTTGCCTGAAAACTGGACGGGCAACGGTTTTCCATCCTCATCGCAGGCGCTTCTGGCGCCTTTGGGCAAGGCCACCTGCACGCGGCGCGGCCAGGAGAGCGTGTTGAAAACGGTCACACCGTCCGCATCCGCCCTGACGAGGGCCTTCCGGGCCGTGGAGGACACTGCAGCGGCATCCGCCTCGACCTGCCGGTAAAGCGCTTCCGCCTCTTCGTAAACGCGATGGATGGATGAGCCGGGAATGATGTCGTGGAACTGGTTCAACAACAGCCCCTTCCATGCCTTGTCCATCACCTTTGCCGGATAACCACGCCCTTTGAGCGCCCGGGCCGCCACGGCCCACATTTCCGCATCGCGCAGCGCCACTTCACACTTGCGGTTGCCGCGCTTGGTGCGGGCCTGCGAGGTGTAGGTGCCGCGGTGGCACTGGAAATAGAGCTCGCCGACGTAGCTCGGCAAATGCGCCGCATCGCGCTCCTGCCGGTGGAAGTATTCGGCCGGAGCGGCCATGCGGGTGCGCGGCAAGCCCTCCAGGTCCCGCTCACGCCTGAGGAACTCCAGATGGTCACGCGTGGCCCCGCCGCCGCCATCGCCCCAGCCGAAGGGCATCAGGCGCGTGGCGATGCCGTCCTTCTGCACACGGTTGTTCCAGCGGTCGGCCAGGTCCGCAGGCGTGGTCTGGCTGTTGTAGTCATTGTGGAAATGGCTGAGCACGCGGCTGCCGTCGATCCCCTCCCACCAGAACGTGTTATATGGGAACATCTCGCCGCCATTGTAGTTCCAGAAGATTTTCTGCGTCGAGAAGTGGCGGATGCCGCAGCCCTGCATGATCTGCGGCAGGGCGCCGGAATAGCCGAACACATCCGGGAGCCAGAGCATTTCGCAGGAGGCGCCCAGCTCCGCCTCAAAGAATTTCAAGCCGTGCAGGAACTGCCGGATCAGCGCCTCGCCGCCCGAGATATTGGTGTCCGCCTCAACCCACATGCCGCCTTCCGCAATGACGCGACCACGGCGCACCGCCTGCTTCATGCGGCGGTAGATTTCGGGATAGCGCTCGCGCACCATGCGGTAAAGATGCGGCTGGCTCTGCAGGAATTTGTATTCCGGATATTCCTCCATCAGCCGCAACTGCGAAGAAAAAGTACGGCCGCATTTGCGCTCCGTCTCCTGCAGCGGCCACAGCCAGGCCACGTCAATGTGGGAGTGACCGAAGCAGTACAACTCCGGCGCCGTGGAGCCGTTCCGGCAGGCCAGCAAGGGCCGCAGCAACGCCCGCGCGCGGTGCGACGCCGCCCGCATCTCGTCCAGCGGGCGTTCCGGATCAAACACCACGCTGAAATCACGCAGCCCCTTGTCGATCTCCTGCACGCGCAGGGAATTTGCCGGCAGCACATCGCGCAGGTTCAACAGCACCGTCACATCCAGCCACAGCTGATACAGGTCCTCTTCCCAGACCCCGAACGAGGCGGGCCCGATCTGCTGCTGCGCGCCGCGCACCTCCGGGATGGTTTCAACCCCATACGGCACCGGCCCGTTGCCTTCCACCTTCAGTCCGTGCCCGGCATAGGCCTCCATCAGGACGGAGAATTTCTCGCCGCCCCGGGCGCGGCGCGCCAAAGTGATCTCCTTGTGCCATTTGTCAAACGCGCCGGCGGCCACCCCGTTGACAAACACCAGGGTCTCCCCGCCGGGCGCGGCCTTGAACACCATGCGCTGCCCGCGGGCAATTGCCGGCAGGGCCATGCGGCACCGGAACCAGCCATAAGCCCATTTTTGCCCCCACGGCGTGCCGACCGGCATGGAACGGAAGCGTCCTTTTGCCGCCACCTGCGGCGTCAACTGCTCCAGCGTTTCAAACCCTTCCAAAGCAACGGCCCCCAGCTGACGGTAAAAGAATGAAGGCAGGATTTTAACCCAGTGATCCACCCGCTTGCGCCACTCAATCGTCAATGCCATTTCGTATTCTCCTCTTCAGCAGCATCCAAAGGATGCTGCAGGTTGATAAGGCTGTAGGCTGTTAGACTATTAGGAAATCCAGACAATTCCTTTATCTTCAACCGCCCATACGCACCCATACACACTAACAAATCCCCGCGAAAAAAACCGGTTTTATTTTGCCGTATCTGACCTAGAGCCTATCCGAAAACCCACTGGGCCATGACATGGCGGGTTCTGCCCTGCTCGCAAGACGCGCGCCGGGGGTCAATACCCGCAGCGGATGGACGGCTCGGCAGGGACGCCTCGCCCTACCTCGGATAAGCAGGCCTGCTGATTTTAAACAGGTAGGGCGAACTCTCCGAGTGAGCCGCTCTGCCCGCAGCGGGTGGCGTGTCTTTTCGCACCGGGCGGCGTTGTCTGTTCGGGGGAAAGACCGCCTTGGGTATTCCCGCCCGAACAGCCGCCTTGCCCGGCACGAAAACTCAGGCCATCATGGTCCCAATGGGTTTTCGGATAGGCTCTTGAACCGTTTCACCCGGAAGTGACAATACGGTGTTTTGCCGGAGCGCTGATAGTAGTCCTGATGATACGCTTCCGCCGGCCAGAATGTGCCGGCCGGCACCACCTGCGTCACCACAGCCAGCCCTTGTTTTTTCAGCTCGGCAATCAATTTCTCCGTGGTCTGCTTCTGCGCCGCATCCATGTAGAAGACCGCCGAGCGGTATTGATCCCCGACATCCGGGCCCTGCTGGTTCAACTGGCAGGGGTCATGGATCTCAAAAAACAGCCGCGCCATTTTCTCAAAGCTTGTCTGCAAGGGATCAAAAACAACCTCCACGGCCTCGGCATGGCCGGTGGTGTGCCGGCAGACCTGCTCATAGGTGGGTTTTTCCGTGGTGCCGCCGATATAGCCGGAGGTGGCATAGATCACCCCGGGCTCACGCTGGAAGTAATACTCCACCCCCCAGAAACATCCGCCGGCAAAGACCGCACGGCTGAACGCATTGGTGACCGCATCGCGCGGGACAAAGTCCAACGAGATCGAATTCACGCAATGCCGGACATCACGCGCCGTCACCCGTTCACCGGTGAACACATGGCCCAGATGCGCCTGGCAGTGCGCGCATTCAATTTCCGTCCGCTGGCCATCCGGGTCAGGCAGCCGCAGGACAGCGCCCGGCACCTCGTTATCGAAGCTCGGCCAACCGCAGTTGGAGTCAAATTTATCATCCGAACGGTACAGCGCCGCACGGCACCGCCTGCAGACATAAACGCCCGGCTCGTGATATTTATAAAACTTTCCGGTGAAGGGCGGTTCGGTTCCCTTGTGGACAATCACAGCCTCTTCGGCCGCCGTCAAATTCGATTTAACGTTCATGGTGTCTCCTTGTGCGGGTGTACCCGTCAGCAGCATGCCAAGCAGGATGCAGGCCATCAGGCTATTCGCAAGTCCAAACATTTCCATTCCTCCATCTTCAACGGCTAGAACCCATCTTGGAATCGGTTTGGACCATGATGGCATGAGTTTTCATGCCGGACAAGACGGATATTCGGCATATAAAAACCCAACACGCCACCCGCCATGGGCAGAACGGCTCAGCCGGAGGCTTCGCCCTACCTAATACACCCAAGGGGTGATTTCAAATTTAAAATCTCAGATTTCAAACGGCAGGGCGAGGCGTCCCTGCCGAGCCGTCCACCCGCCCCGGGATTCCTCCGGAATACCGGCAAAAGACCTTTATCGCCTCGCTCATTTTTCCGACTTTTCACGATAAATTTTTAACCGGCGGCACATATCCCTCATCGCCGCCATGCCGCTTCCATTGGCGGTACAGCCAGATCCAGCAGGTGACGGTCAGAATCTGGAAGAAAAGCATCCAAAACACCAGATAGCGGTAATAAAACAAGTCGTTCTGCACGGCATTCGCCGGATGGACAAACAGATGCTGGGCAAACGGCGTCCTGTCAAACCAGCGCATCGCATCGATGAACAAGCCCGCCACCGCGCCGCCAATGATCCGGCCCAATGAACGGATCAATGAATTCGCCGAGCTGAACTGGCCATACCGGTCACGAGGCAGGAGCTTCATTGACAACGGGATCTCACTGGTGTCGGCAACCGTATACAAGGGCAAACACACCAAGGCCAGCACCATGCTGATGTGGAAAGCGGCCTGAGGACTGAAATCCACAAACAGCCACATCAAATTGATCGGCGTGACACACAGCACGATCAAAACGCGGGATATGATCAACGTGCGCAACGGATGGAACTTGTCGGCCAGCAACCCGGCGAAATAGATCATGACAAACGCCATCACGCTGATGATGCCATTCAACTGGCCGATCATGCCCATGGAAAAGCCCAGCGATTTCGCACTGAACACCTGGAACATGGAAATCGCGCCGCCGATTGCGGAAAACATTCCCGCCAGGAACATACCCCAATAAAAACGGACCGAATAGCACTCCTGGGCATATGTCTTGAACGACGACACGAACCCGCGGCGGCCATCAATATTCTTCGGCGGCGGCGGGTAGACCCCCTCCTTAACCTTGAAGCATATGATTGAAAAGCCGACCAGATACATCACAGCGGCACCGAGAAATATTTGCGGGACACGGGTCTCGGCATACCGGAAGATGAAGAAATTATAAAGCGCCCCAGCCGCCACGCCAACCATCTGCACCATCGAAACAAACCGCGCCAGAAACTTTTCCGGCACCACATCGTTGAACAGGTACCAGTAGACGGACCCCACAAACATGTTGAAGAAATCGAACCCGACCGCGAAGACCGCAATCAAAAAAATCGTAACGCTGGCCACCGACCAGGTGCTCCCCTGAAAGAAAACCGAGTGGATGAGCCGCGCCAATGGATCGCTGTAGCCGATCAGTATAAGGAACAAGGCCAAAAACGGCGCCGTGTAGATGATGAACGGAATCCGGCGGCCCAAACGGCTGCGATAGCGGTCGCTTTTAAAGCTGATCCAAGGACAAACCATCACATTCAACAGCCCGGCCAAGGAGGTGATCAACACGCCGATCAGCCAGTTCGGCGCGTCCAAAGCACGCAGCTTCAACGGCAGGATGGACGGGATCACGGCATCGGTCATCGTATTGCAAAAAACACCCCACAGCAGCCAGGCAAAGAGGGCCACCAGCCCGAGGCGGGTATATGTCAACGTGCCGGCGCGGTACACCACTGGTTCGGCGGGAGCCGCCATATCGGGAGCTGGATTCATGTCATCGCTTCTTTCATTTTTCGTCACTACCAAAATCCCAAGGTTATGCTTCCTGCCTGGCGGCACAGTAAGCGCCCTTCGACGTTCTCAGGGCAGGCAGGTTGCATTTCGGGTGAAAACGGATGCGGCGATCTTGGGCGCTGACTGTGTTCTCGCGGCTGGTGCGGATGCTTATCCAGCCCCACCCGCTCCGCCTTGTCATCATCCCAAGCTTACCGCATCTTTTTCACCACCGGCACGAAATGCAACCTGCGGTTCGCCTCGTTTTGTGCCGCACAAAACGATTTCTGAACGGCACCACTCATCCCGTATTGCATCCCTATGATCCACCGACCTTGAATCCATCTGTACCATCCACGGGAAACCGTTACAATTTTTTGTTCAAGTTTCCGTATCGGACGCGAGAGGCAACATCGGCGGCGCCACATCATCATCGGCGTCAGCCAAGGCCTTCTCCTTCACCGCGTCCGGCATGGCACGGCCGGCCTTGGCACCCAGTTTGCGGATGTCCTCCACGCGTTTGACCAGATTGCCCTTTCCCTGGCTCAACTGGTTCAGCGCCTTGTCAAACGTCCCCTGCGTGGTTTTCAACTGCTGGTCGGCCTTGACCATGGTCTCCGCAACCAAGGCCGCCTGGTCATAAATCTGGCCGGCCTTCTCCGCAATGGTGATGGCGTGGCGGTTCTCGTTCTCACGCCGCCAGATCTGGGCAATCAGGCGCAGGCAGAGCATCAGAGTCGTCGGTCCCGTCAGCACCACGGTCTTGCCGGCCTCTTCCTGGATCAGCTGCGGCTCCTTCATCATGGCCAGTTGATAGGCAGGCTCCAGGGGCACACACATGATCACGAAATCGAGCGTCCGGTTGCCCATCAAAGCCGGATAGGCCTTCTGCTTCAGCTCGGCCACATGTTTGCGCACCGAATCCACATGCGCCTTCAGCGCCTTTTCCTTCTGTGCGGGGTCCGTTTCCCGGCAGAACCACTCGTAATCGGTCAACGAAACCTTGGAATCCACAATCACGGCCTTTTCGCCCGGCAGATACACAATAAAATCCGGCCGCTGCTTGCGCGCGCCATCACCCGCTCCGCTGTTCAAGACCGGCTGCGCCTCGTAATCACGGCCCTGCGTGAGACCTGAAACCTCAAAAATGCGCTGGATGATGAATTCGCCCCAGTCACCCTGCGTCTTGGATTCGCCTTTGATGGCATCAACCAACTGGCCCGCTTCAAGCGTGAGCCGGTTGTTCAATTCCTGAAGCTGTTTGACCTGCGCCAACAGCCGGCCCAACCCTTCGGTTTCATCGCGGTGCACGGTATCCACCCGCTGCCGGAACTCCGCCAGCTGCTCCCGGAACGGCTTCAGCAAATCATCGAGCCGGACACGGTTCTGCTCGGAAAAGGTGCGGCCTTTCTCCTCAAAAATCCGGTTGGCCAGATTTTCAAATTCAAGCTTCAGCCGCGCCTCGGCATCCTGCAGCACCTTGACATTTTTGCGCTCATTCTGCAGGTCGGCTTCCGCCCGCGCACAACGCTCCCGTATGGCGTCCATGTCCGCCAGCCGCTGCTGAAGCTCACGCAACGCCGCGTCCCGCTGCCCCAGCAATGTCTGCAGGCGTGTCAACGCCAGCGCCGCCGCCACCAGCAGCGCCACCAAGATGATGATCAACCAGACCATTGTGTTTCTCCCACCGGCTCACGGCCGGCAACCAACCTGTTTCACGAACACGCCTGCTCCGGCCCGGCAGGGGTCTTGCCCCACCTTCACGCAGCAGCGGGTGCATAGCCCCCGCTGTACTTAGCAAACGCCATGTGCCTGATGCCCTTCCAAGGTCTAACCCAGATCCCTGACCATCTGCATCATGCGTTTTTCATGCGTCTCGATCTCGTGCACCAGCTTGAACTGGGTGCGCGCCCGGTCCAGATTGTGCCCGGGGCGGTGGGTGCGGAAGTACACATCACCCTGCAGGTAATCGGTCAGGAACCGGATACCGATCGTGAAGGTGATCAGCCTGCCGCCCAGCACCAGGTTGTCCTTTTCCGCCTGGTTCAACGCCGCGCCGGCGTTCTCCAGGAAGCCGCGGGTCATTTCGCGGAACACATCCAGGTTCAGGTTGAATCTGGACAAATCCCGTTCATCCTCGACCGATGTGGGGGTGAAGGTGCGCACCATGTCGCCGAAATCGTAGAGCGCGGAGCCGGGCATCACCGAATCCAAATCGATCACACACTGCGCACGGCCGGTCGCGTTATCGATCAGCACGTTGTTGATCTTGGTGTCATTATGGGTGACACGGACCGGAAACTCACCGGATGCCAGCCCTTTCACAATCCGGCCCGTCATCTCCCTGCGGGCCAGCGCGAACTCAATCTCCTTGCGGCATCCGGCCGCGCGGTTGTGCGCATCCGCGGCGATGGCATCCTCGAGCGTCTTGAACCGGCGCGTCGTGTCATGGAAGTGCGGAATGATCTCAAAGAGCGGCGGCTGCGGGAAGTCCGCCAACAGGGACTGGAATTCGCCAAACCCGCGCGCCGCCTCATAGGCCTCGCGCGGATCGCGCGCAACATCAAGCGTGTAGGCATTCTCGATGTAAGGGTAGGCACGCCAGCACTCATCCGGCCGCGGGCGGGCATAGAAGCGCCCGTCACGGGCCAGGATGTGGATCAGCGTCTCACGGTCCGGGTCACGGCCCGGAATCCCGGCCATCTTGCGGCGCAGATGGTCGGAAACCCGCACGGCGTTGGTCATGAGCTGGTCCACATCCTTGAAAATATTCTGATTGATCCGCTGCATCGTGTAACGCCGCCGGGGGCCGCCGGCATCCACAGTGACCATCACCGTCTCATTGATGTGGCCCGTGGTGTTGCGGACGGCCGACACCACATTGCCCCTGATGCAAAAATGCTCCACGACCTGCTGCATCCGCCTGATGAGTTCACCCGCATTGTTGTCGTCCATGAACCATACCTTTCGCTACTTGATTATTATCGATATCACCTGCCGCCCCGCCAACGACTTCAAAAAAGCAACACAGCTCAGCTCGGCCTCGCGGCGGTTCACGCGGTAATGCGCTTCAAATATGTCCAGAATCCGCCGCACCGAACGCACCCCGTCAATCTGCGCAAAGACAAACGACCCGATGGCGTCCAGCTTCACCCTGCGCTCCATCACCCGCGGCTGGAACCGCGCCAGCAACCCCCTGCCCCGCTGCAGTTTCACGGTCACCACCAGCCGCTCCGGATCGGCACCATCCACCACCACCCCGGGATTCACCACAGGAACCCCGTCCAATGACCGCTTGCGGTCAATTCCAGTCTGCTTTGGCTGTGTCCCCGCCGCCATTATGCCTCCTGTCCGGACCGAAATGCGCAACAGGCTCTAAACCGCAATGCCATCGATCCGGCCGATATGGATCTGAAGATTCCTGCGCTCCTCCAACCGGTCGATCTTCCCGTCACGAATCCATAAAATGCGGTCGGACACGTCCAGCATCTTCATGTCATGGGTCGCCGCGATGATGGTCACGCCCTCGGTCTCCTTGAGCCTGACCAGCAACTCAATCATCTCATGCCCGGTTTCCACATCCAGATTGGCGGTGGGCTCATCCGCCAGGATGATGGCCGGACTGTTGGCAAAGGCGCGGGCCACGGCCACACGCTGCTGCTGGCCGCCTGACATCTCCCCGGGGCGGTGGAAGACACGGCCGCCCAGCCCGACCTTTTCCAAAATCGCCACGGCCTTGTCCTGGGCGGCATCCGGCGGCGTGCCGGCGAACACCATGGGGAGCATCACGTTTTCGAGGGCCGTCAACACCGGCAGGATATTATAGGTCTGGAAAATGTAGCCGATCTTATGGCACCGCATCCAGGCCAGCTCGTACGAATCGAGCTGCGCCACATCAATCTCGTCAATGAACACCATGCCCTCAGTGGGCGCGTCAATGCCGCCGATCATGTTGAAGAGCGTGCTCTTGCCGGAACCAGACGGCCCCATGATGGAGAGGTATTCGCCGCGGCGCACATCAAGGGTGACGCCGTCAAGCGCCCGGGTCACGGCATCGCCCTTGCCGTAGTAGCGCTTGACGTTAATGGCGCGGATGACAATGTCATGCGCTGTCTGCATTCGCTGTGTCCCCTGATAAGGCCGGCTGTTATTCGCCCGGCCGCAAAAGCTTTTTCCCGACTTTTTCCCTGCTGAGGCCAAGGAAGCGCCGCAAGTTGCCGCCAAAAATCTTTTCCTGCACCGCGGCGGACACGCCGATGTCATTCAAAATGGCCGTGTCGCGGTCCAGCCACTCCTGCGTCCACGGCGCATTGTAACCCTCCGTGCTGCAATCGCTGCCGAAGATGACATTGTTCTCCACGTCATAGCCGACCGTAAAGAGCCTGGTCAGCGCATCGCGCCGGTAGACCGGCGGCGTGCCCGGCGTGGTGTCGATGAACATCTCGACGGAAAGGTCCTTGCGGGTGGTGAAAGCGTTGAGGAACTTGCCGTAGACCGCGATCATCTCATCGCACCATGGCCAGCCGATGTGCGCCAGGGCAAAGCGCAAGCCGCGCACATCCAGCAGCGCCTCGAACGCCGACGGATGGTTGAAACTGGATGACGGCTTGCCATCCCATAAAATCCCGCTATGGAAGAGCATGGGTTTGCCCGCATCCGCGATGGCCTGAAAGGTCTGCAGCGCCCGTCCGTCAGATGCCGGAAAGCGATCACAGATGACCTTGAAACCCATGACGCCCCGGCGCACCGCAACACCGACCTGCGCCACCGCATCCGGGGCAACCGGATCGATCCAGAAGAAGGGAAAGAGCCGGTCTTCAACCCGGGCCCATGACAACAGATGGTCCAGCCGCTGTTCCGTGTCACGCCCCGCCACGCCCCCCGGCTCCTTGAAATTGGGCGGCGGCAATGACAGCAGCACGCCCCCATCCATGCCCGCACCGGCCATCCGCTGTTTGAGGCCATGCGGATCCACCGGCCCCTCGTGAATATGAATATGACCATCCAGCCTCATCCCGCACCCCTTATTTGACATAGCCCTTGCACACCTGGTCGAACGACCAGTTCCGCTCGCGGCAGACCACACGCACATGATCCTCCCATGTCGGCTCATCCGCATTGCGCTTGCCGCCAAAACAGTCAATCGCCAAGTACTTCAACATTCGGCCATCCTCGGCACGGATCGAATGCCAGGTGGACATGGGCACACGCACCACATCACCCGGCACCACATTGTAGGCGACCTCCTCCTTGCCGATCACCAGCGTGCCTTTGCCTTCGAGGATATGGAAAATCTGCTCGGTATCGTCATGCTTGTGGAGCGGCGCACCTTTGCCGGGTTCCACAATGACCACAAAAACCTCCGAAGCCGTTGCCTCGGAACGGTCCATCACCAAGTCATTGATATGCGTGGGAAATTCATACCGCTTCAGACGGTCGGTTTTAAACACATACTTCATAGCCGGCACCCCTTTTGCTCAGGCGGCATTCCGCCGCAATTTATAAATTTTGGATTCTACCTTTTGGGCACTTCCACATCAAGATTCAATTCGCGCCCAAAGGGACACGACGCAGAGGCTGATCCAGGAAGGCAGTCAGGCTGGAGGCGATTAGACTGCAGGCAGGAGACTGCATTCAGAAGGAACTGCCCACTGAGCACACAGATGGACACGGATAGAAGAAACAGGATATTTGACTGCAAATGGCCGCAGGTGATTCAATGGTCAATAATCCCGCAGCAAGAATGGCACGGCAGCCACGCCAGCGCCAATCAACAGCATAAGCCAGATATTGGGGACAAAATACGGGTAAACGCAAAGGACAAGCCCGGCAACCCAGGTCACCCACTCCTGCTGCTTCCTGCCGTAAATAATATACCCCACGCCAAGCGATCCAAAAAGCAGACTCACATAAAGACCAGCGGTCGAGTCCATGGTTGAAACCTTTCCCCTTGAATCCAAACATCCGCAATATAACTGTCCATCCTTCAGGACAACACTTCAAGCCTTTTCCATGGCAATCGCCGCAGCCCGCCCGCGAATTTTTCCGGCCCGCACCCGCGTCTGGCGATTGACGCCAGCGGCAAGGCGGTTTATAGTCTAAGCCTTTAAATTGCGACATTCGCATGGATCCGGGGGAACGCGGCATGAACAAGAAACAACTGGCGCTCGAAACGCTGGCGTCGCTGTGCAAGCGGCGCGGCTTCATTTATCAAAGCTCGGAAATCTACGGCGGGCTCAGCGGCTTCTGGGATTACGGGCCGCTGGGCGCCGAACTGAAGCGAAACATCAAAGAAACCTGGTGGAATTCCATGACCCGCATGCGGGATGACGTGGTGGGCCTCGAAGCCTCGATCATCATGCACCCGACCATCTGGAAGGCATCCGGCCATCTGGACACTTTTTCAGACCCCATGAGCATGTGCAAGCATTGCAAAAAACTGCTGCGCGCCGACCAGGTCCTGGAAATGATGGAAGACAACGCCTGGTCCCAGTCTTTGGCCGATATGTGTCCGGACAACAAGCCCGACCTGCACAAGCTGGCCAACTGGGCCAAGGGCAAGGGCAAAGGGCAGGCCCCCAACCTGGCCCTGATCCGCAACCCCGATGCAACGCTGGCCGGACTGGCGGAACGCATGCAGAAACCGGAACCCCTCACGCTGCAGGAAATCTACCGCTATCTGGGCACCGAACAGGCCGGCACCACCGGCACCATCCTCCCCTGCCCGATCTGCGGCGGCGAACTGACCGAACCCCGCCCGTTCAACCTGATGTTCAAGACCATCGTGGGACCGGTGGAAGATCCGGCCAATGTCGCCTATCTGCGGCCTGAAACCGCGCAGGCGATTTTCGCACAGTTCAAGAATGTGCTCGAAAGCAGCCGGCAACAGGTGCCATTCGGCATCGCGCAAATGGGCAAATCGTTCCGCAACGAAGTCACCCCGCGCAACTACACCTTCCGCTCCCGCGAGTTCGAACAGATGGAACTGGAGTTTTTCATCCGTCCGGACGAGGCGGTGGAGCTGATCTGCGGCCACGTGACCACACTGGCCGACCAGCCCGACATCACCGCACCGCAACCCGACTGGGGCTGGGAAGTCTGGCACAAGCACTGGGTCGAACAACGCATGGCCTGGTACCGGTCCATCGGGCTGCCAGCCGCCTCACTGGTCGAATACTGGCAAACCCGCGAAGAGCTCGCCCACTATGCCGGCGCCTGCGTGGACATCCAATTCGCGTTCCCATTCGGCACGCAGGAACTGGAAGGCATTGCCGCCCGCAGCGACTTCGACCTCAGCCAGCACCAGAAGTTCAGCGGCAAAACGCAGGAAGTCTTCGACGATGAACTCAAAGCCACCGCAGCAAAGCTGGATGCGCCGGCCCGCGATGCCTTCACGGCCAAAGTCACCGCCCAATGGCAGGCCAAGGGTAAAACCGCGGAAGCGGCCATCGCCTTCTGCAACAAACTGTTTGAAGGCAAATATATCCCGCACGTGATCGAGCCGTCCGCCGGCGCCGACCGCCTGGCCTTGGCGCTGCTGTGCAACGCCTACACCGAAGAATGGGTCCCCACCGCCGGATCAAGCGCCAAACCCATGCCGGCCGAGCTCGGCCAGCAACCGCCCGCGGGCTATGAAAGCCGCATCGCGATGCGATTCTCGCCGCGCATTGCGCCGATCAAAGTCGCGGTCTTCCCGCTGATGAAGAACAAACCGGAATTGATGCAAAAAGCCAAAGAAGTATTTGCCATGCTGCGCAAGCACTGGTTCTGTTTCTGGGATGAATCCGGCGCCATCGGCCGCCGCTACCGCCGGCAGGACGAGGCCGGCACACCCTTCTGCGTGACGATCGACTTTGACACCCTGCAGGACAATACGGTCACCCTGCGCAACCGGGATTCGATGAAGCAAACGCGCATCAACATCGCCAACCTGACCGCCGAACTGGAACAACTGATGGAGCTGGCATCGTTGCCCACGGAATAATCCATGAACCTGCACGAGCTATTCAAACAAGTCGAGGCCGGCACATTGAGCGCAGAAGAGGCCATGAAGCAGGCGGCCAAAGAAGCGGATCTCGGCTTTGCACGGGTGGACACCGACCGGCTGCGGCGCTGCGGGCTGACCGAAGTCATTTACGGACCCGGCAAAACAGTCCCCCAAATCATCACCATCATGCAGACCCTGCGCCAAGCCGGCCAGGATGTGCTGGTCACCCGCGTGGAACGGGAAAAATATGAAGCCATCGCGCAGGCAATTCCCGACGCAAACTACAATGAAACCGCACGCGCCGTGACCCTGGATGTCGCGCCGCGGCGCACGCCGACCGGCCGGATCGCCGTGCTGTGCGCCGGAACCTCCGACCTGCCGGTGGCGGAAGAAGCGGCATTGACCGCCGAACGGCTGGGCGGCCATGTGGACCGTTTTTATGACATCGGCGTGGCGGGCCTGCACCGCCTCGTGCGGCATCTGGACACCATCCGCGCCGCACGCGTGCTGATCGTCGTGGCCGGCATGGAAGGCGCCCTGCCCTCCGTGGTGGGCGGACTGGTCGGCAAGCCCATCATCGCCGTGCCCACCAGCATCGGGTATGGCACCAATTTCAAGGGGATTTCCGCGCTGCTGGCCATGTTGAACTCATGCGTGCCCGGCATTTCCGTGGTCAACATCGACAACGGGTTCGGGGCCGGCGTGGCCGCAACGCTAATCAACCGGATCGGTGAAAAGGAAACACCATGAAGACCCTGCGGTTCGACAGCGTCGGCGGCGCCAGCGGCGACATGATCCTCGGCGTCCTCTGCGACCTAGGGGTCAGCGCCAAGCAACTTGAAGAAGCCATCACCAAGCTGCCCATTGAAGCGGTCCATATCCAGGCGGATCCCTGCAAAGATAAAGGCATCACCGGCACCCGCATGACGGTGGCCATCACCGAGGGGCATCACCATCACGACGCGCATCACGCGCACCACCACCGAACCATGGCGGACATCCGCAACATGATCCAAGCCAGCGGGCTACCCGAACGCACCAAGGCCGGCAGTATCCGCGTCTTCGAGCGGCTGGCGGCAGCGGAAGCCAAAATCCATGACACTGCGCCGGAGCAGGTCCATTTCCACGAAGTTGGCGCCGTGGATTCCATTGTGGACATCATCGGAGCCTGCCTTGCATTGGAATGGCTGGGCATTGAACGGATCATTGTCAATGAACTACCGGCCGGGCACGGCACCATCCAGTGCCAGCACGGCATCATCCCCAACCCGCCACCCGCCACGGTTGAGCTGCTGAAAAACCATCCGATCATACAAACCGACGAGCCTTTTGAACTGGTCACACCCACAGGCGCGGCGCTGCTGATGGCATGGCAGGCCGATTATCCCGTGCCGGGGCACGAGAGGAATCAACCCTGCCACATCATCAAGGCCGGGTACGGATTCGGGAACCGGCCATTGAACCAGCGGGCCAACTTCCTGCGCGGCGTGATCATGGAAAGCGATGCAACCCAGCCGGCCGAGGGCGACTGCCTGGTGATGGAGTGCAATCTCGACGATACCTTCCCGGAAGTCATCGGCCACCTGACCCGCCAGCTGCTTGAACTGGGCGCACTGGATGTGTTCACCACACCGGTGCAGATGAAAAAGCAGAGGCCGGGCACATTACTCACCGTGCTGTGCCTGCCCCAGCAGCGCATGGCGCTGGCCAATGCCATCTTCCGTGAAAGCACCACATTCGGCATCCGGGAATATACCGTGCGCCGCACCATGCTGGAGCGCCGCCATGAAACCGTGAACACGCCTTACGGCGCCGTACGCGTCAAGATCGGGCGCTGGCAAGGTGAAGACATCACCCGTTCACCGGAATACGAGGATTGCGCCCGACTGGCGGCTAAGTGCGGTGTGGCGCTGCGGCTGGTTTACGAGGCCGCGCTACGCAGCGTCTGACGGCAACGTGCGAACGCACAAAAGCCTGCTGCGCATCGGAATGCGACGAGCTGCGAATCAGAGGGGCCGCCACCACCACGGAAAACCCCATGGCCAAGCCTTTTTGACGAAATTCCTCAAACAGTTCCGGCGGCACAAATCGCCGCACTGCCGCATGTTGCCGCGTGGGCTGGAGGTACTGGCCCATATAAAAAATATCCACCCCCGCCCGATGGGCATCCCGCATGACTTGCAACACCTCCGCATCGGTCTCGCCCAGACCGACCATGACCGCCGTTTTAACAACCAGCCCGGCCCGGTGCGCCCGCCGGAGCACGCGCAATGACCGAACATAATCCGCACCCTTGCGCACCAGCGGATAAAGCGAAGGGGCAGTCTCCAAGTTGTGGCTGAACACATCCGGCCCTGAATCCAGAACCGTGCGCAATGCAGCCGAGTCCCCTTTAAAATCCGGCACGAGAATTTCAATGCCCACCTGCGGCGCCAACTTGCGGATCTGCCGCACGGTTTCCGCCCAAATCGACGCTCCGCCATCCTTCACATCGTCACGCGTCACCGAGGTCAGGACCACTTCACGCAACCGCATCGCCTTTACAGCCTCCGCGACCCGCTGCGGTTCGGCTTCATCCAACGGATGAGGCCGGCCAACCGCGATATTGCAAAAAGAGCAGCCGCGGGTGCAGACATCACCCATCAAAATCAGGGTGGCGCGGCCATGCGCCCAACACTGCCCCTGATTCGGGCAGAGCGCCTCCTCGCAAACCGTGCGGAGACGTTTTTCGTGCAGAAGTTTTTTAAGACGCAGATAACCGGCACCACCGCCCAGACGCGCTTTGAGCCATGCCGGTTTGGATAACGGCGGATGTGTATCACTCGTTGACATAAGCCATCGCCTTCCCATCCTGGTATTCAAACACATCGCAGAACTGCTTCACCAGCACCGGCTTGACGCATGCCGTTGTCATGCCGGGAACATGGCGGTCCATGCTGGTGACCCCGGCATCCTGGATTCCGCACGGCACAATGCCGTCATACCAGGACAAATCAACACACACGTTCAACGCAAAGCCATGCATGGTCACGCCGCGGCTGACCCGGATACCGATGGCGGCAATTTTTTCATTGCCGATCCACACCCCGCGGTTGCGCGCATCCGTTGCGGAAGCAATACCGAAAGCCGCCAACGTCCGCATCAGCACCGTTTCCAATGCCGCCACATACCAGGCCGCGCCCGCACGGCCGACCAGTGAAATGACCGGATACCCGACCAATTGGCCCGGCCCATGGAAAGTCACATCGCCGCCACGCCCCACCTCCACCACGTCAGCGCCCTTGGCCTGCAATAAAGCCCCAGACACACGGAGATTTTCAGGCTTAAAGCGACGGCCCAGCGTATAAACCGGATTGTGCTCGACCAGCAGCAGGGTATCCGAACCGCCACCGCTCCGAACCCGGGCAACCGTCTGCTCCTGCACGGCCAACGATTCATCATACGGCCGGCGCCCAAGATCAAAAACTGCAAGCGGACGTTTCATAAGGTCAAAGCTCCAGCCCCATTATCAACGCAGCGGATATAAAAACCGCGGCCGCGTCCAGGCCTTATGGATGCGCGGCCGTAATGCGGTAAAACCCGGCGACTTCATCTGCAACCGCTGCTGTATGCACATTTTGCGGCAGCTGCGCCGGCAAGCCGCTTACCTGTTGCGTAAAGGTTTGCGCAACTCCGCCCGCATGCCACACCCCATACGTGCGTTCCGCAACGCCCGCCCATGTCAACACCACCACGTCATCCAGTTTATCAAGCCGGCTGATTTTCAAGTAATCCAGAGGATCGGTTGGATTCGTGCCGCACACGATCTCATCCGAATCCTTGACCCCGTCCCCATCACTGTCAGAAGCGGGATTCAGATATTCCAAGGCGCCGATATCCCACTGGTTTGACCCGTCGTGATTTCCATCCAAAGGGCGCGCGACATCCACGGCGTCATTGGTGATCAAATTTGCCGGCAACGCCCTGCCGCTATCAATGGCGGGGCTCCCCGGCTTCAAATCAAGCTGGCCGGCCGCCGCATTCACCACCAGACCGGTTGGCGTCGAGATGGCGGAATGCGCATCGTAACCCAAAGACCTCCAAGAGGCCAACGTCATTCTAGTTCCACCACCATCCGCACTGAACCGGTCAACCACCATGTTGTAATCACTCTCAAACCCGGCCGGATGAGCCGCCGCAATGGTAATACTGCCTTGAACCACATAGCTGCTCATCAGGATGTTATTAAACACATGATTGCTGACGCATCCATCCCCCTGGTTGAATGCCCAGCCATTGCCCTCCATGATCACGGTGTTATTAATCACCCAGTTGCGCGAAGAGGCAATGGCCCCATTCACCCTGAACATCGCGATACCGCTGTTGTTGCTGGAGGCAAAAATGCGGTTGTTGCGCACAATGGCATCGGTCACCCCATCCATGTTGATGCCGGCGCCCCCGTGACCATTGCGGTAAATATAATTCCCCTCAATCACACCATCCGATATAATGCCATCCCAAACCCACGGCGTTCCCGCGGGAGGCACTGCATTGGTATCGCCATTCATGTGCAACCCGGCATTGGCATTGTAAGCCAGGATGTTATTGCGAATCACAAAGCGGTCGCTGCTGTTGTTGTGATAAATGCCGTGCTCGCCATTGCTCACCGAGGTGTTGCATTCAATGCGAACATCATAGCAAAACGGTGTAAAGATGCCGGTCACCACGCTGCCGGAAACATGATTGCTCTGAATGCAGACAAATTGCGTGGAACGGGCATCAATACCGTACTTCGGCGAACCGGTGATGCGCAGACCCTGAACACGCCAATATGAAACCACGTAAGGCGCATCCCATGTTTCTATCTCCAAAATGCCGTTGCGCTTGTTTTCCGGGCCCGGCGAATTCAACACCACATATGCGGCGTCGTCCGCCCGCAACGTGATATAGGCATTCGACTGCCCCGAAACACCCAGGCGCGCGCCGGCATACGTCCCTTCCATCACAATGACCGTATCTCCGGCCTGCACCCTATCCACCGCCGTCTGGATCGTGGCGAACGGCGCCGTGCGGCTGATGCCGGCATTTATGTCGCTGCCGGCCATGCCGACATAATATATCCGGCCGGCGTCAACGGGCACATCCAGATATTCCAAGGCCCCGATATCCCACTGGTTGGACCCGTCGTGATTCCCATCCAAAGGGCGTACAACACCCACGGCGTCATCGGTGATCAAATCTGCCGGCAACGCCCTGCCGCTGTCAATCGCCGGACTTCCCGGCTTCAAATCAAGCAGTCCGGCCGCCGCATTCACCACCAGACTGGTTGGCGACGCGACGGCGGAATGCGTGTCATATCCCAACGCCTGCCATGCGGCCAAAGACATATTATTGGAGCCGGCATCCGCACTGAACCGGTCAACCACCATGTTATAATCACTCTCAAAACCAGACGGATGGGCCGCCGCAACAGTGATGCTGCCCTGAAACACATGGCTGCTCATCAGGATGTTATTGAACACATGGTTGCTGACACAACCCTCACCCTGATTGAACGCCCAGCCGCCGCCGCCTTCCATGAACACCGTGTTATTAATCACCCAGTTGCGCGAAGACGCCACTGCGCTATCGTCCTTGAACATCGCAATGCCGTTATTGTTGCTGGAGGCGAAGATGCGGTTGTTACGCACAATGGCATCGGTCACACCGTCCATATTAATTCCGGAGCCTTCGCTGCCATTGCGGTAAATATAATTTCCTTCAATCACACCTTCCGACATAATGCCATCCCAAACCCACGGCGTTCCCGCGGGAGGCGCCACATTGATATCGCCATTCATGTACAAGCCGGAGCCGGCATTGTAAGCCAGGATATTATTGCAGATCACGAAGCGGTCGCTGCTGTTGTTGTGATAAATGCCGTGTTCCCCATTGCTCACGGAGGTATTGCATTCAATACGCACATCATAGCAGAACGGTGTAAAGATGCCGGTCACTGTGCTGCCGGAGACATAATTGCTCTGGATGCAGACAAATTGCGTGGAACGGGCATCTATGCCGTACTTCGGCGAACCGGTGACATGCAGCCCCTGGACACGCCAATATGAAACCACGTAAGGCGCATCCCATGTTTCTATCTCCAAAATGCCGTTGCGCTTGTTTTTCGGGCCCGGCGAAGCCAGCACCACGCGCGCATTGTCATCCGCCCGCAACGTGATATATGCATTCGACTGCCCCGAAACACCCAGGCGCACGCCGGCATACGTCCCGCCCATCACAATGACTGTATCCCCGGCCCGCACCCCATCCGCCGCCTTCTGGATTGTGGCGAACGGCGCCGTACGGCCAATGCCGGCATTCGTGTCGCTGCCGGCCGTGCCAACATAATAGGTTTGACCGGCGTCAACGACCGTTGCCATCAAAAACAGCACCAGCCCTATGCCATGTCTATTCATCGATCAGTTCTTCTCCATGGGGGCCACCGCAGCCTTATGCCTGCAGTAATGATAATACAAAATCAAATCCACAGCCACCATGATCAAGTTGAAGCCATAGAGCAACATCACCCAATCGCGTGAAAACAACCATTTATGCGCCAAGCCGCTGAGATAGCCGATACAGATAATGATCATAAAAAGCGGGCTTTTACCCCGCGCTTCACGGGTGCGCACGGTCTTGGCGATCGAAACAGGCCAGCTGACACCAAAACAGACCAGCATAATGACTTCAAAAATGCTCATAATCCTCCCTGATCCGCACGGCTTAAAGCGGCAGGAACACCATGGTGTTTTTCGGCACTGCTGCCGTGGCAAATGCATCGCCCTTGCGGAAGGATCCGTTCGGAAGCAAATACAGAGTCTGCATGTCACTCCAACGCCCGCCACACACCTGGAGCGGCGACCGTTGCGGCGTCACGCGACCGCAGTAACCATAACCCACCAGGATACGCGTGCCGGCAGGAAGGACCTGGAAGCTCCCATCCGACAAAAGACTGCCTTTCATGACATTGCCGCTCGGATAAATGTACAAAGTTTCCGGATCATCATATGCATCGCCCACCAGCGATGCCGGTGATTGCCCGGCCTGTGAAATCATCCTCAACGCACGGGCCGGCGCAGGCGGCCGCGAGGCGGCCGTCACCATCACCCCCGGCTTCGCGGGACTTCCCGCAGCGGCATAACCAAATTGCCCAGGCCGCGGCAGCTGCTGCGCCCATGTCGGGCCATACAGTTTTTGCGCCAGATACGCATCGCCCACCTTAACCCGGCCCGCCACCACATCCGGATCCACCGAGGGTTTCCGGAACAATCCCAGTCGTTGCCGCACGACTGCATCAGCGAACTGCATCCCGCAACGCTTGCGCCCGCGATGTGAATACGGCTGCCACCGGTTAGGCGCCCCATAGGCAACCATGGAGTGTGACAAAACACGCTCATCCGTGACCCCGTATTTCTGCTTGAGCTGGTCCAGAAGATCGTGCAACGCCCTGTACTGCGCCTCAGTGATCGGGCTGTTGTGATAGCCCGCCACTTCAATACCGACGGAGTATTGATCCAGATTCTCATGTCCCTGCCACATACTCCGTCCGGCATGGTAGGCCAGCTTGCGGTCGTCCAGAATCCGGTAAACATGGCCGTTTTCCGCCACCAGGTAATGAGCCTCGCCCAGATCACTGAGCTTGCGCAAGGCCCCCCTGCTGCCACCTTCCGTGGTATGAAGGATAATGTACCAGGTGCATTGACGAAGCGGACGCGTACTATTGCACGAGCTGGTATATCCGCTCCAAAAGCTGAAGGCGGATGCATCGAACCCGCTCAAACACAGCAACACCACCGCCAGCAGCCAGATTCGCTGCATCCAGTTTCCAAAACCACGCATCATGCTCACACCATAAGGTTATCCGCCGTCATTTCCTTCGGAACCGGCAGATTCATCAGCGACAAGACGGTCGGCGCAATGTCGGACAACTTGCCGCGGGCTTTCAACCGTTTGCCAACCGCATCCGCCGCCACATAGACACACTCGACCGGATTCAGCGTGTGGCTGGTTTTCACCATTCCGGTCTCATAATCAATCATCTGCTCCGCATTGCCATGATCCGCCGTGATCAGCATATGCGCGTTCAATTCCAGCAGCCGGCGGACAATTTTCCCGACACAATCGTCAACCACCTCGATGGCGCGCCGCGCGGCATCAAAATTACCGGTATGCCCCACCATATCGCCATTGGCATAGTTGACGACGACAAAATCGTAGGGGTTATTTTCCAAACGTTTGAGCAACTCATCCGTCACCGCATAAGCATCCATCTCAGGATGGCTGGCAAACATTGCCGGATCAAACCGGCCTTTGACTTCAACCTGATCCTCGCCCGCATAGGGTTTGGTGGATTTGCCGTTGAAAAAACTGGTCACATGGCGGAACTTCTGGGTCTCGGCAATGCGCAGCTGGCGCAAGCCGGCATTGGACACAACCTCTCCCAGCAGTTTTTCCATCCCGCCCCCCTCATCCATGGGCCCCATCATATAACTCCGGAACTCGTCGTAGTAGCGCGTCAACCCCACATACACCACGGCAGGCCGGCGTTTGCGATTGCCGGCATAATTGTCCTCCACAAACGCGCAGGTGAGCTGGATGGCACGGTCCTGACGGTAATTGGTATGCAACACCGAGTCGCCGTCGCGGATGCCGTCATAGTCGCCGATGCAATACGGCGGAATATATTCATCCACCATCTCCACGCCATCCGGAGTCTTATCCCCGGCGTATGACTCCTCCACGGCGGCGCGCGCGCTAGCGGCGCGCCGGCCTTCAGCCATGACCAGGCAATTGAACGCCAGATCGGTGAGCGACCATTTCTGGGAACGGTCCATGGCATAGTAGCGGCCCATGACCGTGCCGATCCGGCACCCGCCTACCTCCTTCATGATCAGCTCCAGCTTGGCAATGTATTCCAAGGTGCTGCGCGGCGGGGTATCACGACCATCCAGAAAAGGATGAATCACAATCTCACCCTGCGGGAACTCCAGCCGCGCCCGCCGCATGATCTTGAAAAGATGCTCCTGATGGGCATGCACCCCCTCATCCTGAAGCAAGCCGAGCAGGTGCAACCGGCTGTGATTTTTTTTCCAATTGGCGACCAGCTCCTTCCACTTCGGAATTTCAAACAATTTGCCGGTACGCAAGCCGTCATCAATTCGTTTCAGCTCCTGAATGACAATGCGGCCCGCCCCCATGTTCAGGTGGCCAACCTCACTGGAGCCCTGATAGCCATCCGGCAACCCCACCGCCTCGCCGGCACAATCAAGAACCGCCCATGGATACTGCTTCTTGTAAGCATCCATATTCGGGGTTTTGGCTGCGGCCACCGCATTGCCATCTTTACGCTCGTTGATGCCCCATCCATCCCTGATGATCACGACCACCGGCCTACGTAACTTGCTCATGCTTTTCTTTCGCTTTCCTTAAGATTCGGTTACATCACGCGCTGCGCGCCCCACCACACCAAGTGATTCAGCGCCAGGGCATAAAGCGTTGAAATAAAATCATCCAGCACAATCCCGACCCCGCCCCGCACCTGCTGCGATTGGCGTGCGGGAAACGGCTTTACCACATCCAACACGCGGGCAATCACAAATGCCATTGGCAACAGCCACAGATGCTGCAACCAAGGCAACCCCAACAAACAAAGCGGAAACGTCAGATACTCGTCCGCCACGATACGGCCATCATCTTTTTTGCCAAAAACTTTTTCGGCCGCGCCGCAAACCGGAATGGCCAGCAACGTCATCAACAGCGCCGCGCACAACTGAAGCGGCCATGACCACCCCAGCCACGCCATCATGAAGGCCAACACCACACCCGGGAGCGTGCCGACAGTCCCGGATGCCACCGGGCTAAGGCCCAGTCCGAACCCCGTAGCCAACATCACCGCCATCTTTTTCCAAAACCTATCCACCCGCCCCCCTTACCCCTGAAAATGGTATTTCAAGATGCACCATAGCGCACGAAATCCGTCCTTCCACGTGATCTTCTTGCCTTCTTCATAACTGCGTCCGTAATAAGCCACCGGCACCTCATACATGCGCCACTTCTTGTTCCGCGCCACTTTGGCGGTGATTTCCACTTCAAACCCGAAACGGTTTTCCTGAATGGTGATGTCCTTCAACACCTCCTTGCGGAAGACTTTGTAGCACACTTCCATATCCGTCAGATTCAGGTCTGTCATCATGTTGGAAAACAGTGTTAAAACCCTATTGCCGATAGAGTGCCAGAAAAACACCACGCGATGCGGCCCGCCACCGAGAAAGCGGGATCCGTAAACCACATCCGCATGTCCGTCCAATATAGGCCGCAACAAGGCCGGATAATCTTTCGGATCATATTCCAAATCCGCATCCTGGATCAGGACAACGTCACCGGTTGCCGCCGCAAAACCGGTACGCAAGGCCGCGCCTTTGCCCTGGTTGCGTGAATGGAACACAACCTTCCACGGCACATCTTCTTTTTGTTTTTTTTCAAACCATTCGCGCGTACCGTCTTTGGAGCAGTCATCCACCAATATGATTTCTTTTTCAAATCCCACATCAACCGCAAGAACCTGATTGATAATTTCTTCAATCGTCTTGTGCTCATTATAAACTGGAATTACGATCGAAAGTTTCATCGCCCATGCTCCTTTTTGGTTTTGTTCAGCATACGTTATTCAGCGCAACACCTGCAAGCATTCTTGCAATGCTTGCACCCCGCAAAAATCCTGCTAAACTCCCCACTCAATAATCATCAGATCAGGTGGATACAAGCATGTTTAAAACATCTTTTAAAATCGCGACGGCATTCGGCATTCCGATCAAAATCCACATTTCATTGCTACTGCTACTGGGATTGCTCGCGGTGCCTGCGGGCTTTGCCGGCGGATGGGAAAGCATCGCATTCCTGCTGATCTTGGAAACCGCCATTTTCATCAGCATTGCGCTGCATGAGCTCGGTCATTCGCTGGTGGCCATCCGCAAAGGCTGCCGTGTGCGGGAAATCACCCTGCTCTTCCTGGGCGGAGCCGCCCAGATGGAAGCAATCCCACGCCGTCCGCGCGATGAAATCCAGATGGCGCTCGCAGGTCCGACCGTCAGCCTAGTCCTCGGACTGCTGCTTATCTATGCCGGATCCTATGCACACTTGCAAGTCAGCTGGGCGCCTATGCCAATCATACAAGTAGTGTATGTCCAGTGCAATCTGATCCAATATATCGGACTGATCAACATCGGGCTGGTCGTGTTCAACCTGTTACCGGCGTTCCCCATGGATGGCGGCCGAGTCCTGCGCGCCCTGCTCACCCGCCGCCATGGGCGGCTCGGCGCCACATTCATTGCCAGCCGGATCGGCAAGCTGTTTGGCTGGGCACTCGGCCTCTATGCGTTTTTTCATATTGGATTAGGGCACGGCTGGCCGTTCATCGCCATCGCCATCTTCATCCACCGGGCGGCCCAACAGGAATATCTGATGGTTTATTTCCAGGAGACCGCACGAAGCCACGCCACACCTTTCTGGCCGTTCGGCAACCGCCAAATGGACGCCAATGATGTCAGCGATGAAGTAACCGTCAGTCCGCCGCCTTACGCACGCAAACCGGATACTGATGGCGATGCAAGCACCCACTAACAACATGGAAGGGTAACCCATGTCGAAAAAAAACACTGCCGCCGCCACCGCGGAAAGCATGGCGCGCAACCAGCGCGACATTTCCGTCTCCGAATTCTTCCTGAAAAACCGCCACCTGCTGGGATTCGACAATCCCCGCAAGGCCCTGCTGACCGCCGTCAAGGAAGCGGTGGACAACTCGCTTGACGCCTGCGAGGAAGCGGACATCCTGCCTGAAATCAGCGTGGAAATCCGGCAACTGAGCGCCAACCGGTTCCAAGTGGAGATCATCGACAACGGGCCGGGGATTGTGCGCAACCAGATTCCGCGCATCTTCGCAAAACTGCTGTATGGTTCAAAATTCCACCGACTGCGCATGTCACGGGGCCAGCAGGGCATCGGCATCAGCGCCGCCGGCATGTACGGCCAGCTCACCACCGGCACCGCCACCCGCATCCTCTCCAAAGTCAAAGGCAAGGACGCCCACCACATTGAAGTGCAGATTGACACGCGCAAAAACATGCCGGTCATTCTTAAAGATGTGGTGTGCGAATGGGCACCCACCTTCAGCGGCATACCCGACGCAAACGGCGCGTGCGGCGAGCCGCAAACAAGCGCGCACGGCACATCTGTCATGATTGAAATGGAAGCCGCCTACGTGCGCGGCAAACAGTCGGCAGACGAATTTCTGGGGCAATGCGCGATCGCCAACCCGCACCTGCAACTGCATTACCGTGTCATCCTGCTACCCCCCGCCAATGCCGATGGCAAACCCGCGCCAGAAACACCGGAAACGCCGTGGCAGATTTTCCCGCGCGCCTCACGTGAGATGCCGCGCCCGCCCGTGGAGATCAAACCCCATCCCCACGGCGTCGAACTGGGCATCCTCATGCAGATGCTCAAAGACAGCACCGCGCGCTCCGTGCGCAGCGCGCTGCACCAGGACTTCTCGAGGGTCAGCACCGAAACTGCCGCCGCGATCTGCCGCCAGGCCGGCATTAATCCCGATGAACGGCCATCCCGTATCGCACACCGGGAAAGCGAAGCGCTGTTCAATGCCATCAATGAAACCAAGCTCATGCGCCCGCCCACCGACTGCCTTTCGCCGATTGGCGAGGAGCTGATGCTGGCGGGACTGCGCAAGGAAGTGCAGGCGGATTTTTACATCGCCTCCTCGCGGCCGCCCGCCGTCTACCGCGGCAATCCCTTCCAAATCGAAGCCGCGCTGGCGTATGCCAAACCGGGCGAAAACGAGGATATCGGCGCCGAAGAACCAATCCGCGTGCTGCGATTCGCCAACCGCGTGCCACTGCTCTACATGGGCGGGGCATGCGCCGTGACCAAGGCGGTGACCGGCGTCAACTGGAAGACCTATGGCCTCGCCCAACCCAAAGGCGCAGTCCCCCTCGGCCCCATGGTGCTGATGGTCCATATCGCCAGCGTGTGGGTACCCTTCACCAGCGAAAGCAAGGAAGCCATCGCACACTATCCGGAAATCATCCGGGAGATCACCTTCGCGGTGCAGGAGTGCGGCCGGCAACTGTCAATTTATCTCAGCCACAAACGCCGCCAGCTTGAGCAGGACCGCAAGCGGAACTACATCGAGCTGTATATCCCGCACCTGGCGCTCGGCCTGAAAGATATTTTGGAGTTTTCCGACAAAACGGAGGACGGCGTCAAAGCCAACCTGCGCAAGCTGCTGGAGCGAACCCATCTGGAAGTCTAACCCGCACACAACTTTTACATGTTAAGGAACTTGTCATGAGCAAAAAAATAAAACCTTCAGCCGGCAAAAGCAATACAGAAGCCACCTCCCGCGAGGACGCCTCCAGCCGCATTGTGAGCATCAGCCAGGAAATCTATGCCGACATCCAGAAACACCGCAAACCTGAGATGCAGTTCCCCATCCGCGCGCTGAATAATGTCAAGTATGACCCGAAACAGGGGTTTTTCCAAATCCTCGGAAAAAAAGCGACCCGGACCCTGACCTATAACACCATCAAAACATTCGCCCAATCCGTGCGCCTGCTGGCCACCACCAAGAAAGACCTGCTGGACAAAAACGACATCGCCGGCAAACGTGAAATATATTACAATAGCAAGGGCTGGGGCGAATGCCGCTTTGATGAACAACCGGAAAGCGACACCCTGCTGGACGACATCGAGGCGATGCTGGGCGTGAACCGTGAACAGCTCGGATACATTCCCGAAGAACGCGGCGGCGATGTAACCGGCCCCCTGCTGGTGATCGACCGCAACCCGAGCACTGGCGATGTGGTTGAAATCAACTGCGCACGGCTGGGATCGGGTGCATGGAGCATTCCGGCACGTGTGGAACACCTCAAGTTCAAGAGCAAGGCCGACTTTATTCTTGTGATTGAGACGGCATCACTCTTCCAGCGCCTTGTGCATCACCGCTACTACGAGAAAGCCAACTGCATCCTGATTTCCATGAGCGGCGTACCCACGCGGGCCTGCCGACGATTCATCCGCCGACTGGCGGACGATCAAAAGCTGCCGGTGCTGGTATTCACCGATGGCGACCCTTACGGATATTGCAACATCTACCGAACGCTGAAAGTCGGCTCCGGCCAGGCCGCACACATTAACCGCTTTTTTTGCGTGCCGCAGGCGCAATATCTCGGCGTCACCCCGCAGGATATCAAGGAATACGGGCTGGAGGATGCCACCCACCCGCTGGAAGATGTGGACATCAAACGCGCCAAGGATGCGCTCAAAAACGACCCCTTCATCAAGCATCACAAACCCTGGCAGGATGCGCTCAACCAGATGCTGCAGATGGGGGTCCGTATTGAACAGCAGGCTTTTGCCAAGCATGGGTTGAACTACGTACTCGACACCTACCTGCCGGACAAGCTCAAGAAAAAGACTTTTCTGCCGTAAACGGCAAATTCACAGACCCTAGAGGATGTTGGCAGCCAACTCCGCCACATCGGAACGCACGCCGCGCGACAGCGTGATATGCGCCGCCAGACTGTATGGCCGGAACCGCGCCACGGTGGTGGAAAGCCCGTTGGAAAGGCTGTCCACATATGGATTATCAATCTGGTAGATATCCCCCGTCAGAATGATTTTGGTGCCATGCCCAACACGCGTAATGATCGTCTTGACTTCCAGCGGCGTAAGATTCTGCGCCTCGTCAATGATGATGAACTGGTTGGCAATACTCCGTCCACGGATATAGGTCAGCGGCTCAATCTTGATCTGGTCGGACGCATCCAGCGCATGATGATCGCGGAGGATTTTCTGCAACGCCGGACGAGTGCTGGCAATCAGGTCAAAAGCGTCATAGATCGGCTGCATCCATGGATCCAGCTTTTCTTCAAGCGTGCCCGGCAAATATCCGATGTCTTTGCCCATGGCAAATGTCGGCCGAGCCACCAGCAACCGGGTGTATGTCTTGGCGTCCATCACCTTGTGCAGTCCAGCCGCCACAGCCAACAGAGTTTTGCCGGTGCCGGCCTTGCCGATGATCGTCACCACTTTGATGTGATCATTCAGCAACGCATCCATCGCAAACTGCTGTTCCTTGTTGCGGGGATAAACCGACTGCAACTCCCCCGGAATGCCGCACAGCTTGACCAGCATATTACTTTCCGACTCGTACCGGCCCAAAACCGTATTATTGGCCGGATCATTTTCACCGCGAACCAAAAGATATTGATTGGTAGACAGCTCCGGCATGGGCACGGCCAACGAAAGCCGCCCCGAGGCACGGAAGCGATCCAACTGTTCCGCCGACAGCGTGCATTCGCTGTGACCGGTATAAAGCTCCTCGGCCTCCACCCGGTCTGTTTCATAATCTTCGGCATTAAGCCCCAGCGCATCGGCCTTAAGCCGCATATTGATGTCTTTGCTGACCACAATGCAGGGAACCTGATTCTCCCGGTGCAACTCCAGCGCCAACTGCAAAATCTGATCATCGGGCGACATGCCGGCACAATTCCAACCCGCTGCAGGAAATGCAATGCGCAGCGTGCCGCCGTTTTCAAGCTGAACGCCATCGGAAAGCTTGACGCCATCGCGCAGACTGTCCAACATGCGCGAGACCTGACGCGCGTTACGACCCAACTCTGTAACCTCACGCTTGAAATGGTCAACTTCCTCAAGCACCTTGAGCGGAATGACCACCTGGTTGTCGTCAAAATGACGAAATGCGCTTGGATCGTGCAACAGCACGTTGGTGTCAAGAATGTAGATTTTTTTCATGGCCGGTGTTGTACCTGAAAACAACGACAACCGCAAGCGAGCTTTTTATTTGAGCACCCGGCGCCGGGCACGATAGCGGCGGATCAATGTTTCCGTCGAACTGTCATGCTTGAGTTTCGGCAGAACCGGCGACTGCAATTCCGCCAGGATTTTCTTGGCCAGCACCTTGCCCAGTTGCACACCCCACTGGTCGAATGAAAACACATTCCACACCACACCCTGGACAAACACCTTGTGTTCATACAACGCCACCAAGGCGCCGAACACCGCCGGCGTCAATAAATCCGCCATAATGGTGTTGGTCGGCCGGTTGCCCTCGAACACCTTGTGCGGCGTCAACTCCGGCGATGTACCCTCTGCCGCCACTTCCTCCCGGCTTTTACCAAATGCCAACGCCTCGGGCTGCGCGAAAAAGTTGGCCATCAGACGGTCATGATGATCCGCCACCGGGTTGTGCGATTGGCAGAAACCGATAAAATCAGCGGGAATGAGCTTGGTCCCCTGATGAATCAATTGATAGAAAGCATGCTGCCCGTTGGTACCCGGCTCGCCCCAGATCACCGGCCCGGTCTGGCAAGACACCGGACACCCCTCCTTGTCGACCGACTTGCCGTTGCTTTCCATATCAAGCTGTTGCAGATGCGCGGAAAAACGATGCAAATATTGATCATACGGCAGGATCGCACAGGTCTGGGCTCCAAAGAAATTATTGTACCACACACCCAGCATCCCCAACAGCACCGGCAGGTTTTTTTCAAAAGGTGCGGTACGAAAATGACGATCCATAGCGTGAAAACCATCCAGCATTTCATAAAAGCGGCGAGGCCCGATGGCCACCATGACCGGCAACCCAATCGCCGAGCACAATGAATAGCGACCGCCCACCCAATCCCAGAACTCGAACATATTGCGCGGATCTATCCCAAAGGCCTTCACATGTTCCGCCGCCGTGGAAACCGCCACAAAGTGACGCGCCACCGCTGCGGGATCCTTCATTCTTTGCAACAACCATGCGCGGGCGGTTTCCGCATTGCGCATGGTTTCCTCCGTGGTAAATGTTTTGGAAGCGATAATAAACAGTGTTTCCGCCGGATCAAGCCCCTTGGTCTGTTCCACAAAATGAGAGGCATCCACATTGGAAACAAAATGCATGGTCAAATCCAGATCCTGATAGGCTTTCAGCGCTTCACACGCCATATAGGGCCCCAAATCAGAGCCGCCGATACCCAGATTGACAATGTGACGGATCCGGCATCCCGTATATCCCTTCCACGTGCCCAACCGGATCGCCCTGGCAAATGTCTCCATTTTGGCAAGCACCGCACGGATGCCGGGCATGACATCTTCACCCTGAACATAAACCGGGCAATCGGAACGGTTGCGCAGAGCCACATGCAAGACCGCCCGGTTTTCAGTCACATTGATGGCTTGACCTTTAAACATCGCCTCAATGGCCGACTTCAAACCGCGCGCACGAGCCAGCGCCATCAATTTGCGAAGGGTTTCATCCGTAATACGGTTTTTTGAATAATCCAGATACAAACCTGCAGCCTGCGCGGTGTAACGCTTACCACGGCGCGGATCGCGGGCAAAAAGGTCACGCAGGGTGATGTCGTGATTCCTCTGATAATACGACTTAAGCTCGCGCCACGCCCGTGCATCCTGCTTCATGCCATTCTTCATATGTCCAATTTTCTCCATCCCGCCGTTTAACAATTACCCAGAACCGCCAGATCGTTGATCACCTTCCGATGGGTATCCTCAAATGCCTGCAAAATTTCATCCACACCCTGGACTTTCATGCCCTGATTCATGCAATCTTTCAGCATGGCATCCAAAAGAGTGGCATGCGCATGCAAAAATGTCATGGAAAGATTCGCCGAAGTCCCTTTAATGGCATGCGCTTCAGCTTCCGCCTGCTTGAAATCACCGGTATTCATCTTTTCGCGAATCACCGCCGGAACCTGGGCCTTGGTATCCCTAAATTTACGCAGAAGCCTCAAATAAAGGTCACGGTTCTGGTTGACACGTGCCAAGGCATCCGGCACGTTAAATCCCGTCAATCCGGCCAATGGATCCACGGCCACAGGCTGATTGCGCTTTGCTTCGGCCACCTGATCTGCCTGCCCGACAGACCGGCCCTGCAAGCACCGGCTCATAGTCGCAACCAACTCCTTAAAATCAATGGGCTTGGTCAAGTGGTCATTCATGCCCGCCTGCAAGCTTAATTCACGGTCACCTTTGAGCGCATGGGCCGTCATGGCAACTATGGGAATGGTGCGGGCATTCGGCAGGCCGGATTCACGGACACAACGGGTGGCTTCAAATCCGTCCATCTCCGGCATCTGGATATCCATGAGAATAACATCATAGGGATTCTGTTTGAATTTCGCCACCCCTTCGACCCCATTATGAGCCACATCAACCGTGAATCCAATGCTGGACAGGATTTCGCTTGCCACTTCCTGATTAATCTCATTATCCTCCACCAGCAACACCCGGGCACCGCGCAAGTGGCTTATGGACATTTCGCTCTCCTTTTTGCCACCCACCGGCAGTGGAGCCACCACAGCCCCCGACAACAGGCGAGTGATCGCATCTGTCAGATTGGCAAACGTGAACGGTTTGGCCAAAAATGCATCCACACCTGCATCCATGAGCCGTTTAGACCCCACATCTTCCTCATTGGTGCGCCCGCTCATCAAAATGATCTTGGGCTGTGCACAACCAACCAGCCGCTGCCGGATGCGCCGGATGGTTTCCACGCCGTCAATGCCGGGCATGTTGTAATCCACCAGCACGATATCAAATTTCTCTTTTGACACCCGCTCAATCGCATCGACACCGGCACGCGCACCAACCGCCTGCAAGCCGGAATGCTTAAGAAGTTTGCACAGCATCTCCACCAACGTGTCATTATCGTCCACCACCAAAAGACTCAACCCTGCCAACCCGACCGGCAACGTCGCCTGATCTGCCTTTTTGAGTTCTGCAGCCGCCACCGCGTAATCAGCGGTAAACGAAAAAACACTGCCTTTGCCAAGCTCACTTTGCGCTTCAATGTTTCCGCCCAGCATTTCAACCAGCCGCCTGCAGATCGTCAGCCCCAATCCCGTGCCGCCAAAACGGCGTGAATGCGAAGCGTCAGCCTGAGAAAACGGCTGAAACAGGCGGGTTAATTGATCCTCCGTCATTCCAATCCCGGTATCAGAGACCTGAAAGCGCAAGCTGACCCGGCTGGCATCGGGAGCGGGTTCCATGGCAATCCGCACCACGACTTCACCCCGCTCGGTGAATTTCACCGCATTGCTGACCAGATTGGTCAACACCTGCCCCAGCCGCAACGGGTCGCCAACCAAACGGTCAGGAATCTGCTCCGGCACATCAAAAACCAGCTCAACTCCTTTTTCCTGGGCCTTCAAGCCCATCAAGCCCGCCAAGTTGCGCACGACATCCGATAACGCAAAAGGAATATACTCCATTTCAAGACGGCCCGCTTCTATTTTAGAAAAGTCCAGAATGTCATTTATAATACCCAGAAGCGACTGCGCTGCGGTTTCCGCTTTTGTCAGGTAGTCGGCCTGCTTGGTGGTGAGTTCCGTTTTTTTCACCAGATGAATCATTCCGATGATGGCATTCATGGGGGTGCGGATCTCGTGCGACATATTGGCCAGAAAACTGCTCTTGGATCGATTCGCCGTTTCCGCAATATCCTTGGCTTTTTGCAGATTTTCCTCGGACTGTTTCCCTTCGGTGATATCCACCACAAAACCCACCACACCCGTTATCACACCATCCGGCGTTTTGATGGGCATAACATGCCTGACGCCCCACCGCAACGAGCCGTTGCGAGCGAACTGGATCAATTGATGGCGGATGTCCTCGCCGGTTTCCATCACCCGCCGCTGGGTCGCCTCTTCAGCGTCACTATCCGGACCCGGCACAATTTCACTGAGTTTCCGTCCCACCACATCGGCAATGCGGTGGAACCCCAGCAACGCCACCAATTGCATGGACACCACCCTAAACCGCAAATTGGCATCCTTGATAAACACCATTTCCGGCGTCACACGCAACAACATGTCCACCTCATTGCGCCGCTGGATATCTTCGCTGATATCCATCCCTATGCCGAGCATCGTCTTGCCGTTGATTTTCACACAGTTGATCCGTACATATCGACGAGCGCCGTCCGGCAACGTGACTGCAAAAACCAGGCTTTGCCGGGTTCCCACCGGTGCAGTTATCCATGCAGACAGATGTAAAGGCTTAGAAACAGATGAGTTTTCCACCTCGCCATCCGGTGTGACTTCAAAGGGTTTGAACAATTTCCGCACACTTGCCAAATCCAACATCGCAACCGGCTTATCCATCCCAAACGCTGTAAACCCACTGCCGGAATACAATTGCTGTTTTTCGAGATCAAAGGTCAAAATATCGGTATACGAGTTGCTTTGAATCAAATGCTTGAGTCCGTCGTACATACGGCTGGAAAGCCGCAAATTGCGTGCGCCCTGAAAAAAACGGCATAAAATCCCCGCAAGCGCCAGCAAAGCCAGCACCAACATCCAAATCAGGAAATTCTCAGACATCCACGGAATGCGGATGACCTCCGGCGTAATGGGACGGTGAATCAACGCGTACTCAAGCAACAGCACCAGCACAATCAACATGCTGCCGCACCCCACGCCGGTCACCCAACCCAGATGTTCCCGATCAGCAACCAAAACCGCGCTTAGCCTTTTCCATGGCATGTCGTTGCCCTCTTTGCTTTTCCCGTATTAAACTGAACCCGTTGCGCCATGTCAAATTAAGACCGCCGGCATTAAATCACCAACGGGCGTGCGACCAGATTTTCTTCGGCACCGACCAGCAGGCCGCCTGCAATCGCCCATTAATTTTGATAGACAGGGCCTTATGAACATGCTAGAGCATTTGCCATTATACGTTGAACCTGTATATATTTGTCCGGAATTCTGCACAAGAGGTGTTTTATGAATTTATTCAATTGGGATCGCCATCGCAGATTCATGTACAACCTAGTGATGGTCGCCTCCATTTGTTTGTCGTTTCTGGTCATTGCTGGGGTTTCCTCCTATACAGCGAGTCAAGCCATCCGGGAAGATTACAAACGGCAGGTGCTTGACGCCATGATTACCGCTTCGGCTCAATTCAAGCTGACGCAGGCTGATATTGCCATTTTGGCAGGGGCCCCGGATAAACCCGCCCATGCCGTGCTCAATAAAAGCACTGAAGACCAGCTGCAAGGCCTGATCAAGCAATGGCACCTCAAGGCATGCACGCTGGAAATTCCTGCAGCCGGCCGCAACCCGAACCAGGAACCCGACCCGTCAACCGCCCTGGATTTTATCACCATCTGCCAGGCAGGCAATGCGGACATGTATGCGGACGCAAGAGAATTCAAAATCGAGCAGAACGACATGCGCACACAATGCCGCTCACTTTTCAAACCGCAGGCGACAGCCTTCTCGTCCACCCCATACGGCGCAGTCGCCGCCATTTGTGTGCCGCTTAAAATACGCGACGCCAACCAAGTGATGCTGTTAAGCGCCATCCTTCCCGAATCCGCATCATTCAAGTATCTGGCCATCCTGAAAAATATCCTGTTTGTCACCACGACCATCCTGGCGGTTGTGGCCATCCTCATTGCCATCATGACCGGACATTTCCGCGTCCAGGATGAAACCCGCCGTCTTTATGTCCAGCTGGTCAACCAGGCCATTCATGAATCATTCACCTATCTGAGCCACGAAATCCGCAACTCGCTCAATGCCATCATGGGGTTGGCCTACCTGATCCGCAATGCCCCCCGCCCTCAGGACCAGCGCGCCAATATGGACCGACTTTACACCACCACGCGGGAACTGGCGGAAACTGTAAATGGATTTTTCGACCTGGCCAACCTTGGCCTGGACAACAGCAAAACCAATACAGTGGTGCTGGACATCGAAAAGACCATACAGGAAGCCATGCAGCCACTATCGGGGCGAATCAGCCAGAAAAATGTAAACCTGCTATTCAAGATTTCACCTACCATCCCTGAAAAACTGATCGGGAATCACGATCAAATCGCACGGATTCTTCGCATCCTTTTTGGCAACGCCCTAAAAATCATCAACACCAACGGGTCCATACTGGTCACCGCAGATGAAGCCGAATCGACCGATCAGGATCTTTTGCATATCCGATTCACCATCACCCCGCTGACGGAAACCAGCGCCGGAACCAGCGACCAGATGCGCCAGTCAGCCACTAACCAGGCACGTCTCGGGTTTGCCATTTCCCTGGCAAAACACATGATTGAGGCTAAAGGCGGCAAAATCGAAGCCGAAGGCAACGACCGTGGCATTTTCAAAATCACTTTCGAACTCCCATTCAAAAGAGTTGAAGCCCCTCCACTGATGCGACAGAAAGGCGAGAAAACCCGCCGCATGCGCTGGGAAGTCCCCGAACTGGACAGCGCGCATATCCTGATTGTAGACGACAATTCTTACAGCGCAGCACACCTGCGTGATCTATTGACAATGATGTCTAAAAACGCATCGGTTAAGATCACAACGTCAGCCGTCGATGCATTGACAGAAATCGAAAAAAGCAACCAAGCCTTTTCGCCATACGACCTTGTGCTGATCCGTGCAAATCTTGCATCCACACCCGGCACTGATCTGGCCCGCGAAGCCCATCGCCAAGGATTCACCCGCGAAGTGCATGTGCTGCTGATTCCCATTCACGAAATGAAACGCGCAGCGGAACTGGCGGCCGGCAGCGGCGTGGATGGATTTATCCCCACCCCACTCTTTCCGACCGCCACGCGCATGTTGTTATTGCGCTTCTATACCGAAACCAAACCCATGCTGGAGCAATCGCTGGCCGCCGGACAAGTCGCCAAAGGCGTCATGGCGGTTTCGCAGGATGCATCATCCGGTGAAACCGTTTCGCTCAAAGGACGCCGTGCACTGGTTGTGGAAGATGAAGAGATTCTGAGGGACATCGCCCAGAATCTGCTGGAAGCGTCCGGGATGACCGTCATAACAGCGGTGGACGGCGTGGATGGCGTGGAAAAATTCGAATCGGAAAATGGTGTTTTTGATGTGATCCTGATGGATATCCAAATGCCGCGCATGAACGGATTGCTGGCCGCAGAAATGATCCGCAACACCAAGTTCATGAGCTCAAAAACCATTCCGATCCTGGCCATTACCGGGAATGACCAGCTCGCCGATATCGAAAAAGCTTTTAAATCCGGCATGACCGGCTACGTGGTTAAACCGTATGACAGTGAAACGTTGCCTTCCACGATCAGCTTGGCCATCACCCAGGGAATCAACCCGGGTGGTGGCGGTGATATATGGCCGACGGATCGCGACCACATGGCGTTCAACACACGGCACCCATAGTAAAGCAGGCATCGGGCCAGATCAGTTTTGAGCTTGCGGATGCACAGGCTTAAGTGAAAACACCGTCCGCCGCGCATTATCATTAGGATATGCATCTGTCCGTCCGGAAATTGCCGCCTCATATTCAATAGTCACCACGCCCATCTGATTCAACCGTTCCCGGCTGAAGGGAATGGATTCCCACCGCGTTTCGCCCGGCTTGAGATCATAGAAGTGCATCTGGTGCTGTCCGCCATCCATGTTCACCGTGAGACTGACATCCGTCAAAGGCTCGGTGCCCCGGTTCTGCACAGGCACCTGGACCAGCGGGTCAGCGGTTCCCTCCGTCCGGGTCAAGGTGACATCGCCAGCGCCGATATCATAAATCCCCGGGGTGTTCCATTGTGTCAACCGACGCAAATTCAACATGCCGTAACCATATTCCGGGTCCCAACCCGGGGCCCCGCCATCATCACTGCACTGCCGCAGAATCTGTGTCGCCTCCGCAACCGACAAATTGGGATCCCGGGAAAAAAGATAAGCAAGCGCACCGCTGACAAACGGCGTAGAAGCCGACGTGCCGCTGAACAATCCTCCGTCAGTCATCGGCACCGCTGTAGCCACGCCCACACCGGGCGCCGTGACATCCAACGTGTCGCCGCGATTTGAGAAATAGGTCTGCCGGCCTGCTGCATCCACCGCTCCAACGGCGATCACATCATCATAGGCCGCGGGATAAAGCAAGCCGTCAACCGCCTCGTTGCCGGACGCGGCCACCACCGCAACATCTTTGCGCCGGGCATAGTCAAGCGCGTCACGCAGAATAAAACCGGTTTCCATCGAGCCAAGGCTCAAATTGATAATCTTGGCGCCTTGATCAACCGCCACCACAATCCCGCGCGCCAACGTAAACACATCGCCAACACCTTCCGCATTTAAAACCTGTATGCTGAGCAGCTGCGCCTGCGGCGACACGCCCTGCGCATCCGCCCCGACACCCGCAATAATCGCCGCCACCTCCGTCCCATGCACAGCCGAACCTGAATCTTCCAGCAAGTTGATCCGCCTGACTTCATTAGCCCATAGCGAAGGATTCTCCACCACCCCTGAATCCAGCACCGCCACCAACAAGCCTTTCCCCCAGCTTGAACGGTCGGCCGGCGCACCCAGCCACTCCATGGCACGCGATCCAAAAGCCACATAGCCGCCTTCAGGCGGGCGCGGATCCCGGAACTCAACCGGCGGAGTACGTACGTAAATATTATAGGCAAACTCGACCGGCGTCGGCCCTTCCCTCATCAATGTTTCCAACATACGGGCATCATTCAGCCGGATCCTCAAGGTGTCCCCCAACACACCCCGATCCAACACGTGCCCGCCTCGCGCCTCCAGTAACCGGACAAACCTCTCCAGATCAGCAGTGTTAAAAAAACGCAACATGTATTCACCGGGAATAACATCACGTGGCTGGTTGGAGGGCTGCACCGTTTTTGGCTGGGCACCAACAACAAGCGGAGGCGTCACCGCAGACATGGGAACAAGCACTTGCGGCGTTATCGGCTGCCCGACTGACCATGCAGGCTTGGCGTCTAGCACACGCAATGCCTGCTGTTGCGAAAACGCAGGCGCTTCACGCCGCGTAAAAGAGCGCAATAAATAAAAAGCCGCCACCGCAACGGCGATGGCGGCCAAAAGGGGCCTGAGGTTCTTGCTCATACCCTCCGCTAGTGATTACATGCCATAAACGGCACGCAACTGTTCCTGCGATGGCAACGAGGGATAATACTCGCCGCGCGGTCCCATATACTGCCCGCCTTCAACCTGTCGCACCTGGATGGGAGTCTTGGATCCGTTGGCATTCTGGAGCCATATGGTCGTGATATACTGGTTCTGCTGCACCGTATTGAGCTGCTGCCGCATTTCCTTCTGCTGGCCCTGCTGATTGCCGATGATACCGCCAACCAGTGCGCCTGCGGCCATACCTATCGCACGGTTCTGTCCACGGTTGTGTCCATCACCCAGATTGTTGCCCAGCACGGCGCCGACGCCAGTCCCTAAACCCGCGCCAATCAATGTTGACGTCTGTGTCGGTGTCGGACCCGATTCACTCGCACACCCCGCCTGGAACATCATTGCCGCCACCACTCCTAAAATCATAACCTTCTTCATACGACTGCTCCTTTCTATGCCTTTTTAGACGTCACTAATCATATTTTTATTCATTCCTCCTTCATAAAGCACGTCTTTTTTTTCAGCAATTTTAAGAAGGCAGAACGGATACGAGTATCGACCAGCGCTTTTCTTGTGATGCCGCCTTGCCTGTTAGGAGCAATTTTGCTACACAAAAGCCAAACCCAGACAGGGAGAGACCATGAAATTATTTGTTCCGGGCCGGATTTGCCTCTTTGGCGAGCACAGTGATTGGGCTGGCGGCCACCGCCGCATCAATGCCGACATCGAGAAAGGCTATGCCATCATCACCGGAACCAATCAAGGGTTGCATGCGGAAGTCAAACCCCACCCGTCCAAACTGATCATCCGCACCACGCTGGAGGATGGAACCCGGAAAGGCCCCGTCGAACTACCCATGGAGCGGGAAACTCTGCTTAAGGCCGCGCAAGAGGGTGGTTTTTTCAGTTATGCCGCCGGAGTGGCCTATCAAGTTCTGACCCATTACCGCGTGCATGGACTGGAAATTGACAATAATTACACGGATCTTCCAGTCAAAAAAGGACTCTCCTCCAGCGCCGCTGTCTGCGTACTGGTCGCACGCGCCTTTAACCGCATTTATGATCTCAAGCTCACCGTGCGCGGTGAAATGGAACTAGCGTACATGGGGGAGATCACCACCCCATCCCGCTGCGGACGACTCGACCAAGGTTGCGCATACGGCAGCCGCCCCATTATCATGACTTTTGACGGCGACCGCTTGGACGTGCGTGAAGTCACCGTTGGCAAACCGCTCTATTTTGTCATCATGGACCTCATGGCAGGCAAGGACACCCGTGAAATCCTCACGCACCTGAACCGTTGCTATCCCTTTGCGGAAAGTGAAACCCATCGCCAGGTGCAAAAATATCTTGGCCCGATCAACGCCGCCATTGTGGCGGAAACCGAAAAAGCGCTGCGCGCCGGCGATGCCATGCGTATTGGCCAATTGATGACTGAAGCACAGGATCAATTCGACCGCCACCTGCAACCCGCCTGCCCCACCCAACTCACAGCGCCGGTTCTGCACAGAATCCTCAAGCACCCGCCCCTGCAACCCTACATTTATGGCGGCAAAGGCGTGGGCTCGCAAGGCGACGGGTGCGTCCAGTTTATTTGCAAAGATGAATCCTCGCAGAACAAACTGGTGGAAATTGCGGAAAACGATCTCAAGATGCCGGCGCTCAAACTGGTGATCCAACCGGCCAAACAGCTTCGCAAGGCGCTCATCCCGGCGGCCGGATTCGGCACCCGGCTTTTCCCGGCCACCAAAGCGGTAAAAAAAGAACTCTTCCCGATCATAGACCGCGAGGGCCGTGCCAAACCGGTCATCCTCGCCATTGTGGAGGAGGCACTCAGCGCAGGCGTGGAGGAGATCGGCATCATTGTTCAGAAACAGGATTTGGAAGTGTTTCAGGAAATCTTCTGCACCCCGCCATCCATCGAAAATTACAACAAACTCTCCAAAGAAAACCAGAAATACTGCGATTACCTCATGGACATCGGACACCGCATCACCTTCCTGACACAGGACACGCAGGAAGGCTTCGGCCATGCCGTGTATAGCGCGCGGGAATGGGCCGGAAACGAACCCTTCCTGCTGATGCTAGGCGACCACCTTTATGCATCGCCCACGGGTGAGACCTGCGCCCGGCAGATGGTGGATGCCTATAACCGCACCGGGAAAAGCGTGGTGGGTGTGAAGGCGGAACCCGTGGAGGCCGTGCGCGCTTTCGGTTGCGTCACCGGCACATGGGACGAGGCCGGCAAACTGCTCTCCATCACGGAATTTGCGGAAAAACCCGATCCGGAATATGCCGCAGAGCATTTGCGCATGGAAGGAATGCCCGAAAACGAGATTCTGACAGTATTTGGCCAATACATATTGGAGCCGAAAATTTTCCAATATCTGGAAGAAAACATCCAGCGCAACCTGCGTGAGCGCGGCGAATTTCAGCTTACCACCTGCTTGGAGCGGCTGCGTCGGGAAGAAGGCTTTATCGGCCTCGTCGTGCGCGGCCAACGGTTTGATATCGGCTCGCCGGAAGCCTACCGGCAAACCCTCATCGACTTCCGCAATAGTTAAATCGAACAACGGATTCAGAGCAAAGCACCAACGCTGATCTCTCAAAAATCGTTTATACAGATGAAAAACGCATAAAATCGGAACAATATTCATAAAACAATTGTCGGTATACATCTTTATGCTTTGCAGGAAGTTACACCGCAATCTCGTCTTGATTTTTTAATTTTAAATGTTCACTGCAAAAGATTCACTGTCGCGACTTTTTGAAAATGTCCCCTTGTAACTCAATAGGAATGTCCCCATTAACGGTTTCCAGCCTAAAGGCAAGGAGACCGAATGGAGACGATAGCAATGAGCGTAAAGGAGCGACGG
>Ga0118677_10001217_pt1 | contig 55332 bp, 51 predicted proteins | sample AliMusrvi5mmetaG_FD_86154 | JGI IMG/M metagenome (GOLD analysis project Ga0118677, IMG submission 86154)
ACCTGCCGGTGCTGCGCAAGGACTTCGTCGTCGACCCCTACCAGGTCTGGGAGGCGGCCGACGCCGGCGCTGCTGGCGTGCTCCTCATCGCCGCAGCCCTGCCCTCGGGCTCCCTGAGCATCCTGCTCGGCGAGTGCCACGACTGCGGGCTCGACGCCCTCGTGGAGGTCCACGACGCCGACGACGTCGAGCGTGCCTATTCGGTCGGCGCCAGCCTCATGGGCGTCAACAACCGCGACCTGCGCACGCTGGACGTAGACCTCGACGTGACGGAGGCGATCGGGCCGCTCATCGGCCAGTGCGTCCTCCTCGTCAGCGAGAGCGGCATCGGCTCCCCGGGAGAGGCCCGCCGCGTGCGGCGGGCCGGCGCGCGCGCAGTCCTCGTCGGCGAGGCGCTGGTGTGCACGCCGCACGCGCACCTCGCCGCGGCGGTCGCCGGCCTGCGGGCGCTGCCCGGCGCGGAAGGGGATGCCGGATGACGCGCGTCAAGATCTGCGGGCTGACCTCCGAGCGGGACGTGCTCACCGCCGCGCGCCTCGGCGCCTGGGCCTGCGGGTTCGTCCTCAGCGAGAGTCCGCGACGTGTCGGCGTGTCGCACGCGGCCGAGCTGACGCCGCTGACCGGAAGCGCTCTCGCGGTCGCCGTCGTGACCACGGAGGACGCCGAGTGGATCGCGGCAGCCCTGGCGGACGGCGGCTTCGGCGCCGTGCAGCTCTGCGCCGGCGCCGACGGCCCGACGGTCGCGGATGTGCGCGCGGCGGCCCAGGAGCGGGCGCTGCGGCCGCTGGTGATCGCGGCGCAGGGCACGACCGACGCGTCCTCAGCAGATCTCCTCCTCCTCGATTCCCGCACCAAGGAAGCCTACGGAGGGACGGGCCGGACGCTCGACTGGCCGGCGCTCGCGGCCCAGCACCTGCCGCGCGAGCGCCTCGTCCTCGCCGGCGGCCTGCGCCCCGCCAACGCCGACCTGGCGATCAAGCTGCTGCGCCCGCGCGTCGTCGACGCTTCGAGCGGCGTCGAGCGCGCGCCCGGCATCAAGGACCCCAGGCTGCTGAACGCGTTCTTCGGCGCCGTCGCCGGCGCCGACTTCTCCGGAGGTGCGTCCGCATGACGATCGAGTCCCGCTTCGGCCCCTACGGCGGCCGCTACGTGCCGGAGACGCTCATCCCCGCGCTCGACGAGCTCACGGCCGCGTACGAGGAGGCGCGCGGCGACGCGGCCTTCCAGGCCGGGCTCGCGCGCCTGCTCGCCGACTATGCCGGGCGGCCGACGCCGCTCTACCACGCCGCCCGGCTGAGCGAGCGCTGCGGCGCCACCATCCTCCTCAAGCGCGAGGACCTGTTGCACACCGGCGCCCACAAGATCAACAACGTCCTCGGTCAGGCGCTGCTCGCCAGGCGCATGGGCAAGACGCGTGTGATCGCCGAAACGGGCGCCGGCCAGCACGGCGTGGCCACCGCCACCGCCTGCGCGCTGTTCGACCTCGAGTGCGCCATCTACATGGGCGCCGAGGACGTGCGCCGCCAGGAGCTCAACGTCGTGCGCATGCGCCTGCTCGGCGCCACCGTGGTGCCGGTCGAGAGCGGCTCGCGTACCCTCAAGGACGCGATGAACGAGGCGCTGCGCGACTGGGTGAGCAACGTCGGCCACACCTTCTACGCGATCGGCTCGGTCGCCGGCCCCGCACCGTACCCGGCGATGGTCCGCGACTTCCAGGCGATCATCGGCGCGGAGGCGATCGCGCAGGTGCGCGAACGCTACGGTCACCTGCCGGACGAGGTCGTCGCCTGCGTCGGCGGCGGCTCCAACGCGATGGGGCTGTTCCACGCGTTCCGCAACCTGCCGGTGCGGATGACCGGCGTCGAGGCCGCCGGCGAGGGGCTCGACGGCCGCCACGGCGCGCCGCTCGCCAAAGGCTCGCCCGGCGTCCTGCACGGCTCTTTCAGCTACCTGCTGCAGGACGTGTGGGGGCAGGTCGCCGAGGCGCACTCGGTGTCGGCCGGCCTCGACTACCCGGGCGTCGGGCCCGAGCACTCGTGGCTCAAGGACTCGGGCCGCGCCAAGTACGCGGCCGCCAGCGACGTGGAAGCCCTGACGGCCTTCAAGACGCTCGCACGGCTCGAGGGCATCATCCCGGCGCTCGAGAGCGCCCACGCCATCGCCTACGTCCTGCGCGGCCCCTGCGCCGCGCCGCCGACGGCGCCCTCACCCTCGGCTACCGGCCGGTTCACCGTCGACGGCGAGGCAGCGGACTTCGAGCCCGGCGGCACGCGCTTCGCCGCCGGCGACCTCGTGATCGTCAACCTGTCCGGGCGCGGCGACAAGGACGTGCACGAGGCCGCACAGCTGCTGGAGGAGCCGGGATGACGCCGCTCAGGCGAGTCGACCCCGGCAAGACGGCAAAGGTCGGCGAGACCCCGGCGCCTGCGCCGCCGCCGCTCGCCCCCCGCCTGCGGCGCGCCTTCGCGGCGCCGCGTGCCGGGCGCGCGGCGCTGATCCCGTATCTCACCGGCGGCCACCCCGACGTCGCCACCAGCCATCGGCTGATCGAGACGCTCGTGGACGCGGGCGCCGACATCGTCGAGCTCGGCATCCCCTACTCCGACCCCATCGCCGACGGGCCCGTGGTCCAGCGCTCCACGCACGAGGCACTGCTCGCCGGCGTCACGCCGGAGACGGTCTTCGAGCTCGCCGCGGCGCACAGCGCCGCGGTGCCGTTCGTGCTGCTGACCTACGTGAACTCCGTGCTCGCCTACGGCCCGGAGCGCTTCTTCGCGCGGGCCGCGCAGGCGGGCGTGGAGGCGCTGGTGATCCCGGACCTCCCTCTCGACGAAGTGGCCCTCGACGCGGTCGGCATCGTCGTCGGCGACGCGCCGGCCATCGCTCAGGCGGACGCCGCGGCCGGCCACGGCGGACCCACGCGCGGCGGCCTCGCGGCGCTCGCCGCCGCCGCGGGCGTGAGCCTGGTGCCGATGGCCGCGCCGACCAGCACCGACGTGCGCCTCGAGCTCGTCGGCGCCGCCGCCACGAGCTTCGTCTACTGCGTCGCCGTCACCGGCGTGACCGGGGCGCGCACGGAGGTGGGCGAGGAACTGCCGCTGCTCATCGAGCGCCTGCGCGTCAGCACGGCGGCACCGCTCGCCGTGGGCTTCGGCATCTCGACGCCGGAGCAGGCGGCCCGCGTCGCGGGCCTCGCCGACGGCGTCATCATCGGCAGCGCGCTCATCGACGCCATCGCGCGCAGCGCCGGCTCGGGAGTCGGCTCGGGCGCGGACGCCGCCTGCGCCGCGGCCGCCAAGCTCGTGAGCGCGGCGAGCGCCGCCATCGCCGCGGGCTGAGCCGTCCGGCCTTAGCCCCTCTTCGTGTAGTCCTTCTCGGGGATCACGTGCCGCAGCAGGCGATCGTTGAGCTGCGCCAGTGGGCCGTCGTACTTGGGCGGCTTGAGCATCGCCGAAGGGTAGAACTTCGGCTTGGGGTACCAGGCGAACCTGTCGAGGTCGACGAACTCCGCCTTCATCGAGGAGTGCGTCACGGTGACCACGAGACCGTCCACGGCGATCGCGAACGGGCCGCCGTACCAGCTGCGCACGGCCTTGGCGGCGGGGCCGACCGTGTCGTCGTTGACCTGGAAGTGCGTGGCGATGCCCAGCCGCGGCCGCGTCTTGCTGAGGATGTAGCCCAGCGCATCCTCGGGGGTGTGCGAAGACTCCTGGACCTTCTTGGCCGTCTTCAGGGCGGCCCTGTAGCCGGTGTCGCCGGGCTTCAGGCCGCCGCTGTTCTTGGTCGCCCACACCGTCGCCGGCACGACCATCTCGTGGATGAGCACGTCCACGCCCCTGGCGTGCCGGGTCATGTAGGTGCTGGGCTTGGTGTCGCCGCTGAACACCATCGACAGGCCCTTCCACTCGAGCCTGTAGCTGATGCTGCCGTCGCGGTCGTGGATGGCCGGGAAGTGCCGGATCGTCACGCCGTTGGCCTGGTAGGCGATCCCGCTCTCCATGTAGGGCAGCTCGTGGGGGACGATGTCGTAGCCGTCGCCGTGGCCCTTGAGCCCTGTGGGCAGGAAGCTGAAGGCCTCGCGGTGCCACTTGCAGAGGCTGTACAGGTCATTGCAGAAGGCGTTCGTGCCCTCGTCGCCGGCGTCGGAGCTGGGCCCGTAGATGTGGAGCGGCGTCTTGCGGTCCATCGAGGGACCGAAGCAATAGAGGGTGATGAGGTCGCTCATGTGGTCGCCGTGCAGGTGCGTGAGGAACACTCGCGTCATCCTGGAGTACTGGACGCCCATGGCCACGTACTTGGACGACACCCCGGAGCCGAAGTCGAAGACGAAGCTGTCGCCGTTGCCGAGCTCGACGAAGACGCTGTTGCACTGCTGGGCGATGCGGGGCAGGAAGCAGGTGCCCATGAACGAGATGCGCATCTGGTCCTGTGTGAGCTTCGTGCCGGGCACGAACGCCGGCAGCCCCTCCATGCCGGGCGGCGCCGCGGCCGCGGCGGGCGGCGCCCCCAGGAGCCCGCCGGCGCCGAAGGCGCCGGCCGTGGCCACACCGGCCAGCACGGCTCCGCCGAGGAGGAACTTGCGCCGCGTCAGCCCGTCCGCTGGAGTCAGGTCGTCCTGCGAGTCGAGGTCGCCAAGTCCACTCGCGGGTGCATCCGACATCGTGCCCCTCCTGCCCCGTGGTCCGGTGTCCGCCCCAATCTGGGTCACCCCATGGTGACTGTAACCAAGAGGCGAAGGGGACACAATGGTCTCCGCGGGCTGACCGATGGGCGTGCCGCGCGGAGATGCGCTTGACCACCGTCAAGAATCCTCCGCGAGCGCGCCGGGTACTTTGCAGGCGCGTGAGCATCGCCCACACGGGCGCCGCCCCAAGGTCAGGAGACCCGATGCAGACCATCACCGCCGACCAGATCCCGGTCGCCGACAACCCGCACGGCGTGGACGTCCGGCACCTCTACAAGACCCCGGACGTCGTCGTGACGCAGATCACGCTTCAACCCGGCGAAGTCGTCAAGCCGCACAAGGCACCGGTGGACGCGTTCTTCTACGTGCTCGAGGGCTCGCCGAGGATCACGATCGAGGGCGAGACGGTCGCGGCGCCGGCCGGCACCTTGGTCCCCAGCGCCACCGGGCACCTCCACGACATCCGCAACGAAGGCGACGGCGTGGCGCGCTTCCTGGTCGTCAAGACCCCGAACCCCGCCGCCTGAGCGCGCGGCGCGCCGGGCGGCCCCTCAGCAGGAGTCTTCCCACACCTCGATCTCCAGCCCCGGCACCCGCACGAAGTCCCGGACGTTCGCCGTGACCATCGTGAGTCCGTGAGCGATGCAGGTGGCCGCGAGCCAGAGGTCGTGTGGCCCTATCAGGGTGCCGGCGGCGCCGAGGACGGCCCACACCTGCGCGTGCGCCCGGGCCGTGGCGAGATCCACCTGCAGGATGGGGAAGCGTTCGAGGACGCCCTCGACGAACGCGGAGCGCCTGGCGAGTTGCTGCGGCTCCACCGCCCGGTGCACGCCGTGGAGCAGCTCGCTTGCGGTGATCACGGAGAGAAACGACTCGTCGTCCTGCCGCCGCGCCACGTGCGGCTCGAGATCGAGCCGCCCGCGCTCGACCTCGAGGAGGATGCTGGCATCGATCAGGACCGCCACGGATCCCCTGCCTCTGCGCGGCCGAGCTCGGCGCGCGCCGCGTCCACGTCGTCCCCGAACTGCCCGGCTTCGGCGGCGGAAAGATGCGGCAGCGCCGCGAGCAGCGCAGGAAGATCGGCGAGCCGCTTGCCCGCGGGCAGCGGCCTTAGCTCCGCGATCGGTCTGTTACCGCGCACGAGCACGAATGACTCGCCACGATACGCGACGCGATTGACGTACTCCGCGAAGTGCCGCACCACCTCCGTGACGGTGAGCGTCTCTGACATCGGACCCTCCATTGATTCTCTGATAATCCGATTACATGATAATAGGCGAAAGGGCCAGCGCCGTCGAGTGGCGCTGCGCCGTCATGCTAGTCAATCTGCAGGGCCGAGCAAGGTAGACGATGGTGCCAGGCACGCCCGCGCTGTCCGGTCTGAGACGTGGCGACCAGGATGCGGCGTCATCGTGTATCGTGCGCAACCCCGGATCCGAGCCTGGGAGTCGCGCCTGACGGAGGTACGTGCCCCGGCTCAGGCCGCCTGGCCGTGGAGAGGGGAGGTAGCCGGCGAAGCGCCGGCCGAGGCCTCAGCGCCGGCGCCGCCCCTCGCGGAGCGCCATCCGCCCCACTCTTCACGCCAGACCTCGGCCGCGACGCCGCGGGCCGCGAGCGCGTACTTCAGCCTGTAGAGCCCGACGACATCGTCGCGGCGAAGGAACTCGCAGCCGGACCCGCCGCCGAAGGGCGGCGGGTCCGGCGTACCCGCGCCTATGCGGCGTGGAGCGTCGAGTGTTGGGAGCTGCGGTCGGACAGCGCGTCGATCGAGCCCACGGACGACCCGGAGCTTGCGGCAGCAAGCGGCCGCGACGTCAGCGCAAGGGTCAAGCCGATGCCCAGGAGCGCCGCCATGGCGACGAGTGCCGACACCCCGGCACCGATCCCCGCCGCACTGGACGACACGGCCTTGCCGACGTGCCGCGCGCCCTGCGCGATCGCGATGTTCGCGCCGGCGAGCGCCGAGGCGACGACCGGCGCGCTGACCGGCTGATACCGGCCGACCCGCCGTGCCGCTTGCGCCGGTCCCACCGCGATCAGGCCGACCAGCACGACCGCCAAAGCCAGACCGATGCGCGTCTTGACGGCTCCCCTCTGCGTAGCGTGCGTGTTCACGTTCCCTCCCCCTTGGCGGTGCAGATCGCTGTCCATGGCGGTCAGGCTAGAGCTCGCGAAGGCTCGGGGCCTCACCCGTTTCGGGTGACTGTCGTGACAGCGCCGCGCCGGGGAGAGGTGGCTCCGAGCGCAGGGGAAAGGTGGCGCCGAGCGCCTACGACTCAGCTTTCGCCGACGCCGTCGTCGTGGCGGTAGGTGAGCACGCGTACCGTCTCCACCGTCACCATGCCCTCGGCCATCATCGCGTCGAGCACCGGCAGAAAGGCCTCGATCTTGTCGCGGGCGTCGACGATCTCGACGACGATGGGCAAGTCCTCGGAGAGGCGCAGGATCTTGGCGGTGTGGATGCGGCTGTGGGCGCCGAAGCCGAGGTAGCCGCGCAGGACGGTGGCACCGGCGAGGTGATGCTCGCGCGCCGTCTCCACGATCACCTCGTAGAGGGGCTTGTGCTGGTACCGGTCGCTGTCGCCGATGAAGATGCGCAGCAACTCGGCGTCTTCCGGAAGATGCATCCTCCCCCTCCCTACGCGAGCCGGGCGACGACGAGGCCGACGTACAGCGCCACCGCGCCGAGGCCGTTCTGCACGAGCATGTTGCCGGCGGCGGCGATCCACTGCGCGTCGCGCGCCAACTCACCGGTCTCCAGCATATAGCTGGAGAACGTCGTGAAGGCGCCCAGGAAGCCGATCAGCACGATGACGCGCGCCTCCCCGCTGAAGGCCCACCGGCCCTCGAAGAGGCCGAACAGGATGCCGGCCACGAGGCACCCGAGCACATTGACCACGAGGGTGCTCCATGGCAAGCGGGTGCCGAGACCGCTCTGTACGAGGCCGGCAAGGCCGTACCTGCAGAGCGTCCCCGCGGCACCTGCTGCCGCCAACAGCAGTAGTCTCGTCGGCACGTCATCCTCCTCGTCGGTCAGGGCGCGCCCCGGAACGGAAAATGGCTTCCGCCCAAGGGGCAGAAGCCATCAGCGCCGGAGCGCGTAGCGCGAGCCTCATCGCGGCGCGGCCGAGCCGCGCCCGGCTAGTGAATCACGGATGCGCGGCGGCTGCAAAGCGAGCGCCGCGCGCGGGCGACGACGAGGCGCCGCGATGCGCGCCGAAATCGCCCCAAGTGAGCCCGCGACCGGCTACGCCGCGAACGCGAACCCCCGCTCGCGGAACAGGCGGAGCACCGCCGCGCAGACCTCGGGGTCGTAGCGCGTACCGGCACCTTCCTCGATCTCGGCCAGAGCGACCTCGAGCGGCAGAGCGGCGCGGTAGGGGCGGTGGCTGGCCATCGCCTCGACGACGTCGGCGACGGCGAGGATGCGCGCCTCGAGCATGATGGCGTCGCCCGCGAGCCCGTCCGGGTAGCCGGAGCCGTCGAAGCGCTCGTGGTGCTGGGCGACGATGGCCGCCACCGGCTGACGGAAGTGGATGGTGCTGAGGATCTCGCTCCCCGTCGGCGCATGCTCCCGGACGAGCAGGAACTCGTTCTCGCTGAGCTTGCCCGGCTTCGTGAGGATCTCGGCCGGCACGGCGACCTTGCCGATGTCGTGGACCTCGGCAGCCAGCGTGAGTCCCTCGCTCGGCTCCTGGTCCAGCCCCATCTCCATCGCGATGGCCACCGCAAGGCCAGTGACGCGCAGCTCGTGAGTGGCGGTGTACGGATCGCGCACGCCGACGATCGCACCCATCGCCTTGACCGTGTCGAACAGCTGCTCGCGCAGATCGTGAGCGCTCTGCTTCAGATCCTCCTCCGCCTGCTTGCGCGCACTGATGTCCTGCAGGAAGGCGACGAACTGCCCGCCCTCGCCGGGGTGATACTGGACGCTGACGGCGACGTCGAACACACTGCCGTCCTTGCGTCGGTGCCGCGTCTCGAAGCGGGCCTCGCCGGTGACGACCAGCGTCTGCATGTGCGTCCTGGTCTCCTCGCCCGTCTCGGCGGACTCCAGGTCGGAGATGAGCATCCCCTGCAGCTCCTCGGGTCGGTAGCCGCTCATCCGGCAGTAGGCCTCGTTGACCTCGATCAGGCGCCCCTGCGCGTCCCCGAGCCAGAAGCCGTCCATCGCCGTCTGCAGGATCGCGCGGTGACGCTCGGCGCCCTCCAGCAGGGCCGCCTCGGCGCGGCGCTCCTCGGTGACGTCGTGCGCGATGACGGAGGCACCGATGATGACACCGGCCTTGTCCCTGAGTGGCGAGACGCTGAGGGAGACGCGGAGCGCGGAGCCGTCCCTACGCAGGCACACCGCATCGGGCCGCCGCACCCCGTCGCCACGACTGACGCAAGCTCGCAGCTCGGCGAACTCGTCCTCGGATCCCGGCGACGTGAGCAGTGACCCGGACTGGCCGATGATCTCCTCGGCGGCGTAGCCGAACATGCGCTCGGCGCCCGTGTTCCAGGTGACGATCCGGCCCTCGAGCGTGCTGCTGAAGATGCCGTCGTCCGACGTGTCGACGATGGCCGCCAGGCGCGCGTTCGCCTCCTCGGCCCTGCGCTGCTCGGTGACGTCCTCGACATAGCCGACCAGTGCCGTGGCCTTGCCCACGGCGTCGCGTTCCGCGGTGCCCCCGCTGCGCATGATGCGTTCCTCGCCGCCACGGCGGACGACCCGGAAGTCGTGGGGGGGCAGCACGCCTAGCGATTCGACGCTCTCGAGCTTGCGGAGCAGCCCAGCCCGATCGTCGGGGTGGACGCGCGCCGCGAAGGCCTGCTCGACATCGCCTCCGAAATCGCCCGGCTCGACGTCGAAGAGCGTGTAGAACTCCGGTGACCACGCGGACCTCGAAGTGCCCAGTCCCCATCTGAAGCTGCCCGCGTGAGCCGAGTGCTCCGCTGCATCGCGCTGGGCGGTGCGCGCGAACACGCGCTGCTCGAGCTCGTCGTTGAGGCGGCTGACCTCCTGCTCGGCGCGTCTGCGCTTCGTGACGTCGCGAGCGATCGCCGACACACCGACGAGCACGCCGGCGGCGTCCTTGACCGGCGAAAGGCTGAGTGAGACGTCGATGCGCCTGCCGTCCTTGCGCAGGCGCACGGCATCATAGTGCTCGACCCGTTCGCCGCGGCGAACGCGGTCGAGGAGCATCCCGAGCTGCTCGCCGGAATCCGGCGGCAGGAGCCGTGACACCGACTCGCCGATGATCTCGTCGGCGGCGTAGCCGTACATGCGCTCGGCGCCGGCGTTCCAGGTGACGATCCTGCCCTCGAGCGTCTTCGTGAGGATGGCGTCGTCGGAGGAGTCGACGGCGGCCGCGAGGCGTGCGTTCGCCGCCGCGCTGACGCGCACTTCCGCCAGCGCCGCCGCGAGCCGGTCGCGCCGCAGGCGGTTCTCCGTGATCAGTGCGACCGAACCGGCGAGGTTGGTGAGGTACGGCAGATACGGATTCAGAGACGGCTCGTCGTCCACCTCGAGGACGAAGTCGCCGTAGATCTGTCCGCCGGTCTCGACGGGCACGGTCCAGCGGCCGCGGGAGAGCGTCGCGCCGGCAGCCGGGTCCGAGCGCCGGCCCGGCCTGCCGTCTTGCGCCGCGCTCTCTCCCAGGTGGACGGCGCAGCTCTTGACCCCGGGGACGTCCGCGAGCGCCGCGGTCAGGAACTCGGCGATGCGCTCCTCGCTCGGCAGCATCTCGAGCACCGGCATCGCTTGCAGCAGCCGGCCGAGCACGCGCGCCTCGACGCCGCCCTCGGCGTGGCGCCCGCCGATCTCGTTCTCAATGAGCGTCAATGTAGGCCCGCAGGTAGTCCTCGGGCTGCATGAAGAAGGGGTTCTCCACGACCTGGCCGCGCACCACCATCATGGGATGGACGCGCAGGACGTGCAGGAGCGTGGCCCCGTCCCAAGCGGCGGCGTCGTACTGGCAGATGGCAGTGACCTCGCACTCGGCGAGCACGCCGGTGACCTTGGCTTCGTACTCAAGCAGGCGTTCGTGCCCGGGGATGTCGCGCAGCGCCCAGCTCATCTCGCCGCTCACGCGGGCGCCGTCGTAGCCGGCTTGGTCGCCCGCGGCGCGGAACCCGCGCAGGGTGTCGAACATGACCTCGGGGCTGAAGCGCCCGCCGGGGCAGTAGGTGGCCTCGGCTGCGGCGACGTGGACGTGGCCGCGCTGCTCCTTCGCCGCGCAGGCCACTCCGGCCTCCGCCAGCCACTGCAGCGCGCCCTCGGTGCCGGCGTCGGCGAAGTAGGCTACGCGCTCGCCGGCCTCGACGCCGGCGGCCAGGAAGTCGGCGATGACCCGGCGCCGCTCCGTCTCGGAGTCGTACACGAAGCACATATGCGTGCCGGCGGGGAACTGCCGCTGGGTGAAGCCCACGGAGACTTCTCTCGTGCCAGTCTCCATCTTGCCGCTCCCCCTCTCGCAATTGACTTCCTTCACGCACTTTACCACACAACTAGTGAGGTATCGGCAGAGGGCCGACGTCGCTTCAGGGGGAACGCCGTCTAGGGGACTGGCGCGCGGCCTACGGTCCGGCGCGAAGCTCCAGCAGCACCCTCGCGTAGCTCGAGCTCACCTGCGTCGCCAACTCGAGGGAGACCTGGAAGGCCGCGTCGGACTGCAGTCTGGCAAGGAGCTCGAGGTCGGAGATGCCGAGCGCGGCCGTCGCCGTTTCGAGCCTGACGCCGCGGATCACCTGCCCGAGCAGGCGCTCGCTCTGTTCCATGGTCACCATATGCTCAGCCTACCCACGCCTCGAGGCTGGGCACCGTTGGCCTTGTCTTGCGGCCGGGAGATGATGTCGGTGCGCATCGCCGCGAAGCACGGGCAGATCGGTGCCGCTCCGGCGCGATCCACAGCAAGGCCCTCGGCGTCAGTTCGAGGCGTAGGCCTTGACGCAGACGTTGGCGTTGGCGTACCCGGGGACGGTCGTGAGATCGGTCCAACTCCCGCCATCCGCGCTCACGTAGCTCTGCCCCGGGGAGGCGCTCGCGCCAGAGTCGTAGCCCGGTATCAGCGTCTCGATGGGCACCGGGTACTCGTAGTTCAGCGTCGACAGGCACACGGCGACGACGAAGGACGTGCCGCCGGTGAGCGCCACCGGCGCGTCCGCCTTCACCGTGACGAAGCCGGCAAAGGGAGCCTTGCCGCTGGCGACGCAGCTGAGCTCGCTGAACGAAGGGCCGACCCACACGGCGTACAGGGCATCCCCGGAGGGCACGCCGAACCCGACGGCCGAAAGCGACCCGTCCGCGGCCGCCGTGAACTGGTTGGCGAACCAGCCGAACTGGTGACCCGGCCAGCCCACGTTGTCGGTCTCGCCGTAGGGGTCGTACTGGTAGCAGCGGGCGTAGTTGGAGGCGTTCTCCACCTGCGGCCAGGCAGCCACCTCGGTGGTGATGAGGGAGTCGTAGTAGCTCACCCAGAAGTAGCCTCGCGCACCCCACGCCCGGCCCCAGCTGTTGCGGCACAGGAACGCGCCGTTGCCCGCAGGACGCGGGGCGAAGTTCCCGGCCGCATAGTGATCGTCCCAGCCAACGATGTCGATGCCGTGGTTCGCCCCGCTGGGCCCGGAGTAGTAGTAGGCGTGCGTTCTCGCACGATAGCAGTTGGGCGCGAAGTACATGACGGCATAGAGGGCGCCATCGCGCTTGAGCTCGCCCTTGATGACGTCGAGGTCGAGCGGCGAAGAGGGCTTCGGCAGCCGCACCCACGATTGCACGTGCTTCACCGCGGTCAACCCCGGTGGGGTGAAACTGGACCCATAGGGCTCGCTCGAGGCATTCAGGGGGCCCGCCCAGCCCAGCAGGTAGGCGGCGGCCATCTGATCGTTGCCGCCGCCGTTGTAGCCCGCCCAGTCGAAGCCAGACTGCAGCACGAGGTGGTCCTCGGAGAAGGCGTACTTCTCGGCGGGCAGCAGGGTCGACTCCAGTGACCCGCAGGCGGCGAACGCCCAGCACGTGCTCAGCGGCCCCTGGTCGCGCACGGGACTCACGCGACGGTAGCGGCGCAAGTCGAACTTGGCGGGAAGCGACTTCCTGGCGCCCACGCCGGACATGATCCCCTTGGCGGCCAGCAGACGGGCCGCGGGCGCCGCCGTGACCGGTGCCAGCGGCGAAGGCCGGTAGCCGAGCCCCTGCGGCGCAAAGGCCAGCGACTGCGCATGCGCGGAGCGGAGCGGAGCAGCGAAGGTCGAGGAGCGGGGCGCCAGACGCAGCTGCGTAGCGGAAGCCGGTGGCGGCGCCAACACGCCGATGCAGGCGAGCAGCGCGAGGACGACGGCGATGGGCGCAAGTGCCCTGATCGTCCTGCCTGTCCCGAATCTCCCTGAGCCCACACACGTTTGCACGGGTGACGCTCCTCAGTTGCTCTACGAGGAGGTGTCGTCGCCGCGCTTCCCGCCGGCCAGATGGACGCGACCTCATCTTGGGCGGGAACCGGGCCGGGAGGACCGCTCGGCGGTGGCAGGCACGCGGGCGGCGGCACCGGGCAGTACGGGGCAGCGCGCAATGCTGTCAGCTTGCGAAAAGGGCCGCAAACAGGCCAAAGAGCTCTATGGGAAGTCGTGCGAGTGTGGTGGGCGACGTTGGAATTGAACCAACGACCTCCTGCTTGTCGAGCAGGCGCTCTCCCAACTGAGCTAGTCGCCCATGCAGAATCGGCAGTATAGCAAACGCGGCGACGGAGCCGCCAGCCGGGCTGGCCCGGTGCGGCGGAACTCGTCGGCTGCGGCTTCCTCAAGGGGTAGCCTCAGGACCGGTCCCGGAACGCCGACGGCCGCGGCAGCCCCTGCGGGCGGCCGCGGCCGTCGCTCTGCTCGCGTCCGGCTCGGCCGGCGTCAGCGCGCCGAGCCGTGGCGCGGGACGCGGCGCTTGATGCCGCGCGACGCCGAGCGCTTGGCGCCGCCGTTCCACACCAGCTTGCCGGGGCGCGACTGCACCAGGTGCGACTCGGGGATGACGCGCTTGTCATAGTCGAAGTCCGGCAGGTCGTGGCGCTCCAGCGTCACGCCGATGAGCTTCTCGATCGCCTTCAACTCGTGCACTTCCTCACCGGTGAGCAAGCTCACGGCGATGCCGCTGTTGCCGGCGCGGGCGGTGCGCCCGATGCGGTGCACGTAGTCCTCGGGGTTCGTGGGGATGTCGAAGTTGATGACGTGCGTGATGTTGTCCACGTCGATGCCGCGCGCCACGACGTCGGTGGCGACGAGAACGGCGATCTTGCCCTTCTTGAAGCCGTCGAGCGCACCTTGGCGCTGACCCTGGGTGCGGTCGCCGTGGATCGCCTCGCAGGTGATGCCGGCCTTGTTGAGCGTGCGTGAGAGGCGCTCGGCGCGGCGCCGCGTGCGCGTGAACACGAGCGTGCGGTCGGGATCGTGGTGGCGGAAGTACTCCACCAGCAGATCGACCTTCTGGTCGTGGTTGACCGGCATCACGCGCTGCTCCACGTTGTCCACCGGCTGGGCGTGGCCGCCGAGCTCGATGAAGATCGGCTCGTGCAGCGTGTCGGCGATGATGCTCAGCACCTGCTTGCTCATCGTGGCGCTGAAGAAGAGGTTCTGGCGCTGCGCGGGGATCGCGTCGATGATGCGCTTCACGTCCGGCCAGAACCCCATGTCGAGCATGCGGTCGGCCTCGTCGAGCACCAGCGTGTCGACCTTGTCCAGCAGCACGTGCCCCTGGCGCAGCATGTCGAGCAGGCGGCCGGGAGTGGCGACCAGCAGGTCGACGCCCTTGCCGATCTTCCTCGCCTGCGGGTCGTAGGGGACGCCGCCGAACACGGCGACGACGGTGCGGCCGCTGTACGTGCTGAGCGTCTCGCCCACTTCCTCGATCTGCCCGCAGAGCTCCCGCGTCGGAGTGACCACGAGGGCGGACGGGTGGGCTGTGCGGCCGTCGGCGACGGTCGGGCCTGTCATGCGCTGCAAGATGGGCAGGACGAAAGCGGCCGTCTTGCCGGTACCGGTCTGCGCAGAGCCCACCACGTCGCGTCCTGCGAGGACGCGCGGGATGGCTGCTTCCTGGATGGGAGTGGGCGTCTCGTACCCCATGGCGGCGACGCCGGCGAGCAGGTCGCCGGTGAGGCCGAGCTCGGCGAAGGCCGGCAGGTCGACGACCGGCGCGGGGCCGGCGGGGCGCTCGGCGTGCTTGCGCTCCCTGTAGCTCTCGTCGACGCCCTGGCCTCCGCGGCCGTCGTGGCGCGGGCCGCGGCCACGCTCGGCGTCGCGGCTCGAACGGCCGCGGCCGGAGCCGGTCCCGCCGAGACGGCCGTGACGCTCGTGCTGACCCCCGCGAGGCTGGCGCTCAGACTGCTCGTTTGTGCGCTGCTCGGTGGAGGGACTGGTCACGGGCGCCGGGGCGCCGGGCGTAGCGGCCTGCGCCGCCTGCGACTGCTGGCCGGACGGCTGGCCGGAAGCCTGGCCGGACGGCTGGCCGTCCTGCGGGGCGCCGCCGCTGCGGCGGCCGCGGCCGCCGCGATGGCGGCGCTTCTGGCCGTCGCCACCTTGAGACTGCGTGCCGCTCTGCGACTGCTCGTGGCCCTGCGACTGCTCGTTGCGTTCCATGGTGGCATCTCCGACTGGGTTCACTGGTGCTCTCTTCCTCGATGAGTCCGCTGGCGACGGCTCATCGCCGGCGTTCCGGGGTCGCGAAGGACCGCCGGAAGGAGGCGACGTGCGTAGGGTTGCGTCGTGCGGGAGGTCGCCCTGCGGGCGGCCAGACTGACTATGGACGGGTGTTCCTTTCGTTCAGAACACTGCCCGGTAGTCACAGAGTCTGGAGTCTGATGAGGGGAGGAATGCTCGGCGACAAGCGCCTGAGCGGGAGAACCGGCTCCCCATACGTCGAAATCCACCCTAGCAGGTCTGGATTCCGCTTACAAGCCTACCCCGTGAGAGCCGGGGCTACACGCGCCGCCTGAACCAGGCGACGGTCTCGGCGAATGCCTTCTCGACCGGCGTCGCCGCGAACGGCCCGAAAGCCTCCTCGAAGCGCGAGCTGTCCATCACGAAGGGGCGGCTCCACTCGTACCACAGCTCCGGGAACTCGCGCAGGACCGGCACGAAGAGTCCGAGCGCGCGCACGGTGCCCAGACCCAGCACCGCCGGCCTGGCCCGCGAGCCGGCGGCGCGGGCCGCGAGCGCGATGTACCGGCGGCCCGTCAGCGCCGGCGCCGCCGGCGTGTGCCATACCCGGCCGTCGGCCTCCGGCCGGGTGCCGAGCACGATCAGCGCACGCGCCATGTCGGGCAGATAGTTCACCGTGTGCGGCTGGTCGAGATCGGCGAACCATTGGGTCTTCTTGCCGGCGAGGATGGCCCTGAAGAAGCGCTCGCCGAGCGCCGAGGTGACGCCGCCGGGCCCGAAGTAGTCGGACGAGCGGCCGATCGCGACGCGGAGCTTGCCGTCGCGATGCGCCGCCAGCAGCTCTTCGGCCATGGCGGCGCGCACGCGTCCCTTCTTCGTCGTGGCCGCCTCCGGCGTCTCCTCGGTCATGGGGCCCGAGCCCGGCGGATACATGTAGAGGTTGTCGGCGAAGACGAGCTTGGCGCCGGCCGCCGCCGCGGCCTCCATGACCGCGCGATTCATGGCCGGGAACTCCTGGGGCCAGCGCGTGTACGCAGGCTGGGCGCACTGATAGACGACGGACGCGCCCTCGAGCGCGCGCCGCAGCTGGCCGCGATCGGTCACGTCGGCGGCCGCGTCCTGGTACGAAGCCGGCGGCTGCGCGCCGCCCCCGACGGCCGTCTGGCCGCAGCGCGTGACGGCGCGCACGCTCCGGCCCTGTCCGACGAGCTCGCGCACCACGGCGGCACCGGTCCCCCCGGCCGCCCCGAGCACGACGTGCAGTTGCGTCGCGCGATCGCCGGTCTCGGTCATCGCTGCCCCCTGTTCACGTCGTTTCCCCATCGGCGGCCGGCTCGCGCGGCTCGCCGCCCTCGCGGTCGTGGCCGCGGAAGCCTTTCGGCCGCTCGGGCTCCCCGGCAGCCGGAAGCTCGCGGCGCGCCCTTTTGGCCTCGTACATGAGCATGTCGGCGCGCGTCAGCACTTCGTCGGGATCCTTGAGGCCGCGCCAATCCGTGACCACGGTGCCGTGGCTGAGGCTGAGCGTGAGCCCCAGCGGCGCGCCCGCCGCCGCCACCGCTGCGTCCAGGCGCCCCTCGAGGACGGTCGGGTCGCCGTCGGGTTCGCCGGACGCCACGACGCAGAACTCGTCCCCGCCGATCCGGGCGATGAGGTCGGTCTCCCGGAACGTCAGGCGCAGGACGTCGGCGACGACCGCCAGCACCTCGTCGCCACGCTGGTGCCCGAGGCTGTCGTTGACCTGCTTGAAATCGTCGATGTCGCAGTAGAGCAGCAAGACGCTGGCTCCGGCGCGCTTGGCGCGCTTGGCGTGCTCCGGCATCATCACGTAGAAACCGCGACGGTTGAGGAGGCCCGTGAGGTCGTCGTGGAGCGTGAGCCGCTCCAGCCGCCGCTCGGTCTCCTTGCGTCCCGTGATATCGCGAGAGATGGAGAGAACGAGCAGCTCGCCGTCGACATCGCTGAGGCTCGAGCTGATCTCGACCGGCACGGCCCCTCCATCGCGGCCGCGCCGCACCGACTCGTAGACGATGCGCTCCTCGGCGAGCAATCTCTGCATGGTGTGCCGCAACTGTCCGGGCTCCGGCGAGGCGTCGACGGCGCGCGGCGTGAGGCCGCGCAGCTCCTCGCGCGTGTAGCCGAACACCGCGCATGCGGCGTCGTTGACGGCGACGAAGAGCGTGGGCTCGCCGGCGCCGTCCAGCCCGTGGAGGTAGACGGCGTCGTTGCTCACCTCGAAGAGCAGCCGGTAGCGCCGCTGGCTCGCCAGGAGCTGCGTCCTGGTGCGCTCCGCGCCCTCGACGGCTTCGCGCAGATGCAGGCGCTCGCGCTTGAGCTGCTCGACCCCGGCGCCGAGCACGCCGCCCACGACGATGAAGCCGACCAGGGCACTGATGTAATCGTCAACGCCGCTGCGGCCGAACACGAAGAAGGCGAGCGAGGCGACGAACATGAGCCACAACGCCGTGAGCAGGCCGCCGCGCAGGCCGCCGTAGTACGCTCCGGCCACGATGACGGGCAGCCCGACGACCTCGAGGACCTCGACGGGCAGGAAGAAGCCCGCCGCGCCGATCAGCACTGCGGCGACGATGACGATCTGAGTGGCGCGAGCGTGGCGCAGCCTGGCCTCCGCGGTAGCGGGCTTGGTGGTGCCTACGTTCCCATCCCGGCCGAGTCCCAGTCGAAGGCCGCGGCGGCGCTCGCGAGACGCTCCCTGGTCGCGGCTTCGCAGAACGCACCCGAGAGCGCGTGCTCGTACATGTCGAGCGGCGTGTGCCCGAGGTCCAGGGCGGCCGCGCACTCGCGCGTGAGATCGGTGCCCATGAGCACCGGGTCGTCGGTAGAGATGGAGCACTTCACGCCGGCCGCCAGCATGCGCGGCAACGGGTGCTCCTCGAGCGAGGGCGCGACGCCGAGGAGGACGTTGCTGCGCGGGGTCACGTCGCACACGATGCCGCGCGCCGCGATCTCGGCGAGGAGCGCGGGATCCTCGACGGCGCGCACGCCGTGCCGAAGGCGGTCGGCGTGCAGCACGTCGAGCGCCGCGCGCACCGAGGCCGGCCCGGCGACCTCGCCGGCGTGCGGCGCCGACTTGAGGCCGCCCTCGCGGGCGCTCGCGAACGGCCGCGCGAACAGCTCAGGCGGGAACCGGTGCTCGCTCCCGCCCAGGCTGACGCCGACGACGCCGCGCTCGCGGTACTTCACGGCCCAGCCGACGAGCTGCTCGGCGATCTCCACGGGGAAGTCGCGCGTGATGTCCGGCGTGAAACGGATGTCGACGCCGTGGACCTCGCGCGCCTCGTCGGCGCCGCCGCAGTAGCCCTCGAACGACTCCTGCCACGGCGTTCCCCGCACCATCGGTTCGGAGGGCGAGAACAGAGCCTCGGCGTAGCTGCAGCCCTGGGCCTTGAGGTCGGCGGCGTAGTCCATCACGACCTGGTGGAAGTCGCGTTCGTGGCGCAACGCCTTGGTCGTCTTGATCCAGACGCGGATGAAGTCGTCGAAGTCCCGCGGCCGGCAGAACCTGGCGAGCCCGGCCTCCGTCCTCGCGGGCAGGCGCACGTCGTTGCGGCGCGCGATCTCGAGCAGGCGCGCCGGCCGCACCGTGGCCTCGAGGTGCACGTGCAGCTCGATCTTGGGGTAGACGGCAGCGCTCATCGCACGAACTCCTCGGCGAGCAACTCCATGAGCAGCGCGTCGCGCCACTCGCCGTGGGTCACGCGTTCGTAGCGGCGCAGCACGCCGACCGGGCGGAAGCCAAGCTTCTCGTAGACGTAGATGGCGCGCGCGTTGGCCGCCGCCGGGTCGACGGTGATGCGGTGGTGAGCGCGCGCGTCGATGAGCCAGGCGATGAGCGTACGCATGGCGTCCGGCCCGACGCCGACGCCCTGGGCGGCCGCCGACACGAAGATGTCGACGGCGGCCGACCAGTAGTCCCGATCCGTCTCCTCGCCGTACTGGATGCAGCCGACGACGGCGCCCTCCCGGAGCACCGAGAAGGTCACGGCGTCCGTCTCGTCCAGCCGCTCCCACTCGTCGCGCCGCCACCACGCCGCCACTTCCGGCTCCCGCAGGATGCGCAGGAGCGCCGGGACATCGGCGCCGGAAGTGCGGCGCAAGGTGACCAGCTGGCCCGGCAGCACGAGGTCGGCGGCCGGCTCCCGAAGCGCACGTCTGTCCTCCGGATCGCTCACGGCGCGAGCCTATCAAAGTCCCGCCTCGGACTGGCTCCGCCGCAGCCGACGGTGCGGCCGACCGGCGGTCCAGGGTGCGCGATGCCCGTCGCCGTGATACTATACTGACCAGTCAGTTCAGTAGGCGCGGGAGGCTTCTGTGGAGGACATGAAGGGATCGATAAGCGCGCGCGGCCTGGGGCTGCGCACGCGCGCCGGCTGGGTGTACCGGGACATCGACTGGGACGTACCGGGCGGAAGCCTGGCGGTCGTCACCGGGCCAGCCGGCTCCGGCAAGACGGCACTTCTCCTCACTCTGGCCGCGCGCATGCAGGCGAGCCAGGGCACCCTCACCGTCGCGGGGCTCGACGTTGGCCGCCACGCCGGCGCCGTCCGCCACAGTGTCGGCCTCGGCGAGTTCCGCGGGGTCAACGACCTGGACGACACGCTCGGCGTCGGTGATCAGGTGATGGCTGAGCTCGCCCTGCACGGAAAGCACTGGCGGGGCGCACACGTCGGACGCGTGCTCGAGCCACTTGGCCTTGAGCTCGAACCGCACCGCAAGGTGCGCGACCTGAGCGCGCCCGACCGGCTGCTGCTCGGCGTGGCGCTGGGCGCGATCTCGAGACCGCCCGTCGTGATCGTCGACGAACTCGACGAGGACACGACGCCGGACGAGACCCAGGTCGTGTTCGAGGCTCTGCGGCGCCTCACACACCGCGGCACGACCGTCATCGCCGGCGCGCTCGACCCCGCGCTCGCCGCGGCCGCCGACCACAGGCTGGCGCTCGACGCGGACGGCGCCCCCATCGTCCGCGAGGAGGTCCTCACCAATGCGCTCGTTTGAGATCTCGCTGCTCGAGCTGAAGCGCCTCGTCTCGGCGAGACCGTTCCGTCTCGCCGTCGGGGTGGTCTGTCTCGTGCCGCTGCTGTACGGCGTGCTCTATCTCTGGGCGTTCTGGGACCCCTACCAGCGCCTCGACAAGCTGCCCGTGGCGCTGGTCGTCGAGGACCGGCCGGCGCTCGCCGCCGGCACGATGCTGCACGCGGGAGCAGACCTCACGAAGGAGCTCAAGAAGAGCGAGTCGTTCGACTGGGAGATCGTCTCCGCCCAGGAGGCCGCCCAAGGCCTCCAGAACGGCCGCTATTACATGTCGCTCACGGTGCCGCGCGACTTCAGCGCCCGGCTCGCCGGCGCCGACAGCGCCCACCCGCGGCGCGCAGTGCTGCAGGTGCGCGCCAACGAAGCCAGCAACCTGCTCGCCAGCCAGATCGGCGGGCGCGTCTTCCTCGAGGTGCAGTCGTCGCTGGCGCAGGTGACGACCCAGCGCTACGTCGACCACGTGTTCGTCGGCGTCGGCGACATCCGCGCAGGTATGGCACAGGCGGGGCGCGGCGCCGGCCGGCTGGCGACGGCGCTGCACAGCGCCTCAAACGGCTCGAGCGCACTCGCCGGTGGGCTGGCGTCAGCCGGCTCCGGCGCGCACGCCCTGCACAGCAGCCTGAGCGCGCTCAGCGCGGGGGCCGGCCGGCTTCAGGCCGGCGCCGCGACGGCGGCGAACGGCGCCGGCCGCCTCGCGGCCGGCGTGAACGCCGCCGGCAGCGGCGCTCGCTCCGTGGCGGCCGGCAGCCGGTCGGTCGCGTCCGGCTCGCAGTCGCTCGCCGGCGGGCTCGTCCAGCTCTCGGACCTCTCGGGCACGCTCGTCGCCAGCGCGCAGCAGCTGGCCGCCGGCGCCGCCCAGGTGAAGGATGGAGCCGCCTCTGCCGCCTCCCAGACAGCGGACGCGGCGACCGCCGCCGGCCGCGTCTCCGGCGGCGCATCGCAGGTCCAGCAGGCCCTGGCCGCGTTCGCACAGGCGAACCCCGACGCCGCCAAGGACTCGACCTTCCAAGCGGCCCTGGCCGGAGCCGGCCAGGTGAGCGGCGGCGCCGCGCAGCTCGCCGCGGGGCTGCAGGCCGCCGGCCCGCAGCTGGCGCAGCTCTCCGGCGGCGCCGCCCAGGTGGCCGGCGGGACGCAGCGGCTCGCCGCGGGCCTCAGCGACTACTCGGCCGCCGTCTCCCGGGCCTCGTCGGGCGCGGCGCAGCTCTCGAGCGGCGCCTCTGCCCTCTCGAGCGGCGCCGGCGCTCTGGCCACCGGCGTCTCGAGCGCCGGCGCCGCCACTCAGCAGCTCGCCGCCGGGGCCAGGACCATCGCCGCCGGCAGCCGCAGGTTGGCCGCCGGCGCATCGCAAGCAAGTTCCGGCTCCGCCGCGCTGACTCTCGGTCTAGACCAGCTCGCCGGCGGCGGCGCGGCGCTGCGCAGCGGCCTCTCGCAGGCGGCCGCAGGCGGCTCCAAGCTCGCGCGCAGCCTCTCGACCGGAGTCGCCGGCATCCCCGACTTCACACCGGCCGGCCGCCGTGCCCGCGCGGCGATGATGAGCGCGCCGGTCGCCGTCCAGACGCAGCGCGAGCACGCCGTGCCCAACTACGGCACCGGCTTCGCGCCGTACTTCATCCCGCTCGCCCTCTGGGTGGGCGCGCTGATGGCGTACTTCCTGGTGCGGCCGCTCGGCGGGCGGGCGCTGGCCTCCACGCTGCCGGATCCCGCCGTGTCGCTCTCGGGCCTCTGGCCGGCGCTGGCCATCACCTGGCTGCAGGCCGTCGTCATGCTGCTCGTCCTGCAGCTGGCCCTCGGGCTCGACCCGGTGAAGCCGCTGCTGCTCTACGGCTTCACGCTGGTCGCAGCGCTCGCCTTCACGGCGATCATGCAGTTGCTCTCCGCGGCGCTCGGCACCGCCGGCAAGTTCGTCGCCGTGGTCCTGCTCATGCTGCAGCTCACGTCGTCGGCCGGCACCTTCCCGATCCAGACCGTGCCGCGATTCTTCCAGGTCATCAACCCCTTCCTGCCCATGACCTACGTGGTCACGGGGCTGCGCCAGGCGATCTCCGGCGGTGACACGTCCCGCGTCCTCTGGTGCGCGCTCATCCTGCTCGGGTACGCTGTCGCTGCGGTCGCGCTCACCACGCTCACCGCACGCCGGCGCCGCCGCTGGACGATGGACCGGCTCAAGCCCGTCCTCGCCCTCTAGGCATGCAGGACCGGGGCGAAAGGAAGTTGATGACGCGCAGCAGCGACACCCTGGAGCGGCTCTTCGATGCGGCGATCGAGCTGATCGGCGAGCACGGCTACGCCGGCACTACGGTCGACGAGATCGTGGCCCGCGCCGGCGTCGCCAAAGGAACCGTCTACTACCACTTCAGGAGCAAGGCCGACCTCGTGAGCGCCCTGCTCGAAGACGGTCTGCGTCGCCTCGCCGCTTCGTTCCGCGAGGAGACGGAGGGCGCGCAGACTCCGCAGGAGGCCCTGCGCGCCCTCGTCCACGCAGAGCTCGCCTACATCCAGCGCTACCAGGCGTTCAGCAAGCTGGTGATGAGCGAGATGTGGCGCGTGGACCGCGACTGGCAGGCAAGCGTGGGGATGCTGCGCGCCGGCTACGTCTCCGTCTTCGCCGGCGTGATCGCCGAGGGCGTCACGGCGGGGGCCTTCCGCGCCGGCATCGACGCCCAGACCTCCGCCTCGGCGGTCTTCGGCATGATCGCCACGGCCGCGCTGGACTGGCTGGTGTTCGCGCCGGAGAAGAAGCTGGAGGACGTGGAGCCGGTGATCAGAGCGCTCGTCTTCGGCGCCCTGGGCGCCGGCCCCGCCTGATCTACTTGCGCTTCTCGCTGCCGCCGGCGCGCCATACAAGGTACGAGTGGACGAAGCCGTCGAGGTCGCCGTCGAGCACGCTCTGCGCGTTGCCGACCTCGTGGCCGGTGCGCATGTCCTTGACCATCTGGTACGGGTGCAGGACGTAGCTGCGGATCTGGCTGCCGAAATCGACGTTGAGTACCTCTCCGCGCTCGCGCGCGAGCTCCGCGATCCGCTTGCGCTCCTCGAGCTCCACGAGCTTGGACTTGAGCATGTGCATGGCGACCGTCTTGTTCTGCAGCTGGGAGCGCTCGTTCTGGCACTGCACGACGATGTTGGTCGGCAGGTGCGTGATGCGGATGGCGGAGCTGGTTTTGTTGACGTGCTGCCCGCCGGCGCCACTGGAGCGGTAGGTGTCGATGCGCAGGTCGTCGTCGTTGATCTCCACCTCGACGTCGTCGCTCACCAAGGGCGAGGCGTCGACAGAGACGAAGCTCGTGTGACGGCGGTTGGCGGAGTCGAACGGGCTCATGCGCACGAGCCGATGCACGCCGCGCTCGGCCTGGATGAGCCCGTAGACGTTCTCGCCCTCGACGGTCAGCGTGGCGCTCTTGAGCCCCGCCTCGTCGCCTTCCTGCGAGTCGTTGATCTCGACCTTGAAGCCGCGGCGCTCGAACCAGCGCAGGTACATGCGCAGCAGCATCTCCGCCCAGTCCTGCGACTCCGTGCCGCCGGCGCCCGGGTGGATGGTGAGGATGGCGCCGCCCTCGTCGTACCTGCCGCTGAAGAAGCGCAGCTCTTCGCCGCGCTGGAGGTCGTCCTCGAGCTGCGCGACGCCGCCGACGAGCTCCTCAAGGAGCTCCTCGTCCACGGCGTCGCCGCCGAGCTCCTCGCGGATGAGCTCCTCGGTGGTCTCGAGATCGGCGAAGCGGGCCTCGAGCGCCGCGAAGTCATCGAGACGGCGCTTGATGGTGCTGTAGCGGGCGGAGACCCGGGAGGCGTTCGCCTGGTCGTCCCAGAAGTCCGACGCGCGCATGCTCACTTCGAGCTGCGCCAGGTCGTCTGTCAGCCTGGGGGGGTCAAAGATAGCTCCGCAGCCATCCCAGGCGCCCGGAGGCTTCCTTGAGACGCTCGCGGAGCGAGTCGAGCTGTACGAGTGCTTCTGAGGCGTTGATCGTCATCGCCGGGGCAGTATACCGGAAGCGGCCGCGCCGGCCGAATCAGGCGCCATGGCACTTCTTGTACTTCTTGCCGCTGCCGCACGGACACGGGTCGTTGCGCCCGACCTTGTCGTAGACGATGCGCTGCTGCACGGTGACCGTGGCGGCGCCCGTGCCCGAGCCGCCGCCGGTGCTGCTGGTGGCGCCGCGGCGCCGGCCGCCGGCCGCCGCCACGTTCGGCGGCGGCGCGTCGGCAAGACCGTCCTCTGCCCCGTACTCGCCGGCCGCCATGGCGGCGCCGGTGAACGACGTCTGCGTGATGAGGTCGTCGCCGCTCGTGTAGTTGAGCGCCATGACGGGCTCCTCGAGCGTGACGGACGTGAACACGGCGAGGTCCTCCGGACGGTTCTTCATCAGCGTGGTGATGGTGCCGGTCTTGATGCCGTCCATCATGTCCTGGAACAGCTCGAAGCCCTCGTTCTTGTACTCCACCAGCGGGTCGCGCTGGCCGAGGGCGCGCAGATGGATGCCCTCCTGCAGGTAGTCCATGTCCAGCAGGTGGTCCTTCCAGCGCGAGTCGATGACCTGCAGCATCACGGCGCGCTCGACGGTGCGCATCTGCTCCGCGCCGATGAGGCGCTCGCGCTCGTCGTACTGGCCGAGGGCGTCGTCCAGGAACAGGTCGACGACCTCGTCCACGGTAGCGGAGGCCACATCGATGTCGCTCTTCTTGACCGCCGGGTCGTAGATCTGCTTGAGGCCGATGAGGAGCGAATCCAGGTCCCACTCCTCCGAGAACTGGGCGTCCGCCAGCGCGCCGCGGACGGCGGCGTCCACCAGCTCGCCGATCATCTCGTGGATCTGCTCGCCGAACTCCTCGCCCATGAGGATGCGCTGCCGCTGGTCGTAGACGACGCGGCGCTGCTCGTTCATGACCTCGTCGTACTTGAGGACGTTCTTGCGGCGCATGAAGTTGAGCTCCTCGACCTTGACCTGGGCGCGCTCGACGGTGTTGCTCAACATCTTGGCCTCGAGGGGCTCGCCTTCCTTGGGACCCAGGCGACTGAGGACGCGGTACATGCGGTCGCCGGCGAAAAGCCGGATGAGCTCGTCCTCGGCGGAGAGGTAGAAGCGCGTCTCACCGGGGTCGCCCTGGCGCCCGGAACGGCCGCGCAGCTGGTTGTCGATGCGGCGGCTCTCGTGGCGCTCGGTGCCGAGCACGTACAGGCCCCCGGCCTCGCGCACGCCTTCGCCGAGCTTGATGTCGACGCCGCGGCCGGCCATGTTGGTGGCGATCGTGATCACGCCGCTCTGACCGGCGTTCTTGATGATCTCCGCCTCGCGCTCGTGCTGCTTGGCGTTGAGGACGCTGTGCGGCACGCCGTGGCGCTCGAGCTGGCGCGAGAGCATCTCGCTGACCTCGACCGACACCGTGCCGACGAGCACCGGCTGGCCCTTCTCATAGCGCTCCACGATGTCGCCGGTCACGGCCGCGAACTTCTCCTTGGCCGTGGTGAAGATGTAGTCGTTCTCGTCGAGGCGGACCATCGGCGCGTTGGTGGGGATCTGCACCACCTCGAGGCCGTAGATCTGGCGGAACTCGTCTTCCTCCGTCTTGGCGGTACCGGTCATGCCGCTGAGGACATCGTACATGCGGAAGTAGTTCTGCAGCGTGATCGTCGCGAGCGTCTGGTTCTCCTCGCGGATCGGCACCTTCTCCTTGGCCTCGATCGCCTGGTGCAGGCCCTCGGAGTAGCGGCGCCCGTCGAGGATGCGGCCGGTGAACTCGTCGACGATGAGCACCTCGCCGTTCTGCACCACGTACTCGACGTCCTTGTGGTACATCGCCTCGGCGCGCAGCGCCTGGATGAGGTGGTTCACGAGGCCGCCGTTGGTGTCCTTGTAGAGGTTCTCGACGTCGAGGGCGCGCTCCACCTTGGCCACGCCGCTCTCGGTGACCGCCACGGTGCGCTGCTTCTCGTCGACCTCGTAGTCCTCGCCGGGGTGCAGGCGCGGGACGATGCGCGCGAACTGCCGGTACGTGTCGGCCGCGGTCTCCGGGGCGCCGCTGATGATCAGCGGCGTGCGCGCCTCGTCGATGAGGATGGAGTCGACCTCGTCCACGATGCAGAAGCTGTGGCCGCGCTGCACCATGTGCTCGCGGCGCATGGTCATGTTGTCGCGCAGGTAGTCGAAGCCGAACTCGGAGTTGGTGCCGTAGGTGACGTCGGCGTTGTACTGCGCGCGGCGCTCCTCGGGGGTCATGTTGGCTTGGATGACGCCCACGTCCAGCCCGAGGAAGCGGTAGACCTGACCCATCCACTCGGCGTCGCGTTTGGCGAGGTAGTCGTTGACGGTGACCAGGTGCGTGCCGGTGCCGGCGATGGCGTTGAGGTACATCGGCATGGTCGCGACGAGCGTCTTGCCCTCACCGGTCTTCATCTCGGCGATGTCGCCGTCGTGCAGCACGATACCGCCCAGGACCTGGACGTCGAAGGGCCGCATGCCGAGCGCGCGCTTGCCGGCTTCACGGGCGACCGCGAAGGCTTCGTACAGGAGGTCGTCCAGCGCCTCGCCGTTGGCGTGGCGCTGCCGGAACTCGGCCGTCTTGCCGCGTATCTCCTCGTCGCTGAGGCCGGTGACGGCATCCTCGAACTCGCCGACCCTGGTGGTCTGCTCCCCGAGGACCTTGAGTCGCCGGCCTTCACCGGCATGCAGCAGCTTGTCGACGATCTTGATCACGTGAGTGGCGCTCCTGGGTCGGCTCTGTGGCGGCGTGCGGTCATTGTCGCACACCGCGCAGGCGGGGGCGTACCCACGCGGCGCCGCCTCGGCGGCGCCGCAGGGGCCGGGCCGGCCGGCACGTCCTAGTTCTCGACCGGCTCGATCAGCCCGTAGTGGCCGTCGTTGCGCCGATAGACGACGTTGGTACGGTTGGACTCGGCGTTGGTGAACACGAAGAAGTCGTGGCCCACCAGCTCCATCTGCAGCGTGGCCTCGTGCACCGACATGGGCTTGAGCGCGAACTGCTTGGTCTTGACCACGCGCCCGTTGTCGCCGGCGTGGGTCTCCCCGGCGATGAGCTCGTCGGGCAGCAGAGCGGCCGCGACCGGCGCCAGCTCGGCATCCGGCTCGGCCGGCAGGGCCAGCTTGTCGTGCCCGTGCCTGGTCTTGCCGTGAGCCCTGTCGTGGTACTTCTTGACCCTGCGCACGAGCTTGTCGGAGACCAGATCGATGGCCGCGTACATGTCGGTCGACGACTCGCGGGCGCGGATCACGGGCCCGCGGGTGAACACCGTCGCCTCGGCGATGCACGGCTCGGGGATGCTCGGGTTCTTCTCCACCTGGAGCTCGAGCTCTACCCTCGTCACCTCGTCGATCTTGCGCTGCAGGAGAAGCTTGTGAACGTGCTCGATCTTCTCGTTGGCGTACTGCTGCAGGGCATCGGTGATGGTGACGTTGCGACCCTTGATCTGCGTTTTCATCGACATCGCTCCTTCTGGACGGCGTGGTCTAGCGATGCTTGGGAGGACACAGCGCGCACGGTGCGCGCGAACGTGAACACGTGAGGTTCGAGACCTGCCCGAGCGAGCACTTCGGCACACTGGTTCAACGTTTCACCTGTGGTGTAGACGTCGTCAACGAGTACCACTCGCTTGACTCTTCTTAGTACCCCGTTCCGTTCCTCCCGCAACGCGAAAGCATCGCGCACATTGGCGGCGCGCGACGCCCGGTCGAGCCCGCTCTGCCGGGCGCCGTGGCGAACGCGGCGGAGCAGCGGAGCATATGGGAGCCCGGCGTCGCGGGCAAGCCGCCGGGCGAACAGTTCCGCCTGGTTGAAGCCGCGCTCCAGAGAGTGCTCGCGGTGACCGGGGACCCAGGTGACCAGCTCGGCGCGCGGCGCGGCATACGCGGCGAACGCCGGCGCCGCCCGGCGCGCCATGTCGTCGGTGAGTGAGCGCAGGGCGCGGAACTTGCAGGCCGTCACCAGCGCCCGCGCCGGCCCCTCGTAGGTGAAGGCGGCGCCGGCGGAGCGAAAGGCCAGGTCGCGGGCGCCGCACTCCCGGCACAGACGGCCCGGCGAGCGGCGTGGCGGTCGGTCTGCGGCCGCCATTGCAGTCGCCTGCGCGGACGCCTCCACGCGTGCCGCCCGCCCCGCGGCGCCGGGCGGCGTATAGCGGCCGGGCGCGCCGCAGCGCGGGCAACGCTCGTCCGGGAGGCGACGCAGGTCGCCGGCGCAGGTCCCGCAGAGCCAGGCTCCGGCGGCCCCGCACTGTACGCAGCGTTTGGGGAAGAAGAGATCGAGCAGACCGTCTGCCGCGCCGCTGGCGTCCACCGGCAGCCGCCGTTCAGTCGCCCGCGGGCGGGACGCAGAGACCGTCCGGGCCGACGCACGAGCGCGGCTCCAGGCGAGCGCCCGCCGCGATCCGCGCCCTCGACGCGACCTCCGAGCGATCGCCGATGACCGCGTCCTCGCGCACGACCGCCTCGTGGTGCACGACGACGTGCTTGCCGAGGATGCTGCCGGCCAGACGAGAGCCGCGGCCGGCCTTGGCGCCGTCCCAGTGGATGACGCCCTCGAGCATCGCACCGCGCTCGATCACGCAGCCGTCGCCGATGATGAGCGGGCCGATGAGCTGGGCCTCCGTCTCCACAAGGCAACCGGCGCCCAACAGGATCGGCGGCTCGAGCACCGCGCCGTCTTCGATCTCGGTGCCTTCGCCGACCCAGACGCCGGGGCGGACTTCGCGGCCGGGGACGTCGAGCTTCACCCGGCCGAACAGGGCGTCGAAGTTGCCGAGCCGGTACTGCTCGATGTTGCCGACGTCGTTCCAGTAACCCTGCAGCTCCCAACAGTGGAACGGCAGTCCGGCGGCAAGCAGGCTCGGGAACACGTCCTTGGCCCAGTCCACGAACGCGCCCGGCGGCACGAAGTCGAAGATCCCGGGCTCGAACGCGTAGATGCCGCAGTTGCAGAGGTTGGACCGCGCCTCGGCGCGCGGCGGCTTCTCCTGGAAGCCGGTGACGCGGCCCTCGTCATGCACGACCACGCCGTAGAGCGAGGGATCCTCCACCTGCTTGACCGCCATGGTCGCGATGCCGCCCCCGGCCCTGTGCGCGGCGAGGAACGCAGTGAGGTCGATGTCGGTGAGTCCGTCGCCGCTCATCACCACGAAGGTCCCGTCGGCGAAGAAGTCGCGGAAGACGCCCACACCGCCGGCGGTGCCGAGAAGCTCCTCCTCGACGTTGTAGGTGAGCTCCACCCCGAATCCCGAGCCGTCGCCGAAATACGTGCGGATCTTGTCGGGGTGGTAGTGCAGATTGGCCGCCACCTGACGGATGCCGTGGCGGCACAGCAGGTTGAGCATGTGCTCCATGACCGGCCGGTTGAGGATGGGCACCATGGGCTTGGCGGTCTGACCGGTGAGCGGGTAGAGCCGCGTTCCCAGACCCGCGGCCATGATCATGGCTTTGCAGACGATCTCGTCGCCGCAGCGGCGCCTGGCCGGGGAGCCGCTCAAGGGTCGCGCCTGTCGCCGGCGCAGGCGGCCGCCAGACTCTGCGAGTACGGCGGCCGCAGGACGCCGGCCTCGGTGACGATGGCGGCGATGTTGGCCGCCGGCGTGACGTCGAAGGCCGGGTGGCGCGCGACGGCGCCCTCCGGAGCGATCTGCGCGCCCCGGAAGGAGGTGACCTCGGCCGGATCGCGCTCCTCGATGGGGATGTCGTCGCCGCAGGCCACCGTGAGGTCCACGGTGGAGAGCGGCGCCGCGACGTAGAACGGCACGGCGTGCTCCTTGGCGAGGACGCTGACCGTGTAGGTGCCGATCTTGTTGGCGGTGTCGCCGCAGGCGGCGATGCGGTCGGCGCCGACGACGACGCCGTCCACCTCGCCGCGGCGCATGAAGTAGCCGGCCATGTTGTCGCTGATGAGCCGGTACGGGATGCCCTCGACCTGGAGCTCCCAGGCCGTGAGCCGCGCGCCCTGGAGCCACGGCCTGGTCTCGTCGACCCACACCGAGATGCCGCCGTGGCGCGCCTGGGCGGAACGCACGACCCCGAGCGCCGTGCCGTACCCCGCGGTCGCGAGGGCGCCGGCGTTGCAGTGCGTGAGGATGCGGTCGCCCGCCTTGAACAGCCCGGCGCCGTGCTCGCCGATGCGCAGGCAGCGATCGACGTCGTCGTCGTGGATGGCCTGCGCGCGGGCGAGGAGCGAGGCGGCGAGCGCCGCCGGCTCGGCCTGCGGCCCGCCGGCGCCCAGCGCCGCCTCCCAGGCGGCGCGCATCTCGCCGATCGCCCAGCTGAGGTTGACGGCTGTGGGCCGCGTGCCCAGCAGGCCGCTCGCGGCCTGCTCCAGCGCGGCCTGCATGGTGGCGGGGTCGTCCGCGCCCGCGGCGGCCGCTTCGGCGGCCGCGAGCGCCAGCCCACCGGCCGCCGTGACGCCGATCGCCGGGGCGCCGCGCACCGTCATGTCGGTGATGCGCGCGGCGACCTCCTGCCACGTGCGGCAGTGCACGTAGCGCTCCTGCTGCGGCAGCGCGAGCTGGTCGATGAGGACGACCTCGCGCGGCAGGATCTCGACGGTGCGCACGCGCAGCCGCGAGCCGCCGGGGCCTTGACGCCCGCCGGCGGCCGGGACGGCGCCGCTCTGTGCCCGGTCGCCGGTCATCGCAGATCCGGGCTCAGGTGCCCTGGTCCCAGGAGGCGAGGTACTTGGCCTGCTCCGCGGTGAGCGTGTCGCAGTCGACGTTCATGCTCTCCAGCTTGAGACGCGCGATCTCGTCGTCGATGTCCTTGGGGACCACGTAGACCTTGTTCTCGAGGCTGGCGTGGTTCTTGACCATGTACTCGGCCGACAGCGACTGGTTGGCGAAGCTCATATCCATGACCGCGGCCGGGTGGCCCTCGGCAGCCGACAGATTGACCAGCCGGCCTTCGGCGAGCAGGTACAGGCGGCGGCCGTCGGCCATGGTGTACTCGTCGACGAACTCGCGGATGGCGCGCTTCTTGACGGAGAGCTTCTCGAGCGCCGGGATGTCGATCTCGACGTTGAAGTGGCCGGTGTTGGCGATGATGGTGCCGTCCTGCATGACCTCGAAGTGCTCGCCGCGCAGCACGTGGATGTCGCCGGTGGCGGTGACGAACAGCTTGGCCACCTTGGCGGCCTCGGCGACCGGCATCACGCGGTAGCCGTCCATGACCGCCTCGAGCGCGCGCAGCGGGTCGACCTCGAGCACGATCACGTCGGCGCCGTGACCCTTCATGCGCATGGCGAGGCCGCGGCCGCACCAGCCGTAGCCGGCGACGCACACCGTGCTGCCGGCGATGAGGATGTTAGTGGCGCGGATCACGCCGTCGAGCGTGCTCTGGCCGGTGCCGTAGCGGTTGTCGAACATGTGCTTCGTGTTCGCCTCGTTGACGGCGACGATCGGGAACATGAGACGGCCTTCGGTCTCGAGGGCCTTGAGGCGGATGACGCCGGTGGTGGTCTCCTCGGTGCCGCCGATGATGTCGGCGGCCATCTCGGGACGCTTGCCGTGGAGCACGCCGATGACGTCGGCTCCGTCGTCCATGGTGATGTTGGGCTTGTGGTCGACGCAGGTGTTGATGTGCGAGTAGTACGTCTCGTCGTCCTCGCCCTTGATGGCGTACACGCGCACGCCGTAGTCGTTGACGAGGGCCGCGGCCACGTCGTCCTGCGTGCTCAGCGGGTTGCTGGCGCAGAGCACCACGTCGGCGCCGCCGGCGACCAGTGTGCGCATGAGGCCGGCCGTCTCGGTGGTGACGTGCAGGCAGGCGCCGATGCGGATGCCCTTGAGCGGCTTCTCCTTCTCGAAGCGCTCGCGAATGGCCTTGAGCACAGGCATGTGCATGTCGGCCCACTCGATACGCAGCACGCCCTCGGGGGCAAGGCCGATGTCTTTGATGTCGTAGTCGGAAGCCAAGTGACCCTCACTCTTCGTCGTTATCGTCCGCCTGCGGGACCCCGCAGGCGGCCAACGTGAGACCATAGTACGCGGCGGCGACGGCGGCTGGGACCAGGGAGTCGGAGACGGCGACGATGCCTGCCTCGAGGACCGCCCTGGCCTCGAACGGCGTGAGCCGCCCGGCGTCGGCGACGCCCGCCACCACGACGCCGGACGAGTATACCCGAGGCCCGCCGCGGGAACGAACGAGGGCCGGTTGATATATGCCGGTGAGCGGCGGGAAGGAGCGCGGCACGCCCGCCGGCCAGGGGCCGGTGAGCGGGCCGCGAAGCCCGAGGTTGACGTGATCGGCGACGGCGACCAAAGTGCCGGGCGGGAGCACGGCGGGCGCGGATGGGCCGCCGGAGACGGAGGATCCGGCGGAGGCGGCGGCCGCGCGCCACACCACGGGCACGACGAGGCCGACGACGCGCCCCGGGCGGGCGGCCTCGCCCGGATGGCCCGAGGCGGCAGCGTCGTCCGGAGCGCCCGAGCCGGCGAAGCCTCGGCCCGACGCCATCGGGTCCGCGGCGCGCGGATCCGGCAAGCCCGGTGCCCGCGCGAACGCGGCAAGCAGCGCGAAGAGCGGGCCGGCGAACGGCGCGGGCGGGCGCAGCTCGTCCCGCGTGAGGAAGCGGTGCTCGGCCTCGGGGAACAGCGCGTCGGCGACGCGCCGTGACGCGGGCTCGTCGGCCGCCAGCGCGAGAGAGACGGCGCCGGTCACGGCTCAGCCGCCGGCGCCGCCGGCAAGCTTCGCCTTGAAGTCCTGAAGCGCACGCACCGGAGTGGGGTCGACCCCGTACAGGAGCGCGAGGTAGAAGGAGACGTAGTCGCCCAGCTGCACGAGCGAGAACAGACGTGCCAGACGCGACTCCCCGCGCGCGGAGACGCGCTCAACGGCCACCCCGAGCGCCTCGAGCTCGGCAGCGGTCAGCTCGGCGCGGCGGCGCAGGCGAGGATCGCAGGCGGCATCCTCAAGAAAGACGACGAGGCTGGACGAAGCCACCAGGGGCAGGCTCGTCCAGCCCACGAGTTCGTTGTGGTCCAGCTCGGGAAGCTCGTTCCAGAAGGCCGGCGCCTTGGCGTTCTCGTTGATCTGCCCTTTCCAGCGGCGCGCCGCCGGGACCGTGAGCCCTGCACCGTAGACGACCGCCTGCCGCCCGTGCAGGCGCAGAGCGAGCGCCTTGGCTGGGTTCGCCGCCGGCGGACGCTCCGGCCCGAGTGACTCATTGCCGTCGCGCAGCACAGCTGCGGCCTCGTCGATGGAGTCCTTGACTCGATCCGCAAGGCCGGCCGCCTCCAAGGCCGCGAGCAGCGGCGCCGTCAGATAGCCGACAGCCGCGCGCGGCTGGCCACCGCCTGGCACTTTCACGAAGTGGAGACCGTGCTCTTCAGCAAAACGCTCGAGGGCGCCGCCGGAAGCCATGCACACCGGCCTGCAGCCACGCTCGAGCGCCGCCGCCGCGCAGGACAGGGTCTCCTCGGTCTCCCCCGAGTGGCTGGCCATGATCACCAGAGTCTGCGGCCCGGCCCAGGCGGGCAGGTCGTAGCCGCGGACCACGGCCGCCGGCACGTCCAGGCCGGGCAGGCATGCCAGCACGAGATCCGCGCCGATCGCGGAGCCGCCCATGCCGCACAGGATGACACCCGTAGGCCGGACGGGCGCGCCGGAGGCGGCGTCCTCGGCGAACGCCCCCGCAAGCGCACTGCCGGCAGCCGCATATCCGGCCGTCAGCTGGCGCGGAAGGCCGGCGATCCAACCCAGCATGTCGCCGGCGTCGAACTCAGTGACCAGCTCCGGGCCCAGCGCGGCGGCCGGCTGCGAACCCGACTCGGCGGCGGTCGCCGGCCCGGTCTGCGGCGTCACGCCAGCGTCGCCGGCCACGTCAGCCCTCCCGGATGATGCCGAGCACGAGGTCGCGCTTCTCTTCCATAAGCTCACTGCTGTCAGCGCCGAGATTGAGGCGCACGAGCGGTTCCGTGTTGGAGGAGCGCACGTTGAAGTGCCAGTCGGGGTAGTCCACGGAGACGCCGTCGAGCTTGGTGATCTCGCCGTCGGCGAAGCGGGCCTCGAGGCGCGCCAGCGCCGCCGGCGCGTCGTCCACCGTGGAGTTGATCTCGCCGCTGATGAAGTACTTGGAGCGCAGCGGCTCGAGGAGCTCGGCCATCGTCGCGCCCTTCTGGGAGAGCAACTCGAGGATCAGCAGCGCCGGGATGAAGCCCGAGTCGGCGTTGTAGTTGTCGCTGAAGTAGTAGTGGCCGGAGACCTCACCGCCGAACAGCGCACCCTCGCGGCGCATGCGCTGCTTGAAGAAGGCGTGCCCGACGCGGTTGAGCAGGGGCACGCCGCCGTTGGCCGTGATCATGTCCGGCACGGCGCGGCTGGCGCGCAGGTCGTAGAGGATCGACGCGCCGGGGTTCTTGAGCAGCAGTGCCTCGGCGAGCAGCGCGGTGACGAAGTCGCCGGGCACGAACTCGCCGTCCTCGTCGATGAAGAAGCAACGGTCGGCATCGCCATCCCAGGCGATGCCGAGGTCGGCCCGCTCCGCCACGACCCGGGCCCGCACCTCGCGGCTGTTCTTCTCGAGCAACGGGTTGGGCTCGTGGTTGGGGAACGTGCCGTCGACGTCGAAGTACAGCTCCACGCGCTCGATCGGCGTGCCCTCGAAGACGCGCGGCGCGAGCTTGCCGGCGACGCCGTTGGCGGCGTCCATCACGACGCGGTACGGCATGAACGCGGTGACGTCCACGAGCTTGCGCAGGTGCTCCACATAGGCCGGGTACAGGTCCACCGCCTCGAAGCCGGCGCCGGCCGCAGCCGGCGGCATCTCGGCGATCGCCTGGCTGCGCTGCTTGAGCTCGGGGATGCCCTGGTCGCCGCTGAGCGGCAGCGCGCCCTCGCCGACGAGCTTCATGCCGTTGTACTGCGGCGGGTTGTGCGACGCCGTGACCATGACGCCGCCGCCGAGCCCGCGCGAGGCGACGCCGAAGTAGACCATCTCGGTGGGCACGAGGCCGAAGTCGACCGTGCCGGCCCCGCCCGCGGCGGCGCCGGCGGCGAAGGCCTCGAGCAGGCCCCTGGACGAGGGCCGCGGGTCCATGCCGGCGCCGACGCTCGTGGCGTCCAGCTGCTGCGCCAGGGCGAAGCCGATGCGCTCGGCGGCGTCCTCGTCGAGCTCTTGCGGATAGAGACCGCGTATGTCGTACGCCTTGAAGATGCCGTCCGGGATCGTCATGGACCCTCCCTGCCGCGGAGTTGCTCGTAGAACTGGATCGAATTGTCCGGGAGCGACGTGCCGGGGTACACGCAGATGCCTCCGGCGAGGCGGTTGCCCGCCCCCACGGAGACACCTTCGCCGAGCACGGCGCCAACCAGCTGCGTCCCGGCGCCGACGGACGCGTCGCGCACGAGGACGCTGCCCTCGACCTGCGCGTGCGCGCCGATCACGACGCCGGCCTGGGCCACGGTCTCGAGCACGGTCGCGCCCTCGCCGACGACGACTCCGGCGCCGAGGACCGCGAGTGGACCGACGCGCGCCCCGGCGGCGATGCGCACGCGCGCGCCGATGTAGCAGGGCGGGACGACGCGGGCGCCGGGGTCGACCTGCGCCGTCTCGTCGACGTACAGGTACTGCGAACCCATCTCCTCGGCCACCGCCGTGTACACCGTGCTCTCGAGGATGTCGAAGTGCGCCTGCAGGTAGCTGTCCGGGGTGCCGATGTCGCGCCAGTAGCCGTGGTCGACGTAGCCGTAGAGCGAGCCCGCCTGGGCGAGACGCGGGAAGACGCCGCGCTCGATGGAGAAGAGCTTGCCGCGCGGCACCATCTCCAGCACTTCCGGCTCGAGCACGTACACGCCGGCGTTGATGAGGGCCGTGCCCTCGTGGTCGCTGGGCTTCTCGAGGAAGCTGGAGACGCGCCCCTCGTCGTCGAGCTCCACCAGGCCGTAGCGTCGCGGGTCCTCGACGGGCGTGAGGAAGATGGTCCCCATGCCGCCCTTCGCGACGTGCAGGGCGGCGAGGGCGCTGAGGTCGACGTCGCTGAGGACGTCGCCGTTGAACACGAAGAAGTTGCCGGCGCGGAGCTTGGACTCGCAGTTGGCGATGGCTCCGGCCGTGCCCAGCGGCTCGTCCTCGACGGCGTACGCGACCTCGAGCCCGAAGCGGGACCCGTCGCCGATCTCCGCCTCGATCGCCTCCGCCAGGAAGCCGGTGGAGAACACGGCGCGCGAGACGCCGTGACGCGCGAGGTTGTCCAGGATGTAGGAGACGAACGGGCGCTCCACGACGGGCGCGACCGGCTTGGGCACGCGCGACGTGATGGGACGCAGGCGCGTGCCCTCCCCGCCGACGAGGATGACGGCCTGGGTGGGGCTGCTGCGAGGCACGGCCACGGCGGCCGTCACGAGGGCGCGGGGGCGGCAGCCGCGAACGGCTCGCCCAGGCCGATGCCCTCGTACTCGAACCCTGCGGCAACGGCGGCGGCCGGGTCCACGAAGTTGCGGCCGTCGATGAGCAGCGGCCGCTCCATGACCCTGGCGGCGGCCGCCCAGTCGAGGCGTGAGAACTCGGGCCACTCGGTCACGATGACCACGGCGTCGGCCCCGCCCAGGGCCTCCATGGCGTCCGCGCAGATCGTGACGCCCGGGAACAGCGGATGGCCGCCGGCGGCGATCATGGGGTCGTAGGCGCGCACGTGCACGCCCTCGTGCACGAGGCGGCCGGCGAGGACGATGGAGGCCGCCTCCCGCAGGTCGTCGGTCTGAGGCTTGAAGGTGAGGCCGAGCAGGGCGACGGTGGCGCCGCGGAGCTTGTGAAGGTGTGCCGTGAGCTTGCCGAGCACGCGGCGCTTCTGCAGGGCGTTGACCTCGATCACGGCGTTGAGCAGCTGGAAGTGGTAGCCGCTGTTGCCCGCCAGCTGCTTGAGCGCCTCCACGTCCTTGGGGAAGCACGACCCGCCGTAGCCGATCCCGGCCTGCAGGAAGTGCGGGCCGATGCGGTGGTCCAGTCCCATGCCGTGAGCCACGGTGCGCACGTCGGCGCCGACCTGCTCGCACACGTTGGCGATCTCGTTGATGAAAGAGATCTTCGTGGCGAGGAACGCGTTGGAGGCGTACTTGACCATCTCCGCCGTGGGGACGCTGGTGCGCACGACGTCGGTGTCGATGCCGCGGTACAGAGCCTCGACGAGGTCGCCGTCCTCCTCGCGGAAGCAGCCGATGACGACGCGGTCCGGATCGAGGAAGTCCTGGATGGCGGCGCCCTCGCGCAGGAACTCCGGGTTGGAGGCGTAGGTCATGCTGTCGGCGCCCAGCGCCTCAAGGTCGGCCATGACCTTCTCGCCGGTCCCCACCGGGACCGTGCTCTTCATGACGAGAAGCCGCTCGCCGCCGCGCTTGGCGATCTCGCGGGTGGCGTGCTGCACGCGGGAGAGGTCCGCGTCACCCGACGGCGACGGCGGCGTGTCTACGGCGATGAAGAGGATGCGGCACTGCTCCAGCAGCTCGTCGTAGGAGGTCGTGTACGAGAGCCGCGAGGCGTTGTCCTCCAGGAGCTTGTCGAGACCGGGTTCGTAGATCGGCACCTGGCCCTGCCTGAGGCGCTCGATCTTGGCGGCGTCGACGTCCATGCAGACCACGCGGTGGCCGAGATGAGCGAAGCAGACTGCCGAGACCAGCCCGACATAGCCCGTACCGACGACGCCGATCGGGGCGGAATCCATGCTGGGGAACACCTCCGAGTCGCTTGAGGAGCGGCGCGCAGCGCGAAGTCTACCACAGCGCCGGGAGCCGTCCGGCAGGCTCACGGACGCATCGCCGGGCGGGCGGCGGCAGGCTCCCGCCGGCCTCCGAGAGGCTAGCGCCCGAGGGCCGTCAGCAGCTCGGAGCTGCTCGGCGCATCGAGCGGGTTGAGCGCCAGCGCGTGCTTGAGCGCGGCGATGGCTGCGGCCTTGCGGCCGAAGACGTTGAGCAGCAGCTGCCCCTGCGCGTAGTAGACCTCGTAGTTGGCGGGCTGCAGGCGCTGCGCCTTGTCGAGGACGGCGAGCGCCTCGTCGTTCTTGCCCTGCTGCTGGAGTACGAGCGCCTCCGTCAGGAGCGGGTCGACGGCGAGTGGATCGAGCCGCGCCGCGTGGCGCGCGTTGCTGAGGGCGGCGGCGACGTTGCCGCCGGCCGACTCCGCGAGAGCGGCGTTGGCCGCGCGCAGGGCCAGGTACGGGAACGTCCAGCTCAGCGCCAGCAGGACGAGCGCCGCGGATGCCGCGACCCTGACCGGCCAGCGGACGCGGCCCCGTCTCGCCGGCCGCTCGGCCGCCGGCGCCGGATCGCCGGCGTCCGCCCCGGCCGCGTCCCCAACGTCCGCCGCCGAGTCCGCGGCGCCTCCGGCCGCGACCTGGGTCTCCGGCGCAGCCTGCCCCTCGCCGGGCGCCTCCCTAGCCTGCTCCCGGGTGAGTCGGAGGCGCTCGTCGCCGGCGCGCGTCGCCAGGTACGACGAGCTGACCGCGACGAACAGGAAGAAGACGAACCCGATGGCGGCCATGCCCCAGTCCCAGTCCCAGGAGATGTGGACGAGGAACGCGAGTATGCCCGCCTGAAACGCGACCACGAGCGAGCGCATGGGGTCGCCGCGGTCGCGCAGCGGGTTGCGGAACGACGTGGCGACGAAGAGGAGCAGTGCCGTGACGAAGAGCACGAGCCCGACGATGCCGAGCTCGCTGAGCACGTTGAACCACTCGCTGTGCGCGTGCTTGACGACGCCGCCTGCCTTGCGGTAGCGGTAGTGCGTGAACGGGAAGGTGCCGGCGCCGCTCCCGGCGACCGGATCGACGCGGGCCTGGTCAAGCGCTTCGCGCCAGAGCGGAGGCCGCCCGGTGTTCATCGACACCAGCCGGACCGTACCCTCGGCAGCACTCGTCTGGTCGCTGCCCGCCGAGAACGCCTGGACCTTCGCCCTCACCCAGCTGACGCCGCCGCGCGCCTGGACGAAGGCGAGCGAGCCGCCGCCGACGCCGCCGACGAGCAGCACCAGGACGGCGGCGCCGGCGGCGACCCGCGACCAGCGCGGCCACGGCAGGCCGTCCTCCAGCAGCAGGACGCCCACCTGCGCGCCGCCGGCGATCACCAGGGCGGCGAGCGAGTAGCGCAGCAGGATGTGCCCCTGCTGCGTGCGCAGGATGTCGTCGGCCGTCGCCTGGAACAGCGTGCCGAGGTCGCGCACGCGCCACAGCACGGCCGCCACCGGCGCCGCCACTGCGACCAGCGTGGCAAGGCTCGCGAGGCGGGTCGTGCAGAACGCGAAGTAGACGACGAGAGCCACGGCGAGCGCGATCCAGCCGCCGCGCGAGAGCGTGAAGAAGAAGGTGAAGCAGAGCGGGACGCCGGCCACCGCGGCGAGCGTGCGCCACACGGCGGGCACGCGCCGGTCGGCGGCGAGGGCGAGCACGACCATCAGCCCCATGATCATCATGAGTGCGAGCACGTTCCAGTAGCCGATGGGGCTGTCCAGCCTCGCATACGCGTGCGCGTTGATGACGACGTCCGGCAGCACCTTGCCGAGATAAGCGTATACAGCCACGGCAACAGCCACCACGAGGAATCCGGCGGCAGCGACCAGCAACTGCAGCCGCCGCACCGGCGTCAGCCCCAGGACGGCGGCGACCGCCAGGTACAGCGCGGCCAGGTCGAACGCCATCCAGGAGAGGTCGGGCCCAAGCGACCAGAGGACGGACAGCCCGACCCACGCGACGAAGAGCCCGAACGTGCCCAGAGCGCACAGGTAGAGAGGCGACGGCCGCGACCCCCGGCGGAGGAACCAGACCCAGAGTGCGGCCAGCAGGAGGTACGCGATGGCGAGCGGCGCGCTGCGCGTGAAGATGTAGCCGCCGGAGAGGAAGGAGAAGGCACCGGCGCAGGCCACCGTCAAGGCGACGGGTGCGACGTTGCGGATCCTTGACGATGACGGTCGCGCAACGCGGCCAGTGTTTACCGGGGGTTCCATCGACGGGATTATACTGGCATGAGCCCCTCGGAGGCGGTGATTACTATGTGTAGCTTCCGGCGGGTTCGCGTGATATAAGCTGTCGCCAAGAGGCATACCATCGTCACACGCGTGAAGAGGGGGGTGAAGAAATGAAGGCAAAGCTCGTGGGAGCCCTCGTGCTCGCGCTCATCCTCATGCTCGTGCTATCGAGCGTCGCCATGGCAGGAGTGTCACAGGCGACGATCAACGCGATCATCAAGGACGCGCAGGACGGCACGCTCGATGGGCATTGGACGGCTGCGGAGATCCGCGCCGCCTTGGCCTATATCGAGAACAGCCCCGTCTATGATCAGTACTCCGCCATCAAGGGTGTCTTGCAGGACTACCTCGCAAGTCTCCAGGCGCCGGGTGAACAGAGCGGCCAGCTCGCCTTCACCGGCAGCAACATCGTCCTCGCGTTCGGCGCGGGCGCCGCGCTGATCGGCGGCGGCATCTTGCTGCGCAGACGCCGGGCTGCTTGACCAGAGTCCGCATCGAAGCGCTCGCAGGGCGCCTCCCGCAAGGGAGGCGCCCTTTCGTTTGCCCCGGCTCTGTCCCGGGAAGCGGCGCGAGAGCGGCCGGTGAGGGCGCCGTCGCGACGGCGCCCCGGCGCTAAGTCGCCCGGTAGAGCGTCACGCCGACCGGCGCCGAGTCGTCGGCGATCACCGCGCCGGGCCTGAGCCCGAGGTCGCCGGCGAGCGCGAGGGCGGCCTCACGCCTGCCGCTGCGGTAGTACACGGACGTCGCGGTGAGCGCCGGGCGCCAGCCGCCACCGACCGGCATCGACGTACGGTAGCCCCACAGGCGCAGGCGCGCGGCAGTGCGCGCCGCACCGGCCGCAGGTTCGATGATGCCGACCGTCGTGCGCCGGCGCGCCACGAACCAGAAGCCGAGGCGCGTCGAGGCGAGACGCGGGGCGAGGGCGCCCGGCCAACAGGCGCGCACCAAAGTCGCGACGTTGGCGCCCGCCGCGACCCTTATGCGCGCAGTCGCGGCGGCAACGGTCGTCCCCTGTGGCAGGATCGCCGTCGCGAGCTGGGAGACCGGGAGCGCGGCGGCGGCGAGCGCCTGCCGGATCGCGGCCGCGGCGGAGACGGCGGCCGGGCTTCCCGGCGACGTGGTCGCCACCGGAGTGGTCGCGGCCTGGAGGCCCGGCGTGGCGGCGCCCTGACTGCCGGGCGTGGGCATCGCCGTCCGCGCAGATGCAGGGACGCCCGCGGTCGCCGGCGGCAACAGGCTGCTGAACACCGCCGGCTGCCGCTCCCCACGCAGCAGCGTCGCGAGATCGCGGAGCGCGGCGGCCGCGTCCGCGCCGGCATCCGAGCGGCGCAGGCCCGGCGGCCCCACGAGGACGGCAAGCGGGCGCCAGGAGCGCACGAGCGCGGCCGTCCGCGCCGTGACCTGGCTCCAGTCCGCCACCGCGAGCAGGCGTACCGCAACGGGCGCGCCTGCCGACCGCCGCAGGCGCCGGCGCGCCTCGGCGAAATACGCGCCGGCGTACCGCTGCGGCCCGGGCATGACCACGAGGACCCGGGCCGGCACCGCTTGGCGGTGGATCGCAGGGCCCTGGTCGGGCGGCGCCAGGCCGAACTCAAGCCACTGGCGCAGTTGCGCCAGCTGGACATCGTCGAGATGCCACGCCGCTCCCCCGCGGCACGTCTGCACGACGGCGTCGGCGGCTCGTACCTGGGTACGTGACGGCCTGAGCCACTCGAGGGTCGTGGCGATCGAGGTCGCTGTGCGCAGGCTGAGATCGCTCTGCACGTGCCCGAACCCGAGGATGTAGTTGGCGAACGACACGACGCTCATGGCCTTGAAGTCGATGCGCGACAGGCCCTGCTGGAGCGCCGCATACTGCGCCAGCCAGCTGGCCGCGGTCGGAGCGGTCTCCCAGGCGGACCCGGCCATCCGGAGGCGCACCTGCGCGATGCGTCCGTCGCCGGGCGGCAGCATCGGGCCGGTCACCAGGCGCAACGCCTGGCGGTCGAGGGCGACCCACGCGTCCATGCTCACGCCGACGGTCCTGCCTAGTGCCGCCGCGGCAGCGGCCGGGCCGGCCTGGTCGACCACGTGGCGCAACGGCGTGAGCCCGGCGCCCGGCACGAACCCCTGGGTGTCCGGCGCGATCACGACTGCCGTGACGGCCGAGGGGCTATCGGTGATATGCAGCCACACGATGGAGTCGCACGCCCCGCCGGGTGCGCCGGAGGCGAAGACGGCGACATCGCTGGGCGGCGACGAACGCGAGCCCGGCCCGGCCTCGACGACCTTGTGCCACGGCCCGGGCAGAGCGAGGAGGATGACGACGCCGAGTGCCACGAGGACTCCGAGAAGCAGGGCGGCCCACGCGTCGAGGCGTCCCAGCACTTCGCGAAGCAGCTTCACCGCACAGGCTGGAACGAAGTCGCGATGCCCGTCATCGTGTCGTTGGAGAGCTGGTTGTCCAGGGTGTTGATCACCCAGTACAGCGTCTTGTTGCGCTTCCACGCGACCATGTGGAGGGCGCTGCCCTGGTAGAAGTACATGTACTCGGTGCCGCTGATGACCTGCGTGCTGTTGGGGTTCTGGATCGCCGGCGGGTTGAGCCAGCGCATCTCCTGGATGTCCCAGTACCCGCCCAGCGGCGTGGCCGCGACCGCCACGAGCGCGGCCGCGTTCTTGCCCGAGGTCGTCTGGATCTTGTAGTGCCGGAACTGGTCATAGGTCGAGCCCGCCGACCACTTCGTCGGCATCTCGAGCGGGATCGACGTGAGTTCTGCTCCGGCGCGCCACGCCGACGCCGAGTACTTCCCGCTCACCAGCGTCGTCGTCGTGCCGGTCTGCTGCGTCGGCACGTTGAGCTTGCCGTCGAAGGTGGAGGCGAGGACGACGGTGATACCGTCGGTCACGCCCGGTGCGCGCGGGACGACCTGTACCTCAGACGGGTAGAGCATCTCGCCGAGGAGCTGCGCGGGAGCGCTCAGGCTCTTGGGAGCGTAGATGACCGTCGTCTTGCCGGTGAACTCGGTGGCGTCGGCGCCGACCGCGGTCGTGTAGCCCAGGGCAGTGAGCTGGTCCGCGGTGGTCGTCGCCAGCCCGCCGATGCCGCTGCCGTTGTGGATGTAGATCGGATACATCTTCTTGGTGAGCTTGAGGTTCTTGACCTTCAGCGGAGCCGCGGCCGGGCGCGTGAACTCGTTGACCGCCTGCTGGACCTGAGCCGGCGAGGCCACCACGTAGGAGACGCCGCCGATCATCGGTGTCGAGCCCTCGAGGTGGACCGTGTTGATCTTGGACGTGTTCACCTGGAAGACGAGCTCCACGAGCGACTTGAGCCGCTGGATCGAGTCGATGTCGGACGTCGTCTGGCTGGTGACCGCCTTGATGAGCTTGAGCACTTTGCCCCAGTCCTGGCTCCAGCGGCCCGACTGGCGCTGCATCTCCTTGAGGAAGAGCTGCTGGCGCTGCATGCGCGTGAAGTCGCCCGCCTGGTCGTGGCGGAAGCGCACGAAGTTGAGCGCCTGCTTGCCGTGCACGAGCTGGTAGCCGGGCTGGATGTCGATGGACTTCCAGCCGTTGCCCGGCGGGTTGTAGTAGCGGTGGTCGACGGGGATATAGATGCCGCCGAGGATATCGACGACGTGCCAGAACCCCGCGAAGTTGATCTCGACGTAATGGTTGATCGGCAGGCCGGTGAGCGTCGAGAACGCCTTGACGGCGCCGGCAGCCCCGCCGTAGGAATAGGCGGCGTTCATCTTGTTGTAGCCGACTCCCTCGATGTAGATGCGCAGGTCGCGAGGGATCGAGAGCATCGAGATGCTCTTGGTGACGGGATCGAGGCGGACGAGGATCTGCGTGTCCGAGCGGCCGGGGTCGCTCGGCCCGCTCTTGTCCGAGCCGATGAGCAGCACGTTCATCGCCTTGCCCGGGAGCTCGGGGCGCAGTTGCTGGCGCGTCTTGGTGACGGCCGCCTTCTGTGCCGCCGTCTGGCCGCCCACGGCGCTCACGGTGCCGTTAGCCCACCCGAGGGCAAGGCCGGGGGCGGCGAGCGCGATCACGACGACGCCGACGCCGACGACCTTCACCGCCAGGAGGCGGCCGAAGGCGACGTAGCCGGTGACGGCCGCGAGGACGGCGACGGCCACGACGGGCACGGCGACCATGGACCAGCTGGGGACCTTACCCGAGAGGCGCGCCAGGTCGAAGGCCGCCTGCGAGTTGCCGATCATGTCGCGGCCGTAGAGCCAGAAGAGGACGCCGGCGACGATGACGCCGGCGGAGACGAGCCCGAGGATCAGCCAGGTGCGCGAGCCGCCGGGAGTGTCCTGACGGCCGCCGGCGGCGCGCGGCGCGCGCTCGAGCGGGGGAGCGACGCGGTCGGCGTAGCCGCCCACGACCCGCACGGGCTCGTCCTCTCCCGACCTGTACACGCGATACTTGGCCATCCCGCTCCGTTGAAGCCGGCGCCCGCTCAGGCGGTCGGCACTCGTTCATCATCGCACGAGCTGAGAGACGTCTGCACCCCCACACCGGTTCGGGTGCCCGCCTCTCCCCTCTCGACGCTGGCGCCGAGGCGCGCGAGCTTCCCCGCCAGGTCCTCGTAACCGCGGTCGACGTGGTAGACCGAACGCACCTCGGTGACGCCGTCCGCGACCAGCCCGGCGGTGACCAGCGCCGCGCCGCCGCGCAGGTCGGGCGCCTCGACGACCGTCCCGCTGAGGCGGTGCGGCCCGGCCACGACGGCGTGGTGGCCGCTGGTCGTGATACCGGCGCCGAGCCGGTTGAGCTCATCGACGACGACGAAGCGGTTCTCGAACACGTTCTCGGTGACGATCGAGGTGCCGTCGGCGAGCGACAGCAGGACCATGGTCTGCGCCTGCAGGTCGGTGGCGAACCCGGGGTGCGGCAGCGTCGAGATGTCGACCGGCGACAGCGGACCGTCGCGACGCACGGTGATGCGCCGCTCGCCCTCTTCGACCTGCACGCCCATGCTGCGCAGCTTGGCGAGGAAGAGCTCGAGGTGGATCGGGTCGAGCCCCTCCACGGTGACCTCGCCGCCGGTGGCGGCGCCCATGATCAGATAGGTACCGGCCTCGATGCGGTCGGCGATGACCTCGTGATCGACGCCGTGGAGCGTGTGGCCGCCCTCGATGTGGATGGTGCTGCTGCCGGCGCCCTCGATGACCGCGCCCATCCCGCAGAGGAAGTCGCAAAGGTCGGCGATCTCGGGCTCGCGCGCGGCGTTCTCGATCACCGTCACGCCCTCCGCCGCCGTGGCGGCCATGAGGAGGTTCTCGGTGGCGCCCACGCTCGGGTAGTCTAGCGCGACCGCCGCTCCCCGGAGCTTCGGGCTGTGGACCTTGATGAACCCATGATCGATCTCGACGGTCGCTCCGAGCTTCTCCAGGCCGCGGATGTGGAAATCGATGCGCCGCGGCCCGATGTTGCAGCCGCCCGGCATGGCGATGGTGGCCTCGCCGAGGCGCGCCACCAGCGGTCCCATGACGATGATGCTGGCGCGCATGGTGCGCACGAGCTCGTAGGGAGCGCATCCGCTCAGGCCGGCGCCGGCGCGCACGCGCAGCACGTCGCCGTCGTCGTCGACGTCCGCGCCGAGCGCGCGGAGCATGTCGACCATGGTAGCGACGTCGGTGATGCGCGGCACCCGCCGCATCGTGCAGGCCTCCTCGGTGAGGAGGCTGGCGGCGAGAAGCTTGAGGGCGGAGTTCTTGGCGCCCGAGAGAGACACGGTACCCTGCAGCCGCCGGCCGCCGCGTACGAGCAGGCGCGCTTGGTGTTCGCTGGTCCCGTCCATCAGACGGTCATGAGTATAGCTGCCCGGGGAGCGCGGCGAAGCCGCGCTCAGCGCCGGCGTCCTGCGACCTGCAGGCGGTTCTCGGCGCGCTTGAGCGCCTGCTCGGCGCGGAAGTAATCTGCTTCGGCCTGGGCGCCGGGGTCGCCGCGCTCGGCGAGGCGCTCGCGCGCGCGGCGCACGGCGTCCTCGGCGCGGTGCACGTCGATGACGCCGGCGAGCTCGCCGTGATCGACGACGACCAGCACCTTGTCGAACAGCACCTGGGCGTAGCCGATCCCCGTGGCGATGTACTCCCACGTGCCGTCAAGGTCGCGGATGCGCGTCTCCCCCACGGCCAGTAGCGTCACCAGCGGCTGGTGACGCGACAGCACGCCGAGCTCGCCGTCCACGCCGGGCAGTACGACCATGCCGACGTCGTCGCTGTAGACCTCGCCGTCCGGCGTGACGATCTCGACGTGCAGGGGGCGTTGTTCAGCCAACATCCACCCCTCAGACGGCCGCTTCGCGGCCCGCCAGCTTCGCGGCCTGCTCGGCGGCTTCTTCGATGCCGCCGACCATGAAGAAGGCCTGCTCGGGAAGGTCGTCGCACTTGCCGTCCACGAGGTCCTTGAAGCCGCGGACCGTGTCGGCGAGCGGCACGTACTTGCCGGGGATGCCGGTGAACTGCTCGGCCACGTGGAACGGCTGCGAGAGAAAGCGCTCGATCTTGCGGGCGCGCTGCACCACGACCTTGTCCTCGTCGGAGAGCTCGTCCATGCCGAGGATGGCGATGATGTCCTGCAGCTCGCGGTAGCGCTGCAGGATCTCCTGGACGCGCGTCGCGGTCTCATAGTGCTCGTCGCCCACGGCGTCACGCGTGAGGATGCGCGAGGTCGAGTCAAGCGGGTCCACAGCCGGGTAGATGCCCTTCTCCACGATGGCGCGCGAGAGCGTCGTGGTGGCATCGAGGTGGGCGAAGGTCGCCGCCGGCGCCGGGTCGGTGAGGTCGTCGGCCGGCACGTAGATCGCCTGCACGGAGGTCACCGAGCCGCGCTTGGTCGACGTGATGCGCTCCTGCAGCTCGCCCATCTCGTTGGCGAGCGTGGGCTGGTAGCCGACGGCGCTCGGCATACGGCCGAGGAGAGCGGAGACCTCAGAGCCAGCCTGCACGAAGCGGAAGATGTTGTCGATGAAGAGCAGCACGTCCTGGCCGCCCATCTCGCGGAAGTACTCCGCGACGGTGAGGCCGGCCAGGCCGACGCGCAGGCGTGCGCCCGGCGGCTCGTTCATCTGCCCGAAGATGAGCGCGGTCTTGTCGATGACGCCCGATTCCTTCATGTCGAGCCAGAGGTCGTTGCCCTCGCGCGTGCGCTCGCCGACGCCGCAGAAGACGGACAGACCGCCGTGCTCGGCGGCGATGTTGCGGATGAGCTCCTGCACGATGACGGTCTTGCCCACGCCGGCGCCGCCGAAGAGGCCGATCTTGCCGCCCTTGACGTACGGGGCGATGAGGTCGACGACCTTGATGCCGGTCTCGAAGACCTCGTCGGTGGGGTCCAGTTCCTCGAAGCTCGGCGCCGGCCTGTGGATCGGCCAGTGCTCCACATCGGTCAGCGGCTCGCCGTGGTCGATGGTGTCGCCGGTGACGCTGATGAGACGCCCCAGCGTCTTCTCGCCCACCGGCACGGTCATGGCGACGCCGGTGTCGATGACCTCGGTACCGCGCGCGAGACCGTCGGTCGTCTCCATGGCGACGGCGCGCACCTTGTCGTCGCCGAGGTGCTGCTGCACCTCGCAGACGACTTTGCGGGCCTGCCCGTCGCCGCTGTCGATGTCGACCGTGAGCGCGTTGTAGATGGCCGGGATCTCGTCCGGGAAGCGGACGTCGATGACCGGCCCGATGACCTGGACCACAGTGCCTGTGTTCATAGCCTCAGCTCCGCTCTGCGTAGTAAGGGCGTGGGCGCGCCGGCCGGCTCATCCGAGAGCCTCGGCGCCGGCCACGACCTCGAGGATCTCTTGCGTGATCGCCGCCTGACGGGCGCGGTTGAGCGCCAGGGTGAGCGTGTCGACCATCTCTTCGGCCGCGTCGCTGGCGTTGCGCATCGCCGTCATGCGCGCGCCCTGCTCACTGGCGCTCGACTCCAGCAGGGCGCGATACACGGCGATCTCCACGTACGCCGGCAACAGGCTCTCGAGGATCGAGTGCGCCGAAGGCTCGTAGAGATACGTGACCGGACCCTTGGGCCGGTCCTCGTCGGTGACCGCCTCGCGCGGGACCGGGAGGACGACGTCGTCGAGCAGCGTCTGCTCGATCGCCGACGTGAAGTGGTTGTAGACGAGGCGCACGCGATCGATCTCGCCGGCCACGTACTGGTCGATCAGGTACTTGGCGATGTGCTGCGCGTCGGAGTAGTCCGGCCGGTCGCTGAGCCCCTGCCAGCTCTTCTCGATGTGGCAGCCGCGGAAGCTCAGCGTGCCGATGCCTTTGCGCCCGACGGCGACGATGCGCGTCGCCACGCCGCCGTCCTCGCGCAGGCCGCGCTCGATCTCGAGGGCCTTGCGGACCACGTTGGCGTTGAAGGCGCCGGCCAGGCCGCGATCGCCGGTCACGGCGACGACGGCCACCGTGCGGACTTCGGGGCGCTCCTTCATCAGGGCGAAGTTGAGCGCCTCCTCCGAGTACGTCGCGAGGTCGGTCATCATCTCGATCATGTCGCCGGCGTAGGGCCGCAGCGCCTCGATACGCTGCTGACTGCGGCGCAGCTTCGCCGCCGCGACCATCTCCATCGCCTTTGTGATCTTGCGCGTGTTCTGGACCGACGCGATGCGCCGGCGGATGTCGCGGAGGCTCGCCACGCTAGGCCTCTGCCCCCTCGAGAGCCACGTCGGCCACGGCGGTCTCCGGCAGGAACGTGTTGTGGTAGGCGGCGATCGCCCCGCGGAGCTTCGCCTCGCTCTCGTCCGAGACGACCTTCTCGTCGCGGATGGCGGCGAGCACCTCCGGGTCCTGGCTGCGCATGTACTCGCGCAGCCCCTCGCAGAACGCGCCCACGCGCTCGACGTCGATGTCGTCGATGTAGCCCTGGTTGCCGGCGAAGATCACGGCGACCTGCTCCTCGACCGGCATCGGGTCGAAGCGGCCCTGGTTGAGGACCTCGATCATGCGCAGGCCACGCGCCAGCGACTGCTTGGTGGCCTCGTCGAGGTCCGAGCCGAACTGGGCGAAGGCCTGCAGCTCGCGGAACTGGGCGAGATCGATACGCAGCCGGCCGGCGACCTGCTTCATCGCCTTGATCTGGGCGTTGCCGCCCACGCGGCTCACCGAGATGCCGATGTTCACCGCCGGGCGCACGCCGCTGTAGAACAGGTCGCTCTGCAGGAAGATCTGCCCGTCGGTGATGGAGATCACGTTGGTCGGGATGTACGCCGACACGTCGCCCGCCTGGGTCTCGATGACCGGGATCGCGGTGAGCGAGCCGCCGCCGAGCTCGTCGTTGAGCTTGACGGCGCGCTCGAGCAGGCGCGAGTGCAGGTAGAAGACGTCGCCGGGGAACGCTTCGCGGCCCGGCGGCCGGCGCAGCAGCAGCGACATCTGCCGATAGGCGTCGGCCTGCTTGGAGAGGTCGTCGTAGAAGCACACGGCGTGGCGGCCGCTGTAGAGGAAGAACTCCCCCATGGCGGCGCCGGCGTACGGGGCCAGGAACTTGAGCGGCGCCGAGGCCGAGGCGGTCGCGGTGACGACGATGGTGTACTCCATCGCCCCGTACTCCTCGAGCTTCTGCACCACCTGCAGCACCGTGGACGCCTTCTGGCCGATGGCCACGTAGACGCAGATCTCGTCCTGGCCCTTCTGGTTGATGATCGTGTCGACGATGAGCGAGGTCTTGCCGGTCTGGCGGTCGCCGATGATGAGCTCGCGCTGGCCGCGGCCGATGGGGATCATCGAGTCGATGGCCTTGATGCCGGTCTGCAGCGGCTCCTTGACCGGCTGGCGCTCGACCACGCCCGGTGCCTTGAACTCCATCGGGCGGAACTCGCTCGTCTCGATCGGGCCCTTGGCGTCCAGCGGATTGCCCAGCGGGTCGACGACGCGGCCGACCATGGCCTCACCCACCGGCACCTGCAGGACGCGGCCGGTGCGCTTGACGAGGTCGCCCTCCTTGATGAGGGTGTCCTCCCCCAGAAGCACGGCGCCCACGTTCTCTTCTTCGAGGTTGAGGGCAAGTCCGGTGACCCCGTGCGGAAGCTCGAGCATCTCCATGGCCATGCAGTTGCGCAGCCCGTAGATGCGGGCGATGCCGTCGCCCACTTCGAGCACGGTGCCGACCTCGTCGACCTCGACCTCGGCTTGGTAATTCTCGATCTGCGACTTGAGGACCGAGGCGATCTCTTCCGGGCGCAGCTTCACTCGACGTCACCTCTCAGTTCTGCTGTAGCCAGCCGGCGGCGCAGCTGGCGGATGCGCGCTTGCACGCTGCCGTCGACGATCACGTCGCCGACGCGCAGGACGAGGCCACCGACGATGGCCGGGTCGACCCGCTCGGCGAGCTCGACCTCACGTCCGGTGGCCTCCGCGACTCGCGCGGCGATCTTCTTGCGGGTCTCGGGGGAGAGCTCCATCGCGGAGGTCACCTCCACCTCGACGAGTCTGGCCTCGACGGCGGCGAGCCCGTCGTAGGCTTTGTGCAGCTCGCCGGCGATGGCGAAGCGCCCCCGTTCCAGCAGGAGCTGCAGCATGTTGGCGACCAGAGGCTGGCCGTCGCGCGTGATCTCGGCGAGCACCCGCCGTTTGGCGGCGCTGTCCACCTGCGGATCGGCGAGCACGTCGCGCAGCGACGCGGAGGCCGCGAGGGCGGCGACGAAGTCGCCCAGCTCGCGGCGCACGGGCTCCACGGCGCCGGCGTCCTTGGCGGCGTCGAAGAGCGCGCGGGCGTAGACGGCTGCGACCTGCTCTTCGCTCAACCCTGGTTCTCCATGCCGAGCTGATCGATCTTGAGCTCGGCCAGCGTCTCGTCGATGAGGCGCTCCTGGTCCTTGCCGCTGAGGCTGCCGGCGGCGACCTTCTCCGTGGCCAGCGCTGTCAGCTCGGCGATCTGGCCCTTGAGCTCGCGCACCGCGGCGCGCGTGTCACGTTCGATCTGGTCGTGCGCCTGCGCGAGCACGCGCTCCGACTGCGCGCGTGCCTCGGCCATGAGCTCGGCCTTGGCGTGCTCGCCGGTCGTGCGCGAGCGCTCGAGGATCTCCTCCGCCTCGTGCCGCACCTTGGCGAGCGTCTCCTTGTACTCGTCCAGGAGCCGGTGCGCTTCTTCGCGCGCCTGCTCGGCCGCGTCCATGCTGTCCTGGACCGACTGGCGGCGTTCGTCGAGCAGCCGCTGGATGGGGCCGAAGGCGAACTTCCAGAGGATGTAGACCGCGATCGTGAACGTGATGAGGGTCCACACCATCAGGCCCCACTGCGTGTTCAGCATGGCTTCCTCTGTCCTTCCGTACGGGCGGGCTCGGCCTGCGTCACTTGGCCACGAACACGAGGATCAGCGCCACGACGAACGCGTAGAGAGCCACGGCCTCGGTCACGCCGATGCCGATGAACATGTTGGTGCGGATGTCGCCGGCGACCTCGGGCTGGCGGGCGATGCTCTCGAGCGCCTTGCCGATGAGGATGCCGAGGCCGATACCGGGGCCTACGGCGCCGAGGCCCATGGCGAGGCCGGCGCCGAGTTCCGCGTATGCGTGGGGGTTCATGCAGTGTCCTCCTGGGTGGTGACCTTGGTCATGAAAGGTTCAGTGTCCCGAGTCCAGCGCCCCGCCGATGTACACGGCGGAGAGGATGGCGAAGATGAAGGCCTGGATGACGGCCACGAAGATCTCGAACATGTAGATGAGCACCGAGGCGCCCTGGAGGGCGGCGGCGATGAGGTAGCTCTGGAAGATGAGCGCCATGGCGAAGAAGACCGCGAGGATGGCGTGGCCGGCCACCATGTTGGCGAACAGACGGACGGAGAGCGACACCAGGCGGAAGAACTCGCTCACCGCGTGGATGACGAAGATGAACTCCCGCAGCACCGGCGGCGCGCCCGAAGGCATCCAGCCGCCGACGTACTTGCGCACGCCGTACTTGGAGATGCCGGCGTAGTGCGTGAAGACGAACGTGAACAGCGCCAGCGTGATGGTGACGTACAGGTTCGCCGTAGCCGTGTAGAAGCTGAGCTGGTGGTGTTCGCCGAACGGCAGCGGCACGAGGCCGATGAGGTTGTTGACGAGCACGAAGAAGAACACGGCGCCGATGTACGGGAACCAGGCGTCGACGCCGCTCTTCATGACCGACTTGGCGATGCCGTCGCGCGCGAGGCTGTAGAGGCCCTCCATCGCCGCCTGGAAGCGCCCGGGCTCGGGCTTGAGGTTACGCGCGATCACGATGGCGATGACGATGATGACGGCGGTCGCCAGCCAGAGATAGATGACCGCCTTGTTGATCGAGAGGTCCACCGGCCCGATGGACGGCAGCTTGAGGATCGGCTGCAGGTCGAACTCGCCGGCGACGTTGAGGGTCTCCTTGGCACCGCCCGGGATGAGGAACAGGCCGACGAGCGCGATGAGCACCACGACCAGCCACACCCACTTCAGGCCCTTCTTCATCGGGCGCCCGCCTGCCCGGGGCGCGCAGGGGCGGGCGCGAAAGTGAGCGGGCGCAGCCCCAGATACGCGGTGAAACCGGCGAGGAACGCCAGCGCGGCGGTGGCGAAAGCCGGCCGCGCGAGCACACCGACGAGCACGAGGGTCGCGAGGACGACGACGAGACGCAGCGCCATGCCGCCGACAGCGACGCCGAGGGCGAGGTCGCGCCGCGTTCTGGCGCGGCGCCAGGCGAGGGCCTCGAGAGCCCAGTAGACGAGCGCCAGCACGGAGCCGAGCGCGGCCGCCCACACGGGCTTGCCGATGACGGCCGCGACGACGACGCTTGCCACGACCACGAGGCCGAGGACGACCGGGGCGATTGCCTGCTTGCTGATCAGTCTCGTCCCTCCGGCATGAGTCACTTCGTCTCCAGATAGATCGCGTACAGCGCCAGGCCGAACCCGGCGAACACTCCGATCACGGTGAAGAGCGGGAACGTCTTGACGACCCAGTCTATACCGGCCCCCACGCCGAGGCCGGTGACCACGCCGCCGAGAAGGAGAAACGCGACCGTCTCCGCGGAGGTGGACGAGCCCTTCTTGTCGTCGTCCTGCATGTCCTCAGGTGATTGTGGCGTCACACTATACCTGCCGCTTCGGGGGCCTGCAATGCGCCGCCGCCGCGCCGGTCCCGGCCCGTCATGAGGTCATTGCCGCCCCGCATCGCCGCCCTCCGGCGGAGGCGCCGGGTCGTCGTCACCGGGCTCGGCAGGGCGGCTCGGATCGGGCAGCCCCCGGCGGCGCGAACGGTACCGGCTCAGGAGCTGCGCCATGTACACGGTGGCCACTGCCGCGCCGATCCCGAGCACGATCGTCGCGATCCTGTCGCCGCGCTGCATGGCGATCGCCAGCCCGCTCAGCAGGAGGCACCACGAGTACAGCAGCAGCACGCTCTTGCGCTGCGAGAAGCCGTGCACCAGCACGAGGTCGTGATGCACGTGGTCCTGCCCGGCCGAGTAGAAGGGCACGCCCCGGCGCCAGCGGCGCCAGACGATCAGCGAGAGGTCGACGAAGGGCACGCCGAGCACCAGCAGCGGCAGCACCAGGGCGACGGCGGCGGTGCCCTTCATCACGCTCTGGACACTGAGGCAGGCGAGCACGAAGCCGAGCAGCATGGAGCCGGCATCGCCCATGAAGATGCTGGCGGGATGGAAGTTGAAGCGCAGGAACGCGAACGTGGCGCCGGCGAGGATGGCGGCGAGCACGCCCATCGCCGGGAAGTGCGTGCTCAGCGAGATCACGCAGAAGGTGAGGGCGGAGATCCCGCACACGCCGGCAGCGAGACCGTCCAGACCGTCGATGAAGTTGACCATGTTGACGATCATCGCCATCCAGAAGGCGGTGACGGCGATCGAGAGCGGCAGCGGGAAGTGCAGCATTATCCCGGTGAACGGGATGCTCATGTGCTCGATGTGGATGTCGAAGAAGATGGCCACACCGATGGCCAGGAGCTGGCCCATGAACTTGACGATCGGCTCGAGCTCGTAGAGGTCGTCGAACAGCCCGACGGCCACGACGATCGTGGCTCCGCCGATGATCCCCCAGGCCGGTCGGTCGACCTCCACCAGCAGCATCACCGGGATCATCCAGCCGAGATACATGCCGAGGCCTCCGAGGAGGGGCGTGGCGGAGACGTGCATGCGGCGGTCGTCGGTCGGGTTGTCGACCGCGCCGGTGAAGCGCGCCAGGCGGCCCATCAGGGGCGTCAGCAGGTACACGATCGCCGCGGCGACGAGGAACCCGAGCACCGCGGTCCTCAGCGGGCTCGACAGCAGGAGCGGAGGCTCTATGGGAGCTCCTCCCGGTGCACCGTGACGCCGGCCTCGGCCAGCATCTCCCGCGAGAGCTCGTCCGGATAGCCTTCGAGATAGTGGATCTCCGTGACACCGCAGTTGATGACCATCTTGGCGCAGAGCACGCACGGATGAAGGGTGGTGTAGAGCGTGGCGCCCTCGATCGCCACCCCGTGGACGGCCGCCTGGATGATGGCGTTCTGCTCGGCGTGGATGGCACGGCAGAGCTCCTGGCGCTCGCCCGACGGGATGCCGAGCTGCTCGCGCAGGCAGCCGACGTCGAGGCAGTGCGCCGTGTTGCGCGGGGCGCCGTTGTAGCCGGTCGTCAGGATGCGCTTGTCGCGCACGAGGACGGCGCCGACCTGGCGCCGCAGGCAGGTGGAGCGCGTCGCGGCCTGGCGCGCGAGCTGGAGGAAGTACTCGTCCCAGGTCGGGCGGCGGGCCGGCGACCAGCCGGCGCCGTTCGTGTCGGCGGGCCCGCTCACAGGAACTCGTAGAGCGGGAAGCGGTCGAGGAGCTCCATCACTTCGCGCCGGATCTCGCCGAGCGCGGCGTCGTCGTCGCGCGCCGCGATGGCGCGCAGCATAAGCTCGCCGGTCTGGCGCATCTCGGGCTCCATGAACCCCCTGGTGCTCACCGCCGGCGAGCCGACGCGCAACCCGCTGGCGACGTTGAAGGACGCGTCCTCGAACGGCACGACGTTGCGGTTGGCGGTGATGTTGACCTTCTCGAGGAGGTCCTGGCACTCGAGGCCGCTGAGGCCCGTGCTGCGCAGGTCGACGAGCGCCAGATGGACGTCGGTGT
>Ga0118677_10001219_pt1 | contig 55280 bp, 46 predicted proteins | sample AliMusrvi5mmetaG_FD_86154 | JGI IMG/M metagenome (GOLD analysis project Ga0118677, IMG submission 86154)
CCCCCTGCGCAGCCCGCCGTAGTTACCCCTCCGCCTGCTCCGGTCGTACCCGCGCAACCCGCCGTCGTCACCCCTCCGCCGGCCCCGGCCGCTGCCCCTGACCAGCCTGAGAAAAAAATGACCGTCAGCGAACTCAGGAAAAAGCACATCGATGCCGTTGCCGCGCTCAAAAAACAGAACATCGACGAAATAACGGCGCTCAAGGAAAGCATGAAAGGCAAATCCCCGGTAGAGATACACAAGGCCGTGGAAGCCAAGAAAGCGGAACATAAAGCCGCCATCAAAGCACTGGAAAAAGCCAACAAGGCCGAAATGGAACAATTGAAGGCCGACCTCCAGAAAACGAGGAAGAAATCCGGCAAGCACTAACCGGCCGCGAAATAATACAGCGCACAGCTTAAAAGGACCCGGTGAACGGCTATAGTTCTCCGGGTCCTTTATTATCATCGGACGGCGCGAAAACAAACGCCAAAAACTTGCATCATACTTACTAATTATGACCGAAACGATCGGCTTCTGTCAGGAAATGCGGCCGGAAGGCTGCGGTTTTATACTATTCGGGGCCACCGGAGACCTGGCCGCCAGGAAGATCCTGCCGGCCCTGTTCGGCCTTTGCGAAAAAAAACTGTCTCCAAAGAACTTTTACATGCTGCTGGCCGCCCGCACGCCCTTAGACCGCGACGGATTGGAAAACCGCCTCCGGAACGCGGTGATAAAAGCCGGGGTCTCCCCCTCGCCTGAAATATTCGGCGCCTTTCTGGAGCGCCTGGAATTTATTAGGGCCGATTATGACAGCGCTGAATTTTATAAGCGCCTTGACGAACGCCTGACGGACCTCGACGCTAAGTTCGGCGTTAAAAAGAACCGCCTTTTCTATCTGGCGACGCCCCCGGCGGCCTTCATGCCCATAGCCGCCAGTCTTAAGGGCGCGGGGCTTCTCTTTGATCCGAAAGACTGCTCCTGCTGGTCCAGAGTAATAATCGAGAAACCCTATGGCACCAGCCTTGAAAGCGCCGTCGCGCTTGACGCGGAGCTGAAGGAGAACGTAGCCGAACATCAGGTTTACCGTATAGACCATTTTACCGGCAAGGAAACGGTGCAGAACGTCATGTCGCTGCGCTCCGCCAACGCCGTATTTGACGGGACCTGGAACAACCGCTTCGTGGACCACGTTCAGATAACGATCTTCGAGAAGCTGGGGCTGGAAGGCCGCGCAGACTTCTTTGAGCACATGGGTCTGGCCCGTGATATGATGAGCCACATTTTACAGCTGGCCGCCATAACGGCCATGGACCTGCCCGCCACTTTCCGCGACACCGATTTTAAGGCCGAAAAAAAGCGCTTCTTTGAAAGCATACGTCCGTTCGGCCCGGAAGAATCGGCTGCACAGGCGGTGCGGGGCCAATATGACGGCTATCTGCTGGAGCCGGGAGTGGCGCCTGGCTCTACGGTGGAAACTTTCCTTGCCTTTAAATTCGGTATCGATAACGACCGCTGGCGCGGCGTCCCTTTCTATGTAAGGGCCGGCAAGAGAACGGGGATGAAAAAGACCAGAATAGACCTGGTCTATAAAAAGCCGGAAAGCGGCATCTTTAAAAATATCGACATCGGCCTTCCGAACGTATTCACCTTCAATATACAGCCGGATGAGGAGATATCTTTTTCGCTTATCACCAAGCACCCCGGGCCGAAACTCTGTTTTACCCCGCGCAAGATGAGCCTGGACTACCGTGTCGGGGCGCAGGAAGCCGGGACCTACCCGACGGATTACGAGCGGCTGCTCATCGACGCCATGTCGGGCGACCAGACACTTTTCCTCAGTTCGTTCGAAATGCGGTTCATCTGGGAATTCCTATCCCCGCTGCTTAAGGCCTGGCAGGAAGATCCTGCGCGCAGCCCGCTGCACGGCTATCCGGCCGGGTCCTACGGTCCGGCGGCCGCCGAGGAACTGATAACCAAAGACGGGAGGGCCTGGCTTTGAAGCGGCGCTCGGTGAAAAGATTCGGGACCGGGGCCGACATGGCCGGCTTCGCCGCCGGTTTTTTTGAAGCGGCGCTCCGGGAAAAAAGCCGCGGAAAATTCCTGGTCGCTATCTCCGGCGGGCGGACGCCGGCCGGCTTATTTAAAAAACTTTCCGCGCTCCCGCTGCCCTGGGACAGGGTGGTCTTTTTCATGGCGGACGAACGTCTCGTACCTCTTTCCTCGCCGGACAGCAATTTCGGCGCCGCGCGCCGGGCCTTATTTTCCAGGATAAAAATACCGGCGGCGAACCTCCGTCCGGTAAAGAACGGCGCCGCCGCCTATGAAAAAGAACTTTTGAAAGAGACCGGGGATTCCGGCAGGCTGGACCTTATCTTTCTCGGACTTGGAGAAGACGGACACACGGCCTCGCTGTTCCCCGGCTCGCCGGTCCTGCATGAGAGAGGAAGATTCGTGAGCGCGGCAAGGGCGCCGCGCGGAGCAAGGCCGGAAAAACGCGTAACCCTCACGCTTAAAGCGCTGAACCGGGCGCGCGCTCTGGTGCTGATGGCCTCCGGACCCGGGAAAAAGAAGATATTTGAAAGAGCCGCGCGGGGAGACCGGAGCATACCGGCCGGACGCCTGCGTCCGCGCGGCGGACTGCATCTGCTTTATTCAGAAAGGATATAACGCCGGGCCGCTTAACCGCCGCGGTCAGGAGAACTTCTGCGCCCTTCTGATGAGCGCGAAGACCCGCGCCTTCAATTCGTCTACCGAGAACGGTTTGCACATATAATCGTCGGCGCCCAGGTCCAACCCTGAAACCTGGTCGAGCACTTCCGTCTTGCCGCTGAGGATCAGCACCGGGATCTTATTCAGGACCTGGGAGCTCTTCAGCTTCTTGAGCAGAGAAACCCCGTCCCCGTCCGGCAGTATCCGGTCGAGTATGATCACATCGACGACCGAATTTTCTATAAAACCGTCGGCCTGGGCTATGGAATTAGCGAGCAGGAACTCCACATTAGTGCCTTCCAGCACCCCCTGCAGAAGGCTGCTCACGAGAGTATCGTCCTCGACGATAAGTATTTTTACGCCACCGCGTCCCATAGTTCCCCCTTCACCGCTAAAGCCGGCGACCCGCCGGCGTATCCGCCCGGCGCACGCTAGTATCTGTAATGCTCGGGCTTGTACGGTCCGTCCTGGTTCACGCCGATATAAGCGGCCTGTTCTTTCGTAAGCTTGGTCAGCCTGACCCCTATCTTTTCCAGATGAAGCCGGGCGACCTCTTCATCCAGATGTTTCGGCAGCCTGTAGACGCCGGTCTCCATTTTTTTGGTCCACAGTTCCAGCTGCGCGAGGGTCTGGTTCGAGAAGGAATTGCTCATCACGAAAGAAGGATGGCCTTTGGCGCAGCCGAGGTTCACAAGCCGGCCTTCGGCCAGCAGGTATATGGCTTTGCCTCCCGGCATATTGAAGCGGTCGACCTGGGGTTTTATATTCAGCACGGTCACGCCTTTGGTCTTCCTGAGCTCGTTGACCTGTATCTCGTTGTCGAAGTGCCCGATATTGCAGACTATGGCCTGGTCCTTCATCTTGAGCATATGCTCCACGCGGATGATATCCTTGTTGCCGGTCGTGGTGACATAGACGTCGCCTTCACCGAGGGTGTCCTCCACGGTGGCGACCTCAAAGCCTTCCATCGCGGCCTGCAGGGCGCAAATGGGGTCTATCTCCGTCACGATCACGCGCGCTCCGAAGCCCCTGAGAGAGCGGGCGGAGCCTTTGCCCACGTCGCCGTAGCCGCAGACGACGCAGACCTTGCCGGCGATCATCACGTCCGTCGCCCGCTTGATGCCGTCCGCGAGCGATTCCCGGCAACCGTAAAGATTGTCGAATTTGGATTTAGTGACCGAGTCGTTCACGTTAATGGCGGGGACCATAAGCTCGCCCGCTTCGTGCATCTGGTAAAGCCTGTGGACGCCGGTGGTGGTTTCCTCGGAAACGCCTTTCCAGTCTTTGACGGCGGCGTGCCAGCGCTTTGGATTTTTTTTAAGCTCGGCGCGCAGGCAGTTGTTAAGTTCCTGCTCGTCCTCGCCCCCCGCCTTCGCGTTAAGGATAGCGGAGTTCTTTTCCGCGGCCACGCCCCTGTGGAGCATCATCGTGGCGTCGCCGCCGTCGTCGACGATAAGGTGCGGGCCTTTTCCGTTCCCGAAATCAAGCGCCCGCTCGGTGCACCACCAGTACTCCGCCAGCGTCTCGCCTTTCCAGGCGAAAACGGGGATGCCCGTTTCGGCGATGGCCGCCGCGGCCTGGTCCTGAGTCGAAAAAATATTGCAGGAGCACCAGCGCACTTCCGCGCCCAGCGCCGCCAGCGTCTCTATAAGGACGGCTGTCTGGGTCGTCATGTGAAGGGAGCCCATGACCCTGGCTCCTTTCAGCGGTTTCTTCGCGGAGAATTTGGCGCGGATGGCCATGAGGCCCGGCATTTCCTTTTCCGCGATATCTATCTCCTTGCGGCCCCAGCCGGCCAGCGAGATATCTTTGACTTTAAAATCGTTCTTCATGGTTGAGCTTTTCTCCTGTGTTTTATTTTCCTTCAGTTTGCCGGGCATAAGATCTCCTCCAGTTGCGGGGCTCGGATCCCCTGACTACTGTTAATTATAACTTTTTATATGCTTTTCGGAGAAATGTAAGGAATAGCCGGACTATGCGGGAAGACCTGTCGGCCGCGCGCCATGTTGCCGCCGCCTCTAGTCAATGCGGCCCAGAAGCCGCAGCATTCCGTCGAGAATGGTCAGCGGATGCGGCGGACAGCCGGGGATATACAGGTCCACCGGGATCTCTTCGGGAATACCCGCGGTCTCGGGGTGGGCGGCGTAGATGCCGCCCGAGACGGCGCAGGCTCCCGCGGCGATGACTATTTTGGGCCCCGGCACCGCGTTGTAAGTCTTGCGCAGGGCCAGCTTCATGTTCTGTGTGACCATACCAGTAACAAGTATCCCGTCCGCATGCCTCGGCGACGCGACAAATTGGATGCCGAACCTGCCCAGGTCGAAAACAAGGGTCTGAAGAACGTTGCAGTCCGCCTCGCAGGCGCCGCAGCCGCCGGCGCTGACCTGCCTGAGCCGCAGGGACCGCCCGAATATCCCGGTCATTTTATCGTCCAGGGACTTGGCTCGTGCCGCTGCCGGCCCGGACAGGAACAAGTCTTCCCTGTTCCTCGCCGCCAGCTTATAATCGGCCCCGAATTTGAACACCTCGGGGCAGTGCGCCGAGCATTTGCCGCAGAAGATGCAGCGTCCCAGGTCCAAAGCGGGTTTGCCTCCCGTTACGGTTATGGCGCCGGTCGGACAGATCTCAGCGCATTTGCCGCAATTCGCGCGGCAAGCGCCGGGACGGATCTCCGGCATGCCCATAAAACGGGGAGACAGCTTTATGTCAGCTGACGGAAAATCCGCCGTCCGGTAGCCCTGTTTAAATCTTGAAACTATTTCCTTGAACATAAATTCACGCCTTTCGGTCCGATACTTCTGAATATAGCCACAATAAGGAATAGAGAATACAAAAATTAATACCTGACTATCTCTCACACAAAGCCACGAAGCCACAAAATAAAACCAAAACAGATCAAACACAAAGGTCACAAAGTTGATATACGGCCAAGTTCACAAAGTTAAGATTGTCGGGAACCCACTTAGTGTTCTTATCTGTTCATTAACTTCGTGTCCTTAGTGGTTTATTTGTTTCTGCCGAGCTGTTTTGCCGTTATAATATCGCGCTGTCAAAATTTTTAGCAATCCTCCAGCTTGTGACCTGTGACTTGTGACCGTTTTACAGATCGTGACCGCAGTACGAGAGATTGAAACTTTTATTGCACAGCGGAAAATCGGAGATCTGGCCGCCGCGCAGCGCCATCGTCAGCCCCTGCCAGTTGTTGAAAGACGGATCTTTCACTTTATAATGCCTGAACTTTCCGGTTTTGTCGGTCACCGCCACGTGAGCGATCTCTCCGCGCCAGCCCTCGTTCAGCGAGACCGCGAAACTTTCCGGCGCCAAGGGGCCGGGTTCGGCGTATATCGGGCCGGCCGGGATGGAATATAACAGCCCGCTTATCAGCGCGTAAGAACGTTTTATCTCTAGCCATCGCGTGTAAGCGCGGGCGTAGACATCTCCGCTTTCCGGCGCGTCGGCCGCCGGCACGGCCTTGGATTTGTAAACTCCGACCGGGAAATTATGCCGCACATCGCGCCGCACGCCCGAGGACCTGGCCGCCGGTCCCGTCAGGCCCAGCGCCAAAGCCGTCTCTTTGGAAACTATCCCGGTCCCTTCAAAACGTTCCATTACTGAAGGGGTGGTCCAGAGCAGGTCCGCCGCGTCGCCGACATCCCTGTAGGCCGCGTCAAGCCTGAGCCTCAGCTCCTTTATCAGCGCGGCGTCGGCGTCGAAAGCCGTTCCGCCCGGAACGACCATATTGCGGCCGAAACGGCTGCCGCAGATAAGCGCGGACATGTTAAGGAAGTCTCCGCGCAGCCTGCCGCAGAAAGAGGCCGTTGGAAGGTACGCCACGTCTCCGGACAGCGCGCCAAGGTCCCCGGTATGATTGGCCAGCCGCTCCAGTTCCAGCATGACCGCGCGCAAAACCTCCGCCCGCTCCGGCGCCCGCGCGCCGCTCAGGGCTTCGACTAGCCGGCAATAAGCGATGGAGTGGCCGATAGTCGTGTCTCCGGCAAGGGTCTCCATATAATGGGAAGAAAGGCCGTCCGGCCCTCCGATGAGGCGGGCTTCTATGCCGCGGTGCTGGTAGCCTAAAGCTATCTCCAGGTGGAAGACCAGTTCGCCGTGGCACTGGAACCTGAAATGTCCGGGCTCTATCACGCCGGCGTGCACCGGACCTACGGCAACTTCGTGGACCTTGCTGCCGCGTACCCGGTAAAAATCCGTCACTCCCGGCGGGACCGGGGAGCCGTCCGCCAGAGGATAGCGCACAGGCTTAAGCCACGGGTGGCCTTCGGCTTTAAGGCCGTTCTGTTCCGCTATCTCGCGCTCGAACAGATGCAGCTGCGGGAAATCCCGCGTCAGCGAGCGGAAGGAATCCGCGACTACCGCTGATAAAGCTTCAAGCCTGCGTTCCTCGTCGAAAGCGAGTATCAGGACCAGGCGGGTCCCGCCTTTCTCAGGCAAACCGAAATACGAGACGGCGCGGCCCCCGGCCTTAAGCCGCCCCGCCGCGGACGAATAGAATTCGGCCGGAGGCAGCGGCGCGAGGGTCTTAAATCCCGCCGTTTCAAGATGGTTTAAAGAAAGCGGCGCGCTCATAAACCTCCCCCGATAAGAACTTTGGCCCCGGTTATCAGCTCGTTCAGCCAGGCCGGTATGTAGAGGCCCAGAATTATCGCGCAGGCGAAGAAAAAAGCCGCGGGGATAAGCATCTGGCGCGACGCTTCAAAAGGCTTCTCCGCGCCTTTATGAACGGGCGCCTCGCCGAGCGTCATCTCCAGGAAGATGCGGCCCATACCGGCGAACACCACCGCAAGAAAAAATAGATACGCGGCCGCGGCCGCGAAATGGCGGCCGGAAACCGCCGCCTTAAGTATCATGAATTTTCCCAGAAAAATGCCTGACGGCGGCGTACCGGTTATGAGAAAGAAGCCGGCCAGCCACAAAACTCCGGTGGCCGGGGCGCGGCGGATAAGACCCTTTACATCAGATATATTCTTGGTCCTATAGGCGGCCAGGACCAGGCCGGAGACGAAAAACAGCCCGGCCTTGGTCAACGAATGGGAAACGGCGTTAAGCAGGGCGCCGTAAACGGCTCCGCCGCCGAGGCCGACGCCGAGCGAGAGTATGCCCATGTGCTCGATACTGGAATAAGCCAGCATACGCTTATAATCCTTCTGGGCCAGTATGAAGAAAGCCGCAGTCATCAGCGATAGGATGCCGAAGAATATCATAATATCGCCGGTGAAACCGGCCAGGCCCGCGGCTGAGCAGACCTGCGCCACGCGCAGGATCCCGAGGAAAGCGCAGTTAAGCAGCGCCCCCGACAACAGCGCCGAAACCACGGCCGGAGATTCGCTGTGCGCGTCCGGCAGCCAGGTGTGGAACGGCGCAAGTCCCATCTTGGTCCCGTAGCCGACGAAAAGGAAAAGGAAAGCCGCTTTCAGCCAGGCCGGGTCCAGCGACGGCGCTTTTAAGAGCAGGCTCTCCAGGTCAAGGGCGACTCCTGAACTCAGACCGGCCGCGCCAAGGAAGAGATTCCCCATCAGGGCCATGGCGATGCCGACGGAGCAGATCAGCAGGTACTTCCAGGTGGCTTCCAGCGAGCGCTTGTGACGGTGAAAATAGATCAGCGGCGCGCTCAGCAGGGTGGTGGCCTCGACCGCCGCCCAGAGTATGCCGAGGTGGCGGCTGGCGGTCACCGCCGTCATGGCGGCCAGAAAAAGGAGCAGACAGCCGGTAAAGACGGCTTCCGGCTCGTTGTTGAAAATGAAGCCCTCCTCGGAATCCTCGCCCGGGTCGCGCTTTTCAAGGGACAGATATTTCACGGCGTAGACCGAAGCGCCCAGGAACAAAAGAGAGGTAACGCCCAGGAACAGCAGGCCCAGCGGATCGAGCGCGAACCAGGCGCACGGCGCCATCTCCGGCCTCGCGACCAGCACCGCCGCGGTAAGAGCGAAGTGGCCGCCGGCCGCGGCCAGCAGCAGCGCGCGCCTGCGCGCGTCTTCCTTAATGAAGAACGCCGAGAGGCCGGCCAGGAAAGGGGTGAGCATGAGCAGTATGATCATTTGGCCTCCCCGCTGTGCCAGTCGCGCAGCTGCGAGAGCTCCGCCGTGTCGATATGATCGAATTCGCGGCTTATATGAAAGATGGTGATGCCCATTACGAACACGGCGACGAAGACGTCCAGCAGGATGGCCATCTCCACCATCAGCGGCTGTTCGACGAACAGCGCCAGGCCAAAAATATAAATTCCGTTCTCTATCACAAGATACCCGAGCACCTGCGTTATGGCCTTGGTGCGGGTGGTAAGGAGCAAAAAACCGGTGAAGATAGTGGAGAGGGAAGCGGGCACGATCCAGGCCACGCGCGCCGTCTCCGGAAGCGGAAGCCTCGCGCCCAGCCATGACGAGGCGGCGAACGCCCCGAGGCAGAGGATGATCGAGGCCGGGTAGCCTATGACCGGGTCGGCGTCCTTGCTGACATTGGCTTTTATCCTGGCGCGCGTGAGCAGCCAGGGGAAGATCGCGCCTTTAAGCAGTATGACCGCGCCGCAGAACACGAGGGTTCCCGGCGGCACTTCGCGGCCGGCCAGCAGCGGCAGAAGCGCCGCGATCACGCCCTGCGCGGCCGCCAGACGGATGCACGCGGCGAGCGTGCCGGAGGCCGCCAGAGAAAGGTTCAGCAAGATCACCGCGACTATTATCAGTTCGGCAAGAGTGGTCATCGTCCCGCCTGGAATATCAGCGCCAGTATGGAAAAAGTTAGAGCTGTCATCAGCAGATACGGCACTTTAAGGAGGCGCAGCCTCCCCATGACGGATTCTATCGCGCCTACGACCGCGGCGATAGCGAACATGGCCAGTATAAAGGCCCCGGAATCCACAACCCAGGAACCGGAATGCCTGGGCAGAATAACACAGGCGATAAGCCCTCCGAGGACCCAGAGCTTGAGAGCCGCGCCGTAAAAAATGAAGGCAAGGTCAGGCCCGCTGTGGTCGAGGACCATGACCTCGTGGATCATGGTCAGTTCCAGGTGGGTATTCGGATCGTCCACTGGCAAACGTGAATTCTCGGCCAGAAAAACTATGAACAGCGAGACCGTCACCAGGGTAAGCACCGGCGAGGCCGTGAGCCAGGCCGCCGGCGTAAGATTTGAAAATATGCCCGAAAGGGAAAGCCCTCCGCCCCCGCGGGCCAAAGCCGCCAGGGCCAGAAAAAAGGCCGGCTCCGCGAACACGGCGAACTGCACCTCGCGGCTTGCGCCCATACCTTCGAAACTCGAGCCGGTATCCAGGGCCGCCAGCACGGCGGCCAGACGCGCCAGGCCGAGCAGATAGACCAGCAGTATCAGGTCCCCGTCAAAAGACAGGAAGGACGGCCTCCCTCCGAACGGCAGCAGCGCCAGCGCGCACAGCATGGCCGCCAAGCCGATGACAGGCCCGGCCCTGAACAGCCAGGTAGTGGTGCGGCTGTAGACGGGCGTTTTATGGGCCAGCTTGTAAAGGTCGAAGTAAAGCTGAAAAAGAGGAACGCCGCGTCTGCCTCCGAAAAAAGCCTTGACCCGGTTGATGACGCCGGATAAGAGCGGGGCCAGGAGCAGCGCCAGAAAATATTGTATGAGCGGCTTTATCATTTTTATAATTTCCACACCAGCAGCGCGATGAGCGCGGCCACTATGTAAAGGATGTAGAACTGGAGCCGCCCGTGCTGCAGCCAGGTGTACCGGTGGGCAAGACGCTTGATCTGCGTTCCGACCGGGGCGTAAAGATGGTTGTAGAACACCGCGCGCGCCTCCGTGGAGAAAACGGCCTCGCCGGGGAAATATCCGCTTATCGCGGGATACGAGCGGGCCTTGCGGAGCAGCGGCTGAAAAAAATCGGTGAGCGGCTGGGTGAAAGCCGAGGCGCCGTACTGCATGCGCGCGGTCGGAGCGGCGTAACCGCAGTCCCAGGTGACGCCATGGGCCGGTGGCAGGCCGCGGGAGAGAAAGCTCCTCAGCGCCCAGGCGAATATCATCAGCGCGGCCAGCGTAAGCGCTCCGGCGGAGATATAGAACATGTTCACGCCCGCGTCCAGCAGCGGATAAGAAGCCGCGAGCGGCATGACCGCGGCCGCCAGCGGTTTAATAAGGAAAGGCGAGCAGAGCCCGATCGCGGCGCAGAGCGCGGCCAGCGCGGCCATGGAGGCCTTCATCATAGGCCCCGCATCGTGCGGACGTTCGGGGAGAGCCGTGCGCGGTTCTCCCAGAAAAACGGAACCTCCGGCCTTCGCGAAAGCGGCCACCGCCAAAGCCCCGGTCGCCGCAAGGGAGGCTATCGCCAGCAGCGCCGGGAAAGCGGCCTTCGAGGAGGAACCGATGTTGCCGAAAGCGCCAAGATAGATCAGGAACTCCCCGGTGAAGCCGTTCAGCGGCGGCAGGGCGCAGGCGGCGGCCGAGCCGAAGAAGAAAAAGAAAGCCGTAAAAGGCATCTTCTTTAAAAGCCCGCCCAGCAATTCCAGCTCCGCCGTCCCCGCCGAGTGCAGGACGGAACCCGCGCTCATGAAGAGAAGACCTTTAAAAAAAGCGTGGTTGATCACATGCAGAAGCGCCCCGCCGTAGCCCAGCGCGGCCAGTGAAGGGATCGACTTGGCCCTGCCCAGGACGCCGAGGCCTATCCCGATAGTGATTATCCCGACGTTCTCTATGCTGGACCAGGCCAAAAAGCGCTTTAGATCGTGCTGCGCCATGGCGAACAGCACCCCGACGACGGCCGAAGCCGCGCCGATAGAGAGCAGCAGCCCCCCCCACCAGACCTTAGGCGCGCCGAGGATGATCAGAACGCGCAGCAACCCGTATATTCCCATCTTTATCATGACGCCGCTCATCACGGAGGAGACGTGGCTGGGGGCGGCCGGGTGCGCTTCCGGCAGCCAGATGTGCAGAGGGATAAAACCCGCTTTAAGGCCGAAGCCCGCGACGGCGCAGAGGAAAGCGGCGGAGGCCAGAGTCCCGGCGGGTCTGGCAAGACTTGAAAACACCGTGGTTCCGGACGCGGCGCCGAGCAAAGCGAACATTAAAAGAAGGAAGAGAGCGCCCGAGCCGCCGGCTACCAAATAAATAAGCCCGGCTTTGCGGACCTGGGGTCTTTCGTGCTCGAAGACGACCAGCGCGAACGAAGCCGCCGCCATAGCTTCCCAGCCTATAAGAAAAGGTACGGCGTCTGCGGAAAGCAGTACCAGGACCATGGAAGCGCTTAAAAGATCGAACATGGCCCAGGCCAGACCAAGCGGCTTTTTCCCCGCGAGCGGTTTAAGATAATCCAAACCGTAGACCGCGGCCGCGGCGGTGAGGATGAATACCGGCAGCAGGAAACCAGCCGCCAGCGGGTCAAGGGACAGGGTAAAAGATCCGATGGGCAGGGAACAGGGCAGGGTGAAAGTCTCTTTTGCCGGTATGAGAAGGATTTTAACTGTCGGTATAAGGCCGATGAGAGAGGCCAGGACCGCTCCGGCGGCCCCGGCCGCGGAGGCTTTCCGGTGATCGCGGCCCAGAGCGAGTGCGAGAACGGCGCTGAAAATCAGAACGCCCACAGAAACGACAGCGAGAAGCATAGGCGGGGAACTGCCTTGAAGTTAAATTTTTAATAGTTGCCGGGCCGTGCGGTGGGTGGAACTGCCCATCGAAAGCTGAGTCTGCGGCTCTGAGGCGTTAACCTGAATTGCCAAAACGCCTCATATCCAATATATGACAAAATGCCGGAGTTTGTCAATTTTACCCCGGCCGGACGGCCTCGGCGGATCCGTCCCCGTCATCCGGGGGCGCTGAACCCGCAGGACGCGCAATAGGCGGGCATGGGCGTTATTCCGGCTATGCTCTTGCGCAGCGCTTCAACATCCGGACCGACGAGGATCTCGGCCAGCGGCCTTGTGTTGATATTGCCTATAGAGAGGCGGCCGGAGTGATCTGCGCAGCAAGGGACCACTTCCCCGTTACAAAGCACAGCGAAATGGTGCCGCAGGCCGAGGCAGCCGTTCTTTATTTTTCCCGTCCCGCGGCCTGGCCAGTCGAACAGCCCGCCGAAGTTTATGTAGACGTTAGCACGCAGCGCCACAGCCCGGCCGGGTTCGAAGCGCTCTCTGTCCGCGGAAAAGGCTTTAAAGATGAAATTCGAAGTTTCCTTTACGAAGGGGTCGTCCGCGCTCCCCCTTAAACGGAACCCGACTATCAGCGCCGCGGGCCTATGCGCGGCGAAACCGGTCAGGCGGCTCAGATTTTCGGCCCTCTCCGCCGGCGGCAGCGCGGAAAGAGCCTGAAGGGAGACAGAAACCTGCGCCAGACATTTTTCCTCGAAGATCGCGGGGCCGAATTTATCCAGCAGCGTCCCGTTGGTGACGAGGTTGACGCGCAATCCCAGGCGCGAGCAGGCGCCGAGGATCTCCGGAAGCCGGGGGTGCATGAAGGGCTCGCCCAGCACGTGAAGAGAGACCATACCGGCCAGAGGCTTGACCTGCGCGGCGATCTTCTCGAAAGCCTCCGGCGGCATGAACGCGGCAGGGCGCGTCGAGACCGCGCAGAACCCGCACGACAGGTTGCACGCATTCGTTATCTCTATAAAAGCCCGTCTGAATATTTTTTTCAGTTTAGCGCCTCAAGAAACGGCCGGAAAAGCCGCCTCGTAACCGCCGTTCCCTATTTTTCCAGGCGTTCTTTGAGAAGTTGACCAGCGAATGAGACTTATTTTTCCGAATAGCATAGAGCAATTGCTTGTCGTTCACATACAAAAGAACTCTTCATTAAAGAACCGCGCGTCCCCCCGCACATGGCCGAGATCTTTAATGGCGCTCGTGAGGGGATCGCCGTCATAAGAAAAAAAATGGAAGGACAAAACAGCATTATCCGGACAACGAAGCGCTACATCAGCGTATTCATAACGCTATTATATATATTTTCCGGCGGTCCGGCGTCGGGCGGCCTCAAAACGTTCCCGCACAAAAAAACCGGCCCCTTTTTAGGAGGGGCCGGGCAAAACTTCTGTTATGAAATTTTGAGGGCTGGTTTACCAGCGGTTACCGCCGCCTGAACCGCCGCGGTTTCCACCGCCGCGATTACCGCCGCCTGAACCGCCGCGTCCGCCGCCGAAACCGCCGCGGGAGCCGCCATCGCGGGCTTCCATCGGCCGTGCTTCGTTGACGGTCAGCTTGCGGCCTTCCATATCGGAGCCGTTAAGCTTCTCGATGGCGGCCATCGCTTCTTCGTCATTGGCCATTTCCACGAAGCCGAAGCCCCTGGACTGACCGCTGAACTTATCGGTGATGACCTTCGCGCTGGTGACCGCGCCGTGCGCCGCGAAAACCGCGCTCAGCTGCTCGTCATTGGCTGAAAAGGGCAGACCGCCCACATATATTCTCTTGCTCATTGTATTCTATCCTCCTAGCATTTCAAACAAACCGTAAAACCCCATTCGCTCTGCGCGCACTTACCGAAGTTGCCAGGTCAGATAGCGCAACCAAATTCGATTTCCGGAATGCTGTTACATATAGTATGACATAACCCCGGGAAAAAAGCAAGTTAAAAAAAATCCCCCCCTTTTCCCGCGGGAAAAGGGAGGGACGAAAAGCACTTCGTCGGCAACTTTGGAGACAGCTTTACCAGCGGTTGAAACCGCCGCCGGTGCCGCCGCGATTACCGCCGCGGGAACCGCCGTCGCGGGCTTCCATCGGCCGCGCTTCGTTGACGGTCAGCTTGCGGCCTTCCATATCGGAGCCGTTAAGCTTCTCGATGGCAGCCAGCGCTTCTTCGTCATTGGACATTTCCACGAAGCCGAAGCCCCTGGACTGACCGCTGAACTTATCGGTGATGACCTTCGCGCTGGAGACCGCACCGTACGCCGCAAAAACCGCGCTCAACTGCTGGTCGTTAGCTGAAAAGGGCAGGCCGCCCACATATATTCTCTTGCTCATTATATTCTATCCTCCTAAACATTTCGTGCTGATTAAAATCAGATGTATCGCATATATACTATATCATTCTCACGCGAAGGAATCAATGAAATCCGCTGGATATCAAACGCGGCGCCGGGCCCGCGGAGAGCGGCAGTTATCAGATCACTGAGCCCCCGCCGCTCCGGTCTTCCCCAATGTCCTCGTTCCAAAGCTCCGGCTTATCCCTGATAAAATCCGCCATCAGTCTATAGCAGTCCGGCAGGTCTAGATCTATCAGCTCAACGAACTTTTTAGAGTAGCTCTCGGGGCCTTTGAAAGTCCGGTTCTCGCCCATTACCACCATGGGTATCTTATAAAGCAGTATGGCGCCGGTGCACATGGGGCAGGGCGAGAGGGTCGAGTAGATAACGCACTTGGCGTAATCGGAAGCCTTAAGACGGCCGGCATATTCAAGGCAATCCATTTCGGCGTGAAGGATGGCGGACTTCTTCTGCACGCGCCTGTTATGCCCGCGTCCTATTATTTCACCTGCCCGCACCAGAACCGAACCGATAGGGATGCCGCCCTCCCTTAGACCTTTGCGGGCCTCCTTGAGGGCTTCCTTCATGAATTTAAGATGTTCTTTTTTTGTCATAAGATAAAATCTGCTGGGCAGCTGGACGGCTCCGCTGAAAGATCTGAACGACAAAGTAAACACTGTCAGCGGCTTACCGGCTGACTGGCGGCTTAACCTCCAGGCAGCCGAACCCGAACGCGGCTATTCCCCCAGCAATCCTTTTTTCAATTCCTTATCCGCGGGAACGCTTCCCAGCCAGCATCTGAACAACGCCTCTGAAAAATCCCGGCCTTCTATTTCACCGGACAGCTTCCCGTTGGTCTCTACGCTGAGCCCCTTGCCGGGAACATATAAAAACGACAATTTATCACCCTTCGTAAGGTCGGGGATCAGTTTGCGGAACTTTTCGACCCGCTCTTTAAGGGCGGGCAGCCGCTCTTTTGAATTTTTCTCGAATCCTTCGCTTATGGCTTGCGCCACCGTGGCGCCGCCCACGTTCCGCAGGAAGACCAGTTCCATCAGTTTATCCTGACCGGAAGAGATCAGTTCATCGGCGTCCTTTGAGGGCTTTTCCACGTACAATCCGCCCACGTAGACCTTAAAAACTATCTTTGTCCTGAGCCCCATACCGTTAAGGATAAGGACCTTTCCGTCCCTGCTCGTCTGAACGGGGAGCGTCACGCCTTTAAGGGTCCTGCCGGACGGAGCCTGCGCGAAAGACGGGCTCAAAAGCGCGGCCATGGCGAAGATGAACAGCTTTTTCATAATTCCACCTCTTGTAAATTTTTGATACCATTATGATTATAGAACATTCGCCGCCGCTCAGGCTTGAGAAGACCGCCTCCGGATTTGACTATCTATACGCTTATGGCCAGAAAGCCCGCAGCTCAAAAACCATCCTCCGTTCCCCTCCGCGTCCGCTCGGTTTCTATCGTTCACTTGACGCCGGGCGACTTTAAAAGCGCCCGCCTGAACGGATTGAAACCGGCCTGCCTGCCGTACGGCGCGCTGAAGACGCGAAAGTGCCGTTCTAAAACCGTCACGGCGGTATTGATCTCGGCGCCGCTTAAAACCGCCTTCCCTTTTACTCAGGTTCTCGCGGGCGCGAACGCCGCCATGGGGCCGAAGGACGGCCTGGAGCTGTCCCTGCAGGTGAAAGACGAACGGGGCTGGAGCCCGTGGTTCGAATTCGGCCGTTTCAGCCCCGGCGGCGGGAACGCCAGCGTAAAGGACCAAAGCAACCGCTTCGGCAGGATGGAGACCGACACACTGATACTTTCATCGGCCTGCCGCTGCCTGCGCTACCGCGTAACGCTCAGGACCGCGCCGGGATCGGAAGCTTTCTTGCGGCTGGTGTCCGTCACCTATACCGCCGCGGGCGCGCCGTACGACGAGACCTTCTGCGTTAACAAGCCGCCGTCATTCAAGCCCGTGCGGCTGGACGTCCCCGAATTTTCGCAGATGACACAGCCTGCCGCATACGCCGGAGACATTTGCAGTCCTACCTCCGTTGCCATGATCCTCTCTCATTACGGGCAAAAGACTCGGGCGCTCGAAGCGGCCTCCGGCGTGCTGGACGCCGCCGGGCGGATCTACGGCAACTGGACCTTTAATACGATGTACGCGGGCTCAAAGGGTCTTTACGCCTGGCCGGCGCGGTTCAATTCTCTGGAGGAGGCGCGCGGATATCTTGCAATCGGCATCCCGCTGGCCGCCAGCGTTACCTTCGGGCCCGGCGAGCTGAAAAGGTCGCCGCTCAATAAGACTACGGGGCATCTGCTGGTGATCAAAGGATTTGACGCTAAAGGCGACATTATAGCCAACGATCCCGCTGCCGCCGGCGAGAGAACGGTGGAGCGCGTCTACTCCCGCAAAGACTTCGCCGGAGCCTGGCTTAAGAACAAATTGGGGACGGCATATATCATAGCGCCGTTAACCGGCCTCCCGCTCACGGCCCGCTGTCCGCTTGCCGAACTTTTCTCGAAACCGCTGGATCCTAAAAAGAACGACGGCTCCAAATTTATAGAAAGCCAGATACTCCCCTTCGAACATATAAGCTACGCCGGCGCGCGCGGGGCCTGGCTGAAAATAGACGCTCCTGAACAGCACCGCGGGTACGGATCGGAAGAGAAAGCGCCGATCCCCTACCCGGGATGGATGGAGGCCGGATCGTCCGCATTCCGCCACCCGTGCGAACCGGACGCGGTGGTCAAGAACAAAAAAGCCGCCCTTGAGGATAGCGATGTCCCGGAACTTTCCATAGGCTCCCGGGTTAAAATACTAGGCTGGGAGAAAAAAATTTTCGCCCGGGTGGCCCTGCCTGGCGAAGGCTCCGCGCTGATAACTCTAAAAGACCTGAACTTTCTGCCGATACGTGTAGCGGCAGCGGAACTGCGCGGACATATACTGAAGACCGCGCGGCAATTTCTGGGGGACAAATACTATTGGGGCGGCCGCTCCGGCCGCGGGATCGACTGCTCTGGGCTGGTAAACATCTCCTACCGCGTCTGGGGAATTGACCTGCCGCGCAACGCCTGCGACCAGTATCATCGCGGACGCGCCGCGGCGCGTGACAAGCTTGAACCGGCCGATCTCATCTTTTCAACGAAGGAACACGATCATAAGAACATAAACCACGTGATGCTCTACGCCGGCGGCGGAAAGATAATAGAGGCCACGCAGGAAACCGGCTCCGTCCGCGAGGTCGCATTCAAGGTGAAATTCGGCCTGGACTTCCACCATGTAAAGAACGGCCAGGTCATAAACGGCAGGAAAATTTATTTCAGGAAAATAATCGAGAGATAACCGGGAACATGGAATAATTTTTAATCCTTTGCGTTCCTTTGCGTAATATCTTCGCGCTCTTAGATGGTCCGGGAGGTTTTTATGAACATAGCCGATAAAGTTAAGAATATCTTCCCCGAAGAGAAAGACATACCGGCGGAGGTCCGGATCTCTCCATTGGAGCATAAAGACTACCTGCTGGACGGAAGGATCAAGCTCTGGCGGGGCCCGGTGCAGCGGGTCTTTTCCCCGGTGAGCGTGCGCGGCAAAAAAGGCCAGGAGCGCAAATATCTGGGCTCCTACCCGCTGATGACGGAAAAAGAGGCTCTCGAGGCGCTGGATTCGGCGGTAAAGGCTTACGACGAAGGCAGAGGCCCCTGGCCGACCAGCACGGTCGAGGAGCGCGTCGCACGCATGGAAGATTTCGTCTACCGGATGAAAGAGAAACGGAGCGAGGTCGTCAAACTTCTGATGTGGGAGATAGGCAAATCGCTGGAGGACTCGGAGAAGGAATTCGACCGCACGGTGGATTATATCGTGGACACGGTGAACGCGATGAAAGAGCTGGACCGGGTCTCTTCCCGACTGTCGCTGGCGCAGGGCGTCATAGCGCAGATAAAGAGGGCGCCTCTGGGCGTGGTCCTGTGCATGGGCCCCTACAATTATCCGCTGAACGAAACTTTTACCACTTTGATCCCGGCCATACTCATGGGCAATACCGTCGTCTTCAAACCGCCGAAATACGGCGTGCTGCTGCATCGCCCGCTTTTAGAAGCTTTCCGCGACGCCTTTCCTAAAGGCGTGGTGAACACGCTTTACGGCCAGGGCCGCAGGATCATAGGGCCTATCATGAAAACGGGGAAAGTGAACGTGCTGGCCTTCATCGGTTCCAGCAAGGTGGCTGACATCCTAAAACAGCAGCACCCCGCGCCTCACCGCCTGCGCTGCGTACTGGGCCTCGACGCCAAGAACGCCGCCGTCATCCTGCCGGACGCCGACATAGACCTCGCGGTCGCAGAATCACTTACCGGCGCGCTTTCTTACAACGGCCAGCGCTGCACCGCCCTGAAGATCCTGTTCGTGCACCGCTCCATCCAGAATGAATTCCTCGAAAAACTGGTGACCGGGATTGACGGCATTAAGACCGGAATGCCCTGGGAGCCTAAAGTTAAAATAACCCCGCTGCCGGAGGACGAGAAGATCCCCTACCTCGCCGAAGTGATCGCCGACGCCGAAAAATACGGCGCGAAGGTGATCAACGACGGCGGCGGACTGGCCAACGGCAACTTCGTCCATCCCGCCGTGCTCTACCCGGTCAACGCGAAAATGCGTCTGTGGCGCGAGGAGCAGTTCGGCCCCGTCGTACCGGTGGTCCCTTTCGACGACGTAAAAGAGCCGCTCAGGTACGTGACCGACTCCGACTTCGGCCAGCAGGTAAGCGTCTTCGGCTCGGACGAGGACAAGATAGCCCCTATGCTGGACACGCTGGTGAACCAGGTCTGCCGCGTCAACCTCAACAGCCAGTGCCAGCGCGGCCCCGACGTGTTCCCCTTCACCGGCCGCAAAGATTCGGCCGAGGGCACGCTGTCGGTCTCGGACGCGCTGCGCGTTTTCTCCATCAGGACCCTGGTGGCGGCCAAAGACTCCGACGCCAATAAAAGGCTCATCCGCGGCATAATAAGGAACCGCAAGTCTAAATTTTTGTCCACTGATTTTATATTATAAAATGCCGCGTAAACACTTTATGGAAAACAAAAATATTTCAGGGATGATAGCGATATTAAAAAAGTATTATCCGAAAGCGGACTGTTCATTGGGCCATCGCAGCCCTTTCGAGCTGCTGATAGCCACCATACTCTCGGCCCAATGCACCGACGAGCGCGTGAACATGGTTACCCCGGGCCTGTTCAAAAAATATCCCGGACCCAGACAAATGGGCGCCGCTCCGCTCCAAGACCTGGAAACGATAGTGCGCTCCACCGGCTTTTTCCGCTCCAAAGCCCTGGCCATAAAGGAAACGTCCAAGGCCCTGACCGAGAATTTCGGCGGCAAGGTGCCTGTCGACATGGAGAAGCTGCTGACGCTGCGCGGCGTGGCCAGGAAAACGGCCAACGTGGTCCTCGGCAGCGGCTACGGCATAGCCGCCGGCGTGGTAGTAGACACCCATGTTAAACGCGCGGCGTTCAGGCTGGGCCTGACCAAAGAGACCGATCCGGAGAAGATAGAAAAGGACCTGATGGAAGAACTGGAGAAGAAAGACTGGATCTGGTTCGCCCACGCGCTGGTGCATCATGGCCGGGCCGTCTGCCAGGCCAGGAACCCGGACTGCCCCCACTGCCCCCTGAACAAGCTTTGCCCGAAGAACGGCGTGAATTAAGATAAAATACGATAAAGATAGCCGCTTTTTCATCCCCGCTGACAGTGGAGAAATAGCGGCGGCCTGCAAGTACGGGGTCCTGTCAGCCATGGGGCGGCTCGGGCCTGCGGCCGGCCCGGCGACTTCACGCCGGTTCCTCCTCGGCCCGATCCGCCCCATGGCTGCCACCCCGCCAACGATACCCCGCCGCCATCCTTCCAATTCATCCCCACGACTGTGGGGGGCGACCATGCCGGGCAATCTTACACTCATACATATGATGTTTCAATCCACGCCCCCGTACGAGGGGCGACTTCCCATCTGCGCGATCAGCGACATGCGGCTCTTGTTTCAATCCACGCCCCCGTACGAGGGGCGACATCCCAGATGATAGCGGGTCGAGGCCGGACAGCTGTTTCAATCCACGCCCCCGTACGAGGGGCGACTCAATGCAAGGTCGCCAAGTATCAGATGATACGGGTTTCAATCCACGCCCCCGTACGAGGGGCGACTTTGGAAGCAGATTGATTGAGAGGATGGATAATGTTTCAATCCACGCCCCCGTACGAGGGGCGACTCCGAAGTGCTTCGCACCGTTCAGGTCCAGCAGGTTTCAATCCACGCCCCCGTACGAGGGGCGACCCTTTCGGAGTGTTCCGTGTCCCGTATCGATAATGTTTCAATCCACGCCCCCGTACGAGGGGCGACCACCGCCACGGCCTGCGGCCGCGGCGCCCGGCCGTTTCAATCCACGCCCCCGTACGAGGGGCGACTTTCTCGCCCCGTTATGCGCCGGGGGTTGCGCTCTGTTTCAATCCACGCCCCCGTACGAGGGGCGACAGTCCTAAGGTACAGCCGAGGACAGTTCCCTGTTGTTTCAATCCACGCCCCCGTACGAGGGGCGACGGCCGACGATTTTGTATACGCCGTTCTTAAAACGTTTCAATCCACGCCCCCGTACGAGGGGCGACCGCTTATCGGTGCGCTCTTTATCGTTGGTGGTTACGGTTTCAATCCACGCCCCCGTACGAGGGGCGACGATAATAAACCACATATTATTCATAGTTCAAAAGTTTCAATCCACGCCCCCGTACGAGGGGCGACCCCCGCTACGCCTTGCCCTGCCGATATAAGTATGTTTCAATCCACGCCCCCGTACGAGGGGCGACTAAGATTCGCCATTGCCTGCGCACGAATAAGTTGCGTTTCAATCCACGCCCCCGTACGAGGGGCGACATAAGCGGCTTCACGGCCCGGCTGGTGTCCAGTAGGTTTCAATCCACGCCCCCGTACGAGGGGCGACTATCGGCCTCGGTCAACCCGGCGGCGGCGTAGAGGTTTCAATCCACGCCCCCGTACGAGGGGCGACGGCGGCTTTCCCGACGGCTATACCATTATCGTCAGTTTCAATCCACGCCCCCGTACGAGGGGCGACCCGTAATTGTAGGCGCCGGTGGTCCCGCTACGATGTTTCAATCCACGCCCCCGTACGAGGGGCGACAATACCTGACTGATGTTACCCCGGCCGGTGGGATGTTTCAATCCACGCCCCCGTACGAGGGGCGACGGATGCGCAGCTGCGGAGCGGCCCATCTCGGAGTTTCAATCCACGCCCCCGTACGAGGGGCGACCGCCCAGGGGGACCACCACGGGAGCTTTTGCCGAGTTTCAATCCACGCCCCCGTACGAGGGGCGACCTGGGCGGCGGCGTAGTCCAGGATATACACGTCCGCGTTTCAATCCACGCCCCCGTACGAGGGGCGACAAGGGGCCGTTTATAATGATAATGGAGGTAATGTGTTTCAATCCACGCCCCCGTACGAGGGGCGACTTAAACCGCGACGCATACCTTGAAGCCATCGCTTGTTTCAATCCACGCCCCCGTACGAGGGGCGACAATGTGGAATTAACGCCATTCGCACCTAAATAAGTTTCAATCCACGCCCCCGTACGAGGGGCGACCTTGCACGGTAATTCCATAGGAGCGTTATGAAAGTTTCAATCCACGCCCCCGTACGAGGGGCGACGGAGGAGACGCCCTTCAGCCGGCCCAGGAAAAGTGTTTCAATCCACGCCCCCGTACGAGGGGCGACGATTGTGTATCTCTATGGTTTTCATATATCTCCTTGTTTCAATCCACGCCCCCGTACGAGGGGCGACAACGCCTTTCGTTTCATTCTCGCAGGCATATAGTGTTTCAATCCACGCCCCCGTACGAGGGGCGACCATCGTCTGTTGTTACGACTGTAGACACCACGCAGTTTCAATCCACGCCCCCGTACGAGGGGCGACTTCCGTGGCGAGTACCGATAATGATTTTGCGCTAGTTTCAATCCACGCCCCCGTACGAGGGGCGACTGGGGGCTATGGCATATTCAGTTCTGCATTTCGGGTTTCAATCCACGCCCCCGTACGAGGGGCGACGGTACGTTCAACCCGTAGTCGACGAGACTCTGCTGTTTCAATCCACGCCCCCGTACGAGGGGCGACTATGCTTACTGAGATAGTGCTGCACGAGAAGAGAGTTTCAATCCACGCCCCCGTACGAGGGGCGACCTCTTTGTCAACAAAGACTGGCCACGCTACGTCGGTTTCAATCCACGCCCCCGTACGAGGGGCGACCGGGATCATAACAAATCCTGAGCTCCCAATGCTTGTTTCAATCCACGCCCCCGTACGAGGGGCGACCATCAAAGACTCCGTGCTTTCTCCGTCGTACCAGTTTCAATCCACGCCCCCGTACGAGGGGCGACTTGCGCGCTCTCTTCTTCGCGAGCTCTCTGCGCTCGTTTCAATCCACGCCCCCGTACGAGGGGCGACTAGGGATCATCAGCAACCCGGAGTTAACGTTTACAGTTTCAATCCACGCCCCCGTACGAGGGGCGACCTTCCCCGATGTACACCTGCGGAGGGTACTCGATGTTTCAATCCACGCCCCCGTACGAGGGGCGACGCCCTGGCTATCACAACGTTTCCGGGATGATCTTGTTTCAATCCACGCCCCCGTACGAGGGGCGACACGAGGGATAAGTGACATCGCCGACATTATATGCGGTTTCAATCCACGCCCCCGTACGAGGGGCGACTTCGCCAAGTAAATGGCTTCGGCTATGAAGCAGGTTTCAATCCACGCCCCCGTACGAGGGGCGACGCGTTTATAGCTGCACTTGCTTTATATAAGCGCATGTTTCAATCCACGCCCCCGTACGAGGGGCGACAAGTGATGGCGTTCACCGATAGGACATTAAGAGGTTTCAATCCACGCCCCCGTACGAGGGGCGACTGGCCGCTGGTGGGGTGTGTGTCGTCCTTTAAATGTTTCAATCCACGCCCCCGTACGAGGGGCGACTTGATGTTCGCTTACCGCAAATCGGTCAAGTCCGTGTTTCAATCCACGCCCCCGTACGAGGGGCGACCTTGGGCTAATGCTAATTATCATGACCATCCGACGGTTTCAATCCACGCCCCCGTACGAGGGGCGACTACCTATAACTCCCTTTACTGTCGTCGAGAAACAGTTTCAATCCACGCCCCCGTACGAGGGGCGACGGTGGGCTTGGCCGGAAAATGGACAAAACGAATGTTTCAATCCACGCCCCCGTACGAGGGGCGACCTATGGTGTTTACTCCTTGTGGCAAACTCTCCGGGTTTCAATCCACGCCCCCGTACGAGGGGCGACCCAATATAAGAGTGTTCCTATGTCATTGTTTCAGTTTCAATCCACGCCCCCGTACGAGGGGCGACCCCCGACATATCAATATTAACCGTTACCGTCGTAGTTTCAATCCACGCCCCCGTACGAGGGGCGACGTAGCTCTTAGCTCGCCTACGCTCGTGTACCACGTTTCAATCCACGCCCCCGTACGAGGGGCGACGCAAGACGGCGGGCCGCGCCACAGCCTTCTGCCAGTTTCAATCCACGCCCCCGTACGAGGGGCGACATAGTTTTTCCGCCCGCATGATCTCCGGAGAGGTGTTTCAATCCACGCCCCCGTACGAGGGGCGACCCTTCTTTACGCTATGCAGGTCCTCCCGGAGCGGGTTTCAATCCACGCCCCCGTACGAGGGGCGACCCCAGCAGCTTCCAGAGGATCTCCTTCTGGATGGTTTCAATCCACGCCCCCGTACGAGGGGCGACGATTTATAACCAAGAGCGAACACTAAGGCGAGTAGTTTCAATCCACGCCCCCGTACGAGGGGCGACGTTGTTGGGTATCGGCATACGACTAACGCTTACTGGTTTCAATCCACGCCCCCGTACGAGGGGCGACAAAAATTATGGGTTTTTGATTCGATTATTTTCAGTTTCAATCCACGCCCCCGTACGAGGGGCGACTACCTATAACTCCCTTTACTGTCGTCGAGCAACAGTTTCAATCCACGCCCCCGTACGAGGGGCGACCTATCCTTTTTGGACCTCTTCGCCGCATGACTTGTTTCAATCCACGCCCCCGTACGAGGGGCGACAGTACTACTAAATTATCTTTATTCCAACACAACTTATTATGCCAATTTTGCGAACCTGCAATTCCATGATATACCTAAGACGCTAAAATCTAAATGTATAACTTTATTATTATAGTTACATTCGGTGCGAACCTTATATTAAGCAGGCGACACCTTCACGTTCGCAATATAGCTAAATAATCAGCGGCCCATCCAGATCTAATGACTTTTTAGCGCCCACATGTTCAATTCTGCGCTCCCAGTTTGAACCGAGATAATAGAAACGCAGACTATCCTTTTCCTGATCAATCTCCTTTATAAGCTGATTACGCAACTGAACCCAGGCGGCCGGGTCGATATCGCACTCAAATACTGAGTACTGAACACGCTGGCCGTAATTTTTACAGGCCTTGGCAATACGCCTGAGCCGCCGTGCGCCTGCGGTGGCCCCCACATTAGAGACATCATAACTGACCAGTACCATCATAAATATTTCACTTCCATAGGAAAACCGGATATCCGTCAATATCCCCCCGCATATGGCGCGCCAGCAACAGAGCCTGTATATAAAACATCAACCCAGTCGGCACGGTTTCTTGCAGATAGGGATGTGTGATTTCCTCTTGTTTGCGTTTTTGATAGGCGGTCAGAAGAGTTTTTCGGCCTTCATCCGATAAAAGAACGGCTCCCGTTTCAGTTTTCTTAAAATCTTTGGCTGACAATTGCTCCCGGTTTATAAGCGAAAGCACCAGTCTGTCGGCAATAACAGGCCGCCACTCTTCCATCATATCCAAAGCAAGGCTAGGCCTCCCCGGGCGGTCTCGGTGAAGCAGCCCGACGCAGGAATCAAGTCCGACGGCATCCAAAGCTGAGCGCACATCGTGCATAAGCAACGTATAAACAAAGGAAAGAAGACAATTGACATTATCCAGAGGCGGGCGGCGGTTGCGTTCGTCGAACCTAAAATCATTTTTTTGCGCAAGTATCAAATCGTTAAAGACGCTGAAATATGTCCTCGCGGCATCGCCTTCAATTCCACGAAGACCATCTAGATCCGGACAAATTTGGGCTCTTTTTATTGACGCCGCAAGATATTCCGCCGCAGCGTTTATTTGTTGCGCATTAATTTTATCCGAGTGGTCCCGTAAAGCCCGATTGAGCACGCTGCGGCAGTTATACATTTTGCCGGCCGTAAATGAGCGGGCTACGGCAAGGCACTCCGCTTCAGCATCAGCCACGCGATATTGTTTGCGTCTGAGCAGGACATTTCCATTTATCCGCCCATGTACGCTGGCAAGAAAACGGCCATATTCCGTCAGAAAGCTGATGCTTATTCCGTTTTCTGCGCAAAACCCCATTACGAATGGGCTGCATGACACATTGCCAAAACAGATAATGCCTCCTAAAGCACAGGCCGGCACCTGGAGGAGTTTTTGTTTATCCGCGCTTACAACCACGGTTTCCCCCTCTTTGGAGACATAAGCCCCCTGGGTCGTGACAAACAGCGTGTTAAGATATTTTTTCACAATTCTGCCAGTCCCTTATTTAAGTATTCCTCAGCCGATCTTGGCGCTGAAAGATTCTTAGGCAAACAAACCGAAATCAGCGAGCATGTATCGCATTCCACGCGATATTCCGGCTTAGGTGTAATGCCTGCTTTTATAAACTCATGCAGTAACCGTGCGGTCTCAATGGTTTCTGCCCGTAGTTTGTCATCCAAACTGACATCCATCCTTCTTTTTATTTTGCCGTAGAATAGAGCGCCTGCTGGGATATTAACTCCAAGCATTTCTTCAAGGCATATCGCTTGGGCGCACAATTGAACTGCGTCGCAGTTATCTTCCTTAGCTTTGCCGCGTTTGTACTCTACGGGGAAGGGGACGGTAATATCGTCTTTTTTTAAAAATTCCACGATATCAGCTTTTCCGTTCACTCCCAGCTTCTCAGAGCGCAAAACGAGTCCCCTCTCTATCCGAATTCCGGATAAAGTATGGCTGCCCTCTTCGTGCGCCCGGTCATGCATCACCTTGCCTTCGGCAGTGTACAGGTTTTCCACCCATATGCGCTCAATATGGATGAGCGCGCACTGCCGCCGGCAGAAGATGAAGTGTTGCAGCGCGGAGAGAGGAAGGAAATCCTCTTCAGCGTACATTTATTTAACCAGCACAATCAAACTATAAGGATCAAATTTTTCTGGCTCCAAATCTTTAAAGTTCGTCAATTGAATTTTATAGTCCTTTATAGTCTTTGGGGCATCTGATGTCGGAACAACTGTCAGCGACCGATGCACTTCCGCTGAGTTGTGTTTTGCATTTTTCCCTTTATGATCCCACCACACAACAGAGAGGACTTCCATGCTACCCTCAGGGCGGGCGGAAGAAGCATCATTATCAAACAGATGTTCTAATGCATTTTTAATTTTAGGGGCATCCTCATTATTGAACTTTGTTTTTTCTGCCAGTTGTGGATTTATTGCGCCATAAAACACATAAACACCATGGTCAACCCGATGTTTCATTCCCATTGTATCAGAGGCTCTCTTTTTCCCGTCTCCCTCACCACTAACACTTTTTGTAATTTGAATACTTGACACCCCCACAGGGAGCACACTAAACGCCGGGTGAATAGAAACCGGGCCACGGATTCCAACAGAAACAGCATCGCTGCCCGCCTCTGTTGTTGACTCTTCCTCCCCTTTTGCCTTTTTGTTTTTTCCGCCTTTTGCTTTATAAGCAAACAACTGCCCGAAGGCGCGAACATCAATCCATTTCGCGCAGGCTTTTTCCCTGAGAGTTCTTTCATCCAGGTCTTTTCCCAGTTCACCCTCATGGCGGTTATGGAGACTTGTATAATCGTCCCCCGCTTTCCGGTTGTCAGCAGACTGGACAAAAATATTCTCCCCCGCTTCCATCAAACGATTTCTGATTTTGCGCTTAATGCAGACATCAGACATTTCTCCCATGCCGTCATAGTTTATGCGAGGCCTATTGCCATTCAATGGGTCGCCATTCGGGTTTGCTCCCTGGACTGCGAAGACCACAGCAAAATCAATCTTATTTAATGTTTCCATTTTTAGTTCTCCTTTTATTTTAATACTACACTACTTCTGACGGCACTTCATCCGGAACAGCTTCCACCTTATATCTCAAGTCTTCCCGTTGGCAATGATACCCAAGCAGGAATTCACCAGTAAGCTTCTTGTCACTGATAAATTCCTCGGGAGAGAACAAACTCATTACAGCATCCATAGTCGCCAGCAGTTTCCCGGCTTTTGCACCCAGCCTTGCTTTAGATGGCACAAGCGCAAGTTCTATTGTCCGCCATGTGCTGGACGGGTGCTCTGAAAAGCGATGCATTAATCTGGCCGCATTTGTCGGCCTGCCCTCGCCTGTTGCCTTCAACGCCCATTGCTCAAGGTTGTCTGCTATCGCCAACAGCCTCCCGTATAAATAATCACGGGTTTTACGATTTGAATCTAATGCCATTTCATATCCCTCCTTAATATTCGACTGCCTATACAACGCACAGGCTATACTTAAAGCCTTACGCCACTCCCAACCCTGAAGACCGCTCCGATTAGATGCCCGCCTTACAACTGAATCAACAATATCACGCGGAATTGGGCGCCCATCAACGATACACGGTAAAAGACGCTCAACCACCGTATTTTTTAGTTTATCGTCCGCCTTTATCCCATAAGCCGCTTCAGCGATATCTTTTGGAGCTGGAGCGCCGACAAAACGCACATGCTCATCCCTTTCCTTATTAAAAACATAATCATGAATCCATGAGCAAGACGTATGCCAAGAGTCCACACGGTTAAGGAAATCCGAACCAGTCAATTCTCGGTAAAAAGTTATAGACAGGCGGCCAGGAGTGGCGGAATCCAATCCCATAACCACCACATTGTCAGTGACACCAAGACTTCTTTTATATCCTCGGATTTTACGTTTCAATTTTTCCGCCAAATCCTGCGCAGTATAATTTGCGGCGGTTGCGGCCACCGGTTCAGCGGAATCCCCCATAATTCCAAGCGGATCAGCTAATGGGTCAGGAATTTCAGCGCCAGAAGTCGCCCAAGCCACAACGGCCTGATCTCCTTTTCGATATCCTTGCCGGCTAATAAGCCAGCGAAGCGCAAAGTGCGCTTTTTGAGTGACATCAAACCCCACTCCGCAGGCTTGTCCGGCAGTTATGAATCGCCCACGGAATGTAAAATTCGAATTGTCATTGGAGGAAATTATTCTAGCCTTATCCCCATCGTTACGGAGTTTTGCAGAATGATGTTCAGCCGCAAATACCTCTTGCCCAGTCACCCCACATAAAACTTTATTCTTTTTTGTGCTTAAATAATATTTACTCCATGCCGCCCACAAGGTTTTATCTTCCCATGTCTTAGAACCAAGCTCACCTATGGATTCAACTTCCCAGCGGACAAAGGCATCCGTCTGTATACCTTCAACTACGGAATTCCCCACTTTTTTGGGGACTTTACTCACAAGTTTCCCGTCTTTATCAACTAATAAAACTTTCTCCTTTACTAAGTCTTTAATGACGCATCCTTTTTCAACATACTTTAAGACTGCCTTAGCTTTTGGATGTGAAAAAGCAGAGGCGCACCATTTCCGCAATCCCTCAACGTACAAAGGAAAACGGGATTTTTTTTCTCCGCCGAATTCCTTGTAATCCTTAGCCAGGTATTGAAGTTTATCCGCCAATGGATGCGCGGCTTCATTGCGTGCTCTACCACAGGAGTCCTCTGTGCAGGGGATTATAGTTCGCGCCTCATTTTTTGGGACAACAGCGGCCCGCTTAAAATCCCCGTTGTGGTCAATAGTGATTGTTATCTGTGCTTTCTGTGTAGTATGACAGATAGGCAGAAGCGCGACTTTGTTTTCATCTTTAACTACCCCAATCATTGACTGGCAATTATCATATGTCTCGTAAAGTTTTTGCATCCAGCTCATAATTCAAGTCCCTCCTCTTTTAAGCCTATAGATACAGGAGGATTCGCCGTCATTGGCCGGACGTCTCTTCGAATAGTGCATTTTTCCGGGCGCAAGAACTCTATCACTCCATTTACCATTGTTGGCCGCCAAAACCGTGCGGTCAATTTATTTTCTCCTGACTCATCCGGGTAATCAAAGCCATGAAACATAAGCCCATAGGCAATTTTATCAGAGCTATCATAAAAGGCCTGCCCTGAACCAAACGCACAAGGCTCGACGTACGCTTGACACTCCCTTGCTCCAAGAAAAACATCGCGCCGTCCGCCACTTTCTATCATCCGGTTGGCAATACTAAAATGTTTTCCCTCATTCCTATCCATTTCCATATCAATGCGTTTTAAATTCCATTCAAAATGCGCCAACACCTGATACTCCACGTCGGATAAATAGGTGTAAATTGATAGATCATTACCGCCATTATACTTAATGGGTTTTACGCCTTTAGTCTGAGTTTTGACAGGCTTCATCACCCGGATTTTATCAATAAACCAGGTAAATGTCGGCTTCCAGTAAACAGAACTTAAAACCCCTTTAATTGCCTCGTATGTCGGGATGTGATATGAGCATTTTTCACCTCCGATTCTGGTAAGCGGATCAGTAAAAAGAGCATACCGTCCATGAACTTTAAAACTAACCCTATTTCCATTTTGCATTTTTTCTCTCCTTGTTATGCAATAAGAACCGGCATGCCTATTGGCGTAAGGCTCAAGCCGAATTCTGGATGATAGTATTCATCCCTTAGAATAAGAACATCATTGCCTTCTTGTGCTGGATAAATAGCGCCAGCATCTTGTAATCTTTTGAGGGTATGCGGATACACATTAACTGAATATCGCTGTGCCCTCCGTAAAAGATCACTCGTTATTTCCTGTGCCGCGCAAAGAAGGTTTATCAACTCTTTAGCATTACAATCGTAGGGAACAACAATACCGCGTGTTGGAGCGCTAATAACCCGAAACACTTTTGCCGCTGACATAAAAGATTGTCTTAACGGAATTGGAGGGGCCTTCTTCTCTTTACGCTTGTATTCTTCAATAGAAAGCGGATTGGTGGATAGCAACGAAAAAAGGTCATCATTTCTCCCCACGGCCGTATTGCTTTTAACCGGATAGACCATCTCATTTTTTCTTTGATAAAAATAATAATCAAAATATCGCGTCATAGCCTTTGGGCCAAGAATGTCATTATCAAAATTACCTGGATTTTCCTTAAACTCAGCAAGCACCCGCTGTGCCTTTTCTTTCCCGATTCTTATATCCCGCAACATATCCAGATTTTCAGCAGTGGGATTTATAATATGGACCCGCCCAAGTGCCTCGCGGAGCCCATTTCTATTACAACGCCCAGCCGCCTGGGCAATTGAATCAAGCCCGGCCAAATAACGGATTACAGAAGCGAAATCGATATCGACACCGGCTTCTATCAATTGCGTGCTAATGCAGATAATCGGCTCTTTTATATCACTGTTGGTTTTTTGCAGCAACCTGGCCTTTATCTGGGCTAAAAGTTTTAGTCTATGCGCCGGGCACATGTTTGCGCTAAGGTGATAAACCTGCCCTCCAATTTCCTGCTTACTACGCCTATAAATCTCATATGCAGCAGATTTTGTATTCACAACCACCAACACACTTCCAGCCTGCTTTGCTTCCGTGTCAATCAGTTCCAGGACATTATCATCTGACCAGCCGCCCGACTTTCGGTCATACAAAGCCTCAACACGTTTAAGTTCCGCGAACAATTTTGGAACATCTGCCACCATATTATTCTCAGGCCGTATTTTTAAGACCCCAAGCTTTGGGTCAACCTTATCTAAAAGCGGTTGTGTGGCCGTAGAAAGAATCACGGTGGAACCACAGTTGCAGACAAGAAGATTTATCGCATTATTAAAAAGGTGCACACAATTAACCGGAATAGTTTGGACCTCATCAAAAATAATGAGCGCGTTCGCCAGGCGATGCATCCTCCTAACGGTTTTAGTCCCTGAGCCAAAAAGGGTTTCAAGAAATTGCACATTTGTTGTAAAAATCACACTGGCATCCCAATTTTCCGATAGCATTTTCTGGGATTCATTTTGTTCTTCAGGAGCCAAGTTTGAATGGTGTTCAAGGACAACATCCTCATATCCGACAGCTTCTTTTAGCGCTTCGCGAATACACTCGGCGTTTTGGTCAATAATAGAAGTGAACGGCAAAACATATATGATCCGCTCCAGCTTGTGCTTTTTTGCGTGATGCAACGCGAAGCGAAAAGAGGCCAGGGTTTTACCGCCGCCGGTTGGCACTGTAAGTGAATATATTCCCCGTTCTTTTTGAGCAGCCATCAGGCATTCACACGAAATTGCTTTGCGAATTTTTCCGACTCTGGTGTCGCTCACTTTTTCCAAGTTCCCCATATAGCTTTCAAAAGTTTTTATCAGTGTATCCCATGATTCCTTATCTTTAATTATGTGAAATCCCGCGGAATCAAGCCTATCAGCATCAATGAGACAACTAAGGAGAATACGTGTAAACAAAGCCCACTTAAAATAGGTCACCTCGGGAGTTTCATCAGAAGAATGAAGCTCTTTCAGCTTTTGGACAAGCAATCCGCCACTTCGAGATGTAAGCAGTCGTTTTATCTCTTTATTTATCTCTACCTCCATATTTGAAATAGCTTGACTAAGGTGAGTATCACTATCAGTTTTATTTATCCTATTTATAAAAGCATTGGTCCCATCAGGGGAGAGACAGTCGATTAAACCGGAATGATGAGAGGCAATACAAAGCGCCAGAATCTGAGCAACACATAATGATTCCTTATTCTTATCTGTAAATTGTTGAAACAAAAATTGAGCTCCGGCTGTTGAGTGGTCGACATCACCTTTTTTTATATTAGAACTTCTCTTAATATATTCCTGAAACTCGTGACTATACTTCCCAAAATCATGCAGCAGCCCAATTATTTCTCCAGTCTCGGAAAGTCCAAATCTTTCCGCAAACCCGGCGGCAAGTTGGGCGACATTTTTTAGATGTTCATCCAGAGGCTGCCAGGTGTCTTGGGGCGCGGGGGTGCCGTCCGAATTGGTCTTGGTGTGCGCGTAATATTTTTTCTCCGCCATTTATTTTGTGCCCCTCAATCGCAAAAACTTAGATAAATATCTTACCACGCCGCCCCGACAGCGTAGTGTCGGGTTGATTTTAGAGTAAAACCGCTGTTTTCCCATTACTGCTGGTCTTTCTCCAGTTTTTTTAGGCTTTCCGGGTGGCTTAGATAGTTCTCACGGGACACCACTTTTCTCCCGGTTTTGAGTTCAAGGTCTTTACGGGCTTTACCGGCAACGCTCCCGCCTTTTTTAGCGGCGCTCTTATTCTCAATAAAGCCCTGCACATCGTCCGCCCTGGTAATGGCGGTTGTGGAAGCCTCGCCGAGCATGGTAAATATCAGCTCAAGATCGGTCATATGGTCGCGCAGATTCTCCCGCTCCAGCCCCTTAATTTTTTTATGCGCAGAAGGGGTAATCCCGAATGTGGCCTTTGCTATTTCAGCGGTAAGGATCTCGTACTCTTTAGCCTCTTTCACCTGGCGCTTTTTCCATTCGTCTGTCAATTCCTCGCGGATGGCGATGCCGCGCATGCGTTTTTCTATCCATTCATCGGAATAACCTTTTGCCTTGAAAAGGGCGCGGGTTCTTTTTGTACCAAGTTCGGGATCCTCAATTTCCTGCACCCGTTCATAGCCGACTTTTGCCAGCCAGCGCTTGAAAGGTTCGGCCTTTGGGGACGGAACGGATTGTATAATACGGAAGATCCCTTCCGTATTAGAGCAGTCAGTCGCATATTTTTTACCATCAGGTGATTCCAATTTCAGTTGTCGACAGAATGTCGACAACTCAGCGCTTTCTTCTGTTGTTACGCGGATTTTCATTTTATACCAATAGTCCCGCGGGTTTAAGCTGTCCGTCAGCGCAGCTATGACATCTACCACGGAAAACCACCATTCGTTTTTGTGAAGAATCCGCCTGATCCCTTTGCCTTTAAAGACCGCCATCTTAGAGTCCATGTAAATTTCCTTTACCCGGCATGTGCCGGCGTGTATTTTTATATAAATATCCTACCATACCAACGCGACAACGTACTGTCGTTCTGATTTTCGGCTAAAATCTTATTTTTTTGCGGTATTCAAAAACTTCCCCTGGGTATATTATGCCTATTTAGCGCACGGCACTCAAATATTTAATGCGCTTTTTCTCGACGCCGGAGGACTGTTCGACACTTTATCCGCCATAACGGACTTAGGCGTCGTGAATGCGTACGGAGGAAACCGGAGGTTCCTTTTGTATGCGGTCGCATTTTGCGACCGCATCACCGGCAGGACTGATTTTGCGGTTTGTGCAGCCAAACAGCATAAATTTGAAACGCATAAAAAAGGGCGGACTGGAATTCAGTCTGCCCTTTGAATTATGCCGCAGGGCTCTAAAAGCGGCCCGGACGCTTTTAGAGGTTGGTGATGTCCTGGAAGATCACGCCGACGCCGCTCACTTTTCCGTCCACACCCTTCATATTTATCGAGCTGAAGCCGATCAGCTTGGTCTTGCCCTTGACGGGATATTTGAATTCCTGACGGCGAACGGTCTTACCCAGCTTTAACGCGTCGCCTATGGCGCCGAAGAGATCGGGCGAGAGCTGCGAAATGGAAATATAATCCCTGTTAAGATATTCCTCGCCCACTTCCAGGATCTCCCTCGCTTTAGGATTGAAAAAAATTATCGTTCCCTCCAGGTCGGCGCCGATAAATCCGCCGGAAAGATTATTGATGGTGCTTTCCCCTTTAAGGTTGAGCTGCTTAATGGTAGTTTCCAAGCGGGCGATATAGATGTCCCTGGCGGCGGAATGAGTGATCATGGAGGCCAGATGAAGATCTGCTTCGGTGAAAACGCCCTCGTCCGAATTTACAAATTCGACCACCCCTAAAAGTTTTCCTCCCGAAATAGCCGGAACGGCGAGGATGTTCTTGGTCTTAAATCCGGTGGCGTAATCCACTTCTTTGGTGAAACGCGTATCAGTTGTTACGTCTTTTACAAGAATGGCTTTGCGGTTTTCAGCGCACCAGCCGGCCGCGCCGCGGTAGCCGAAGCTCACGCCCACCAGATCCGGTCCCACCGGGCCGATGCTTTGCCTGAAGGTCAGGATCTTCCTGGCCTCATCGTTCTCAAAATAAGTGCCGGAGTGGCAGCTTATAATGGAACAGGTCTCCCTTAGCAGCGAATCCCAGATCTCGTCCTCGGTCTTAGCCTGGCCGGAGGAAATATCCTCAAAAAGCTTGTACAGCAGCGAAAAATAGTCCCGGTTCATTTTTCCACCTTTTGCGCTGGATTGGCCGCCTGGCCTTGTTCCCGGACGGAAAGGGCGGGATTGGCCGGCACTTTAAAGAAGTCAAGCACCCCGGAGGCTATCGTGTCCGCGAGCTTAGCCTGGAAAGACGGGGTATTCAGCATTTCCTCCTGCTCCGGCATGATCATATAGGCGCTCTCGATCAGGATCGCGGGCATGGTCGTCATGCGCACGACGGCATAGTCGCCGAAGCGCAAGCCTTCGTCAGGCAGCGGTATCTCCCTGACATAGGCCCGGTGCACCGCGTCGGCCAGGCCGTAGCTGTGGCGCTGGTAATGGTAAACCGCAAAGCCTCTGGGCTGTGAGAACGGGTCCTCGCCGTCGGCGATGGCGTTATTATGAAGGCTGATGTAAATATCGCCGTCATAGTCTTTGGCTATTTTCGGCCTTTCGGCCAGCGGGACATTCTCGTCGCCGTAGCGCGTCATGAAGACCGTGGCGCCCAGGTTCGACAGAGCGTCCTTTAATTTATCGGCCGTGACGCGGTTGACCTGGTATTCAAAAGTTCCCATGGGCCCGATGGCTCCGTCGTAAGGCGGGACCAGTTTGGGAGAATGTCCGGGATCCAGCACCACCCGCAGACCGGCCAGCGGCTTGGGCCAGGCTCCCGTCACTGTCGGCATCCTCTTAAGGTCGATATTCAGGGCGCGGGTGCCTGGATATACGTCATAGCCGCCGAGCCCGGCGCCCGGAGCCAGTTCGATATCGACGGCCGCGGTATTCTCCGCCAGCTGGGAAAAGTGCACCTGTTTTACGAAAGTGTCGGAAGAATCGTAAATAACCGTGTTGGTGTGCTGTTTGGTGTAATAAAGCGTCAGCCGCAGAGAATTCTCCCACTCCTCGGCCGCATACACCGCGGGATAGGGCATTGTGATGGAGACGGTCGTTCCGTCGTCGCTTTTCTTAAGGCGGATGGTGCCGGTCTCGTTCTGCGGAGGGAACTCCGTGTCGTTGACGACGGAAACTTTGGAATCGTCGACCCAGCCCGTCTCCGAAGAAGACAGCCTGACGCGGCGGCTGTTGCCGACCCTGCCGTCGGAAACCAGCCTGACCCCTTTTGGAAGGAACAGCATATAGCCGGAATCTATCCCGTTGCGCAGTATCACCGTGTCCGTAGAGGTTTCGATGATGGCCGGCCTGCGGAGGATCCTGACGCGGTTCCTGGAAACGGCGCGCGCGCCGGACGCAAATAGACCGGTCTTGAACTTTACGCTCAGTTCCCCTCCGTCGGCCTTGTCGGAATCCTTAACACGGTATACGCCGAAATACCGGCCGGAACCCGGAGGCAGCTCGCTCATTTCAACGTCTTTCACTATGTTCTTTATGGTGAACGCCGCGGCATGGCCAGGGGTGCCTGCGGCCTGGATGTTGACATAGTCGCCCGGAGAGAGATCGAGGTCCGAAGACGGGGACACCAGTTCGAGCCGCAGACTTCCGGTCGAGATCCGGGGCTGGGAAGAGGCTTTGATCTTTACCCTGCGGGAGTAAGTCACCGTCGCGCCGTCCAGCAGGTCGCATTTGAAGGCGAAATCCCCCTCGCTGACAGGCAGATAGGCGATGAAGGCCCCGTTCCTGTAAACGTTTATCTTCGTCCCGTTAATATAAAAAGGCGCGGTGGAAGGCGTTATATTGCCGAATATAAAAGTGCTTTTAACGGACGGCAGAGGCTCTCCCTCGGACGGGTAGGTGACCTTTATCTCTCCGGCCCGGGCCGTTCCGGGGATAAGGCAGGCGAGAACGACGAACATGAAAAGGGAGCGGAATTTCATATTTTTTGAAGTATCCTTATTATAATATATTTCAACATTAGCCGACTCGCAAAATCGGGAAAAGATCCGAAAAGCCCGTGGCTGGCGTTTTGCAGCCGTTCGGCCCCGCGCGTCAGGCCAGTTTTAATTCAAGGATGCGGTCGACCCGGAAAACACGGGGGCTTTTGCGCTCGAGACAGAAACAATCCAGGCCGAGGAATTCCGTATCCCTGTAAAGCTTGTTGCCCAGGCTGAACGGTTTTACCACGCGGCGGCTTTTCTCGTCGGTCGCTTTCAGATAGGTAAGCTCCAGGTTCTTCCCTCCCGCTATCGCCTCGTTTATCAGAAGTATTTTCTCCGACAAGGGCAGGGCGCGGTCGCTCAGCTTGTATTGGTGTCCGGTGAGGAATTTTACAACCCGCCAGTCCATCAGGATATCTGATCTTCTCATCGCTCTTGTAAGCGACAGTCCATCCAGCGAAACGCAGCGGCTCAGGGCGACATAGGCCTGCCCGTGCGCGAACATGCCGCGCCCGAAATCGATGACCGCATGCTCGAAAGTTTTACCCTGGCTTTTATGGATGGTTATCCCCCAGGCGAGCTTAAGCGGGTACTGTTCGAAAACGCCTGCGGTCTCGGCCACGACTTTATTGGCCTCATGATCGTAATTAAAATGGAACAGTTCCCAGACGTGGGGCCCTACTTCCTCCAGGCCGCCGTCGGACAGGCGCACCATGACGGTTTCCGCTCCGGACCCCGGCTCGGACTTTATCTCCTCGACCACCCCCATGGAACCGTTGACCCAGCGGCCGCGGGGTTCGTTATTCAAAAGCATTACCTGCGCGCCCTTTTTAATAAGCAGCTCCTCGTCGGCCGGATACGATTCTTTTGAGAAATCCCCGTCTATGCGCGCGCGATAAGCGTGTTCTCTTCCGTCCAGCGCGTTCAGGTGTTCGGAATTTATCTCGTAGGCGGCCTTATTGGTGGACAACAGATGGACGGTATAGCCGTCGCCGCGGTCATGCCCGAGCGCGGCGCCGACCCGCTTATTCAGCGCGGCCAGGTCCCGCTCTGTGGCCGAATTATTCCTGATAGCGTTAAGTATGCCTATAAAACCCGCGTCCTTCTGTCTGTAGATCTTCTCGAGTTCCACTAATTCCAGCGCGAATTCTTCCATGACCCTGGCGTTAAAGAAATAAGGGCCGTCATAATGTGAGGCGAAAAGCCCACCCTCGTTCCGGGAGACCACGGGCGGCAGCTGGTACAGGTCTCCGATGAAGATCATCTGCAGGCCGCCGAATGGTTTCAGGGCCGCGGGTCCGTTCAGGCGCAGAAACGCGTCGACGCAGTCCAGCAGGTCCGCCCTGACCATGGAAACTTCGTCTATTACGATGGCGTGCAGTTCCCTGTAAATACCCGCGCCGCGTCCTTTAATTCTCTTCACCGTGTCCGGCGTGATATCCGGCCTGAACCTGAAAAAAGAATGGATGGTTTCGCCGCCGACGTTCAGCGCGGCCACTCCGGTCGGAGCCAGCACGACGATATTTTTATGCGTGCGCTCCCTGAAATACTTGAGCAGCGTGGACTTGCCGGTGCCCGCCTTGCCGGTGATGAACACATTTTTACAGGTATTATCCAGGATGTCCAGCGCCTTGCGGAACTGTTCGTTTATCTCTATTTCAGGAGCGTTTTTATGCATTGGAGCGTAAACTGGCGAGCCTAAGAGCCTATCCGTAATTAGACTTTCATGGCGAAACTGACGATTTTGAAGCCGAGCCGAAGCGACGCAAAACGAGCAGGCTCGTCTGAGCCTCTAAGTTAAGCGGTGCAAAGGCGTAGGCCAAAAGCGGCAGTTGCAGCCGAAACCGCTAATTGCGGATAGGCTCTAAGTAAATACTTTCAACAATTGTACCATTTACCCGGCAAGACTCGTGACTTTGGACTAACAGTCTGCTGAAAAACCCCACTCGGAGGTATTTTGAGACGATTTTGAGCCGAGCCGAAGCGACGCGAGACGAGCATCCTCTACGAGAGGATGTGAGTTGAGCGGCGCAAAGGCGCAGGCCAAAAGCGGCCAAAAGACCCCGAAAGGGGGTTTTTCAGCAGACTGCTAACTAGCCGCAGGACAGCGCCCCGGGCATCCGGCGGTTCTTTAATCAAAACCCGCCTGCCCGATACTCCGCCGTTTCTTTGCCCCGAGCCGCGGTTCTTATCTATAATTAAAAGTATATGAACCTTTCCAGATCCAAGATCGGATTGATATTGCTGGCAGTCCTCGTACTGGGGGGCGGCGGCTTTGCCTATATTAAGTATAAAAAATTTTCCGGTTATCTGATAGACAGCATCAACTCTCAGGCCGGCAGGAAGCTGGGACGCCAGATCAAATTTAAAAAAATATCGTTCTCTCCCCTTGAAGGCGTCGTTATAGACGAACCCTGCGTCTCCCGCGCGCCCGACTTCACGAAAGGGAATTTTTTTTGCGCGGCCCGCGTCGTGATAAGACCGGAATTCGCCGAACTTATGCGCAACCGCGTTTACTTCGCGAATATCGAGCTTGATAAGCCGGTGATAAAGATCAGGGAAACCGGGGGTAAATGGGACTTTGAAGACCTGCTGGCGCTGCTCCCTACGACTTCAAAAGGGCTTTACCTGACCTGGAACGCGAAAAAAATGTCGCTTAAGGGAGCCACTCTGGAAATGGACTTCGCTTCCTCCGGCAATTCGGTCGCGTTCGAGAACGCGGACCTCACGCTCTTGCATTATTCCGCCTTGGCCGGAAATTTCTCTCTGAACCTGAGCGGCGACGTGAAGACCGTGCTTAAGGGTCAGCTTGTCACCGCAAAGGTCGAATTAAAGACCGACCTCAATTTCGAGTACGCGGGGCTGACCTCCACCTTCGGCCGGATGGAATTTGGCGACGCCGCCATGGGCGCGGCCACGCTGAAAAAAGCCGCGCTCAGCTGGGAACTGTTCGACATCAATAAATCCGTTCAGGAAAGGAACTATACTGCCAAACTCACGGCCGAAGGGCTATCCATCCCCGCGCAGAGCTGCGGCGCCTCTAAAGCGGTAAACTCCGCGATGGAGCTGCTTTCTTCGGCTACGGGAAAAGCGACGCCCAGATGCGAGGACATAGAAATGGAAAATCTGACGCTAGATTCCGCGCTGAAGGGCGGCGTCCTGAGCGTAAAACAGCTGGACCTTGCCACGAATTTCCTGAACCTTAAGAACAAGTACGAGCTTAACGGTCCGGCCCGCACGGTTAAGATCGAGTTGAACGCCTCGGCGGGAGACACCAAACTGGACCTGACCGCCAGCGGCCCGATGGATAAGCCCGAAATATTGCCGGTCATGTCCGTGACCCTTAACAACAGACTGAGCGATTCCGTCCGTAACATCAACGCCGCGTTCCTGAAATTATTTCCGATCGCGCCGGTTGAGCTCACGGCGGTAAAAAGCTGATAACGGCTGCGGCAATATATACCTGACCGGCAGTAATTTCATATCACCATGATCGTTTTTGTTTTATCACCGCGGTCTCTTTATAGGAGAAAAGAATATGCCAAAAAAAGTGCTCATTATCGGCTCCGGCCCCGCCGGCTACCCGGCCGCTTTACGCCTGAAGGAACTTGGCGCGGAGCCCGTTATCGCGGAGTCCTGGGATTTCGGCGGCACCTGTCTTAACCGCGGCTGCATCCCCTCTAAATCATTCCTCGACGTAGGATACCGCATCCATTCGATGGAAGTGCTGAAGAACCTCATGGCCGAAGGCAAAACTCTGGATTTCACTCCGGACATGCTTTCCTGGGATAAGATCAAGGCGCGCCGCGCGGCCGCGGTGACGAAACTGCGCGCCTCGCTGGAAAAGCTCTTCCAGCTGAAAAAGATAGAGGTCGTGCGCGGTAAAGCCGCGTTCACCGGACCGAACGAAGCGGTCATCGCCACGGCCGCAGGGCCGGTAGCTAAGAATTTCGACTACGCGATCATAGCTTCAGGCACAAGACCCGGCTTCCCGCCTCCTTTTGACGCTTTCAAGACACAGCTGACCGATTCGGACCGCGTTTTCGATCTTGCGAAACTGCCCAAGTCAGTCATAGTTGTCGGCGGCGGGGTGATAGGTCTTGAATTCGCCTGTTTCTTCAACTCTATGGGCGTGGAAGTCTCGGTAGTGGAGCTGATGCCCAACATCCTTCCCGGCGAGGATGAAACCGTGATAAGGACGCTCAAAACTTCGTTCGAGAAGCGCGGCATTAAATTTTATCTGGGGAAAAAGACCTCGGTCATAGAAATAGGCGGCGCAATGAAGACCCTGCTGCTGGACGACGGCTTAAGGCTCTCCGCCGAAGAAGTGCTTGTGGGCGCGGGCCGGTCCGCGGACCTCTCAACCCTCGGCCTTGAGAAGATCGGCCTGAAATGGGACCGCAAAGGCATAAGGGTCAACGCAGAGATGCGCACCGAACTGGAGAATATCTACGCCGCGGGCGACATTAATGGGATCTCGCTGCTTGCTCATTCGGCCTCCAGACAGGGCGAGCTGGCGGCGGAGAACATTATGGGCGCGCATCGCGCTTTTGACGAAAACATCGTCCCAAAATGTATTTACACCTGGCCGGAGGTCGGGACGGTAGGCCTTAACAAAGCGCAGGCCGAGGCCAAGGGGCTGGCGGTCAAGACCTCCCGCGCGTATTTTCTGGGCATAGGCAAGGCGGTCACTCACGACGAGACGGAGGGCTTCGCCCAGATAGTATATGACGCTTCTGACGAGACCATATTGGGCGCCCAGATAGCCGGCGCGTCCGCCACCGAGCTTATACACGTGCTGGCGCTAGCCGTCAAATTCAAACTGAAACGCGCGGATATGCGCGAGATCATCTACGCGCACCCCACCATGGCCGAGGTCATCCACGAAGCGCTCTGCAAATAGTCTGTGACTATTTGCAAGTCACAAGCCGCAAGTCACATGTCACAAGCCAGATTGACAGTAAGACATCGGGAACAAGTAGAGCAGCCGAAAAATTATAAGGGCAAGTATGGAAAAGGGTTATAAGAAGTTAGACGTCTGGAAAAAGGCGGATGCTTTGGCAAAAGCTGTTTATGGCGCAACGGAAAATTTTCCAAAAGAGGAAATTTACGGAGTGACAAGCCAGTTAAGACGCGCAGCTTTATCTGTGCCTGTAAATATCGTAGAGGGAACCGGCAGGCAGGGATGTAAAGAATTGAAACCGTTCGTTAATATAGCCCTGGGTTCTCTTGCCGAAACCGAGTATTTGCTTGAGTTTTGTAAAGATATTGGTTATTTGACAAATGAGGATTTTGTAAGACTTGAGCTATTACGTAGCGTTACGGGAAAACTTTTGTGGGGTTTCCACAAAAGTCTTTAGGTCGATTATTTTTGTGCTGTTACTTGTCCCTGTACCCTCTGGCTTATGACGTGTGACCGTGACTGGTGACTAATTGTACCCTCAGGCTTGTGACTTTCGACCTGTAACTTGTGACTAATTTTTATGGCGATAAAAATTTTATCATGGAACGTCAACGGGTATCGCTCGGCTCTGACCAAGGGGTTTAAGGATTTCCTCTCGGCTTCAGGCGCGGATATAGTCGGCTTGCAGGAAATAAAAGCCATGCCGGAGCAGCTGAAACCGGAAGACATGGCTTTCGCCGGTTACACTTCGCGCTGGTGCCCCGCCGAGCGCAAAGGCTACAGCGGCGTAGCGGCTTTCTTTAAAACCGCTCCGCTAGCCGTCTCCTGCAGGCTGGGTATAGGGAAATATGACTCGGAAGGCCGGGTCATAGCGCTGGAATATCCGGCTTTCCATCTTTTGAACGTATATTTCCCCAACGGCGGACAGGGTCCGGAAAGATTGAGCTATAAACTGGATTTTTACGAGGATTTCTTGAAACACATCGAGTCCCTGCGCAGGACCGGCAAAGCCGTTATCTTCTGCGGCGACGTCAACACCGCTCACCGGGAAATAGACCTGTCCCGCCCCAAAGAGAACGTCAATAATTCCGGCTTCATGCCTATCGAGCGGGCCTGGCTGGATAAAATAACCGCCCTTGGCTGGACGGACACCTTCCGCATGTTTCATCCTGAGCCGGAGAATTATACCTGGTGGGACTATAAAACACGCGCCCGCGAACGCAATGTGGGCTGGCGCCTGGATTATTTTTTTATAAATGAGGAGAACAAAGCCCTGATCAAGAACGCTTTTATCCTGCCGGGCGTCCAGGGCTCGGACCACTGCCCCGCCGGAATAGACCTGGACCTCTGAGTGCAAACAGAAGAACAGAACGCAGATGACGCGGAAACATATGATAACCGCAGCTCAGCGGGGATCATACAAATCAGCGTGCTCCGCGTTCCACGTCATTTATTTAAAACATTTAATAATTCCGGCGGAACGCCGATACCCTTCTCGCGCATCCGCTCTATGTAAAATTTCGCCTTCGCGATATCCTTTTTTTGGTAATTAAGGACGGCGAGGTTCGAGTAGGCTTTGACGAAATCCGGATTTATTTTAAGGGTCGTTTCCCAGCAAACCCCGGCCTTATCAAGCGCCCCGACGCCGTAATATAAGAGCCCCAGGTTAAAATAAACGTTATCATAATGCGGATTCAGCTCTATCTCCTTGAAATAATTCTCTTCGGCCTCCTTTAACCGCCCACTGTTCATGTAAAGCAGCCCCAGATTGCCGTGCGCCAGCCTCTCGTCCGGATTTATGGCCAGCGCTTTTTTCCACATTATTTCGGCGTCCTGCATGTTCCCTTCCAGATAGTACATCGAGCCGAGATTATTATAGTTAAAAGCGAAACTAGGCGAGGATTCGACCGCTTTTTTCCAGAAACTTATCCTGTCCTTGAAATTTCCGCTGTAAGAAAGCGTGACGCCGGAAAACAAGCACAGTACGCCGGCGCCCAGAGCCATAGCCGCCCGGCGCGGCAATTTTAAGGTCCCCGGGAGATCAAGCTCCGCGAGCAGAATGATAAAGCCCATGAGCGGCAGATAGAGCCTGTCCTCTCGGAAATTGGCTACGGACGCCGAGGATTGTATGAACGTAGGCAGCAGAAAAAGCAGGAACCAGGAGATGCCGAAGAGAACGAAAGCGGTCCTTTTCGACCTGGAAACATAGATCGCCAGCGCCGTCGCGGCCGCGGCGGCGAACCCGTACCCCAGCGGCAGATCTTTCATAACGGGCAGGATCCCGAGACCTGCGGGGAACAATATTTTTCCGAGGTAGCCGGCGAGCGCGGGGAAATTGCCCAGGAAAGACCCGAGCACGTCGAAAGAAGCGGTGCCTGTGATCGTTTTTAAAACCGCCATTCTAGCGGTGAACCAGCCCGCCACGACGGCGAACCAGCCGGCCCATAGCAGCATATAGAGCTCTCCCTCCGCCCGCCGTTCGTTCATAAAGAAAGCAAAAAAAGCGCATAAAGCGCAGAGGAAGACGGCGTTCTCCTTAGTCAGCAGCGCGAGCAGCAGGAACAGCAGGTGCGCGGCCAACAGCGGCCATTTACGGTTCTCGAGAAAATACAGGAATAAAATAAAGCTCAGAAGCGAGAACAGCGCGAGCAGGATATCGTTCCTGCCCGGGATCCAGGCCACCGCCTGCGTCAAAACGGGATGGACCGTAAAGAAGAGAGCGTAAAAAAAGGAGACGCCCCTGTTGTATTTCATTTTCAGCAGCGTCCAGTACAGCAGGCAGCACGAACATAAGTGCAGAAACACGTTGGTCAGATGATACGCGCCCGGATCTTTACCGGCCCAGAGCGAATCCAGCATATAGACGACGGTAACTATAGGCCGGTAATAAGCGCCGCCGCCCTGGGTGTTGAATACGTCCCGCTTGAAAAAATCCGGCAGGTTCGAGAACTTGGAGATAAAATCGAACCTGTCCAGCAGGACATTATCGTCGAGAAAGGTGAAATTGAAGGATAAGGTGCGAAAATAAAGCAAAAAGCCGACGACTATGATCGCAATTAGCGGTTTATAGGAATTTAAAAATGCGTCGCCCTGTGACGCCGCAACGGCTTCCGGTTTGCGTGGCTCTTTATGTTTGCGCTTCATGAAAATTCCCGCGGATATTTCATTGGCGATAGTATACCAAACTATTATTCATGACGGGAAAGCGGGCTTGATACATAAGAGAATATTATTCCAGCGCCCGATACCGGCATCACGCAAAGCTCGCAAAGGCAAAACAACAAGTACTCGAAGATTACGCTAAAAAAGTTCCGGTTATTGACCTACGCATAAGTAATAGAAATGCTGGCCGGGAGATTTTGGAGCGAAACAAGGAACAAAGAGCGCGGCATAGCTGGGCTATGTAAGCGATTTGTGACGAAGTTGCAGCCCAAAAGCGCCCGGCCCTTTCCCGAAGGGAAAGGGAGGCTTGCCTTTGAGCGACTGCTTCGTTGCTCCTCGCTCACAGACCAACCGGTATGCTCGTTCGTCGCGCCTCGCATTCATCTCAAATCCAAGCCTCCAACAATTCTATTATTTATGCGTAGGTCAATAATAATTATAAATGGCGGAATTCAATACCGGATCATTATAATTCTTTGCGCTTCTTTGTGTAAATTCTTTGCGCTCTTTGCGTGAAATGCGGTCGTTAGCAGGAGGCGTTTAGATCAGGTCGATCTGGTGGAGGAGCGAATCGATACGCAGCACCAGCGCGTCCCAGAGGAGGCCGGAACGGTTTTGGGCCAGTTCGCGAACGGGGAGGAGTTCCTCTTTCGATGTCGCCAGTATCTCCGCGGCGCGGCCCTTGAGTTCGGGGTCAGTCTTCCAGCGCAGTATAAGCTCGCTGAGGGACTTTTCAGCCGAGGAGACCGAGGCCGCCGCGCTGAGATAGTCCTGGTCCGGAGCCGGACTCATCGAGCTTTGATAATCGCCGAGAGTGGAACAGCGGAAATAATCGGAGCGCGCGGCGCAGCCGGGGGCCGAGGTCCCGGGCGCGCGGCATTCCGCGGCCACCGGAAATTCCTGGTATACAGCTTCCGGGCTCTGAAGCGCGAAAGGCGCGGCCGCCGTCAGATAGTTCTTGGAGAACGAAAGTTCATCGGTGAGATAAACGAAGCCGTGGACTTCCGCGCCGGACTGGTCGCGGATAGCGATAATATCGCCTGGACGGGGAGACTCTCCCGCGCGCAGCGCCCGGCAGAGGGGCGACTTCATCCAAAAAGTCATTTCTTCAGGGGAGGTAAAGCTCGGCGCTGAAAGTATTTTATTGGAAACCAGCGCGGTATTCCAGCAGTTCGGCCCCCAGCGGCCGGCTTTCGTGCCATGGGTAAGGTTCACAAAATCGGGGGCGGCCGGGGAGATGTTTAAAGTGCAAATCCCGGCTTCACACCGGCAAATATCAGGCGAACCAGCGCTTTCATGCAACCGCGACCGCCAATCGGCCAGGGCCGCGGACTGCCGCTCGAGCGTGGGACAGTCGGTCCCGGAGAGTACGAGCGCGCCGTCCGCGCCGCGATCGACGGCAACCTGCGCGCGCGGCTCATCTGCCGCGGCTGAATTGTATATAGCCGTCAGCAATAAGAGCGGAATGATTATTAATTTAGTTCCGGACCTGATTTTGTATAGATATGCCATTGGCGGCCTTAATAGATGGTACCAGACGGCAGCGTTGTCTACAAAGGCCAAAAGAATGTTTTCGCGATTAAAAAGACCCGCTCTTTTATAGGCCTTTCGGCCTATTAATTACCCCAGGAATATCCAGAATACTTAAACTGTCCCGTCACACCGGCGAAGCTTGCCCCATACTTGATACGGGGGCAGATGTCCAGTCTAACACAAAGTCTGGATTCCGGCTTTCGCCGGAATGACAGCCCTCCCGCTCAACGCAACGGTTTTCGAGTTTAACTTTAACTTTCAGGTTATCTTTTGAATGCCATTACGGCGATCTGGTAGCTGAGAGCCGAGATCAGGGCGGCGGCGGGGATAGTTATTATCCAGGCCCAGACTATCTGGCCGGCTATCCCCCATTTGACCGCGCGTATACCCTTGAGCATCCCCACACCCACTATGGATCCTGTTATAGTATGTGTGGTGCTTATCGGCACGCCTATGGCCGACGCTCCGAACAACACCATGGAGGCGCCGAATTCGGCGCAGAAACCGTCTATCGGGCGCAGCTTGGACAGTTTATTGCCCATGGTTTTCACTATGCGCCAGCCCCCGGTCATTGTGCCCAGAGCTATCGCCGCGTGACAAGCCAGCACGATCCAGAGCGGAATATGGAATTCCTTTCCCAGGTAACCGGCGCTGTACAGCAGGCCGGCGATTATACCCATAGTTTTCTGCGCGTCATTGCCTCCGTGGCCCAGACTGTAAGCCGCCGCCGATACCAGCTGGCCCTTTCGGAAAAAATGATCGACCTTCACCGGAGTGGCGCGGGCGAAAAGGTTATAAACTATCACGCCGAGCGTAAGCCCCAGCAGCATACCGACCACTGGCGAAATAACTATGAACGCCACCGTCTTAATTATGCCGCTCATCACCAGCGCGGACGGACCGGCCTTTACCAGCGCGGCTCCGATAAGTCCGCCAACAAGAGCGTGCGATGAACTGGACGGTATGCCAAGACGCCAGGTTATGAGATTCCAAGCGCACGCCCCCATCAGAGCGCCGAAGATGATGTAGCTGTCCACCTGTCCGATGTCGACTATTCCCTTGCCTATAGTGCCGGCCACGTGCAGACCGAAGAAGGCGAAGGCTATGAAATTGAAGAAGGCCGCCCACATCACCGCGTATCTGGGCGAGAGCACCCGTGTGGCCACGATGGTGGCTATGGAGTTGGCCGCGTCGTGGAAGCCGTTCAGAAAATCGAAGAACAGCGCCAGGACGGTCAGAAAAATTATGCCTATAAGCGTGCTATCCATGTTTCACCAGTATCGACTCGATAACTTTCGCCACGTGCTCGCACTTGTCCAGCGTGCCCTCGGCGGTGTCGTACATTTCCTTCCACTTAATTACCATAATGGGGTCCTTCTCGCTCTCGAAAAGCCGGCTTATGGCCTTCTCACGCAGCGAGTCGCCGAGGTTCTCCAGACGGTGGGTTTCTATGCAGTGGTCCAGCACCCGGCGGACGCGCTTGGTGTCGTGCATGTGCTTTATGGCGTTCGCGAGGGCGGCGGCGGATTGGTCTATGATATCTATGAACTGTGAGAAATATTCGTCGCCCGGGTCCAGCTTGTAGAGTTTCATACGTCCGGCCATGGCGTTAAGCAGGTCCATAACGTCGTCGATCTGATTGGCCAGCGTATAAATATCCTCGCGGTCTATCGGCGTGATGAAAGTGCGGTTGAGCATGTCCGAGATCTCATGGGATAAAGTGTCTCCCTCATGTTCCAGTTCGTGTATCTTCCTGGCGGAGGCTTCGTCCATGACGCCGTTCTTCAGAATTGATCTAAAATACCCAGTGGCTTTAACCAGGTTCTCGGCCTGGAGATTGAGATAGTCGAAGAACTTAACTTCTTTCGGCACAAAATTAATGGCCATAGTTTTCTCCTTCACACTTTTCCTAAACCCGAAAAGTCCGGCGGCACCGAAATTCGATATGCATAGTATAAGAAAGGCTCATAAAATCCGTTTAAAGCCGATGTAAATTGTGTGTAAAATCTATTTGCCGCTTTTTGAGGGTTTGGCCGTTGCCATAATTGCTTTTGAATTCCAGAAGCTTACATAACTTTGATATGATAGCTGTAGAGGATAGTTATGACAGTGAAAGCATTTGTCCCGGTCAGGCATACCGTCTTAAGGAGAAGTTAATGAACGATTTCATTGTTTCTTTTATCTGCCATAAGCTTCGGATCAAGGATTCCGCCAAGATAGAGATCGAGGCGAAGAAGAAACTATCCCCCGACGTCGCGCAGCAGCTTAAAAAATATTTTTCAAAAAAAAAGGGCGTTAGGCATATCAAAAGCGCGGTTTTCGTAGACCAGTTCATCGATACCCCTGATTTTGACATCTTTCATTCCGGCTCAAGTCTCAGGATCCGCTATAAGGGGGACGGCAGCAACGTATATCTGCAGTATAAGGGTCATGGTTTTTCACACAAAGGGCTGCTTTTCCGCTCCGAATTCTCTTCGGGAAAAATAAAGAGCCTTGTGAAAGAGGAGAGCCATCATGATATCATTCATTTTCACGACTCCAAATTCCGGGACATCTTGGAGAAATCCATCCCGCGCGATATGAAGGAAGTTCTCTCGAAGCATTTCAGCCCCGCGATCATCAACAAAATAAAGGTCGCGCCGGTGATCTCTATCTACCGCAAGGAGAAATATCTGGTAAACCTGGGGAAGTGCGCTCTGGAACCGTCTTTGGACCATATAAGCGCTTTTCATATCAACAGGGATTCGTTCCATTCCGTCTCCAATTTCTGGGAATATGAGAACGAAGTAAAAAGCAGGGATAATGATCTCGACGCCAAACTTGCCAGGGTGGACGACCTGCTGGAGTTCGACGCCGCGCTGGCAAAAAAATTCCCGCTGCATCCGGAGCCCCTGGATAAATATCACCGGATACTGAACTGCTTTATGAAAGGATCACCGGCACAGCCGGAGATCTTCGCCGAAAATGTGCCCGACTTCAGCCGGCGTTAATCGGAACACATCTGGCCGGAAACCCGCGGAATATGCGCGCCCCCTGTTCGCCTGAACAGGATTTTACACTGATTTTACACGAAGTTTATCCCGATTTCACTCCCACCTGCTATAATATTTGAATAGGGAAGCTAAGCGTTCACGCTGTTTTCTCTCGTGAATATATGCCAGATAACCGAACTTCTCCACAGCTTTTCAACAGAGACCTGAGCTGGCTCAGTTTTAACGACAGGGTGTTAAGCGAGGCCTCCGACAGGACCGTTCCCGCCCTTGAGCGGCTCCGTTTCGCTTCCATAGTCAGTTCGAACCTTAACGAGTTCTTCATGGTCAGGGTCGCGGAGATAGCGCGAACCGCCCGGAATCACCCGAAAAGAAATTATCCGGACGGACTTACCGCGGCGCAGCTTTCAGTCCAGATCAGGGAAGCCGTCCTTCATCAGAAAAGCCGGCAGGCCCTGGTGCTGGAGGACATCCTTCACCAGCTCAGGCGTTCCGGCATCACGGTACACTCGCGATTCGAAGGCCCAAACCCGCTCATGGACGCGGAGATCAAAAAAAGCCTGCGTTCCATTAAATTCACGCTAAACAAAACCGCCGCCCCCCTTCCGGCGCTTCAAAGCGACCGCCTGCATATTTTTGCGAGGTTCCACGGGGAATACGCCATAATCACGCTTGAAGAGCGCGAACGCCGCCTGCTCAGGCTCGCTTCCCCGGAAGGCACGGCTGTTTTCGCGCTGACGGAACGGTGGATATGCTCCAAAGCGCACGAGCTGTTCGCGGGCAAGGAAGTCATAGAGGCCTTCCCGTTCAAGATAATCAGGGAGCATGACCTGCGCTACCGTCCCGACGACGAAGATTCTCTTGAAGAGCACATAGAGGACAACGCGCAGAACAAGCTAAAATCCGGAGTGGTGCGCCTGGAGGTGGATGCGCCCTACTATTCCGAAGGTGCCATGTTCCTCGCCTCCGCCCTCCGGCTGGATTCCGCGGCTCTTTATCGTTTCGACCTGCCGCTCGATCTAAGGGCGCTGGTCGCGGTTTACAATCTGCAGGGGTTCGAACGCCTGAAATATCCGGCCGTGACTCCGGCCGTTCCCGCCCCGTTCAAGAGAGAGGGCCGGATAATGCGCGTAATCGATAAACATGACGTGCTGCTGCATCATCCTTATGATTCTTTCGACATCGTAGTGAATTTCCTCAAGGAGGCCGCCAATGATCCTTCGGTGGCGGAAATATATCATGTGGTCTACCGGGCCGGGCTTAAATCGCCGGTGATGGATGCGCTCAAAGAGGCCGCCGCGAGAGGAAAAAAGGTTTCTGTGTACCTGGAGCTCAAGGCGCGCTTCGATGAACTGAACAATCTGCGCTGGTCGCGGCAGCTGCGCGCGGCCGGGGTCAAGGTCATACCTCCCCTAAGAGGCCCGAAGGTCCACAGCAAGGTGACACAGGTGATAAAAATGCTCCCCGCGGGTACGGCCGTCTATACCCACCTGGGGACCGGCAATTATCATTCCGGTACGGCCAGGCAGTATACGGACCTAGGCATTCTCACTTCCAACCTGGAAATAGGCCGGGAGGTCGGCGGCTATTTCAGATCTCTTGCCGCCGGCAAGCCGCTGCCCCGATTCCGGAATTTGCTGGTCGCTCCGGTGAATCTCCATACCGGGATACTGCGCCTGATACGCGCGGAAGCGGCGCATCACCGCAGGAGCCGCGGCGGGCGGATAATGGCCAAGATGAACTCGCTGGTGGACCCGGACATCATCAAGGCCCTCTATGACGCCTCGAGGGCCGGGGTTAAAGTGGAGCTGCTGGTGCGCGGCATCTGCTGCCTTAAACCGGGAATAAAAGGTTTGAGCGAGAATATCTCGGTGCTTAGCATCGTCGACCGCTTTCTGGAACACTCCAGGATATTTTATTTCCGTTCCGGAGGGGCCGACAAGCTTTATCTTTCCAGCGCCGACTGGATGCCGAGGAATTTCTTCAACCGTTTCGAGATAGCGTTCCCGATACTGGATCCGCTCCTGAAGAGATATGTCAAGAACGTGGTATTAAAGGGAGGCCTTGCAGACAGGGTCAAGGCGTGGCGGCTGCAGCCCGACGGCACTTATTTGAAGGCGAGACCATCCTCGCCCCGGAAGGCGGTCCGGTCACAGTTCCATTTCGTCTCGCTTGCCCGCCGCTCATACAAAGGCACCATTCTTGAAAAGCGTCTTCCCGATCGGAGAGATGATAAATGAAACAGGATCCTAAAATATTATTGAATCCAGGCAGAGCCATATGCCTGAAAAAATTTGATCCCGCCTATACCGGGGTCTTCAAAGATAAAAAAGACGCCCGGAAAAAACTTGCGGGGGACATAGAAAAAATGGCCGCCCTGCAGGATAAACTGTACGCGGAGGGCCGGAACGCGGTTTTGATCGTTTTCCAGGCCATGGACGCTGCGGGAAAAGACAGTACAATTAAACATGTGATGTCCGGCATCAACCCGCAGGGGTGCCAGGTGTACAGTTTCAAGCAGCCCTCCCTCCAGGAACTTAACCATGACTTTCTGTGGCGCACTACGCAAGGCCTTCCGCAGCGCGGAATGATGGGCATTTTCAACAGGTCATATTACGAGGAAGTCCTTATCACGCGGGTGCACCCGGAACTGCTCCTGAAACAGAATCTGCCGGGGATAAAGACGGTAAAGGATATTCCGGCATCTTTATGGGAGAGCAGATTCTCACAGATAAATCATTTCGAGAAAATGCTGACGGAGAACGGCACACGCATCCTCAAATTTTTCCTGCATTTGAGCAGGCGTGAGCAGAAGAGGCGCCTGCTTGAGCGTATCGAGGACCCTGGAAAGAACTGGAAGATATCCCTTTCTGACGTTCAGGAGCGGGTCTGCTGGCGCGGTTATCAGAAAGCCTACGAAGAGGCGCTTTCAAAAACTTCTACGAGCGCGGCGCCCTGGTATATCATTCCCGCCGACAACAAGTGGTTCACACGCGCGGCGGTAGGCGACATCATCGTTAACACTCTCAGGGAACTTAAACCGGAATATCCGGCCTTCTCCGGGGCCAAAGCCGACGAGATCGAAAAGATCAAAAGGGCGCTGGCAAAAGAATGATGGGAAGGCGGGAGACTTGCGGGGCGAGATCGCGGATTTTGCGGACCACGTTCTTTGACGGGCCGGCTTTAGCCTCGGGACTTGCGGTTTAATTTTTTATAAAATCCCCGCCCGGACTTCCCCCCGCGAAGCGGGCGGAGGGCCCAGCGCTATGCCCTGCACTTTGGCCCACTTCGGAAAAAGTGCGGGGCTAAACGCGCCAACCTGCCGTGCCGCACGTGGAAAGATCGGCTTGCATACTGATGCGCGGCGATTTTCCGTCAGGCCAGAAGCTCCAGCTGCTCCGGCTCCAGCAGCCATACGAGCGCCGCTTTTCCGGGAATCCTTTTTCCTTCGAACTCTATCATGCAGGCCCCGCCCTTCCTGAGCGTGATGAAACTGGCGCAGGATCCTGCCAGGCATTCCGAAATGACGGCTCCCAGATGCGGTTCGTGACCTACAAGAAAGACCAAGGAATCGGCGGAGAATTTGTTAAGGCTGCTTAGAAAGCCTTCAGGTTTGCTTTCCGGTTCTAGAGCCTTAAACTCCTCGATCTTCTTAACGCCGAGCGCCTTGCCTAAAATATCGGCGGTCTGCCTGGCCCTGATGTAAGGGCTGGAAATGACGGCGTCGGGACGTCTGATGATGTTTTTAAGTCCCTTCGCGGCCTTTTTCATTCTCTTAATACCTTTTTCGGTAAGCGGCCTTACCGAATCATGCCTTCCGGACGACGCGAATTTCAGTTTATTCCCGGCAAGTCCGTGCCGCACAAGGATCAATTTCATAAGCACCTCAAATCCGCAAGTCAGTATAGTCTCAAAGGCCATTCTACAACTAAATAAGTGCCGTATCAACCGTCTGGATCATCGCTTTCTTTTTGCCGCGCCAGCTCATCAAAGGTTATAATAACTGGAACGATTTTAAGCTTGCCCTCAGATCTATCGAACAGGAGCGAAAAGATGGCGGAAAACTACAGCGGGAAATACTGGGTTGGATTTGACCTCGGCGGGACCAAGATGCAGGCTATTCTCTTCGACTCTAAACTGAAGCCGAAGGACAGCGAACGGCGCAAGACCAAAGGGCAGGAAGGGGCTAAGGCCGGCGTGGACCGCATTATCGAGACGATTTCACGGATCCTTGAAAGGGCGGGTATCCCTAAGGACCGCCTGGCGGGCATCGGCGTCGGGGTTCCAGGGCCGCTGGACCTCGAACGCGGCATCCTGCTGGAGTCCGCCAACCTCGGCTGGAAGGACGTGACGCTGAAAGATGATCTGGAAAAAGCCTTCGGCTGTCAGGCGGTCATCATCAATGACGTCGACGCCGGAGTTTACGCGGAGTACCGTTTCGGCGCCGCGAAGAAGGCCCGTTGCGCCATCGGCGTGTTCCCGGGGACCGGGGTCGGCGGAGGCTGCGTCTACGAGGGAAAGATCCTGCGTGGGAAGAAGAACTCCTGTTTTGAGTTCGGCCATTGCCAGGTGCAGCCGGGCGGCGCCCTCTGCGGCTGCGGGCAGCGGGGCTGCCTGGAGACGCTGGCGAGCAGGCTGGCCATTTCGGCGGCCGCGGCCCAGGCCGCCCTTCGCGGAGAGGCGCCGAACCTGCTCCGGATCGCCGGCGGCGCGAACCTTGCGGAGATACGCAGCCGCGCGCTCGCCGAATCGATCAAGGCGGGCGACAAGGCCGTGGAGCGCATCGTCAAGGACGCCGCGGAATGGCTGGGCGTGGGGATATCTATAGCCGTAAGCCTTATAGCGCCCGACGTCGTAGTGCTGGGCGGCGGCCTGGTGGAAGCCATGCCTGAGCTGCTCCGTTCCGAAGTTGAGGAAGCGGCCCGCAGCCATACAATGAGATCCATGCGCAACTCTTTCGAGGTGGTTGAGGCCGAGCTCGGAGACGATGCGACAGCCACGGGCGCCGCGGCCTGGGCCCAACGATCTATCACCGGCGAAGAACCTAAAGACTAAGAGCTTATCCGTAAATAGGCTTTCATGGCGAAACTGACGATTTTGAAGCCGAGCCGAAGCGACGCGAAACGAGCAGGCTCTATGGAGCCTGCAAGTTGAGCGGCGCAAAGGCGCAGTAGGGGAAACCGCAGTGCGGTTTCCGCCTGTGGGTAAATTCCCCTGGAAGGGGTCCCGCCAAAAGCGGCAGTTGCAGCCGAAATCGCTAATTATGGATAAGCTCTAAGGCCGCGCGTCAGCCGCGGAAATTCAGGATCAAGCCGCATCAAAATCAGTATTAATCTTTATTGAATTTCGCCCATTCAAGAAGATCTTTTTTCTTGTTGTCATGCGCGACCACCGCAATTCTTCTTTTTATGTTCGTTCTTGAATCGTTCTTAAGATTGTCTATCGGCATATTAATTCCTCCATCCGGACCCGGGCCTCATCGACGTGAAGTCGGAATTCATCTCACGCTGACGTTTAAGCCTCGTCTTCCACCAGCGGGCGGTGCTCCTCGAGCGCTCCGGGGGGGTTGGCTTGCTTGAGCGGCGTCACGTTCCAGAGCCGCAGCATCAGCGCGGCGCCTATGAGCGAGAACGGCATTATCATGTAGGTCCAGGAGTTCCAGCCGAATTTATCCAGCACCGAGCCCATGAAGAAGCCCGTGAGGCCGGAGGCCAGGTACTGCACCCCGTCCAGCAGCCCCGCCACGGTGGAGGCGGCCTTTGTGCCGCCGAAGTCCATTGAAGCGGTGCCGGAAAGCATCCC
>Ga0118677_10000279_pt3 | contig 55221 bp, 45 predicted proteins | sample AliMusrvi5mmetaG_FD_86154 | JGI IMG/M metagenome (GOLD analysis project Ga0118677, IMG submission 86154)
CCGGTGGTGAGCAGCAGCGTGTGGCGGTGGCTCGGGCATTCGTCAACCGACCGCTGATCCTGCTCGCCGACGAGCCCACCGGCAACCTCGACCCAGCCACCTCTGAGGGCATCATGAGTCTCTTGGACCGGATCAACAGGACCGGGACGACCGTCCTCATGGCGACCCACGACAAGACGCTGGTCGACCGGATGCGGCGTCGAGTCCTCGAGCTCGATCACGGCACCCTCGTGAGAGACCAGTCGCGAGGCGTCTACGGCATCGATGACTCCCAGGCGGTGCAGGGGTAGCCATGCCTGTCTTCGCTGAGTACGCAGTCCGAGAGACCGCCTCAAACCTGTGGCGAAACCGGCTGATGACGATCGCTGCCATCTTGACGGTCGCGGTCTCGCTCATGCTGGTTGGCTCCACCCTCCTGCTCAAGCAGGGCGCAGCCAATGCCGAGGTTGAGTGGCAGCGAGGCACGCAGGTCGTGGTCTGGATGGCGCCTGCAGCGTCCGCTTCCGAGATCAACGCCATCGATGCGCAGCTCAAGACCCTGCCCTACGTGCACGACTGCGTCTACCGCAACCACGCATATGACTATGCGGAGGCTCGCAAGCTCCTCACCCCAGCTGAGTTCTCGGTGCTCAAGCAAGGCGAAGTTCCCACGTCGTTCCGGTGCACGCCGGACCAGCCGCAGGATGCACAGATCGTGATCAACCGCTTCACCGGGCAGCCTGGCGTGCGCGACGCGACGGCGCCGCTCCAGCAGATCCACGCGATGGAACAGACGATCACTGTGCTCCAATGGGTGTTCATCATCGTCGCCGTCGTCCTCCTGCTCTCAGCCACGGTGCTCATCTTGAACACGATCAGGCTGGCGATCTTCGCTCGACGTCGAGAGGTGTCAGTGATGAAGCTCGTCGGCGCGACCAACTGGTTCATCCGGGTGCCGTTCATGGCCGAGGGCCTCATCCAAGGCCTGCTCGGTGCGCTCCTGGCAGCGCTCGTGGTCTTCGGCCTCCACGATGCGCTGAACGCCTTCGGCGACCCCTCGAACCCCAATGCGGTACTGACACAGATGCGCCTGACCGGCTGGCAGGTGTTCTGGACGAATGCCGTCGTGGTGGTCCTCGGCGCCGCGATCGGTGCCGGGGGATCAGCCCTGGCGATCCGACGATTCCTCGACGTCTAGTCCGATTTCGGGGCGCCGCTTCGGCTCAGGATGCGTCGGAGGCAGGGTCGAACTCGATCGACAACGAGTTCACGCAGTAGCGAAGGCCGGTGTCGGTCGGCCCGTCGGGGAACACGTGGCCGAGATGGCCGCCGCACTCACCGCAGAGAATCTCCGTCCGCACCATCCCAAAGCTCCGGTCCCGCTGCTCGATGACCGGACCGTCAGCGCGATCAAAGCTGGGCCACCCACAGCCGGAGTTGAACTTCGATGTCGAGGAGAAGAGCACCGCGCCACAGCCAGCACAGGTGAACGAACCGTCATCCTCCATGTGGAGCAGCTCACCGGTGAACGCCGGCTCGGTGGCTGCTTGACGCAGCACTGCATAGCGCTCAGGGGAGAGCTGCACCTTCCATTCCTGATCCGTCTTGGTCACTGGGAAGTCACCCATGGTTCCTCCTCCTCTGGTTTCTGACGAACCGTCAGATAACGCTCGCGATTGTCTGTACGCTACCGGGGCGATGGATCTGACCGACACTGCTGCTGATCGCGCCTTTCGAGACGAGGTGCGCACCTGGCTCGAGGAGCACGTCGTAGGCGAGTACGCCGCGCTCGGCGGTCGAGGAGGTTCGGGCGACGAGACCTACGGGTTCGACGTCCGCCGGGAGTGGGAGCGCGAGCTGTCGCGAGGCGGTTGGACCTGTGTCGGGTGGCCTGTCGAGTACGGCGGACGAGGGGCATCGATCCCGCAGCAGGTCATCTTCAATGAGGAGTACGTCCGGGCCAAGGCACCAGGACGTGTCGGCGTGCTCGGCGAGGGTCTGCTGGGACCGACCGTCATCCACTATGGGACCGACCAGCAGCGAGCTCGTTTCCTCCCGCCGATTGTGGCCGGAGAAGAGCTGTGGTGCCAGGGCTACTCAGAGCCGAACGCGGGGAGCGATCTGGCGAGCCTGGCCACCAGGGCAGAGCTCGACGGCGACGAATGGGTCATCACCGGGCAGAAGGTGTGGACCTCGCTGGCACACACCGCCGACTGGTGCTTCGTCATGTGCCGAACCGATGCAGCGTCCGCTCGACACAAGGGCCTGTCATACCTTCTGGTCCCCATGGACCAGCCGGGGATTGAGGTCAGACCGATCACACAGATCACGGCGACGAGCGAGTTCAACGAGGTGTTCTTCGACGGCGCCAGGACTGCCGCTGACAACGTCCTCGGCGCCCCAGGACAAGGGTGGGAAGTCGGCTTGGCCACGCTGGCGTTCGAGCGCGGCGTCGGGCTGCTCGGCCACCTGCTGTCATTCCGACGTGAGTTCGACAGCCTGCTCGACGAGGCGCGAGCGAGCGGTCGGGTCACTGAACCTGTCCTGCGGGACCGGCTGGTCAAGTCGTTCATCGAGCTCGAGGCACTCCGCTTGACGACCCTGCGGAGCCTCACGGGCATCGACGGACCGGTTGCTCCTCCGGAGGCTTCGATCCTCAAGCTCTTCTGGGCGTCGTGGCATCAGGAGTTCGGTGAGCTGGCCATGGATGTCCTCGGCATGGCCTCGACGGTGACTGGCGAGGATTATGACCTCGGCCCTGAGCATCGGACCTTCATGTTCTCAAGATCTGAGACGATCTATGGAGGATCGAACGAGATCCAGCGCAACATCATCGGAGAGCGGGTGCTCGGCCTCCCAGCCGAACCCAAGATCACTGGAACGGGAGTTCGATGAGCCTCAGCGACGACTTCAAGCCGGCGGCCGTCCCAGAGCGACCGCCCGGCCACGACCTCCTCAAGGGAAAGGTGGTCCTCGTGACCGCCGCAGCTGGCACGGGCATCGGCATGGCCACCGCGCAGCGCTGCCTCGATGAAGGGGCGGAGGTCGTCGTCTCTGATGCCCATGAGCGGCGCTGCCAAGAGACCGCCGAAGCGCTGACCGAGGAATTCGGCCGCGAGGTGCTCGGCGTCGCTTGTGACGTGACGGTCGAGGAGCAGGTGCAGAACCTCTTCGATGCGGTCTCGGCTGCGCACGGGAAGATCGACGTGGCGGTGAACAACGCAGGTCTCGGAGGGACGGTTCCGCTCGTCGACATGACCGACGAGCAGTGGCTCAAGGTCCTCGACGTGACGCTAAACGGCACGTTCCGATGCACCCGAGCTGCCCTGACGAGGATGACGGCGCAGGGGAGCGGTGTGATCGTCAACAATGCCAGCGTGCTCGGCTGGCGGGCACAGCCTGGCCAGGCGCACTACGCAGCTGCGAAGGCAGGGGTGATGGCGCTCACCAGGTGTGCCGCTGCTGAGGCCGCGCCGCTTGGGATTCGCATCAATGCAGTGGCGCCATCGCTTGCTGAGCATCCTTTCTTGAACCGGGTCATCAGCGATGACGACCTCGCTCTCTTGCGGAACCGAGAGCTCTTCCATCGAGGTGCCGAGGTCTGGGAGGTCGCCAACGTGATCTGCTTCCTGGCCTCCGACTACTCGACGTACCTGAGCGGTGAGATCATCTCCGTGTCGAGCCAGCGAGCTTGATGGTGGAGCTGACGTCCTTCGAGCTCGGCGAGACCGAGGATCCGCGGGGCGACCTGCTCTGGGGGACGATCCCGCACTTGGTCGAGTGGGCGGGCGAGCGCTTCGCGCTGACAGAGGCAGTGGTCGACGGCGACGTCCGGCTCAGCTTTGCTGAGCTCGCAGCCCAGGTCGACGCCGCCGCCCGAGGTTTCATCGCTAGTGGGATCGAGGCTGGCGACAGGGTCGCCATCTGGGCGCCGAACTGCGTCGAGTGGATCATCACGGCACTCGGCGCGGTCCGTGCAGGCGGCATCTTGGTCACGCTGAACACTCGCTACAAGGGTGCCGAGGCCGCCTACATCCTCGAAGCCTCCGGAGCACGTTGGCTCCTTGCAGTTCGTGGCTTCTTGGGTTTCGACTATCCGGCAATGCTCGTCGGTGAGGCCATCGGCGACCTCGACAAGATCGTCATCATCAAAGGTGAGGTCGACGGCGACTCTCCAGATGGCGTCGAGGTGAGCTCGCTCGCTGACCTGCTCGACGAGGGAACATCGATCGATGCGGCGCAAAGCCAGGCGCGTGCCGATGGAATTGCACCAGCTGCCACCAGCGACCTCGTGTTCACCTCTGGGACCACTGGACGCCCGAAGGGGGCCATGACGACGCACGGCCAGACGCTCCGGACGTTCGCGACCTGGGCATCGATCGTCGGGCTTCGCCACGGGGACCGCTATTTGATCGTGAACCCGTTCTTCCACACCTTCGGCTACAAAGCTGGCCTGCTCGCGTCGCTGATGGCTGGAGCGACCATGGTGCCGGAACCGGTGTTCGATGTCGATGTGGTGCTCGATCGGATCCACGCCGAGGCCATCTCGATGCTGCCGGGGCCGCCGACGCTTCACCAGTCGATCTACGCACACCCGCGGCGCGCTGAGGTCGACCTGAGCTCCCTGCGCCTGGGGGTGACAGGAGCGGCGGTGGTGCCGGTCGAACTCGTGGTGGCAATGCGTGAGGAGCTTGGTTTCGAGACGGTCGTGACCGCCTACGGGCTCACCGAGTCGTGCGGGGTGGTGACGATGTGTCGCCGGGATGATCCGGCCGAGATCATCGCAGGGACCTCGGGGCGAGCCATTCCTGATATCGAGGTGAAGGTGATCGATCCCGACGGCGTCGAGCTCAGTCGAGGCGAGCCCGGCGAGATCGTGGTTCGGGGCTACACGGTGATGGAGGGCTACTTCGGCCAGCCCGAAGAGACTGCCAAGGCCATCGACGCTGATGGGTGGCTGCACACCGGTGATGTGGGCACAATGGACGCCGACGGCAACATCGTGATCACCGACCGGCTCAAGGACATGTACGTGACCGGCGGCTTCAACGCCTATCCCGCAGAGATCGAGGCGGTGCTGCGGCAGCATGCCTGCGTCGAGCAGGTGGCGGTGATCGGGATTCCAGACGAGCGCCTCGGCGAGGTTGGATGTGCCTATGTGGTGCGCCCGCCCGACGAAGCTCGAGCGGACGACGACGTGACAAGCGAGCTGCTGGCGCTCGCCAAGGAGAAGTTGGCCAACTTCAAGGTCCCGCGCCGGGTCATCATCGTCGACTCGCTGCCAATGAACGCCAGCGGCAAGGTCCTCAAGCGAGAACTGCGTGAGCAGTTCCTCGCCGAGGCCCGTTGAACAGAGAAGTCGACCAAGAGAGCAACAAGGGGGAACAACATGCGAGGCATCGTCTACACAGGTGATGGAGTGGAGCTGACCGACGAGCTCGGGATCCGTGATCCGGGGCCCAAGGAGGTCCGAGTGGCAGTCGCCGCGGCAGGGGTCTGCCACTCCGATCTCTCCGTGATCAACGGCACGATCCCCTGGAAGCCACCCGCAGTGCTCGGCCACGAAGGGGCCGGCATCGTCGAGGCGGTCGGCTCAGAGGTCCGCTCTGTCAAGCCAGGTGACCACGTCGTGATCGCCACCTTGGCGAGCTGCGGTGTGTGTCGGGCGTGCTCGACGGGTCACCCCACCTGGTGCCGCAGCTCGCTCGGCAACGTCTCGCACCCCTTCACCTACAAGGGTGAGGCCGCGTCGAACTTCGCAGCCGTGAGCGTGTTCGTCGAGTCGACCATCGTCTCTGAGGTCCAGGCGATCCGGATCCCGAAGGACATCCCGTTCACCTCCGCTTGCTTGATCGGCTGTGGCGTCCTCACGGGCGTGGGCGCGGTGCTCAACCGTGCCAAGGTCCGGCCCGGCGAGACGGCCGTGGTCTTCGGCGTTGGCGGTGTCGGCCTCAACGTGATCCAGGGCCTTGAGATCGCTGGTGCCACTCGAATCATCGGCGTCGACACCCTGGCGTCCAAGGAGGGTCTCGCCCGCCAGTTCGGGGCGACTGATTTCATCGATGCATCGACCACCGATGCGGTGGCCAAGGTCGCCGAGCTGCTGCCGCCGAACCGGGAGTCTGCGGCGGGCGCCCTCAACCCGATGGGTGGAGCGACGTGGGCCTTCGACTGCGTGGGTCACCCCGCGGTCTTGCGCAACGCGCTCGATGTCCTGGACTGGGGCGGCACCGCCGTCGCGATCGGAATCCCGGCTCGCGGCACTGAGGTGTCGGTCGACATCAACGCCTTGGCCTACGTCGATCGAGGGCTGCTCGGGTGTCGCTACGGATCGGCTCGACCACACCACGATGTGGCGCTGATGGTGGACCTCTACCGTGCCGGCCGTCTCCGGCTGGACGAGCTCGTCTCGATGACCCGGCCGCTCGAGGACTTCCGAGAGATCGTCGACGGCATGCACGCCGGGACCGTGGCTCGTGGGGTGCTCGAGGTGAACCTGCAGTAGGCTGCGTCGATGCGCGGGATCCTCCTCGCGGGTGGGACAGGCTCGAGGTTGGGCCGGCTCACCCGGATCACCAACAAGCACCTGCTCCCCGTCTACAACCGCTCCATGATCGAGTGGTCGGTCGAGGCGATGGTGGCGGCCGGGATCGACGAGCTGCTCATCGTCACGGGTGGTGAGCGAGTCGGGGACTTCCTCAGGATGCTCGGCGACGGATCTTCGCTCGGGCTCGAGAACCTGTCCTATGCAGTCCAAGAGCGCCCTGGTGGGATCGCCGAGGCCCTCGGCCTTGGCGAACGGTTCGCCAAGGGTGGACCGATCGTGGTGATGCTGGCAGACAACATCTTCGAGCACTCGTTCAAGCCGACGATCGACGGGTTCCGCCAGCGCCCTGTGGGGTGTCGCCTGATCCTCTCGAAGATGGATGACCCCACGCACCTCTCCCACCTTGGTGTCCCAGAGATGGACGAGGAGGGGCGGATCGTGAGAATCATCGAGAAGCCTGTGCAGCCGCCGAGCCACTACGCGGTCACCGGCGTCTATTGCTACGAGCCGTCTGTGTTCGATGTGATCAAGACGCTCGAGCCCTCAGGTCGGGGTGAGCTCGAGATCACCGACGTGAACAACCACTTCATCGCTGGCGGCATCGTTGCCTACGACGTCCAGCAGGGATTCTGGGGAGACGCCGGCGAGTCGATCGAGGCCTATCAGGCCGTGGGTGAGTTTGTGGCCCGCAACGGGGCGAACAAGGCCTAGGAACCGACCGGCCGCTCGAGCGCAGCCAGCGCATCGGCGGTCGACCGAGCGATCCCGGCTGCGTCGAGGCCCAAGCCCTCCAAGATGTCGTCTGGCCGACCTTGGGCGATGAATGCCCGTGGCGTGCCCAGCGAGATCACTGTCGGTGGCCGCACCCGCTCCCGAGCGGCTGCATCGCTGATCGCCGTGCCGAGGAACGAGCCAGCACCTCCCACTCTGACCCCGTCCTCGACGGTGACGACGAGCTGGTGCGCCAGCGCGTCGGCGAGCATCGCCTGGTCGGGAGGGCTGACGACTCGAACATCCCACACGGTCGCCTCGACCCCGGTGGCCTGCAGGAGGACAGCCGCCTCATCACAGCGCGCCACCATCTTGCCCACGCCGAGCAAACAGACGCCACCAGTCCCCTGGCGCAGCTTGCGGGCCTCGAGCCCTCGCCCGACCTCACCGTCGACCTCGACAGGCGGGGTCTTGGGGAACCGGATCGACGCCGGACCTTCGAGTGCGAGGGCCGTCTCGAGCATGACCTTGACCTCGCTGGCGCTCGAGGGGGCGAACACCGTCATGTTGGGGATCGACAGGCAGAGCTCGAGGTCAAGCACGCCGTGGTGGCTGGCCCCATCGTCACCAGTGATGCCAGCACGATCGAGGACCACCGTCACGGGCAGGTTGTGCATCCCGACGTCGTACATCGCCTGATCGAACGCTCGGGTGAAGAACGTCGAGTAGACGGCGACCACTGGTCGCAGGCCCCCCATCGCCATGCCGGCAGCAGCCGTCATCTCATGCTGCTCGGCGATGCCGACGTCCACGTAGCGCTCTGGGTGTGCGGCCTCGAAGGCGAGCAGGCCTGTCGGGCCGGGCATCGCTGCAGTGAGGGCGACGATCCGCTCGTCCTTCTCCGCAGCCACCAGCAGCGCGTCGGAGAACGCATCGGTGTAAGAGACCGGACGCGTGGTGCCGGACGCAACCTTGAAGTCGTGGAGGCGTTGGACCTCATCCTCCTCGGCAGGTGCGTACCCTCGGCCCTTCTGGGTCAAGACGTGGACCACGATGGGGCCATCCCACGCCGCAGCGTTGCGAAGCGCCTGCTCGACCGCCGCAATGTCGTGACCATCGATGGGGCCTGCGTAGCGGACGCCGAGCGCTTCGAAGAAGGTGTGGGGCGAGACCAGCTCGCGCAGCGCGCTCGTGACGCCATGCACTCCCGTGTATGCCGCCTCGCCGATGCCTGGAATCTCGCGCAGGATGTGGCGCAGCCGTTCCCGTGCTTGGACGTAGGTCGGGTTCAGCCGCAGGCTCGTGAGCGATTCGGAGAGCTGCGAGACGGTGGGCGCGTAGCTCCGGCCGTTGTCGTTCAGCACGATGACGACGCGGCGGCCTGAGTGGCCGAGGTTGTTGAGCGCTTCGTATGCCATGCCGCCAGTCAGGGACCCGTCGCCAACCACTGCCACGACCCTGCGGTTCCCGCCGTGACCCTCGAGCTCGCCACGCAGCTCGAAGGCGGCCGACAGTCCATAGGCATAGGAGAGCACCGTCGACGCGTGTGAGTTTTCGATCCAGTCGTGCTCTGACTCGGCGCGGTTTGGATAGCCAGAGAGGCCGCCTGCCTGTCGCAGCTCCTTGAAGCCGTAGCGACGACCAGTGACGAGCTTGTGGACATAGGCCTGGTGGCCTGTGTCCCAGAGGATTGGGTCCTCCGGAGAGTGGAAGACCCGGTGGAGGGCGAGCGTGAGCTCGACGACGCCGAGGTTCGATCCGAGGTGCCCGCCAGTCGTCGTCACGGTCTCGACGATGAAGGCTCTGATCTCCTGGGCGAGCTGCTCAAGCTGCTCGTAGCTCAGGGTCCGAAGATCATCTGGGGTCTCGATCTGAGGCAGGATCACTGGGCACGCTCCACGACAGAGAGGCTACCGCCGCCAGCGCGACTGGACGTCGGGCGAGCACCTGAGCCCGGTACGCTGCGAGAGGTGAGCACCCCTGCAGAACTTGTGGCCCCTGACGTGATCGAGCGTGTCCTCAGCGGAGCCGTCGAACGCGGTGGCGATATGGCGGAGATCTTCGTGGAAGATCAAGCGTCGCGCACAGCGGTGAGAGATGACGGAAGGATCGAATCTCTGTCATCGGGAGCTCGACGAGGTGCTGGCATCCGTGTGGTGGTTGGTGAGACCACCGGCTTCGCACATACGGCAGATCTCAGCGAGCACGGCCTCCTCGAGGCGGCACGGGCAGCAGCGGCGGTCGCTCGCCAGGGCGGTGGTGGCACACGGCCCGCTGCCCTCGAGGATCTGAGAAGCCACCAGTCGATGGTGAGCCGGTTTCCCGAGGACGTCGCCACAGCCGAGAAGCTCGACCTTCTTGCCCAGGCTGACGATGCTGCTCGCTCTCAGGGAGGCTCGATCTCGCAGGTGCAAGCATCGTACGCTGAGGGCCGTCGGCGGATTCTCGTCGCATCGACGGAAGGGACCTTTGCCAGCGACGATCAGGTTCGGACGCGTTTCAACGTCACCTGCATCGCCACCGGTGACTCGGGCCTGCAGATGGGCTACGAATCGCTTGCTCGCACCGAGGGCTTCGAGATGTTCGACGCCGTCGACATCGCTGGCCTTGCCGAGGTGGCGGCCACGCGTGCCATCGCGAAGCTGGCCGCCCGTCCAGCGCCGTCGGGGCAGGTGCCGGTCGTCCTCGCCGGTGGGAGCGGCGGGGTGCTGTTCCACGAGGCATGTGGTCACGGGCTTGAGGCTGATCACATCGTCAAGGACTCATCGGTCTACTGCGGCAAGCTGGGCGAGCTGGTCGCCAGTCCGCTCGTGACGCTCGTCGACGATGGCACCGTCGGGGGAGAGTGGGGGACGAGCAGCATCGATGACGAGGGTCGTCCGGCGCAGCGCAATGTCCTCATCGAGAACGGCGTGCTGACCGATTTCATGTGGGACTGGATGCGGGCCCGCAAAGAAGGTCGCCCCTCGAGCGGCAACGGTCGTCGAGAGACTTACCAGCACCTGCCCATGGTTCGGATGACGAACACGTTCCTCCTGGCGGGTGACGAAGATCCCGAGGAGATCGTTGCCCAGACTCCTGACGGGGTCTACGTGGCCAAGCTCGGCGGAGGCCAGGTCAACACAGCGACGGGAGACTTCGTGTTCGGCACCAATGAGGCCTACCTCATCGAAGGCGGCCGTATCACCGAGCCACTTCGAGATGCCAACCTCATCGGCAATGGCCCCGAGATCCTGCGGAGGATCGATGCGCTCGGTAACGACTTCTCGATGATGCCGGGGACGTGCGGCAAGGATGGGCAGAGCGTGCCAGTGGGTTGTGGGCAGCCGACGTTGCGAATCACTGGTGTGACGTTCGGCGGGACGGCGGCATGAGCGACCTGAACGACATCGTCGAGGCACTCGTGGGACGCGCCAGCGGCGGGGAGGCGATCGAGGCCTATGCCGCTCGAGGGACCGACACCGAGATACGGATCTACAACGGAGAAATTGAAACTCTGGGGACCGCGACGTCAGCTGGGATCGGCATCAGGGTTCTGCTGGAGTCCACCGAGGGGAGTCGGGTCGGCTTCGCGTGGACTGGCTCGCTTGATGATGCCGCCATCGACCGGGCACTCGACGATGCGCGCGAGAACGCGACCTTCGCCTCACCTGATCCGGCAGTCGTCTTTGCCTCGCCTGACGGCGTGAGCCCCGCCTCGGTGACACTCGCTGATCCAGCGTTCGGGACGATGTCGATCGACGACAAGGTGTCGCTGGTCACCGAGCTCGAAGCCATGACGCGGGCCGCCGACTCTCGGCTTCGACAGGTGGATGCGGCCGACTACGGCGACGGCATCGTCGAGGTGGCGCTCGCATCGACGACCGGGATCTCCGCGGAGATGTCGCGGACATCGGCCTACGTGTCGGTGGCCGCCATCGCTGGTGACGCTTCCGAGACGCAGACCGGATCTGGCTTCTCAGTCGGCCGTGGTCCGTCGAGCCTCGATATCGCTGACGCGTCGCGTCAGGCGGTCGAGCGATCGGTCCGGATGTTGGGTGCGGTCAAGGCGCCGTCGGCACGTACGACGGTGGTGTTCGATGCACGGGTGGCATCAACCGTCCTTGGCGTCCTGGGTGGTGCGCTCTCCGGCGAAGCGGTGGCCAAGGGACGGTCCTTCTTCGAGGGTCGTCAAGGTGAGCCCGTCGCGGTTTCTGGCGTCACCCTGATTGATGACCCCACTGATGCCCGCGCCTACGGTGCTGCTGCGGTCGACGGGGAAGGGTTGGCATGCCGGCGTAACGTCCTTATCGATGACGGGGTGCTGGCTGGCTTCGTCTACGACGCCACGTCAGCCAAGCGCGCAGGAACCGTCTCGACCGGGTCAGCGGTGCGCGGCGGGTACGCCGGGACGCCGAGCGCAGGGTGTAGGGCGCTGGTGCTTTCCCCTGGCGACCTTGATCTCGATGGAGTACTTGCAGCCGTTGGGAATGGTGTCTACGTCCAGTCGATCACGGGAGTGCACTCCGGCGTGAGTCCGGTGTCGGGCGACTTCTCGGTCGGAGCCGAGGGTCTGATGATCCGTGACGGGGCGCTCGCAGAGCCGTTCCGTGAGGTCACTGTGGCGTCAACACTGCAGAGAATGCTCCTTGCGATCATCGAGATCGGTGCCGACCTCACGTGGCTGCCAGGATCCGCTGCTGGCCAGACGCTGGCTATCGGCGATTTCCAGCTTTCAGGGAGCTAGCGAGTCACTCAGAGGTCGTGCTCGCCGCCGGCGTCGTGCTCGATGTCGTGCTCGAAGACGAACTCGACGATTCGCTCGGCGTGGTCGAGGCGCTCGCAGAATCTGCCGTTGCCGCGGGCGGGGCAGCAGTCGTCGACTTCGACGAGCCACGTGCATCGTTCTTGTAGAACCCACTGCCCTTGAAGACGATGCCGACCGACCCAAAGACCTTGCGCAGCGACCCGCCACACTCGGGGCACGTCGTCAGCGCATCGTCGGAGAATGACTGGACGATCTCGAATTGGTGGCCGCACTTGGTGCACGCGTACTCGTAGGTCGGCATCTGGCTCCTCGGCGTCTACTGGCACTCTCGCTTTGTGAGTGCCAATTCTAGCGGACACTCGGTACCCTCGCGACGTACACCTGGCTGCGTAGGATCGGTACATGCCAGCCCGTGACCAGCTTCGAATTGATCCTCTGGCCGGGTCGCTGGTCCGTGAGGTGGCCGCCCGCGAACCCACCGCACGACGAGCATTGGCGCGCTGCAAGGTGTTCATGGCTCCCGAGACCACGGACAAGGTCGTCAACAACGCCATGTCCAAAGGAGATGTCTTGGCCACCGCTCGGGCCGCCGGGATCCAAGCGGCCAAGCGGGCGGCGGAGCTTCTCCCAATGTGCAACCTGGTCCTTGTCGGAGCGACCACCGTCAGCTTCGAGTTCGGCGACGACTACATCGAAGTCGAGGTCAGTGTCGAGACGGTGGATCGAACCGGCGTCGAGATGGAGGCGCTCACCGGGTGCACGGTGGCGGCGCTCACCATCTACGACATGTGCAAGTCCCAGGATCGCTCGATGTTCATCTCTGAGGTTGCGCTCTGGGAGAAGTCAGGTGGCCGCTCTGGCTCCTGGCGACGAGACCCACCGATCTGAGCGAGCGCTCCAGCCATCGGGCTGGAGCCGGATCATCGACGATTGCGCCGATCGGCCCGCTCGAGCTCCCGCTCGACGTCCGCCCAGTGCAGGGGGCTCTCCTCATCCTCCTCTTCGCCCCCTGATCTCATGAACTCGACGTACGCCACCGTCCAGAGCACACCGAAGGTCCCGAGCTTCGACAGGTATGCAGCGGCCTGTTGGTCGACGAGCGGTGACATCCCGACCGCGGCGTGCTGCTCGTGCAGTGAGCTGTAGATCGAGTGGGTGGCAAAGATCCATGCGAAGGAGAGGAAGGTCGGGGCGATCGATTGGGCGAACAGATAGACCGCCTTGCCAGTCCGCGTGAGGTGTGAGACACCAGGGACTCGATCGATGACCGGGAACCACAGGACCAAGCCTGTCGCGATCGTCAAGGTGAGCACCGCTGCCCGCACGAGACCGCTCGATGACGCGGCACTGATGGCGAAGGGCAGCATGGTGACGCCGAGCAGAATGGTCGCCGCCGCGATCGCGATGACCGGTCGTGAGGCTCGAGCCGCGATCCAGTCGATGGCACGAGGTCGAGTCAGCCGAGCAACGACCTCCGAAGGCGTTCCGAGCAAGAGGAGGGGTGCGGCGCCGAGGATGATGACCTGTCGTTGGAGAACTGTCGCTGTGAGCGAACGTGCTTGGGCGAGATCTGCGAGCGGCCACGACAACGAGAGCGCCAGCAGCAGGGCACCCACGATGAAGCACCACCGCTCTCGGCGACCGATCGGTGGCGCCACTGAGCGGACGGCCTCGTGGTGCCACGCAATCAGAGCGAGGGCGAGCAGGAGGGGCCAACCGCTGATGCTGGGGTCAGCCCACGAGAACGGCACGGCCTATCCTCCTCAACATGGCTGCAGATGACGAGAAGCTCGAACGACTCACGGATCTCATTCTTGTCCTCCTGCGCACACCGCGTCCTCTCTCGCTTGAGGAGATCGTCAGGGAGGTGCCGGGTTACCCCGATGCCCACGATGCCTATCGCCAGGCATTCGAGCGTGACAAGCGACTGCTGCGCGAAGAGGGGATCTTCGTCACCAAGGAAGCCATCGATGGACCGGAGCAATTTGGCTACCGGATCGATCCTGCTGGCTACTTCCTACCTGACCTCGCTCTGTCGCCAGAGGAGCAAGCAGCGCTCAACCTTGCGGTTGCAGCGGTCGACCTGACGGCCGCAGGCGGGGGCGACGCGCTCCGAAAGCTGGGGGTCCGGGAGCTCGCGGAGACGCGACCGATCGCGTCGCTCGGTGCGCCGATCGGTCTCGATCGGCTCTATCAAGCGATCGCGTCGAAGGCTGAAGTGCGGTTCACCTACCTCGGCGAGCCACGGACGGTGTCGCCGTGGCGACTTCGTTTTGCAGGGGGGCACTGGTACCTCGCCGGCTGGTCGAAGGAACGGGATGCGGGCCGGAACTTCCGAGTCGATCGGATCGAAGGAAAGGTCTCGATGGGATCGCCGGGGAGCGCGAGCTTCCCAGAGGGAGCTGCGGTTCGGCTCGACCTGCCTGACGAACCGTGGACTCCGGCCGGTGAGACTCTTGACGCCGAGGCGCTCCGGGTTGTCATCAGCCCCGTCCACGCGTGGCGTGTGGCGGCAGAGGTCGGATCAGACCGCGTGGTGGAGCGTCACGAAAACGGTGCGATCACCGTCGAGATCGAGACATCGGCCTGGCCGCTCGCTCGCTCGTGGATCTTGTCGTTCCTCGAGGAGGCGGAAGTGGTGAGCCCGAAGGCAGCAAGGGACGATCTGGTGGCATGGGTCGAAGCGGTTCGTGACCAGCCCCGTCGTGGTGGCGACGAGCCGACGCTCGAAGAGATCGAGGAGTCGCAGTCGTCAGGCGAGCCGTCGACATCGAGCGCCACAGGAGCGCAGCAGCGGCTCCGTCGGCTACTGGCCATGCTCAGCTGGCTTGCAGATGTTGGGAGCGCGCCGACGGCGGATGTGGCTGAGCGCTTTTCGATGACGCCCGACGAAGTCATCGCAGAGCTCGAGCTCGCAGCGTGCTGCGGGGTTCCCCCCTACTCGCCAGGTGAACTGATGGACATCATCGTTGATGCTGATGTTGTCGAGGCTCGACTTCCGGAACTCGCGCGGCCACGCCAGCTCACTGCGAGTGAGGGTGTTGCGCTCGCCGCTGCAGCGAGGATGATCCTTTCGATGCCGGGAAGCGACGACGCAGGGCCGCTGGCACGAGCACTCGACCGGCTCGAGGGCGCCCTCGGTGATCGGATGGCCGTCGAGGTGGACATCCCGAACCCACCGCTGCTCGGCGAGCTGCAGAAAGCGGTCGACGGGCGGCGGCAGCTCGCGGTCGAGTACCTCGCAGCCTCGACCGACGAGCTCACGACCCGGGTCATCGACCCCTTGCTCCTGGCCGTTATCGAGGGTCGGTGGTATCTCGTCGCAGAATGTCACCGCGCTGGTGCTCGTCGGACCTTCCGCGCTGATCTCTTCAAGTCGGTGAGGGACGTGGGGTCACAGCCAGAAGGGCTTGAGACCCCTGCTGTCCCAGACGCTCCCTTCACCCCGACAGCCGAAGCAGACCTGGTCTTCGTGAAGGTGGACCCCGAGGCCCGATGGATCGCTGACAGCATCCCGTCGGTGGCGCGGCGGTTCGAAGAGGACGGTGGAGCGACCGTCGCCATCGCCGTCGCCGGTCGGCGGTGGTTCGAGCGGGTTCTCCTGCAGGCTGGAGCGGGGGCATCAGTCATTGCGCCACGAGAGCTTCTCGATGTGGGGCGTCACGCAGCCGAGCGCGTCCTTCGGAGGTACCAACCGACAGTGTGAGCCATGAAGGCGCCACCGTGATCAAGCTTCAGAGCCTGAAGGATGCGACTGGCGTCTACTTCACCTCAGATCGAGCGCCCGACGTGGCAGCGGTCACGGGTTGGCGACAGCCTGGTGTGTGGCTCGGTCGAGGTGCTGATGCCGTTGGACTTGGCGGTGGGGTTGCTGAACTCGATTTTCGTCGAGCGCTCGGTGGACAGCTGCCGGACGGAACTGTCGGGCCGTCGCCGAGACGGCAGCGGTGTGGCCTCGACCTGATCGTCGCCGCCCCAAAGCCGATCAGCGTCCTCTTTGCCACGTCAGATGACGATTCGGCGCGTGCCGTGGTGGACGCGCACCTTGCAGGCGTGGGTGCAGCGATGGGCTATCTCGAGGACCGGTCCCTCGCCCTGGCGCGGACTTCAGGCGGGGCGGAGCGCGCACCGATCCGTGCCGAAGGGGCCATCGCCGCCTGCTTCACCCATGGAACATCGCGTTCTGGGGATCCGCACCTGCACTCCCACGTCGTGGTCGCGAACCTGGCCCGCGGCGAGGATGGACGCTTCGGAGCGCTCGATCAGCGATCGCTCCGTGCCCACCTCGGCGCTGCCGACGCCGTCTACCAAGGACAGGTTCGATATGAGCTCCGAGAGCGACTTGCTGTCACATGGGAGCTTGGCATCGACGGCACGATCCGCCTCCAAGGGATCACCGACGCCCAGTGCAACGCGTTGTCGGGCCGAAGCGAAGAACGTCGACGAACGCAATGGCGAGAGACGAAGCAGGAGATGCACCGATCGGCGCTGCAGGAGGCGTGGACCCAACGGCTTCGTCATGCGCCGTCCTACGACGAACCAGCTCGCCTGCGCCGACCGCCAGATCGGGTCGATGAGCACCGTTACGCGTCATGCCTCCACAGTCGTCCTGTCACGCCACGAGTTATCGTGGAATCGATGGCGAGCGCCTCGGTCGGGGGAGTCTCGAGCTCCGTTGTGGCGGACGAGTTGGCCCGTCTCGGGGTACCTCTTGGGTGGGGCCTGCGCGAGCCAGAGATGGCAGCGAGCGCCTGGCTGGTCCCGAGCCGAATGCTGAGGGATCTGGGCCCCCGCCCGACAAGCGCCGAACCGCTCAGACGGTGGTGGGAGGAGCGACGACTCCTCGAACGGGTACGGACACGCCCCCACCATCTCCACCCTTCGATCGGCGTGACTCGCGACACACGTGAAGGCCGAGGACAGTCGCTCCGCTGACCGTGGGGCCATCGGGGAGAGTGACACCATGACTAATTCGCCGACGGACCATCAAGGGCCTTCACAAGTGGCCCTTGAGTGGACATTTCCCGCCTGTGCCAGCCCCAAGGTTGCGAGGTCAAAGCGGGACGGGCAGTGGAACCGTGTGTGCGGAGTGCGACCGAGATGGACATCTCGGCTGGAACACGAACTCTGATCCGCGATGACATCATCAACGGGTGAGGTCGAGACCAATCGATCCTCGCTGGAGCTCGAGTCGCCACGGGTCGTCGCGCCACGAGATGGTGAGGGGTACCCAGCCAATCTCGTTGGCGGCATCAAGGAGCAGGCCATGACCGGTGACGCCTCGCGCGATTTGGTCGGGGGGAAGGCGATGTTCGAGTGCGGTGGACACTGACGATGACGAGCTAAGCCCTGACCGCCGTGATCTCGAGATCGATCGGCCAGGTCGTTCTGCCGGAACGAGCCCTGCAAGATCACTCAGGGTCTTGAGCGTCCGTGGATCTGCGACCCCGCCGAGAACGACGGTGCTCGAGAACAACGAAAGAAAACCATCAGCCTCAGCGCCCCATCGGGCGCGTGCTTGTGAGAGATCTTGGAGGCAACCGAGCGTGAGAAGTCCCTGGCCCCCTCCCTCGCTCACCACGCTGGCGAGATCGGGGAGGGGGGCGATGTTCGCGAGCTCATCGAGAGCGAAGAGCACGGGGCGGTTCTGGTTGGAGCGCCGGTATGCCGCATCCTGGATCTCGCTGAGGAGGCCGACGACCAAGGGGGCGAGCTGGGATTGGTTGCGGCCCGGCGCTGCAATGAACAGCGTGTGGGAGCCCTCGACAAAGCTCGCTGCATCGAGTTGGACGCCAGCGGTGGAGTCGAGCGCACCGAGGGAGCGGTAGGCGCCGAGGACGCCGGCAGTGGTGGACCAGATACCGGACTGCTCGCGCTGATCCGTCGTTGCAATGCCAACTAAGAGGCCGGTCGCCGGGTGGTGCGGACCGTGCTCGCCCTCGAGGATGTCGAGCGCAGGGGTCGGTCGCTTGTGGTCCACCCACGAGAGCACCTCGCTCATGGGGGCCCTCGTGAGCGCGGCTGCGTGGAGCAGCGGAGCTAGGAGCGCACCTGCCCGTTCGGTCCAGTGGTCCAGGAATCCCCCAGCCCGTGCCGACACGCTCCGAGACGCAGCAACCATGGCCCGCGAGATGTCGAGGGCCCCATCCCATCGGTGGGCGGCTGTCATCGGGGACCAGCCGATCCTTTCCACGCCGGATGGAGGGCGCAGGGTTCCTGAAGGATCGAAGAGGAGGCACGTTCCGTGCGCAGAACGCGCGCGGGCGGTCTGTCGCATCACGTCAGGCTTTGTTGAGGTCGAGACGACAGCGCCGGTTGCGCTAAGGACGTTGGGGATGATGAAGCTCGTCGTCTTGCCGGAACGTGTGGGCCCGAGGATAAGAGCGCTTCTTTGGTGACCGCTCCATGTCCACCCGCCAGGGCCACCACCGAGGAGGATGCCCGGATGCGATCGCTGCTCGTCCAATGTCATGCGCGCAACTGTCTCGAAGCGATGATGCTTGACCCGCATCGTGTGACGTACTCAACTGTTGCTAGCCGAGGACCTGAGGTGATCGTCGTGGACAGCAGTGTGAAGACGTCTGACATCCTCTCTGGGGCTTGGCCGTACGCCACCTCGATTCGACGCGACAGCAGGGCTGCTGGCGCTCGACGCGGGTGGGGTCACTCAACTACGTGCCGTCGTGTGGCGCACAGGAGCCGAGTTGCTCCTGGCACTGGATCGGTCGACACGTAGCAATTGAATCCCAAGGAGGTACTCCTGTGGCACCAGCCGCAAAGAAGAAGGCTCCGGCCAAGAAGGCTCCGGTCAAGAAGACCGCCGCCAAGAAGACGGTGAAGAAGGCTCCGGTCAAGAAGACCGCCGCCAAGAAGGCTGTCAAGAAGGCTCCGGTCAAGAAGACCGCCGCCAAGAAGACGGTGAAGAAGGCTCCGGTCAAGAAGACCGCCGCCAAGAAGGCTGTCAAGAAGGCTCCGGCCAAGAAGACCGCCGCCAAGAAGGCTGTCAAGAAGGCTCCGGTCAAGAAGACCGCCGCGAAGAAGGCTGTCAAGAAGGCTCCGGCCAAGAAGACCGCCGCCAAGAAGACGGTGAAGAAGGCTGCAGCTCGACGCCGCTAGTCCGTCAGATGACTTCGTGAAGAGGGGGGCCCATCGGGCCTCCCTCTTCACGTTGGTCGACTAGATGAGGTCGTCGGGAACGTCGACGTCGTGGCCGAGTGCCGTGTCCCTGAACACCGTGACCGGCAGGTCAAGGTCTCGTGCTGCCGCGAGGTGCCGTGTGAACGAGCCGGGGCCGTAGGCGAAGCCAAAGTCAACCCCACCAGGGATCTCGATCACGTTGGTCCCATCGTCGAATCGATCTGGCACCAGCAGGACGCCCCGTGCGACAGGAAGGTTGGCGAGGTCGGCTGGATCTATGAGATCCCCGTGGACGACCCTGATCCTCTTGAAGCCCCGGTTGCTGAGCTGGTGGGTGCCGTGGGCAACCGCAAGGTTGAGTCCTCGGCCTGGTGCCCAGATGACCTCGGCCTGGCGCATCGCCGCCCACGATGCAACGTCGTCGTCATCACAGACGACCGCGACGTATGTCGACTTGGCCGCGGCGATCACCCCCTCGGCGAGCCGTCGAGCGAGGGCGGCACGCTCTGCGTCGCTCATGACGCTCGCAAGCCGCTCCTTGGCATCGTGGAACGCCTTGACAGGGATGAGCGTGGCCACGTCGTGCGTGACGTTCGCCAGCCCATCTGAAGAGGGGGACATGGCCACGTCTCGAAGTGTAGGAGAGTCGCCTGCACCTCTGGCACGAGGTACCTCGTGGTCATAGGCTCGACGCATGGAGGGGAAGCTCGTCGTCATCGGTGCAGGGTCTTGGGGTACGGCGCTTGCGTCGCTCGCCGCACCCCACGTCGACACGGTCATCTGGGCCCGATCGAGGACTGTCGCTGATGAGATCTCTGTCGAGCACACCAACAGCCGCTATCTGCCTGATGTCGCTCTCTCCCGGACACTCGTCGCCACCGCTGAGATCGAGCATGCGCTGCTTGGCGCTGCTGTGGTCCTGATCGCGGTTCCCTCGCACGGGACTCGAGCTGTCCTCGAGATGGCCGCGCCCCACATCGCCGCCGGGACGCCGGTGTTCAGCTTGTCGAAGGGAATCGAAGACGGGTCGATGCGTCGGATGTCGGAGGTCATCGAAGAGGTGATCCCTCATGCCGTAACCGGCGTTCTGACTGGGCCCAACCTTGCGAGGGAGATCGCACTTGGGCAGCCCGCTGCATGTGTGGTGGCGAGCCACGACGGCGAAGCTGCAGCGCGTGTCCAGTCGGCGCTGCATTCTTCGACGCTGCGCGTCTACACGAGCAGCGATGTTGTCGGTAGCGAGCTCGCGGGAGCGACGAAGAACATCATCGCCATCGCATCAGGTATCGCAGACGGGCTTGGTTTCGGCGAGAACACACGCGCCGCGATCATGACGCGTGGTCTGGCGGAGATGGGTCGCCTCGGCATCGCCTGTGGCGGCCACACCCTTACGTTCGGCGGTCTTGCTGGAGTCGGCGATCTAATCGCCACCTGTACGTCTGAGAAGAGCCGGAACAGGACGGTCGGCTTCGCGCTTGGCCAGGGGCGGGACCTCATCGAAATCATCGACTCGATGCACATGGTGGCGGAGGGTGTGAAGTCTGCGGGACCCTTGGTGCGGCTGGCTCGAGACGTAGGCGTCGAGATGCCGATCAGCGAGCAGGTTGCCGCGATCGTCGCTGGAACCACCACGCCGCGCCGAGCACTGCTCGAGCTCATGGAGCGCCCGGCCCGAGTCGAGTGGGACGAAGCGCTCTACCGAGGTCTTGTCACAGATTGAATTGCGTTAGCTCTCGTCGAGCCGCAGCGTGGCGATTCCATGCGGTCCGAGCTTCAGGCTGGAGGTGAAGCGCTCGAGCTCACGGCCGTGCAAATCGATGAGGGCACCTGCTCGGCCAGGGACGTTCACCGTTGTCGCCTGGGCGAGAGGATTGAAGATCCTCACCACCACCTTGCCGTCGAGACGGCGGAGCGAGGCCACCTCAGCACCGGCGAGATCGAGGAAGCTTCCGGAGTCGTCTCTCGTGCCACCACCGAACGAGGTGACTGTCTCGAGGGGCAGCAAGACGTCAGTCGCCATTGCGTAGGGGTCGACATCATCGGTTCGGAGCGCGTAGCGCGCCGTGATGACCTTCCCGACCATCTGCAAGCCCTCGACCGGAGTGAGTGGTCCTGCCGGGAGCGGGCGGTAGGTGATGCCGGCCCGTGAGAGCATGCCGGTCGCTCGGAGCAAGGTCAGAGCGATGCCCCTCGCTTCGCCGTCATGGATGTCGACCAGCTCGTACTCGTTGAGCCCCTCGTGGACGACCGTAAGGCCACCTGCCTGGACGAAGCGGCGCGACGGGAAGGTCGGGAGGCCGAACTCGTCGGAGCGGCCCTCGGCCTCGAGTCCTCGCTCGACCGTCCCAAAGGCGCACTCGGCGGTCGACGAGGCTGCCGAAATTGGAAGTGGCAGATGGATCCGAAGCCGATGGTCACGCGACCTGTTCTCGAAGGAGGTCGAGACTCGAACGGTCGGGTCGTCGGCGTGGATCTCGATGGTGGTCTCGATCACGTGTTCCCGGCTACCAACGCGCCGTTGGCTGCCGGCCTCGATGTATTCGGGCAAGGTGTAGGTCGCGACGATCTTCGCCGAGGCTCGGATCGGGCCTGACTCAACGAGCTCGAGCTCGACGGAGTCAGGGCTGTCGACCGTGCTGTCAGTAGCAGGGGGCGAGTAGTTGTAGCTGTCGCCGAGATCGCCAACGTTGACGAGGCGGCCGAAGCCTTCGAGGCCATCCACGCTGAAGGTCCCGTTCGCAGGGTCGAGGACGACGTCGACCAGGCCGTTCGTTAACCTGATGGCGTCGTCGTCGCTGCCCTCTGCAGGCGATGCCACCGTGGTCGCGCTGAACGGCGCCCACCCGAAGCCAGAGACCGGGGCCGTCTTGGCGAGCACCCGTCGGATCCGCGGCTGAACGAGGGCGACATGCACCATCGCATCTGGTCGAGCACCGAGCGCCGTGTACAGATCCTGCTTTACCTCTGCGATCGGGACGCCTGGCATCTCTTCAGAACCGATCTTGATGTCGAGGTGGATCCCGTCGTCCGCATCTTCGAACGTGACATCCTGAATCCACGTGTCGTTGTCGATCTTGGGTCCTTGGAGAAGACCGAGGACGGAACGGACGGTGCCCGCATCGACGGTCATGGTGCCTGGCAGCCCCCCACGTTCTGAGATCACTTGGAGGTCACCTCGGACATCGTGTTCGTCGGTGACAATGACCTCGACCACGCCACCTCGTGGTCGAGCCGACGAGTTGACCACGGTGATGCCGGGTGCCGAGAGCGATCGGGCAAGTGCTGCGAGCGACTTCGCCGCCACCCCGTCGCCGATCTGTCGAGCTTCGGCGAAACGATGGAGCACGGCGTCGACGACGTCGTCAACCGAGCAGGCGCAGATGGAGTCGTGCGCAGAGTTGCGGATCATCTCGCGCCACGCCACGTCGAACAGGGCGACGGGATAGGTCTCCGGCGGGAGGAACATCGAGGCGAGCGGCTCACCGCGCTGCTCGACCGCCCGCTCAGCGTTCGCGGCAGAGCGCTTGACGTCGACGCGGTTCGAGATCACGCCCATGAGGACGTTCGATCGGAACCCTGAGCGCAGCTCGCCCTTCCACCGTTCGAGACCCTCGCGAGGGACAGTCTTGAGGTAGTCCACGAGTGACGTGATCTCGAACGAGAACTCGTCCTGGCCGGCGTTCGCTGTGGCGACCGTCGCTCCGAGGAACGGCTGGGGGCGGAGGTGATCCGATCCATTCATCAGCAGGAGGTCATCGAAGAGGAACGCTTCTACCTCACGTGCATGGTCCCTCGTTCGACGGGTCAGCGCCGCAGGGTCCTTGGGCAGCGCCGCACCATTCGAGTAGCCGACCGGCAGGTACTCCACTCGAACCGTTGAGCCATCCGGGGCCTCCCAGTCGAACCCGTTCTTTGTGATGGCGGAGGGCACGCCACGCCAGAGGACGGCGTCGTCGAAGCCAGCCAAGCGGAGGATCTGGGGCATCTGGGTGATGTGGCCGAACATGTCAGGTAGGTAACCGACCTCCATGGCGCCACCCCATCGCTGGCCGAGCCTGAGCCCGAGCTCGAGGTTCCTCAGGATGTTCTCGCCGGACACGAGGAACTCGTCCATCAGGATGTACCAGGGACCCATCGTGATCCTGCCGGCCTGCGCCAGTGCTCTGAGGCGCCCCTCGTTCTCGGGCCGGATCTCGAGGTAGTCATCGATGACGGCCATCTGGCCATCGAGGAGGAAGCGGGCGTAGGTCGGGTCATCCTCCATGAGATCGAGGAGGTCGTCGAGCATCTCGACGAGGTCCATGCGAAACGTTTGGAAGGGTGAGTACCACTCCCTGTCCCAGTGGGTGTGGGGAACGATGGCGATTCGTCGCGGTGACATGGCGATGACACTATGACGCTCCCTGCCGGCTCGCCATAGCATTCGACGGTGACCTCAATGACTTCGTCGGTCCCGGTGGCCCTGCCGACGGCATGGGCCACAGCCTGGAGAGCGCACCCTGACAGAGCTGTACTCGAGGTCCTCGGCGAAGGTTCACTCACCGCTCGAGAGCTCGACCACCGATCGATGAACGCCGCCAGCGCCCTTGGGTCTCTTGGCGTGAGCCCGGGGGCACGGGTGGTGTGGGAGGCCGTCTCCTCGCTCGAGGCCATCATCGTGGCACTCGGCGTGCTTCGTTGCGGAGCGGTGCTGGTGCCCGTCGCCGAGCGCCAGAGCGATCTCGAGCGCCTGACCGTCATCGATGACGTGGATCCGACCATCGTCGTCGCCGAGCGCCGAGCAGCCGTCGGCACAGTGACCGAGCCACCTCGAGAGCTCTTGGCCCGTCGAGGACCGGCGGTCGAGCTCGATGGTGCCGCTGCCGACGACGTGGCACTGATCGTGTACACGTCGGGGACGACGGGCAGGCCCAAGGGAGCCGTCCACACCCATGGCAGTATCGCTGCGCAGGCGGCCTCGCTGACATCCGCATGGGGGTGGACCGCTGCCGATCGGCTGCTCATCGCCCTTCCCTTGTTCCACGTGCACGGGCTCGTGGTTGGTCTCTTCACCGGCTTGTCCACCGGTGGGGCTGTGACCTGCCAACCCGTCTTCGACACCGGTGCCTTCCTCGATGCCATCGACCAGGCGGCTGCGACGATGGCCTTCTGCGTGCCGACGATGCTCTATCGGATCGACGCGCATCCGAACGCTGACCTCATGGCGTCGCTTCGCCTGGTTGTGTCCGGCTCTGCGCCGCTCTCTCCTCGCACCTTCGAGGCGTTCGAGCGCCGGGGGATCTCGATCCTCGAGCGCTACGGCATGACAGAGACCCTGCTCACCATCTCGAATCCGCTCGAGGGCGAACGTCGTCCAGGGACGGTCGGCCGGGCGCTGCCTGGCGTCTCGCTCAAGCTGCCACCTGCAGGAGAGGACGGTGAACTCCTGGTGTCAGGCCCCACCCTCTTCGCCGGCTATTGGCGCCGGCCCGATGCCACGGCTGAGATCATGACCGACGGCTGGGTGTCGACAGGCGACATCGTCCGTGTCGACGGCGATGGCTACGTCATCATCTGTGGGCGCAGCAAGGAGCTGATCATCTCCGGGGGCTTCAACGTCTATCCTTCCGAGGTCGAAGACGTCCTTCGCGCCATCGACGGCGTCGACGATGCTGCCGTGGTCGGAGCGCCCTCTGATGAATGGGGGGAGGTCGTGGTGGCGTACCTCGTCACCCCGGCCGGGATGGACGTGGACTCGATCGCTGAAAAGTGTGCCGAAGCGCTCAGTCCCTACAAGCGCCCTCGGAGGTTCACCGAGGTCGAGGAGATTCCTCGAAACTCCCTCGGCAAGGTGCAGCGACATCTCTTGTGATGGCAACACCAATTCCAGACATGGCGCTCGAGGAGCGTCTGCTCGACGAAGGGGCGACCCTTGTCGCTGGCATCGACGAAGTTGGCCGAGGGGCGTGGGCTGGACCCGTCACCGTGGGTGTCGTGGTGATCGACATCTCCTCGCAGCTGCCCCCGCAGGGCCTGCGTGATTCGAAGGCACTCTCCGCCGCAGCCCGTCAACGGCTCGCGCCCGAGGTGGTCCGCTGGGCTCGAGACTCGGCAGTCGGTCATGCAAGCCCAGAGGAGTGCGACGAGCTCGGGATGCGCTCAGCGATCGCTCTCGCATCGTCTCGGGCCATGGAGTCGCTCTCGGTTCGACCCGACGCGGTGATCGTCGATGGACCAGTCGATCTCCTTGCCGCTAACGACCTGCTGTTCGCGAGCAAGGTGGCAACCCATAGGTGGCGTGCAACACCGCCGACGCGAACTGAGGCGATCATCAAAGCCGACCAGACCTGCGCCTCGGTTGCAGCTGCATCGGTCGTGGCCAAGGTTGCTCGTGACGCCCTGATGGCGGCTCTCGCTCCGAGCTTTCCGGCATTCGATCTTGACTCGAACGTCGGGTACCCGTCCGCAGCGCATCAACGGGCGCTGCGGGGCTACGGCCTGACCTCGATCCATCGCCGAAGCTGGAGCTTCACCGAAGGGATCCCGTGGCTGGTCGGGGCGCTCCGAGATGGACGGGGCGGTAGGATTCCTTGATGCCGCCGGTCCTCAAGATTAACGATCTCAAGACCCAGTTTCGCGGCCGCCAAGGGACGGTCACCGCCGTCGATGGCGTCTCGCTCGAGATCGGCGCAGGGGAGTGCGTCGGCCTGGTCGGCGAGTCTGGCTGCGGGAAATCGACCACAGGGCTGTCGATCATGCGGCTGCTCCCCCCCAACGGTTCTGTTGCGGCTGGGAACATCGAGCTCCTCGGCCAGGATCTGGCCACCCTCAGCGAGAAGGAGATGGAGAAGGTCCGAGGCAACAGCGTCGCGCTCATCCCACAGGACCCCATGACCTCGCTCAACCCGACGATGCGGATCGGCCGCCAGATCGCCGAAGGTATGCGACTGCATCATGGCGCCAGCAAGGCGGAGGCAGAGGCGCGGGCGCTCGAGGTGCTTCGCATGGTCGAGATGCCCCGGCCAGAGGAGCGGCTCCAGCAGTATCCCCATGAGCTCTCGGGCGGCCTCCGTCAGCGAGTGATGATCGCGATGGCGCTCGTCTGTGAGCCCAAGCTCTTGATCGCTGACGAACCGACGACGGCTCTGGATGTGACGATCCAGGCCCAGATCCTCGACCTGCTTGACTCGCTCCGAGAGAAGCTCGACATGGCGGTCCTCCTGATCACCCACGACATGGGGGTCATCGCCGGGCGGACCGATCGAGTGGTGGTCATGTATGCAGGCCGGGTCGCCGAGGAGTCGACGACCGAGCGAGTCTTCTCCGAGATGCGCCATCCCTACTCTGCCGCCCTCCTTGCATCGGTGCCGACGATCGAGGAGCGTGGCGAAGAGCGACGCCTCCTGAGCATTCCCGGCCTGCCCCCAGACCTTTCCAAGGAGATCGTGGGCTGCCGCTTCGCTCCGCGCTGCGTGTTTGCCCAGGATGACTGCAGGACCACCTCTCCGCCCGAGGCGCGTGAGCTCGACGGAGCGCACCGCTACGAGTGCTTCCACCCCGTCGACGGGATCGCCTCGGTGGTCAAGGTGGATCCGAGCCTGCTCGAGGCACCTCCATCGCCGGTGGTCTCTGACGAGGTCCTGCTGCGGGTCGACGAGCTCGTCAAGGAGTTTCCGATCTACTCAGGTGGCCTGCTGCGTCGCTCCACTGGATCGGTCAAGGCGGTCTCTGGTGTCTCCTTCGAGGTCCACGAGGGCGAGACATTCGGCCTGGTCGGCGAGTCGGGGTGCGGCAAGACGACCGTTGCCAAGTTGCTCACCATGCTCGAGCGGGCCGACTCGGGTGTGATCGGCTTCGGGAGCGACGACCTGCTCTCGCTGGGTGCACGCGAGTTGCGCAGTCGTCGACGAGATCTTCAGCTGATGTTCCAGGACCCGTACGCTTCGCTTGATCCGAGGATGAAGGTGGGTTCGATCATCAGAGAGCCCCTTCAGGTCCAGAGCATCGGCAACGACCACGAGCAGAAGGAGCGTGTCGCTGACCTGCTGCGCGAGGTCGGCTTGCCGGCCAACTCAGCAGAGCGCTATCCCCACGAGTTCTCGGGTGGTCAACGTCAGCGGATCGGCTTTGCCCGAGCCCTCGCGCTCGAGCCGAAGCTGATCATCGCCGATGAGCCGGTCTCTGCTCTCGATGTCTCGATCCAGGCACAGCTGCTCAATCTCATGAAGGACCTCCAGGTGCGCCGTGGTCTGACGATGATCCTCGTGAGCCATGACCTCGCGGTCATGCGCTACATGGCGACGACGATCGGCGTGATGTACCTCGGCAAGCTCGTTGAGGTGGGTCCAGCAGGCGTCATCCTGTCGAATCCCGCACATCCCTACACCCAGGGACTCCTCGATGCCGTCCCAGTCCCTGATGTCGCTGAAGCTCGAACGCGACGAGGCAACCAGATCAAGGGAGAGTTGCCATCTCCCGTTGATCCTCCGAGTGGATGTCGATTCAGGACTCGCTGCCCACGCGCAGACGAGATCTGCGCAGAGGTGGAGCCGGTGTTCGAGGAGTTCGCCGGCGGGAACCGCGCCGCATGTCATCACCCGCTCATGACGCCGGTGAGCCTCACATCGGCTGGATCGGCGAGCGCGTAACTCCTCAGCGGCGCTGGAGCCTCACCTCGAGTGCATCGCGAAGCGCATCGCCGATGTAGTTGAGGGCGACCACCACCAAGATGATGCACAGGCCCACGGGGTAGATCTCCCACCAGTAGCCGTTGGACGCGTAATTGACGCCATTCGAGAGCATCGTGCCCCAGTCGGTCTGCGGTGCTGGCACGCCAAGGCCCAGGAAGCCGAGTGCAGCCAGCAGGAGGATCGAGTCAGCCACATCGAAGGTGGCGAAGACGACGATGGTGCCCACCGAGTTCGGGATGATGTGTCGTCCGATGATCCGACGTCTCGACCCGCCCATGACTCGAACCGCCTGGACGTACTCACGAGTTCGAAGCGAGAGAGTCTCGGCTCTGATCAGCCTCGCAGGGACGAGCCATGACACCGCGGCGATGACGATGATCAGGAGCGGTGCTGTCGGTCGGTAGATCGTGACAAGCGCGATCAGCAGGAAGAGGACCGGGATCGACAGTCCGATGTCCACGAAGCGCATGAAGAGCGAGTCAAGCCAACCACCGAAGAAGCCCGAGAGTGCGCCGTAGGTCACGCCGATGACCGTGGCGACCACTGCAGCCGCGAAGCCCACGATGAGGGCGATCTGGCCGCCGTACATGAGTCGACCGAGGATGTCGAAGCCGTTCTCGTCCGTCCCGAGCGGGTGGCTCCAGCTCGGCGGGGAGTTCTGGGTCGAGTTGAGAAGCGCATCTTGGGCATTGGTCTGGTTCGTCACATAGATGTGCGGACCGACGAAGCAGAAGAGGACCATGAAGACCAAGAAGATCAAGCTCGCCACCGCCAGCTTGTTCTCCCCGAAGACCCGGACCATGTTGCGGAGGAAGCCGGCTTCTGCAACTGCCTCTCCGGCATCGTGGTCAGCTTCGTGCTCTGGCAGGATCGCCTCGTCGGGAACGACGTTGCCCTCGAGGGGCTGCATCTCGAATGGATCCATCGGCACGTTCAGTCACCCCCGAGTCGGATGCGCGGGTCGGCCGCAGCGTAGAGCACATCGGCGAGCAGCGAACCAAGGACGGTCGCAGCCGTCGCGACGAGGGTCGTGCCGAGGACCAGCGGAACATCGTCATTGGCGGCCGCTTGCACCGTGAGCAGACCCATGCCGGGATAGTTGAACACGGTCTCGACGATCAGGGCACCGCCGACGATGGCAGGCAGGCTCAAGCCGATCAAGGTCAGGATCGGCAAGAGGGCATTCCGAAAAGCATGGCCATAGAGCACCCGCCGGGGGCTTGCTCCCTTTGCCTTGGCAGTCCGGATGTAGTCCTCGCCGAGGGTGTCGAGGACCGAGGAGCGCATATAGCGGCTGAACGCTGCGATGGTCAGGGCGGCCAGCGAGAACACCGGGAGGACGAACGCCCGAGGATCGGTGATGATCGCCCAGGGGGACGCCGAGGTCGGCGGCTGCGAGGGGAACCAGTTGAGGTCGAAAGAGAACCAGATGATCAACAGCTCGCCGATCAAGAAGGCTGGAATCGCGTAGAGGAAGAACGAGACGCCGGTCATGACGTAGTCGAAGGCCTGGTTGCGGCGGACCGCCTGCGCCATGCCGAGTGGGATGGCGATGATGAGGGCGAGGATGGTCGACGATCCGACTAAGACCAGCGTCTTGGGGAGGCGGTTCAAGATGAGGGCAGTGACGCCCTGGTTGTTCTTATACGAGTAGCCGAGGTCACCCTTGATGATGCTCAAGATGTAGTGCCAATACTGCACCCACAGCGGCTGGTTGTAACCGTTCAGCCGGTTGAAGTGAGCGATCTGCAGTGGGGTGGCCTTCGGCCCCAAGGCCGCTCTGGCCTGACCACCGGGGATGAGCTGGCTCAGCAGGAAGACGATCAACGAGACGCCCAGGATCACGATGATTGCTTGGATGATCCTGCGGATGATGTAGCCGAGCATTTCGTCTGACTTTACTCCCTTGAACGACCCGACCCCCGGCCGTGAGGCCGGGGGTCGGGTCGTTGCGTTGACGCCGGCGAGCCGGCGCCTGTCTGACTAGAAACGCCAGTTCTCCGGGTTGATGGAGTACAGCGGGCTCTGCGGTGTGACGCCCTTGACGTTCTTCTTGATCTCGGTCAGCGACGTAGCTGGGTTCGGCTGGTACACAACCGGCAGCTGCTGGGCGAGGTAGTTCTCGTAGGTCGTCAGAGGAACGCTCTTCTGCGTCGTGGCGACGATATTGGCGTCGTTCTTCACGTCCGAGTAGCTCCCCGAGTTCGAGCCTGCGCCGGTCTGGAAGATCGCCTCACCAGTCGGGTAGTAGTCAGGTGCGAACACCCAGCCGCCGCCCCAGTTCTCGAGCTCCCAGTTGCAGGACTGGCCGGCGGTGCACGGCACGGCGTTACCGAGGACGGTGTTGAACGTGGCACCCGAGAGTGTCACGTTGATGCCTGCCTGGGCCCACGAGGACTTCTCAGCGTTCATCTGCTGCGCCAAGGCTGTCCCGCCGGTTGCGTACTCAAGGTTGAACGAGAGCTTGGTGCCCTTCGGGATGCCCTTGCCACACTGATTCTTGGACGTTCCAGGGTTCTCGCAATAGCTCGAGCCCCCCGGGACAACCTTCCAACCGTGGCTCGACAGAAGGCTCTTGGCCTTACCAGTGTTGTACGGGTACGGGTTCGACTTCTCGGTGCTCGAGGCGTACGAGTTCGACGGGTACACGGGCACTGGACCGTAGGTCGGGATGCCGTAGCCCTTGTCGATCTTCTGGATGTACAGCGGCTGGTCGACGAGCGTCTGGAACGCCTGGCGGAAGTAGAGCTGGCTGAAGATCTTGCCCGCTGTGCCACCGTTGCCGGTCGACTGGAAGTTGTACGGGAAGTAGTTGATCGACCAGGTGTAGAGAGGCGCCAGGTTGTAGTTGCCTGACAGGCGTGAGTTGTTGGGCCCCGCCTTGTAGGCGTTGGTCGTTCCGGTGGTCACGTTTGCTGACGGGAGGTAGCCCACGCTGAGCTTGTTCCCAACGAGCGCGTTGAACTCCGAGGAATCGGACGTGAAGGGGACCTCCACGAACTGGCTGACGGTCGGCTTGATCGGTCCTGAGTAGGACTTGTTCGGTGCCATCGTCACGTTGCCCGACGCATCGAACTTGGTCAGGTGGAACGGCCCGTCGACGACCTGCCAGAGGGGGTTCGTGGCGTAGGTGGTCAACGAGTTGTTCGCGCCCTTCGGGTTGGCCGGGTCGAAACCTGAGGCCTTCGAGAGGTAGGTGTAGACAGCGGTGCACTGCGTGTTCGCCATGCCGTAGGCGGCAGCCGAGCACCCTCCGGAACCTGCGGCGCCTGCATCACTCGTCTTGTCCCAGGCGTTCGGCATCGGGGTGATCTGTGACAGCTCGTTGTAGGTGAACCAGTTCGCGTTCACCGGGGCGGACAGCTGGAAAGTCAACTTGGTGGGGGAGTTGACCGTGATGCTCTTGAGGTCATCGGGGATCCCGATGCCCTGTGAGTAGTCGGCCCAGTTGTCCTTCTGGGCGTGGAGCATGTTCATCCAGAACATGACGTTCTGCGACGTCAGCTTCTCGCCGTTCGACCACTTGTAGTTCTTGAGGTTGATGGTCACGGTCTTGCTGCCGTTGGAGTATGTCGGGTTGTTGGCCAGCGACAACGAGGGGTTGAGGTTCGGTGTCGAACCGTTCCCGAACCAGTAGAGCGGGCGGTACATCAGGAACTGGAAGTTGTTGATGTTCGACACGCTGAAGTACTGGAGGCCCATGAAGGGGAAGATGTAGTTCGGCGGCGTCTGCGGGGCCTCGGCCCACGTGGCGACTGCAGAGCTGCTCGCTGCACCTGCAGTGGCTGCCGGCAGGACGGCCAGTGTGCCTGCTGCAAGTGCCCCGACGGTGACGCCGGACACCAACAGGCGTCGGATGGATCCCTTCATGTGATCTGCTCCTTCCGCGGGTCCGCCCGCTGATCGCGATCTCTTCCATAAGGATGAGATAAGGAGAGACTAGCCACGTGCCTGCCGGATGCCTCGTCGGCAGCGTCGTCTGGTGGGGGAATCTCGCTGGATTCTCAGGATTTCCTCAGGAGAGGAGCGAGGCGAGGGTTTCCTCAAGCTCGGGGTGTTCGAACGTGAATCCGAGCGACTCGAGCTTCTCTGGCAGGACACGCTGGGACGCGAGAAGTGCCTCATCGACCAGCTCGGCTCCGAGCGCCATCTTGAGAGCAGCTGGTGGCACCGGCAGGACTGCAGGTCGCTTGAGCACCGCGCCGAGCGCCTTCGTGAACTGCGTGTTGGTCACCGGATGTGGTGCGGTCAGGTTGAATGCCCCTTGCGCGCGCTCATCGATCGCCAATGCTCTGAGCGCTGCCACCTCGTCGTCGATCGAGATCCAACTGACCCACTGGGTGCCGCGGCCAAGCCGACCGCCCACACCAGTTCGGAAGAGGGGGAGCTGCTTCGCCAGTGCGCCACCCTTGGTGCTCAGCACAATGCCAGTTCGGGCCAAGACTGTCCTGACGCCGTGGGCAGCTGCTCCCTGCGCTGCCTGCTCCCAGTCTTCGCACAGGTCGGCGAGGAAGCCTGCACCCTTCGTTGATCCCTCGACGAGGAGCTGGCCTCCGCGGTCGCCGTAGACGCCGATCGCGGAGCCGCTGATCAGCGACTTGGTGTGCAGCGAGCCATCTGCGATTGCACTGACAAGCAGCTGCGTCGACTTGATCCGACTCTCGACCAGCTCACGTTTGCGAGCCTTTGACCAGCGCCGGTCGGCGATGCCAGCACCTGCGAGATGGACCACTGTGTCGAACTGGCCAGCTGATTCGAGCGCACGTTCGTCGATCTGGCCGGTCGCTGGATCCCAGCTGATCGAACCCTCGCGCGCAGCGCTCCCTGGGCGGACGAGAGTGCGGACCTCATGGCCGTCACTCTCAAGCGCGGTCACGAGCGCGGTACCGATCAGCCCACTCGCTCCAGTGATGAGATATTGCATGGTCATGCTCCTTGTGTGTGGTCAGGCCGTCCGGTTCGGCACCAGCTCGGCCAGACGTCCCGGGTGAGAGAGATGCGCTCCGTGACCGGCTCCCTCGATGATGTCGATTCTGCCTGAGGGCACGAGGTCGACGACCTCGCGCGCGACCTTCACGGACGGTGACGAGAGTGACTTCGAACCGATGCCGATCATCAGCGGCACCGCAAGCCCTCGGAGTTGATCGAACGAGAAGGGCGTCGCCATCCGGATGATGGTCAGGTCGGCGACGAGCGCCTCGCCGTCAGCGATCCGCTCGGCGCGGTCATGCTCGCTGAGGCGATCCCATGCCTCATCAGAGACCATGCGACGGAAGAATGCCTCCACCTCGGCGGCCGGTGGGCCGGTGGGTGGTGTCCCTCGGAATGGGTTCGGCTCATCGGACAACCACGGCATCGGTGGCTCGTAGAGCACGAGGAAATCGATCCCGTCTGGTGCTCGGAGTGCGGCTGCGAGTGCAACGACGCCGCCGAAGCTGTGGCCGACCACTTTCACTGGGCCATCGCCGGCGACGCCGGCCACTATCTCGAGGAGATCATCGACATGAACGTCGAGCTCTGGACGGGCCGGCAGCGACCGAGAACCCTGGTACGCCCGGCGGTCATAGGCAATGATGCTCGGTCCGTCGATCCGCCGTGCGAGGCGGGCGAAGCTGCCGGATCGATCAAGGGAGCCGTGGACGCACACAACGGTGCCGGCGCCTGGCACACCAGGTCGTACCATGCGAGCGAGCCCGGAGGGGTGGCTCGGCGGTGCTGGTTCGAGGCCATTGGCGTGAGGGAGGTTGACGGTCACCTTTCCAACCTACCGGGGTGCTCGAAGGGCGGATCTCGGTCGTTTGGCCGGCGTTAGGGTGGACCCATGGCACAGGATCCTTCGAACCGACACTCACCGGGGGGTGCAGCGCCGACACCGTCGAGTCGAGGCTCGTTCGGGGCCAACACTTGGTTGGTCGATGACATGTACCAGCGGTTCCTTGCCGACCCGACCTCTGTTGCGGAGAGCTGGAGAGAGTTCTTCGCTGACTACAAGCCGCAGGCCACGCCGACACCGACGCCATCATCGGCGACCGCGTCTTCGTCGCCTGGGGCAGACCACGGCAGTGCGGCAGAAGGTGCAACGGCGCTGCGTGGGGCGGCGGGCCGCATCGTGGCGAACATGGAGGAGAGCCTCGGCGTGCCGACCGCGACCTCTGTGCGGACCGTGCCAGCACGATTGCTCGAGGTGAACCGGGCAGCGCTCAACGAGCAGCTTGTCCGGACGACCGGGACCAAGGTGAGCTTCACCCACCTCATCGGCTTCGCCGTGGTCCGTTCCCTCGAGGCGGTTCCGGCGCTTAACGCTGCGTTCGTGTCGTCGATCGACGAGAAGGGAACTCCCGGCATCGTCCGTCATGAGCACGTCGGGCTTGGCCTCGCTGTTGATGTCGCTCGACCCGACGGCACCAGGACGCTCATGGTGCCGTGCATCAAGGGTGCCGACACCCTCGAGTTCGCCGGCTTCCTGCGGGCGTACGAAGACCTCGTCCGCAAGGTGCATGGCGGCACCATTGCCCCAGACGATTTCGCCGGAACGACTGTGTCGCTGACAAATCCGGGCACGATCGGGACTGTTCAGTCGGTGCCTCGACTCATGCCTGGCCAGGGGGCCATCATCGGCGTGGGCTCGCTTGGGTACCCCGCAGGATTCGAGGCCGCCGATCCGAGGGTGCTCGCTGAGATCGGTCTCGGCAAGGTCCTCACGATCACGTCGACCTATGACCATCGGATCATCCAGGGCGCGGAGTCTGGCCTCTTCTTGAAGGAGGTCGCTGAGCGTCTGACCGGTGGCCATGGGTTCTACGACGAGGTCTTCAGCTCACTCGGCATCCCCTACGAGCCGGCACGGTGGTCGAAGGATCACAATGCCACCGAGAGCGAGGGCGGCGGCTTCGAGCAGGTCGAAAAGCAGCTCCAGGTGCACTCGCTCATCAACATGTATCGGGTCCGGGGCCACCTCGACGCGCACCTCGATCCGCTCGATGCGGAGCCGCCGAAGGTCCACTCTGAGCTTGATCCGCTCACCTATGGGTTGTCGATCTGGGACCTTCCGAGGACATTCCTCTCGGAGGGGCTGACCTCATCGCCGACCGCCACGCTCGACGAGATCCTGACCGTGCTCCGCAATGCCTACTGCCGGACGCTCGGCATCGAGTACATGCACATCCAGGACCCTGAGCAGAAGCGCTGGATCCAAGAGCACGTCGAAGGCGTAGCGACGACGCTCAGTGTCGAGGAGCAGCTCCACATCCTTGGCCGGCTCAATGCCGCAGAGGTCTTCGAGAGGTTCCTTCACACTCGTTACGTCGGACAGAAGCGTTTCGGACTCGAGGGTGGAGAGTCAGCTGTGGTGATCCTCGATGCGCTCATCGATGCTGCGGCCGAGGCATCGACGCGTGAGGTCGTCCTCGGCACTGCGCATCGTGGTCGCTTGAACCTGCTGGCCAACATCGTGGGCAAGTCGTACTGGGAGATCTTCTCTGAGTTCGAAGGGAACCTCGACCCAGAGAGCGTCCAGGGTTCGGGCGATGTGAAGTACCACAAGGGCGCCTCCGGTGATTTTGTGGGCATGTCGGGACGCTCGGTGCCGGTCACCATGGCATCGAACCCCTCTCACCTCGAAGCGGTGAGCCCGGTCGTCGAAGGGATGGCGCGAGCCAAACAGGATCGCCTGGCCCCGCCGACCGATGGGACTCCAGAGGCATTGCGCAGCCGCAAAGACGACTTCCCGGTCCTCGCGGTGCTGGTCCATGGCGACGCGGCCTTCGCTGGTCAGGGCATCGTGTCCGAGACGCTGAACCTCTCGGGCCTCTCGGGCTATCGCGTCGGCGGTGCCGTTCATGTCGTGATCAACAATCAGGTGGGTTTCACGACGAGTCCCGAAGCTGCCCGATCGTCCTTCTACCCGACCGACGTCGCCAAGATGGTCCAGGCGCCGATCTTCCACGTCAACGGTGACGATCCAGAAGCCTGCGTCCGAGCCGCTCAGCTCGCCATTGCGTTCCGTGAGCGGTTCCACAAGGACGTCGTCATCGACATGGTCTGCTATCGGCGACACGGGCACAACGAGGGCGACGACCCGAGCTATACCCAGCCATTGATGTACCGCAAGATCGACACGATGCGCTCGGTCCGCAAGCTCTACACCGAGACGCTCATTCGTCGAGGTGACATCACGCTCGACGAGGCGGAGAAGGCCTTGGACGATTTCAACGCCCGTCTCCAGGCGGCACTCGACGAGGTGCGAGAGAAGGAAGTCCCGGTCCTCGATGCCCCCCTTCAGCTCGAGGTCCCCTCTGACGAGGATCCCGCAGAGACTGGGATCCCGGCAAGCGAGATCGCCACCATCGGCGCTGCGGTCCTGAGCGCACCAGACGGCTTCACCATGCATCCGAAGTTGCTGCGCCAGTTCGCTCAACGATCAGAGTTGCTCGCAGCCGGCCAGGTGGATTGGGCGCTCGGCGAGGCGCTCGCAATCGGTTCGTTACTCCTCGAAGGCACAGGGGTGCGACTCACCGGCCAGGACTCTCGGCGCGGGACGTTCTCTCATCGTCACGCGGTGTTGGTCGACTACGAGGATGGCGAGGAGTGGATTCCGCTGGCGCACCTGGGTGCTGGCGCAGCCCCGTTCACCATCCGTGACTCCCTGCTCAGCGAGTACGCGGTTCTGGGCTTCGAGTACGGCTACTCCGTCGAGGCGCCGAAGAACCTCACGATGTGGGAGGCGCAGTTCGGCGATTTCGTCAACGGCGCCGAGATCATCATCGACAACTTCCTGGTCGCAGCAGAGGACAAGTGGGGCCAGCACGCTGGCCTGGTGATGTTGCTGCCCCATGGCTATGAAGGCCAGGGGCCTGAGCACTCGAGCGCTCGCGTCGAGCGATTTCTGACGCTGTGCGCTCGCAACAACATGCGGGTCGTGGTGCCGTCGACTGCGGCGCAGTACTTCCACCTCTTGCGCTCGCAGGTCGCTCGCAGCCGCCAGACCCCCTTGATTGTCATGACGCCGAAGTCGATGCTGAGGGCGGAAGCGACTCGATCGAGCATCACCGAGCTGACCGCAGGTTCCTTCCAGCGCGTCATCGACGACACCTGCGATCCGCAGGGGATCTCGCGCATCATCATGGCGTCGGGCAAGGTCGCCCACGAGGCAGAGGCGCATCGGGCGGCGCTTCGAGAGGCTGGTGATGCCGCTGGTGTTGCCACCGCAATTGTGCGAGTCGAGCAGCTCTACCCGTGGCCCGAACAACAGATCGAGGAGATTGTCGCTCGCTACGACACTGCCACTGAGCTGGTCTGGCTCCAAGAGGAGCCCGAGAACATGGGAGCGTGGCCCTTTGCCCACCACCAATTCCATCGAGATATGCGCGACCGCCTGCGCCTCAGCCATATCTCACGTGCGGAGTCTGCCAGTCCCGCCACCGGAAGCGGCCTCGTGCACCGCACCGAGCAGGCGGATCTGCTTGACCGAGCGTTCGGATCGCTCTGAGTGTCAGCCGCTCTCGTCAGGAGGGGTGCTTGACTAGCGGGACCATGGACATCACGCACGTCGTCGTCGACGGATCGAACCTCGCCACCGAGGGCCGGACCCTCCCGAGCCTCAAACAGCTCGAGGAGGCCATCGCTGCCTATGAGCTCGAGCACCCTGATGCCACCCTGGTCGTCGTCGTCGATGCCACCTTCGAGCACCGAATCGAAGCACCTGAGCGCGACCGTCTGAAAGAGGCCGAGCTCCACGGCGAAGTGGTCTCGCCCCCGGCCGGAACCGTTGGGCGGGGCGACGCGTTCGTCCTCAAGATCGCCGAGCGGACCGGTGGGATCGTGCTGTCGAATGACTCGTTCCAGGAGTTCCACGGTGATCACCCGTGGCTCTTCGAGGAAGGTCGGCTCGTCGGCGGCAAGCCTGTGCCGGGCGTCGGCTGGATCTTCACGCCGAGGACTCCTGTTCGTGGCCCGAAGAGCCGCCAAGCAACCAGCTCAGCCGCTCGAAAGAAGGCCTCGCAGGCGGCACCGGCGAAGAAGCTCGCGGTCAAGCGCCCCGACGGCAGCACGCCGAAGGTCGGCGACACTCTCACCCCGCAGCCACCCCCGGAGCCGAAGAAGGTGCGGGCCTATGAGTTGGCGAAGGAGCTGGGCATCGACAACAAGGCACTCTTGGCGCTGGCCAAGAAGGCCAAGGTGGCGGTGAGGTCGCACTCGTCCTCGATCGAACCCGATGACGCGACCAAGATCCGCGAGGTGTTGGCGACCCAGGCGGCGACCGCCAAGATCCGGGCCTATGAGCTGGCCAAGGAGCTGGGCATCGACAACAAGGCACTCTTGGCGCTGGCCAAGAAGGCCAAGGTGGCGGTGGCATCCCACTCCTCGGCGATCTTGCTGAGCGATGCCGAGAAGATCAAGACACAAGCTGCCGCAGCGGTGGCGGTCCAAGACGCCGCGGCCGCACCCGATGGATCTGAGAAGAAGGGCCGCCAGCGGTCGCGATCGCGCGGCGGGAGGGGCAAGGCCACCTCAGAGCAAGCTCCGGAGCCGGCGAAGACCGAAGAAGCGGCGACGAAGCGACCTCGCCGCCGAGGGAGTCGAACGGGCGGGCAGCAAGCGGCAGAGCCCGTCAACGCGCCACTCGATCTGGTGGCGTTCGTGTCCACCTTCGAGGTCGGTGGGCAGGTCGATGGCGTGGTGACGTCCTTCACCAGTCATGGAGCCATGGTCGATGTCGCGCTGAGCGGCGACTCGAATTTCACCTGTTACGTGCGCACCGAGAACCTGGGGACGCCGCCACCAACCAAGGCCAGGGATGTCCTGGTCAAGGGCGATCAGCGTCGCTACAAGATCCTCTCCGTCGACACTGCACGTCGGACTGCTGAGCTCGAGCTCGTCTAGCGGGATGGATCCGACCGAGCTGCTGCCACATCGGCCGCCTTTCCTGCTCGTCGACGAGATCAACGAGATCATCCCCGGGACGTCGGCGAGCGGCTGGTGGCAGCTCACCGGCGATGAGTGGTTCTTCGCCGGTCACTTCCCAGGTCGTCCGACGCTGCCCGGCGTGCTGATGGTCGAGTCGTTGGCGCAAGTCGGTGCGGTGGCAGTGCTCTCGGAGGAACGCTACGCCGGCCGGCTGCCCTTGTTCGGCGGGATCGAGCGAGCCCGTTTCCGACGGCAGGTGGTCCCGGGGGACCGGCTCGATCTCCATCTCGAGGTGACGCAGCTCTCTGCTCGCGCCGGCAAGGGGACAGGCATCGCCAGCGTCGATGGTGACGTGGCATGCAGGTGCGACCTGCTCTTTGTGATCATCGACCAGTCTGAGGGGTGAGCGATGAGAATCGCGACGTGGAACGTCAACTCGATGAACATTCGACTTCCGCGGGTGCTCGAGTGGCTGGAGTTAGCTGAGCCTGACGTCCTGTGTCTCCAGGAGACCAAGCAGTCCGATGAGAAGTTCCCCCACGAGCAGCTCAAAGAGGCTGGCTATGACTCGGTCCACCACGGGGAAGGTCGATGGAACGGCGTGGCGATCCTGAGCAGAGTCGGCATCGAGGAGGTCACCACCGGCTTCGGCCCCGACGGTGATGAGCGAGGTGCTCGGCTGATTGGTGCGACCTGCGGCGGTGTCCGGATCCTCAGCTGCTACGTCCCCAACGGTCGAAGCCTCGATTCAGAGCACTTCGAGGGCAAGTTGGCATGGATGGATCAGCTCTGCGCGCTGCTCAGAGACTCGCCTGCTGACCAAGACGTCGTGGCACTCGGCGACTTCAACATCGCTCCTGATGATGCTGACGTCTGGGATCCGGAGGCACTCATCGGGATGACGCACGTCTCTCCTCAAGAACGAGCCAAGCTGGCTGCGCTCACGGAGATCGGGTTCGACGACGTGTTCCGTCGTTTCTACCCGGATGGCGGCGTCTTCTCCTGGTGGGATTATCGCGACGGCGCCTTTCACAAGGGTCACGGGATGAGAATCGACTTGATCATGGCGTCGGCATCGTTGGCCGAGCGCGCTGTCGGTGCGTATGTCGATCGGGAGGCTCGCAAGGGACACAAGCCGTCAGACCACGCACCAGTCGTGGCCGACTTCTCTTGATCCTGGTCGTCAGGACAGGCCGGGAGGGAGCATCGCCTCGATGAGGCTCGGCCCCGGCGTGGCGAGCGAGGCACGCAGCGCTGTGGTGAGCTCTTCGGCCGTCTCGACCCGGACACCCGGGACTCCCATCCCCCGAGCGAGGGCGACGAAATCAAGCTCTGGCGAGGAGAGGTCGAGCATGGATGCGGCCGCAGAACCCTCGACGGTGGCGCCGACTCGCGCCAGCTCGAGGTTCAAGATCGCGTAACTGCGGTTGGAGAGGATCACCGTGGTCACGTCGAGCTGTTCTCTCGCCATCGTCCAGAGCGCGGAGATGGTGTACATCGCACTCCCGTCGGACTCGAGACACAGGATCTTGGAGTCAGGTCGGCCGATGGCAGCGCCGACTGCAGCGGGAAGGCCGTAACCGATAGCGCCACCCGTCAAGCTGAGCCAGTCGTGTGCAGGAACGCCAGCGGTGGCGCTCGCCAGGTGAATCCCTCCGGTGTTGGACTCGTCGACCACCACGGTGCCCTCGGTCAGGGTGGCGGCGATCGCTTGGGCGAAGGAGGCACCATTGAGGGCACCCGTCGGATCGGCGACTGGGGCTGCTTCGTTGCGCGGGGCAGGGTCAGTAGCACCCAGGAGATCGACCATGGCCTGGAGGGTCGCTGTCGCGTCATGCTCAGGACCGGCCAATGCCACGACGTTGGTCCCGCTGGCGACGAGCTTGGAGTCCATCCCTGGGTAGGCAAAGAATGAGACTGGCGTCTGCGCGTCGAGCGTGACCAGCAGGTCACAGCCTTCAAGCTGCATCGCCGCGAATTCGGCCAGATAGCTCAGCCGGCTCACGATCGGGGTGCCTGCTCCTCTCGTCGAGATGGCCGGGAAGGTCTCCACCATCAGCTCGGCTCCGGTCGACGCTGCAACGCTGCCTGCGAGGCGAAGGGCTGCATCTCGGGCCGCTCGACCACCGACGAGGAGGATCGGCCGCTCGGCTGCTCGCAGCGACGCCACTGCAGCCTCGATGGTGCTGGCGGCGGGAAGGGACCGAGTGGGGGACGTGCATTTGCCAAGTGCTGCTCCTTGGGCGTCACCCCACGAGACGTCAGCGGGGAGGACCAAGGTTGCGACTCCTGACGGCGGTCCAACTGCAGCATCGATGGTGCTGGCAGCGTCGCGCCCTACCTCGGCGCTGGACATTGAGGTGATCACTTCGGTCGAGAAAGTTGCGGCGACGCCTTGGATGTCACTGGTCAAGGGGGCGTCGAGCGAGACGTGGTCGATGGCGTGCTCGCCGACGATGCTGATCACAGGCGTCCGCGCCCGTCGCGCGTTGTGGAGGTTGGCCAGCGCGTTGCCTTGGCCAGGACCGAGGTGGAGGAGCACCGCCGCAGGTGTGTCGGCGACCCGGCCGTACCCGTCCGCAGCACCTGCTGCCACGCCCTCGAAGAGCGCGAGGATGCCCCGCATAGCGGGAACCTCATCGAGCGCTGCGACGAAGTGCATCTCTGAGGTGCCTGGATTGGCGAAGCAGACGTCGACGCCGTTGTTCACCAGCGTGTCGAGGAGCAATCGTGCGCCATTGGCGGTGGTCATGATGGGGTTCCTCTCATGGATCGACCAGGGTTGAGCAGTGTGGTGGGATCGAAGGCGGCCTTGATGCGTCGTTCGAGCTCAAGTCGGACGGGATCGGTGAGGGCAACGTAGGCGCTGAGCTTTGCCGTACCGATGCCATGTTCGCCGGAGATGGCCCCGCCGTGGTCGAGACCGGCTCGGAAGAGCTCCATCAGGAGCTCTTCGCGCACGAGCTCGTCAGGCTCGAACACCGACAGGTGGACGTTCCCGTCGCCGACATGCCCGCAGCCGGTGATGAAGGTCTGCCGGCGTGACGCGATCGCGCTGACCTCGGCGAGGTATGGGGCGACCGCCGCTCGCGGGACCACGACATCGATGATGTCGGTGGCGCCGTTCGCCTTGGCGACGTAGAAGGCGCGCTCTCGCGCAGCGATGAGCTCGGCGCCAACGCTTGGCCGCAGCTCGTAGACATCGATCGCCCCAAGCTCTGCGAGATGCTGCGCGACCTCGGCCGCATCATCGTCGAGTCGATCGGCTGCGGTGCTCTCGAGCACCACCACGAGATAGGCGAGCGCCACATCGGCGACGTCCGGGGGGATGGCGAGGTCGAGGCCCGCCGCTGCCGTGATGCCAGCCATGGTGAGGAGGTCGAGGTATTCGAGGATGGCGGGGTCCACTCCGGTGGCGACCAGGTGAGGGATCGCCTCGGTCACCTCCTCCAGCGTGGCGAAGGGCGCCAGCAAGGTCGCGCGGTGGTCACGTCGGGGCGAGAGCTTGACGATCACCTTGGTCACCAGCGCGAGGGTCCCTTCGGAGCCGATGAGGAGCTGGACGAGGTCGTAGCCGGTCGAGCTCTTGACGAATTTCCCACCGAGCTCGAGGCTCGTCCCATCCGCCAGCACAACCGTCAGGCCAAGCACGTGGTGTCGGGTGACGCCATCTCGCACCGCACGCATCCCACCGGCGTTCGTCGCCACGTTGCCACCCAGCGAGCCTGACCTCTCGCCTGGGTGGACTGGGTAGTAGAGGCCGCTGCCGGCGAGCGCGTTGTCGAGGCGCTCGAGCGTGACGCCGGGCTCGACGACGGCGACATGGTTCGTGAGGTCGATCTCGATGATCTTGTCCATGCGCTCGAAGCTGATGAGCACGGCGCCGTCGACGGGGACTGCCGCGCCCGAGAGTCCCGTCCCAGAGCCGCGCGCGACCATCGGGGTACCCGCCTCGCGGCAGCATCGAGCGATGGCGCACACCTCATCGTGCGTCCGTGGCCGCACCACACAGCACACCTCGGGTGGTGCAGGGTGGAGCGATTCATCGTGGAGGACGTCAGGGTTGATCTCGTCCTCGGCATCGACGTTCGCTGAGCCGACGATGCTGCGCAACTCGTCGACGATCTCGACCTCACTCACACTCCACCCCCTCATCGCCGTCGTCAACCTTGCCACGTCGCTCCATCGCAGCGAGGACCGTTGCTCGAAGCGCCGCGGCTCGCTGTGCCCCCGATGCCCTCGAAGTTGGACGAACTGCGTGTTCCATCTGATCGAGCTCGCGACACATTGGCTCGAGGAAGGGCGACCTGCGACGAGGAGGAGAGGCGGCTCGTTCCTCGCCGTCTCGTCGAGCGGCCCAGGTCACGGTGAGCTCTTGCTCTGCCCTCGTGAGGGCGACATAGAGGAGCCGCCGCTCCTCGTCAGCCTGCGCACCTGTCGATGCGGCACCATGTGGCACGAAACCGTCACTGCAGCCGATGACGAAGACGAACGGCCACTCGAGACCCTTTGAGCGATGGAAGGTGCCGAGCGCCACCGCATCGAGCGGGGGACCAGCGCCGCCCGGTCGCCTTTGCGGCTTGGGGTCGAGGTCGCTGGCTGCGGCGAGATCCGGGGCCAACGTGGTGGTCGGGATGCCGACGTGCTCGAGCGCGGTCCCGATGATGCCGAGCTGGGCATTGGTCCGAGCGAGGACGGCGAACGACCGCCAACGGCCGCCTGGGGCGTGGAGCTCGAGGATCCGGCGCGCCACGAATGCGGCCTCTGCCGGATCGTCGGCGAGCTCCACCACCATGGGGGGTCGACCAGGTGCCTGGCTCGCCACAGTCGGGCGTTGATCGCGCGGCGGCAGTACCGCTGCTGCCGCTCTCACGATCTCGGGGGTGCTGCGGTGGTTGTCACCCAGGGAGATCACCCGCAACGTCGGGTAGAGGTCCTCGATGTTGGCGAGCAATCGTGGGTCCGCACCGTTGAACCCGTAGATGGACTGATTGGGATCGCCGACGAGGAACAGTGTGCTCTCCGTGGTGGTCAGCCGACTGACCAGCTCGAACTGCAGCGGACTCACGTCCTGGAACTCGTCAACGAGAAGATGGCGAGTTCGCCAATGGATGGCTGCCGCGAATCGGTCATCGTCGAGCGCGGCGGCGGCCTCGATGATCAGGTCGTCGAAGTCGAGCATGCCGGCCCGCCGCCGCCCCTGCTCGTAGCGAGCGAAGACGGCTGCGACATGGTGCGGCGCCAGCGTGGGCCGCCGATGTTGGCCCATGACAGCGTGCTCGTAGTCATCGGGTTCCACGCCTCGACCCTTGGCCCAGGAGATCTCGGTGTCGATCCCGGCCGCCGCACTTGTCGGGATCCCAGGCGTCTCCTCAAGCAGCCGGCGGAGACTGCGTCGTCGATCTGTCAGGAGCTTCGGCGGTCCATCGCCGTCTTGCGCCCGACGGGTCTCGAGCAGATCGAGCGCCGTCCGGTGAAAGGTGCCAGCTCGCACTCCCTCGACTCCCAGTCGCCAGAGTCGGTCTCTGAGCTCCTGGGCCGCTTTCCTGGAGAAAGTGACCACGAGGATTGTCCGAGGATCGATCCCGTCGTCGACCATGCGGGCGACGCGGAGGGTGAGCACCCTGGTCTTGCCGGCTCCTGCGCCGGCGAGGACCGCGAGCCGCGGCTCAGGCGCGGTGACCGCCTCCCGCTGTGACGAGGTGAGCCGAGCCAGGAGATCCTCCTGCGCTGGGGTCCCGTGAGCCATGGTCCAACCGTAGCCATCCGGCGCGACGTGGCTCCCGGCCGGCGTCGGTAGGGCTGGATAGTCTGAGGGACGCTCATGGTCACGTTGTTCGCTCCTCCCCGGCAAGTGATCCCGACCTCCCGGGTCCGAGGCTGATGCTTCAGTCGTTCGCGGGAGGCTCGATCTTCGGTTCCACCACCGGCGCCGGACCGCCGAGGGTCATCGCGCTCCACGGATGGGGCCGGACTCACGGTGACTTCACCATGGTGCTCGCCCCACCAGGTGGCGAGCCTCTCGATGCGCTCGCCATCGATCTGCCGGGCTTTGGCGCCACGCCACCGCCCCCCTCTCCCTGGGGTTCTGCGGACTACGCCAGGGCGCTGCTGCCAGTCCTCGAGGAGGTCGGCGAACCGGTGGTCCTCGTCGGGCATTCCCACGGCGGTCGTGTGGCGGTGAGCCTCGCCGACATGGTCCCAGGATCGGTGGCAGGCCTCCTTCTCATCGGCGCACCGATCCTCCGGCCTCCGTCGAAACGTCCGAGCGCCTCGTATCGAGTCATTCGGTGGCTCAACAAGAGTGGGCTCTACTCCGATGCTCGAATGGAGGCACTCCGGCGCCAGCGAGGATCGGCTGACTATCGCGCCGCGAGTGGCGTCATGCGCGACACTCTGGTCACTGTGGTCAACGAGACGTTCGATGACGAGCTGGGTCGGCTGTCGATGCCGACGACCTTCTTGTGGGGAGCGCAGGATACTGACGTGCCCCTGTGGATCGCTGAGCAGGGGGTCGCGCTCGCAAGAAGAAGCGCATCCCAGCCTCACGTCGCCCTTGAGGTGCTGCCCGGCATCGGCCACCTCGTGCCAACCGGCGCCCCAGCCGCGACCCGTCGAGCTATCGAAGGGCTGCTGTGATGGCATCGTGGCTTGGTCTCGTTGCGCTGGTCGCCGGCGTGGCTGCGTGCGTCCCTGCCGGGCTTCGATGGCTTCGGGTTTCACAACGAGAGCACTACCTCCCAGGCGCATCATCTCGTTTCGCTCTCCGCTGGTGGACCACCAGCCTTGTGAACATGCTCCTTGCGGTGCTGGCCATCGCCTCCTTGATCGTCGTCTGGTGGGTACCGGTGGCGGGCCTCATCGCAGCTGGCGTCGCTGCAATCGGGCCGTGGGGACTCAGCGTCAAGGGGCGAACGTCACCTCTGGCATGGACCCGACGCGCCAGGACGCTTGCCCTCGTCTCGGCATTCCTGGTCGTGGTTGTGGTGGCGATCGGCGCGCTCCTCGGTGACGCTGCAGCGGGCGCAGCGCTCGCCTGCGTCCTCAGCCCTCTGCTCGTCGACGGTGCAGCAGGGATCCTGCAGCCCATCGAAGAGGCAGCGTCCAAGCACTTCTTCGATGATGCCAAGCAGCGGCTTGCCCGCGTGTCGCCGACCGTCGTGGCCATCACAGGCTCCTATGGCAAGACCACCACCAAGAACCATCTGGCGGCTCTGATCGGCAACGACCGAATCACTGTGCCGTCGCCGCGGTCGTTCAACAACCGGTCAGGATTGGCGCGAGCGATCAATGAGCACCTTGCAGACGGCACACAGGTCTTCATCGCCGAGATGGGTACCTACGGCCCGGGCGAGATCGCAGCGATGTGTGAGTGGTGTCCACCGACCGTCTCCATGATCACCGCCATCGGCCCAGTACACCTCGAGCGCTTTGGCAGCCTCGAGGTGACGCTTTCCTCGAAGGCGGAAATCACGGTGCCCGCCGAGGTCGTCATCTTGAACGTTGATGATCATCGCCTGGCTGGTCTTGCCGACCGCCTCAGCGCGGCGGGCAAGCGAGTCATCCGTGCGGGTTCGGCGAGCGCCGAGGCAACGGTGGTCGTCGCGACCGACGGAGACAACTGGTCGATCAGGATCGACGGCGCCGAGATTGGTACCTCGCCGGTCATCATCGGCGTGCAGCCGACCAACGTGGCCTGTGCCATCGGTGCCGCTCTTGCACTCGGTCTCGACGCAACCTCGGTCGTCGGACGCGTCAGCAGCCTCTCGAACGTAGAGAACCGGCTCGCTGTCGCGACCGTGCCGAGTGGGGTGACCGTCGTGGACGACACCTTCAACTCCAACCCGGCAGGAGCAGCTGCAGCGCTTGCAGTGCTCGACCGACTCGACGTGCCAGGGCGTCGAGTGGTCGTCACCCCCGGCATGATCGAGCTCGGCCCAACGCAGAACGAAGCGAACGCCACGTTCGCCGAGCGTGCGGGTGAGATGGCGGACGTGGTGGTGGTGGTCGGACGCACGAACCGCCGGGCACTTCGACGAGGTTTGGCCGGCCAGTCGGCCGAGCGCATCGAGGTTGCCACTCGTGAAGCAGCGGTCGACTGGGTGCGGGCCAACCTAGGGCCCGGGGACGCCGTCCTCTACGAGAACGATCTGCCGGACAACTACCCTTAGGAGGGCCTCGGCGACCGCCGACCATCCAAGAGGGAGCACGCAACGTGGGAGAGATCGCTGTCCTGTTCGGCGGACCGTCACCGGAGCACGACGTCAGCATCCTGACCGGGCTGCAGGCAGCTCACGAGCTGTGCTCGCAAGGTCGACCGCCGATCGCCATCTACTGGACCAAGACAGGCTCCTTCGTCCAGGTCGACCCCACACTCGAAGCTGGCGCATTCCTCGAGGGGTCGCCGAAGGGTGCGACTGCGCTGACGCTCAGCGCAAGCGAGCCTGGCGGTTTCGCTCCTGAGGGTGGACGCCTCCGCGCCGCACGGCCCCTGGAGATCGACGTCATCATCCTGTGCACGCATGGTGGACCGGGTGAGGATGGGACGCTGCAGGCGACCCTCGACCTCGCCGGCATCGCCTACACGGGACCGAACCTGGCGGGCGCTGCGCTTGGGATGGACAAGCTCGCCTTTGGGGCACTCATGGAACAGGCTGGGATCCCATCGTTGCCTCGTGTCGCGCTGAGCGCGTCGACGACCTCGGTCGGCTTCGAAGGTCCGTACATCGTCAAGCCCCGCTTCGGTGGCTCCTCGATCGGGATCGACGTGGTGGCCGACCTTGAGGTGGCGATCGCCCGGCTCGGCGCCAACCCCCACCTTGCGCTCGGCGCCGTGGTCGAGCCTTACCGTCCGGACCTCGCTGACCTGCAGATCGCAGTGCGCAGCCACCCTGCGCTCGAGCTCAGCGCCATCGAGCGGCCACTTCGCTCGGGGGCGTCGGGAGAGATCCTCGGCTACACCGACAAGTACGTCGGCGGCGAGGGGATGGCGAGCGCCCCTCGAGAGTTGCCAGCCGCCATCAGCGAGCAGCGGGAGGCCGAGATCCGAGGACTTGGAGCGCGAGTCGCCGCAGCCGCTTTGGTGCGTGGTGTGGCGAGGATCGATTTCCTGGCCAGTGACGACGAGCTCTATGTCAATGAGATCAACACGATTCCGGGCTCACTGGCTCGCTATCTCTTCATCTCGCCACTCGTCCCGTTCGGGACGCTCCTTGCAGATCTGGTCGACGAAGCGAGACAGCGCCCGACCCACCGTTACAGCGCAGCGGGCGCTGACGGGCTCGTGCTCAGAGGCGCGTCATCGATCGCAGCCAAGCTGGCATGAGATGACGATCGCTCGCGAGCTGCTCGAGCAAGCTCGCTGAAGCGCTCCTCGAGCGCCGGGACTGGCCACGCCCCTGGATCGAGCTCGTCGACGATCGTCCCTAGGTCACCGAACGCGCGACGGACCCCATCGATGTCGCCAAGCAGCGACGCTGCCTCCATAGCTGCGATCGCGAGCCGTTCGGAGTAGGGAAGCACGAGGCGGGCCCGCTCGATGGCGAGATCCACGAGTGCAGGGTGCCCGCTCGCTGCCGCGTCGAGAGCGAGCGAGACAGCTGCCGACTCGACTGCTCGCTCCAGCCTGGCCCGGTGGCCCTCGGGAACGAACCATTCCCACCCTGCCAGGACTGCACCGAGTGGTTCTGACTCGACGAGCTCGATGGCGGCGCGAAGGTGCGCGAGGCGCTCATCTCGGTCGGCGGCGCCGTCGGCTGCCTCGAGGTGCGCCTCGAGCACGTCGAGGTCCGTCGTGATCGCATCGCCGGCTCGATAGCAGCCGCTCCTCGACGCGGTCGGCAACACCGGGGAGCCGTCGGGCATGGTGCCGAGCGCCCGACGGGCGGCACTTGCGACGTTGAAGAGCGTCTTGGTCGCAGCGTCTCTGGTGCTTGAGCCGAGGACCCGTGTCCGGATCCGATCTCCGGTCACATCCTCGGGTCGATGGAGGGCGAGGTAGGCCACGACTTCGGTTGCCCTGCGAGCTCGCTTAGGGTCGAGCGGCTCCACCAGCCCCTGGAGAGACGGCTGGGAGCACAGGATACGAACCATCACCTGGTGCTCACGCGAATGCCCATCGTGGGAAATCGGCTGCTGCGCCTCAGGAGCACTGACGACGAGGGATGCGTGGTCATCGTCCTCGTCAGGACGAAGCACCCCGGAGATGGGCCACCACTCCAGCTCGACATCGAAGTTTGGAAGCGTCAGCCACCCATTGCCGACTGTGACGTCGACATCGTCGATCGACTCGTCGGCCACTTCGAGGACGGCGGCGCCAGGCGCTCTCGAGCGTCGCCCGTCTGAGATGTGCAGCCCGATGGGGTCGAGGTCGACAGGTCGATCTCGTCCGTCGGCGTCGCTGTCGCGAGAGATGAGTGGCCCCCACGTGAATGACTGCTGCAGTTGCCAGGTCTGGGCGAACAGGGCTTCAGCATCGGCTCCGCCAATGCATGCTGCGCTCCCTGCAGGGATCAGCAGGCTCATCTCGGCTTCATCGGTGGAGCCGAGAGGGGCGACGATGGCATGAGCAGCAAGTGGGAGCTCATCTTCGCGGGTGAGCTCCTCGACGGTGGCGTGCCAGAGGGCGCCTGTCTCGTTCCGGATGACGGCGCCATCGGCATCTATGAACAACAGACAGAGGTCGGACAGGACCCCATCGGCTCCAGCCAAGAGGATGGCTCGTTCGGTGAGGGTGAGCAGCGGGGACACCGCGAGACGTTCGAGGCCGATGGCCAGGTCGATGACCTCGGGACGAGGTCGACGTGTGCGCCGAGCACGTCGCAGCAGCAGGGCTGCCACGGTCGAGGTTCCGAGTCCGACCGTCAGCCAGACCCACGAGTGCGCAGCGAGGGCTTGGGTGCTCGACGCTGTCGGCGTCGACGGGCCGGTGGCTGCGTCGAGTGGGGCAACCTCCGAGCGAGCGGGGAGAGGGGGTGCCACCCGTGGCGGCGGCCCCTCAGGGACAGGTGCTCGAAGTGTCCAGCCCGGTTGGATCACGCTGGGGTCGACGAAGAGGCGTCCGTCGTTCATGGTCGAGCCGAGGTTCGCACCGGCGAGGAGGTTCCACGCGTCGCCGTCGCCATAGAGGTGTTCAGCGATCGACCAGAGGTCGTCGCCGGGTTGAACCTTGTAGAGCACAGCGGGAAAGCTCGACAGCGATTGTGTCGAGGCCGTGGCGGTCGTGGTGGCCGCGAGCACCGCAGGGGCAGGTTCCTGGTGCACAGCCGGATCGGCGAACGAGATTGAGGACGGCAGCAGCGCTCCCACGCTCATGATCAAGCCGACCAGACCCGCTGCGAGTGGGTCGAGCATGCCTGAGCGAGCCGCAGCCTTCGGTGTGCCGCGGAGGCGTCGGGTCACATCGACCACGAGGCCGAACGCGCACCACGCCCACAAGATCCAGGCGAGGGTCGCCACGTCGGTCGTTGCCGAGGCGGCGTCATGAGGAGCTCTCGGGACGTGCAGGCCGAATGTCACCGCCAAGACGGCGGGGACGACCAGGAGCACGCCGAGGCCGAGGATGCCATCAGCGACACCACCACGCCGCTTCACGATGCACCGACCGAGATGCTGAAGGAGGTGGTGGCGACGTCATCGGGCCCGGAGATGGTGATGGTGCACCCGCCACTGGGCAACGTGACGCTGACGCCACTCGACCCACTGCTCGACGTCGTGGTGCCGCCGCAGTCTGCCGCGAGCGTGAGCGACGTCGAGGTGTTCCAGGTGGCTGATGCCCTTGTGGGGGAGACCGGGCTGACTGGGTAGCTGGCGCTGACCGAGGTGGGACCCGAGAGCCAGCCGTTGAACGTGGTCACGGGAGCAGCAGTGGCTTGCGTCGGCGTGAAGGTCGGTGCCGCCGTCGTGGTGGTGGTGTCTGATGGTCCCGGCGACGAGGTCACGAGGCTGAGCGGACCAGCCGAAGCAGCTGCGGCGTCGTGGTGCGCCACCGTGCTCGGCTCCGTCGTCGGCGACGACGGAGCCGTGAGCGACGGCGTAGGCAGCCCGGCGGTGTGGCTGGCGCGATCCGGTACCGACGCACGGGGCATCGCATGGCCACGCGATCTCGGCTGTGGCAGACCGGGACGAGACACGATCAGGACGACGAGCGCCATGAGCACGATGAGCAGCATCACCCAGCGCACGGGGCGCACTGATGCCTCTGTCTGACCTGCTCGTTGCACCGCTGCACAGTACGTCGTCTCACTGCGAAATCCTTCGCGCCAGCGCCTTGCCGGCAGCTGCAAGCCGTCGGGGCGAGGCATCCATCAGCACGGCGAGTTCGTCGTAGGTCATCCCATAGAGCTCGCGTCCGAGGAGAGCTGCGGCGCCGAGTGGGTCATCTGCCGCCGCCTCGCGCACCTGTTGCTCCACCGAGCACAGGCTGTCTGGGGTCTCGGGGGCGACGGGATCGATCGGACTGCCATCTGGGTGTTCCAAGGGCATCGTGGTCGTCGCTTCGTTGGCGAGGCGACGGCGCATCCGGCAGCGCAGTGCATTGAGGATGTCAGGAGCGGCATAAGGACGGTGCTGGCCCGCCCACTCTGTGATGACCTCGAAGGCAAGGGTGATCAGGTCGCCGAGGAACACCGCCGGCTCGTCGCCGATGCGGTCCCCCCACCGGAGACGTCGGGCGACGGCCACGATACCCGGGAGCAGGGTCTGGAGCAGGGCTCGAGGAAGGAGCGGGTGGTCGGGGCACGCTTCGAGCAGGTCGGCGACGAGGTGAGCCCGCCCGACGGCGTCGAGCTGTCCACCCGGTTCGAGAAGCTCGACGACATCGCCCAGGTCGTCGAAATGGGGCGATGACGTGTTCAGGCGGCTCCTCAGGACGTCCGCCGCCTCTCTCGATGCCTTCGAGCGGCGGAGCGATCGCCACTCGGCTCTGATGAGGTCCAATTGCTGTGTCGGTGTGTGTTCCATTCAGCGACGGTGCGCTTTGGCCCTCCCCCTATCGCTCCCTCTCGCTCGAGGAGGGAGGAGGGAGCTCTGCGAGGTACGCTGGGGAGGTGAACATCGAGGACTTCTACGCCCAAGACGAGCGCCGCCGTGCCTCGTCGGAGATCGAATTCGGTCGCGACTGGAGAGACGTTGGCGGGACACGCTACGAGCTCAGCTGGGTCGCCGACACCGGCGAGCTCTACTTGATGCGCGAGCCGGTGACCGAGGTCTACGAGGATCCGCTTGGAGACTTCGCACCTGAGCCGGCCAACCTCGACGACCTGGTCGTCACGGTGCTCGGCGTGGTGACGACCCATGAGCGCGTCGAGGAGATCTTGGTCGGCTGGCCAGAGAAGATGGCGGGGCCGTCTGGCGTCGAGTGGATGCTCGGCGTGCTCAAGGCCGCCGGAGTCTTCACCCCCTGAGCTAGCTCCCTGCCAGCTCGGCGGGGGAGGGGAGCCCGAGCAGCTGCGACGTGAACTGCGTGGCCAGGTTGTTGGTCCCCATGTCGGAATCTGCGGGCAGGACGTCAGAGCCAACCAACAGGTCGGTGAGCCTGCACATGATCACGGCGAACCTGAATCCAGCGAAGACCTGATACCAGAGCAGGTCGCCCACCTTGCGACCGAGCAGCTCCTCGTAGCGCGCGATCGTCTCCTCGTGCGAGGGGAACCCTGGCACATGCGGGACCCCGAGCCCCTCGGTGAACTGCCGGTCGAAGTAAAGCCACCAGCCAAGGTCGAGCTCAGGCTGTCCTACGGTCGCCATCTCCCAGTCGAGGACTGCGACCGCGCGGTAGTCATCGTCCCAGATGATGTTGCCGATCCTCGAGTCGCCCCAGGACAAGACGAGCTCTCCAGTCTCGGTCGGCTTGTTCGCCACCAGCCACTCCCAGATGGCCTCGCAGCTGGGCTGCGGCCGACCCTTGGCGGCCCAGTCGAGGAATGCCCGGTAGTACCCCATGAGGTTGTCGATGCCGGGGGCGCCGAAGGCGCCATCGGCCAGATGGCCGAGGCCGATCGATCGCCAGTCGATCTTGTGGATCGACGCCAAGGTCTCGATGCCGCTCCACCACAGCGTGGCCTGCTGCTCTGGCGTTGATTCGAGGAGCCAGCCGTCCATCGTGTACGGGAGATTGTCAGCTGGCACTCTTCCGTCCACGTGGTCCATCACGAAGAAGGGCACGCCGAGCACGCTCGGGTCGTCTTCGGTCCAACGCAGCCGCGGCACGGGGACACCGGGGACGCCTTGGAGAGCGGAGAGAACCTCACGCTGGAGCCCGAAGTCCGCCTCGAGGAAGAGGGTGTGGCTGGTCGGATGGACCCTGAAGACCAATCGATGCGCTGCCTCGACGCCATCTTCCCGCCACTGAGCCCGCAAGAGGATTGTCTCGTTTGAGAAGCCGTTGGAGCCCGGAGCGTCGATCTCGACAACCTCGGGATCGGCGCCAGGGCCGAGCTTGGTAGCGAGCCATCCGTTGAGGATGGTCTTGAGCTGTTCTGGATCACGCTGGTTGAGTTCAGGCACGACGCAGACACTACGCAGCGGATGGACCTCCCGCTCGCTCGGCGGAGGCAGTAGGTATCGACCTCGTTCTCGACGTCATCTGGAACACGAACCGCTGTTCACCTGACGACGCGTCAGGATCTGACTACCATCCCAAGGTGCAGGGCAGCGCCGAGCTGCCACGACGAGGGGGACAGCCATGAGCGTGACCAGCTACGACAAGCTCTTCATCGGCGGCCAGTGGGTCGCACCTGAGGGAACAGGGACCATCGAGGTCATCTCTCCCTACACCGAGGAGGTCATCGCGACTGTCCCCGACGGGACCGTCGGCGACGTCAACCGGGCAGTCGCGGCCGCTCGCCAGGCCTTCGATCGGGGTCCATGGCCTCGTATGACGATCCAAGAGCGCGCCGCCGTCCTTGCAAAGGTTGCCGCACGTCTGGGCGAGGAGCTCCCGGCATTGGCTGAGCTCATCACCGCCGAGATGGGGACCCCTCTGCTCTTCAGCCAGCTGGCCCAGGTCGGCGCGCCGCTCATGATCTTCAACTACTTCGCCGGCCTCGGCGAGACCTACTCCCTCGACGCCGTCCGCCCAGGGGTGCTGAGCCCAGAGGTGCTGGTCACCAAGGAGCCCGTCGGCGTGGTGGGAGCGATCGCCCCATGGAACGTTCCTCTCTTCCTCGCCGCGGCCAAGCTCGCGCCAGCCCTCTTGGCTGGTTGCACCGTTGTGTTCAAGCCAGCGCCGGAGACGCCGCTCGACGCCTTCCGCCTTGCTGAGATCCTCGCCGAGAGCGGTCTGCCAGAGGGGGTCCTCTCAGTGGTCCCGGCGGGCCGTGAGGTGTCGGAGCACCTGGTGACCCACCCGGACGTCGACAAGATCTCCTTCACCGGCTCCACCGTGGCTGGCAAGAAGATCGCAGCACTGTGCGGCGAGCAGCTCAAGCGCTGCACGCTCGAGCTCGGTGGCAAGTCAGCCGCCATCCTCCTCGATGATGTCGACCTGTCGACCACCATTCCGATGCTGCTGCCGAACTCTCTCATGAACAACGGGCAGGCCTGCATCGCTCAGACCCGGATCCTCGCTCCTCGAGGACGTTACGGCGAGGTCGTCGATGCCATCTGCGCCGAGGTCGAGAGCGCATGGGGCGTTGGCGACCCTATGGACATGTCGACTGCGGTCGGACCGCTCGTGGCTTCTCGGCAGCGTGATCGCGTCGAGGGCTACATCGCCAAGGGCCTTGACGAGGGGGCTCGTATCGCCATCGGCGGCGGGCGACCGGCCAGCGAGAGTCACGGTTGGTTCGTGGAGCCCACGATCTTCGCTGACGTCGACAACAAGATGACGATCGCCCAAGAGGAGATCTTCGGACCGGTGCTCGTCGTGATCCCCTACGACGGCGACGACGATGCGGTATCTATTGCGAACGATTCCGACTACGGATTGTGCGGCTCGGTGTTCACCGCCGACAATGATCGTGGCCTCGGCGTCGCGCGTCAGGTCCGCACCGGGACGTACATGCTCAACTCGAACGTGCCGATCGACTTCGGCAACCCCTTCGGCGGTTTCAAGCAGTCGGGTATCGGCCGCGAGTTCGGACCTGAGGGCCTCGACAGCTTCCTTGAGACCAAGTCGATCCAGCTGCCTGCGGGGTGGACCCCAACACTCTGATCGGGTGCGTGTGCTCCCCGCCGCCACCTACTGGGTGAGGTAGGGGGTGTTCGATTCGATCACCTTGCACTGCCGTCGTAGAGCGGGGACGAGGTATTGCTCGGGGACCCGGTTGGCCTCCGACACAGTCGTCATGAGTGCGTTGAAAGAGCCATCCGACGAGGTGGCTTGCGCGGCGAGTGAAAGCGACGAGAGCAGCTGCGCCTGCGCATCCGCAGTGAGCTGCGCCTTGAGCGCGGGGGAGGTGGCCGCCTGGGCTCGCTCGAACGTCTTGAGCGATCGGTCGATCCTCGCGCACGCTTGCTTCGCCTCTCCAGTTGCTGCGGCGCTGCCGCAGCCCGCAGCCAGGAATGGGAGCGACAGCGCGAGGACG